>TARA_R110002072_G_scaffold129809_1_pt1 | contig 21897 bp, 21 predicted proteins | sample TARA_R110002072 | Tara Oceans TARA_R110002072 (sample SAMEA4397118) | marine metagenome | biome: Polar Biome; feature: [SRF] surface water layer (ENVO:00010504); material: water (ENVO:00002006), including particulate matter (ENVO:01000060) such as... | depth 5 m | reverse complement strand
AAAAACCAACTCCAGTTGGACCACAAACTTTATGGGCAGAAGTCACATAAAAGTCTACATCTAAGGCCTGAAAATCAACTTTCATATGTGGTGTAGATTGCGCTCCGTCAATTAAAACCGCAGCACCAACTTTATGAGCTTTTTCAATAATTTCTTCAATAGGGTTGATGGTTCCTAAAGCATTTGAAATATGATTGCAAAAAACCAATTTTGTGTTTTCAGATAGCAATTCGTCATAAGTACTCATGACTAGCGCTCCTTCGTCATTCATAGGAATAACTTTCAAGATAGCTTCCGTTTTTTCACAAAGCATTTGCCAAGGAACAATGTTTGAATGATGTTCTAAAGCAGAGACAATAATTTCATCACCCTTTTTAAGCAAGGAAGAGAAGCCTGAAGCAACCATATTAATGCTTTGCGTTGTTCCAGAAGTAAAAATCATTTCGTACGCGTATTTTGCGTTAAAATGCTTTTGTAGTATAATTCGAGCTTGTTCGTATTTGTCTGTAGCCTCTTGACTTAATGAATGAACTCCTCTATGAATATTAGCATTATAATTTGAATAATAGTCAACAATTGCATCGATCACAATTTTAGGTGTTTGCGAAGTAGCGGCATTGTCAAAATACACCAAAGGTTTTCCGTTTACCTTTCTTTGTAAAATTGGAAAATCTGCACGAATTTTTTCTACTGGAAACATCCTTTTAATTTTGTTTTACAAAGGTAAGGCTAGAAAAATAAAACATAAAGAATCCAAATAGATAATTCCTATTTTTGTGTAATATCAAATTATAATCAATGAAAATCTTAAAAAGAATTATACTCTTAATTGTGGTTACTCTAATTCTTGTTGTAATCATCAACTATCCAAAACTAAATATCATCTCTGGTTTTTCTGCAAAAAGCACAAGTTCCTCTGTTTTTCTAGCAAATAGAACCTTGACTTTTACGGATTCAACTGATAATAACTTTTCACCCATCAACATAGCTTCTGATGAACTTAATTTTAATGAAAGTTATGCAACAGCCTCTACTTTAGGCTTATTAACAAGAAAAGCAATCTATAGAGAAGGTTTAGGAAGTGTATTAATTACCAAAGGGTTTGATGTCAATAAAAAACAATTAGTTCCCAAACGAACAGTACCAAATGATTCTTCTGCTTATCCGTATGGAAACGCTCTTCAAAAAGATACTATTTTCAGTACTGTGAATTATAATAAATTAAACACTTCTATTTCTTCAATTTTTAAAAAAGAGGACGAAACAAGGGCTGTTTTGGTAATTTATAAAGATCAAATTATTGCTGAAAAATACGGAACAGGATTTTCAAGTGACTCGAGAATTTTAGGGTGGTCTATGACAAAAAGTATCTTGAGTACCGTTTATGGAATAATGCAATATCAAGGAAAATTGAATGTACAAGATAAAGCCCCTGTTTCTGAATGGCAAAATGATGAGAGAAAAGAAATTACACTTCACAACTTATTACAAATGAATAGTGGTTTGGAGTGGGATGAGAATTATGACAAGATCTCAGATGTTACTAAAATGTTGTTTTTAGAAAAAGACATGACAGTAATGCAACGTAAAAAACCTTTGGAAGGAAAACCAAACGAATCATGGAACTATTCTTCAGGAACAACCAATTTGTTATCAGGGATTTTGCGACAAGAATTAGAATCGCAACAAGAGTATTTAGATTATTGGTATCGAGAGTTAATCGATAAAATTGGAATGAATTCTATGGTTTTAGAAACCGATATGACAGGTCATTACGTAGGGTCTTCCTATGCTTGGGCTACTGCTAGAGACTGGGGTAAGTTCGGACTTTTATATGCACATAAAGGAAACTGGAACGGAACTCAAATCTTTGCACCAGAATGGGTATATTATGTAGCTAAACCAACACCAACTTCTAATGGAACTTATGGAGCACAATTTTGGTTAAACGCTCAAGGAAAAATGAAAGATGTTCCTAAAAATATGTTTTATGCAGACGGATACCAGGGACAGCGGGTATATATTTTACCAGATCAAGAGTTGGTAATTGTTCGCTTTGGCTTGAAAGGAAATTATGATGAGAATGTCTTTTTAAAAGACATTATTAATTCCATTCAAGAATAATTATGAATTGTTTGATGGAACAAAAATCGATTTTAGTCGATTGATAATTGCTTCCAGAACACTAAAAATAACATCAGAAGAAAATCCACCAACAAGCGCAAGAATACTTCTACTAAGTAAATTATCTACAGCAGCATCTTTAATGAGGTAGTCAGAAAGTATTTCGGACAAAAGTAAACCTGCAATAATACCTAATAAAATTTGCGCAATATAATTGACAGACTCTTCAGAAACCAAGGTACTTTTTAATACAGAATTACTTACTTTTTTAAGTAAATGGAATAGAACTCCTAAACCAGAAATAGAGGCCAAAAAACCAATATTAAAGAATAAACTCCAACCATCATTCTCCAATACACCCTTATCTAAACTACTATTAGACACTTGAGGAAGTACGGCAAATGAAACATAAGCTACTAAGAAAATAATGGAAAGTATAATTAAGTTTCGTACTAGTGGAATTTTATTAAACAAAGATTTATTTTCCCCTTTAGAGCGAACCTCTCTGGTAAACTCAATAGATTTTGGTGTAGCTGGAGCGACATTCTTACACATAGAATTGTGTGCATTGATTAAATCATCAACAGAGTTATTACTTATTAAGGTATTTACATTAGTGTCAATAGTAAGCCCATTTCTTCCTGCAAAAGAAATCATGTCATTAACTTCTTGAGTTAATCTATTTACAACCTCTTGAGAAATTCCAGGTAAGTTTTTTTGCTTTTGAGGTTCATTTTCTAAAGGAATGTTTTTTTGAGTGTTTTGATTATCTTCAGCAAGATCTGTTGTAGTTGTCATAATTTTTAATTTATAGATTAAAAGTAACAACTACCTAGAATACAAAAACAGGCAAATTTGCCTGTTTTTGTATTGTGTATTTCTACTTGTTTTTATAAATTAAAACCAATATTAACATTAAGTTTTGTAGCTATTAGTTTTGTAATTCTTTCTTTTACTTCAGGAATTTTAACACTTTCTAACACCGTGTTTGCAAAGGCATACATTAATAAAGCCCTTGCTTCTTTCTGAGGAATTCCACGTTGTTGCATATAAAATAAAGCTTGCTCGTCTAACTGACCGATGGTACATCCGTGAGAACATTTTACATCATCTGCAAAAATTTCTAGTTGAGGTTTCGCATTAATCGTAGAGCGATCACTTACTAAAACATTATTATTTTGCTGATAAGCATTTGTTTTTTGAGCTTCTTTTTCAACAATTACTTTTCCATTAAAAACCCCTGTAGAACGTTCATCAAAAATACCTTTATAATCTTGATGGCTTTCACAATTTGGCTCTATATGATGTACTAGTGTATGATGATCTACATGTTGTTTTCCTTCTATAATGGTGATTCCTTTTAAGATAGAATCGATATACTCTCCTTTTTGATAGAAGTTTAGATTGTTTCTAGTAATATTTCCACCAAAAGAAAAAGTATGAACAGAAACAACACTTTTAGATTGTTGCTCTATATAGGTATTGTCTACTAAAGATGCAGCAATATGATCATTCTGTATTTTATAAATATCAACAGTAGCATCCCTATCGGCAAAAACCTCCGTAACAACATTTGTTAATACAGCATTACTAGTTAAGCTTTGATGGCGTTCAATAATCTGAACATGCGCATTCTGACCTACAACAATTAAGTTTCTTGGTTGCGTCATGGTAGCCTCTACAGAACCCGTAGTAAAGTTGATGATTTGTATAGGTTTTTCTACTTCTGTATTCTTAGGAATGTTGATGTAGGCACCTTCTTTTGCAAATGCGGTGTTTAGAGAAGTTAAGTTGTCTTGTTTTGCCACTTTATTGAAATAATTTTCAATAACAGGCTTGTACTTTGCTTTATTTAAAGCAGAAGACATTAAACAAACATCAATAGCATCATGAGTAGTTTCCGATAAAAAAGAACTATACTTTCCATCAATAAAAACGACTTTGTAAGTGTCTATATCATGAATAAAGTACTTCTTAACATCAGCTAAGTTGATGGTTTTTTCCTTGTCAGGAAAGATGCTATAATCTTCTTTCAAAATTGAGTTTAGAGAGGTGTATTTCCACGCTTCTAACTTTTTCGTAGGAAAACCTAATTTTTCAAAGTTTTGAAAAGCTTCTGTTCTAATCTCGTGAATATCAGTATTGACATCTACGCCGTCTTCAAAAGCGACATATGAGGATACTATTTTTTCTTTTAAATCCATTTTTAATGATTTATGAAACCATTTCTTCTTTAATCCAGTCGTACCCTTTTGCCTCTAGCTCTAAAGCTAAAGAAGCATCTCCTGTTTTTACAATTTTTCCATCGTATAAAACATGTACAAAATCTGGAACAATATATTCTAACAAACGTTGGTAGTGTGTAATTACAATAACAGCGTTGTCTTTTGATTTCAATTTATTTACTCCATTCGCAACAATACGCAAGGCATCAATATCTAGCCCAGAATCTGTTTCATCTAGTATCGCTAACTTAGGTTCTAACATTGCCATTTGAAAGATCTCATTACGTTTCTTTTCTCCTCCAGAAAAACCTTCGTTTAAAGAACGAGATAAGAACTTACGATCTATTTCTAATAGTTCAGATTTTTCACGTATCATTTTTAACATGTCTTTTGCAGGCATGTCTTCTAAACCTTTTGCTTTACGAGTTTCGTTAATTGCTGTTTTAATGAAATTTGTTACAGAAACTCCAGGAATTTCTACAGGATATTGAAATGATAAAAACACGCCATTATGAGCTCTTTCTTCAGGAGCTAATTCGCTAATGTCTTCACCATTTAGCTCAATAGAACCATTGGTAACTTCGTATTCTTCTTTTCCAGCAACAATGTTAGCCAAAGTGCTTTTTCCAGCTCCATTTGGACCCATAATTGCATGAACTTCTCCGGGGTTTACTTGTAAGTTTAAACCTTTTAAAATTACTTTACCTTCTATTGAAGCATGTAAGTTTTCAATCTTTAGCATGATGTTGTTCTTATTTTTGATTTACTAATTTTTTGATACGCTCTAAATCAGCAGGCGAATGCTGAATAAATACGTTTGCATTTTTTTCTTTTGCGAAAGCCTCAAATTTTTCCATGCTTTCTAATGTTTGCTTTACATCATAATTGAAAGAAGGTACTCCTTTTGAATCTCTATTTTCTTGAAAATGATATAAATCACCGGTTAATAAAACAGGTTGTTCTAGACCTAAATCAACATACAACACTTGATGACCAACGGTATGTCCTGGCATCGATTTAATCACAACAGTTCCGTCGCCAAAGACATCATAATCACCGTTTAATTTTTGAAGATTTGATAAGTCTTTAATCGCAGGATCTATTTTTGTTGAATCACCAGCAACTGAGTTGTATTCGTTTTCTTGAACCAACCAAGTCGCACCTTTCATATAATTTGCATGACCAGTATGATCAAAATGTGAATGAGACATGGCAAAATACTTGAAGTCATCTATTTTGAAACCTATACTAGCTAATTGATTTACTAAAGAATCAGGTCTCTGAATAGCAAAAACTCCACTAGGTTCATCATAAGGTTCAGGTACAACTAACTGTTCTGGTAATCCAGCATCCCACATTAAATTTCCTTTTGGATGTGAGATCACATAATATGCATCTGTAAATTGTTTAGTTTGACCTGTGTAAGTTGTGTCTTGAGAAAAAACTTCTAATTTTTTTACAAAAATAGAACCGCCTTCTAAAGCATATAATTTTACAACAGGCTTTGTTGGTTCTTTTTTAACGGCTTCTTTACAGCTAACAAGAGTAGCTATGGCAATAAGTAAGAAGATTGTTTTTTTCATGATTATTTGATTTATCCTACACTTCCTTCTAAGCTAATTTCTAATAGTTTTTGTGCTTCTACAGCAAATTCCATTGGAAGCTTGTTTAATACTTCTTTACTGAAACCGTTTACAATTAAAGCGATGGCTTTTTCGGTATCAATTCCACGTTGATTACAATAGAACAATTGTTCTTCTCCAATCTTACTTGTGGTTGCTTCGTGTTCTATTTGGGCAGTTTTATTTTTTACTTCGATGTATGGAAACGTGTGAGCGCCACATGCATTCCCCATTAATAAACTATCACATTGTGAGAAGTTTCTTGCATTTTCTGCTCTTGAATTAATTTGCACTAACCCACGGTAACTGTTTTGTGAATTTCCAGCAGAAATACCTTTAGAAATAATGGTCGACTTGGTGTTTTTACCTAAGTGAATCATTTTAGTTCCTGTGTCTGCTTGTTGAAAATTATTAGTAACAGCAATCGAGTAAAACTCTCCTACAGAATTGTTTCCTTTTAAGATACAACTTGGATACTTCCAAGTAATTGCAGATCCAGTTTCAACTTGTGTCCAAGAGATTTTTGCATTGGTTTCACACAAACCTCTTTTGGTTACAAAATTGTAAACTCCACCTTTACCTTCACTATTTCCTGGATACCAGTTTTGTACGGTAGAATATTTAATTTCAGCATCGTCTAAGGCAATTAATTCAACGACAGCTGCGTGCAATTGATTTTCGTCTCTACTTGGAGCAGTACAACCTTCAAGATAACTTACAAAGCTTCCTTTGTCAGCAACAACAAGTGTTCTTTCGAATTGTCCTGTACCACCTTCGTTAATTCTAAAGTAGGTTGACAACTCCATTGGACAACGAACGCCTTTTGGAATATAACAGAATGATCCATCAGAAAACACAGCTGAGTTTAAAGCAGCATAAAAATTATCTGAAGTTGGAACAACGGTCCCTAAATATTTTCTAACTAATTCTGGATGTTCTTGTATTGCTTCAGAAATAGGCATAAAAATAATTCCTTTTTCGCCTAATGTCTTTTTAAAAGTAGTTGCAACAGAAACAGAATCAATTACGATATCTACGGCAACATTTGCCAATCTTTTTTGCTCTTCTAAGGAGATTCCTAGTTTCTCAAAAGTGGCCAATAAATCGGGATCAACTTCATCTAAACTATTTAATTTTGGCTTTTGTTTTGGAGCTGAATAATAAGCGATTTCTTGAAATTCTGGTTTTTTATACGTAACGTTTGCCCATTCTGGCTCTTCCATTTTAGACCAAACTCTAAACGCTTCTAATCGCCATTCGGTCATCCATTCTGGTTCGTTTTTCTTTTTTGAAATAGCTCTAACAACATCTTCATTTAACCCTTTTGCAAAGGTTTCACTTTCCATTTCGGTATAAAAACCATATTCATACTCTTTGGTTTTTAACTCTTCTCTTAAATCGTCCTCAGTATATTTACTCATAATATTTTATTTATAATGAAAATGATTCACCACATCCACAAGTTCTATTAGCGTTAGGATTGTTAAAAACAAAACCTTTACCGTTTAAACCTCCTGAAAATTCTAATGTAGTACCCACCAAATACAAGAAACTTTTTTTGTCTACAATAATTTTCACATCATTATCTTCAAATATCTTATCGTTTTCTAATTGTTTATTATCAAAGTCTAAGTCGTAAGATAGCCCTGAACATCCACCACTTTTTACACCAACTCTTACAAAATCAGTTGCTGCATCAAAGCCACCGTCGGTCATTAACTCAACGACTTTCTTTTTAGCTGTATCTGAAACTTTTATCATAATTCTTATATAGATTAAATCTAAATTGTGGATGCAAAGGTACAAAATATGTCTACAATTACTAATGAAGTATTAATTTTATTGGTCGATGAGACAATCAATAAAATTGATTAATTCTGAAAATTAGGATTGCTTACAAATTCATTGTCGGTTAATGAAAGTAAAAAAGCTTTTAAATCTGCTTTGTCTTGAGGTGTTAATTGCACGCCACCTTGATTTACTTTTTTCATTAGCGGGTCTATTGTGGATGAGATTTGCAATCCTTCGCTATAGAAATCAATCACTTCTTCTAAAGTAGCAAAACGTCCGTCATGCATGTAAGGAGCTGTAAATGCTAGATTTCTTAAAGAGGGTGATCTAAACTTCCCGTTATCATTAGGGTCGCCGGTTACCGCTCCTAACCCAAGATCTGTGAATGTTGCATCTAGTCCATTATTATGGAAATCATTATCTGTCCATAAAGGATTGTTGTCGCTACCATGACAATGAAAACAATCGCCTTTAGTTTCATCCATAAACACATTGAAACCGTTTAATTCTTGAAGTGTTAAAGTTGCGTTTCCAGCTAGATGCTGATCAAATTTGGAATTTCCAGAAATGAGTATTCTTTCAAATTGAGCAATTGCTTTTGTTATGAGTGTTGAATCTATTGTTGATGTTCCAAAGGCTTCTAAAAACAGGGTTGGGTATTGAGTATCTTGTTGCAATTTTGAAGCAACCTCATCCCAATTACTATGCATTTCAATCGGATTTTTTACGGGTTCTAATGCCTGTCTTTCTAATCCTAATTCTTTTCCGTCCCACGCAAAACGGTCGCTAAAATTCCAAGCTAAATTGAATATAGGCATGGAATTACGGGTTCCAAAATTACCGTCTACTCCATCGCTAAAACGAGTTTCATCAGTAAAGGCATTTCTTGGATTATGACAAGAAGCACAAGATTGTGTGTTATTTCCAGAAAGTTTGGTGTCAAAAAATAATTTTTTGCCTAACGCAACACCTTCTTCAGTTAAAGGATTGTTTGTTGGAATTAAAGGTTCTATTAATTTTTCTTGAAAGATTTGCGGAACCTCTAAGGAATAAGGAATAGGAATATATTCGTCTTCAGTTTCAGAATTTGAACAAGACATGATCATAAATCCTATACAGCAAAAAAGAAGAAGCTTTTGTTTCATTTTATTGAGTAATACTCACCACGCTAAATACCGAGGCACCATTTTGATTCATTAATAATTGAGCTTCGTAATTACTCATTAAATCAACATCATACTCATTTAAATTCCAGGTATTTGGAGTTTTAAACCACTCAGAAATATCCATATTCAGATTTATGTTAGTATTTCCGCCAACAGCTACCGCACCAATGTTTAATTGAAATGAGGTATTTACAGGATCATTTATATTTGTTAAGTCAAAAGCATTAATTACATGATAATTAAAAGGAGCTTCGGCATCAGAATCATCAATATATTTTCCATCAAACTGCATATGATGATAACCTCCACCAAGTATCGTAGGAACATTAAAACTAGCAGTATTTAAATCAGTATATACACCATCAATATTGTTTTCATCACTAAATCCAAATCGAAAGGAAACACTCGTATAATCTCCTGGTAAAATTGCAGCAGAGGTTGTAAATATTAATCCTTCGTTATTGGTAAGGTCTACCAAATTATAATCATCTAAGGTTGTAATTACGCCACTTTCATGAGTTAAAACAATTTCTGAAATGAGATAACGAAGATGTTCAATACTCATTTGGTCACCGTTATCATTGGTAAACTTTAGGGCATTAAAATCTGCATTTGTTACTTCATTTTCTCCCCAAGAATGACTAAAATTTAATGTGATACCAATAGGCACAGCATTTATATCATTATCTTCACTACAACTGTTTACGAAGAAAGCAACACATAAGACTGCTAAAATCCTTATTTTCATTTTAATTCAATTTTATTATTAATAGGTCTGTAAATCCTTTGTTTTCTGTGATGTCTCCATCAGAGCTGCTGGTTTCACCAACGGCAATAATTGTCCCGTTGGCTAGCTGAACAGCGTCATAAGCAAAGTCAATATTTGAACCACCAACTGTTGTTTCCCAAAGCAACTGACCGTTAGTATCTATTTTTACAATCCAAGCATCATTTTGACCTTGATTTCTTGCAACATCTCCATCTGAACTTCTAGAACTACCAGCAATAATAAATCCATTATCTGAAGTTTTATTAATGGATCGGGAGACATCAAAATTAGAACCACCAATAGAGCGATTCCAAATTAAATCTCCGTCATCAGAAATTTTAATAATCCATAAATCTGCAGCCCCATTATTTAAAGAAACATCCTGTTCGTTACTTCTCGTATCACCAACAATAATATGGCTACCATCATCTGTAGAGGCGATTCCTCTTGCTTCATCAATTTCTGAACCACCAAAAGATTTTTCCCAAATCATATTTCCCCCAGCTTCAGATTTTACAACCCAAAAATCGTAAGAGCCTTTATTGTTTGTGATATCAACATCATTACTATCGGATCCTCCGACAAAAATAAATTCATTATTGTTATTTTCTATTATTCCGGTAGGACTGTCTGTAAAAGAGCCTCCATAGAATCTAGACCAAATTAAATCACCACTTGATGAAACTTTAATAGCCCAGTAATCTCCCCCAGCATGTTCCGTTACAAATCTGCCTAAATTTCCTTGTCCGCCAGAAGAAGTGACATCTAAAACGCCCGAGATTAAAAAATCATTATCAGAAGTTTCAATTATTGCTGTTCCTTCATCTGCACCTGGAAAGCCAAAAGATTTTTGCCAAGTTAGGTTTCCAGAAGCGTCTAATTTTGCTAGCCAAAAATCTCTAAACCCATTATTTATGGTAATGTCTCCATCAGTACTATCTGTATATCCCAAGATTGCAAAACCATTATCTGAAGTTTGAATGATATCAAAACCACGATCATCACCAGAGCCACCAAAAGTTTTATTCCATTCTAGGTTAGCTTCAGAATTAAATTTTAAAACCCAAAAATCAAAACTTTCATTTAGCTTGTCAGAAACATCACCATCCATGCTTTGTGTATAACCAATGACTGCAAAACCTCCATCTAATGTGGCAATAACTGATTGAGCCACATCATTTTTAGAACCACCAAAAGTTTGTATAAGACCTAAAGTACCGTTTGATAAGTTTGAGGCGGGATTAAATTCAAGATTTGCCTTTTCACAGGCAAAGAAAGTTAAGAGAATTGAAAAGAAGCCAATTTTTTTCATTGATTTATTGGCTTTTTCGAATAATATAAAAACCACTATTAATGTCGCTTACAATGATGTTTTCACTAGCAAAATATGGATATACATTCCAAACGCCATTAAAAGAAGCAGCGTTATTTGTAGGATAGGTATCAAAATAGCCAATCTCTGACATCGTCTGTCCTCCGATATTTGAAACATCAATAACTCGAACTCCGGCTGAATAATTTGCCAAATAAAAAGTGTCACCATTTACATAGCCATTATGATCAATGGCTGTTGTTGGTCCAAAATAATTCATATGAAATTGAGGATTATCCAAATCGGTAAAATCAAAGACAATATTTCTTGTATTACCTCCAAAATTACGTTCATCTAACTCGTCGCCTAAGATGAAATATCTTAAATCTTCTGTAAACCATCCTTGATGCGTATAACCAATATTTGTATAGTCAATTGTTGCTATTTGAGTTGGACTCATTTTGTTAGTCACATCTACAATAACAACTTCATTTTCATTACTTCCAATTAGAATCTCTTTTCCTGTATAATCTGTATCGGGACCATTATAAGTAATCACTTGTGCATCATGTGAATATGCATCATTTGCATGTCCGCCAGCAGCAGTTGGCATTAAAGGATTTGAAATGTCTACAAAATGAGGTCCACCACTAAACGTATTGGTTCCAACTGCATAAGCATATCCATTACTTTCATTAATAACGATGTTATGAGCATTTCCAAAACCAGCATAATGAGCATCTTCTGTTAACGTAACGGTAGGTGAATTTAAAGGAATGTTTGCCAACTTAGTTAAATCGACAATTTGCATTCCATGACCAGAAGCTTCACTTACAATAAAGGCGTAATTACCATAGGTTTTTACATCTCGCCAAGAACTATTGACGGTATGAGTTGGTAAAAAACCAACAATTTTTGGGGTTTCTAAATCAGAAATATCAATAAAAGAAGTTCCTTTATTTGTGCACATTAAAGCATATTCTTTTCCTGTCGAAGGATCTGTCCAACCCCAACAATCATTTCCAGAAGTTCCCGGACCGCCAAGTTCGTTTAAATCTATATGTGCAATTAAATCGTAGTTGTTACATGGAAATGCTCCAGCAAATCCATTCACACAAGGCTCTAAAATAAAACGATTTGTTTCATCAACATCAATAATTAAAAATGTGACTGTTTTTACGTCACTCACATTCCCTTCGGCATCATTTGCAGTAACACTAAAACTATAACTAGACTTAGTTTCAAAGTCTGGATCAGCATCTAAGCTTATAACGTTATCAGTTATGCTTAATAAATCGGTATCTTCTCCACTTAGTTCATATCCGGTTACTGCGATATTATCTGTTGCTGTAATAGTATATACTGTTTGACCAGCACCACTATTTTCTTCTAAATTTATTCCAGCACTTCCTGATGTTATTACAGGGGGTGTGGTTTCTAGAGTTTCTTCTTTTTCACAAGAGAAAACTAAAAAAATACTGAATAATAGAATAAATTTTTTCATGTTTATATGAGTTTAATACAATACTAGTTTTTTTGAAACTAGTCCATTGATTTTTACAATGTAGATTCCTTTAGATTGATTTGTTATGGGTAAAACGAATTCTACTTGATTAATATTTTGCTTAGATAAAATTCTTCTTCCTAAAATAGTAAAAACTTCGATAGATTTAATGTTTTGATTTTCTGAAGCTTTAATTGTAGGGTTTGTATTTGTAGGGTTTGGAAAGATGGAAAAATGATCTTTAAACAATTCGTTATTGATGCTTAATGTGCCTGATTTTCTCACAATAAAAAGACCTCTTTCGATATCGTTTATAATGATATTTCCACTCGCAAAATATGGATAAACACTCCAAGCACCATTAAAAGCAGTACCGTCATTATCAGGATAGGTATCGAAATATCCAATTTCAGTTAATTGTTCTCCAATATTTCCTAGATTACTAATATCTAAAACTCTTAAACCCGCTCTATAATTTGCCATAAAGAAGGTATTGCCTTTTACATATCCATTATGATCTATTGCATTTGAAGGGCCTTCGTATGTATATTCTAATTCAGGACTTTCAAGGTCTTGTAAATCAAAAACAAGGGTTCTAGTATTTAACCCAAAGTTTTGTTCGTCTGTTTCATCTCCAAGCAAAAAATATCTTTGATCTTCAGTAAACCAACCTTGATGCGTATATCCAATTTGAGAATAGAAAATATCGTTAATTTTCACCACATTGTTTTTGTCAGTTACGTCAAGAATAACCACTTTAGATTCATTGCTTCCAATCAAAATCTCCTTACCAACATGCTCAGTGTCTGGACCATTATAGGTAACTACCTGGGCATCGTGAGTAACTCCTTCGTTATTATAACTTCCTAGATTGACAGGATTTAATGGGTTGGAAATATCTACAAAATGAATACCTCGACCAACATTTTTACAGTCTACCAAATAAGCAATTCCGCTGTCTTCGTTAATCACAATATTATGACAACTTGTAACATCATTATACACAACATTTGGAGAGATAGTTTCTGGCGTCGTTATGTTTCTTAATCTTGTTAAATCAAAAACTTGCATTCCATGCGCACCAATGTTATCAGCTACAATGAACGCATAATTGTTATAAATTTTCACATCTCTCCAAAAACTTGTACTACCATTTTGAGTGTCAATTCTTCCAAGATATATTGGATTTAAAGGATCAGAAACATCTATAAACGCAGTGCTATTAGTCATTGCAGCAATAGCATATTCTTTTCCGGTAGTTGGATCTGTCCACCCCCAAAGATCACTTCCTTCTGGGTTTCCTATTGTATTTGCTAAAATATTTACAGGTGTATGAGACAACAAATCATAGTCATTACAAGGGTATTCACCAGCAAAACCATTTATGCATGGAGTTTGACCATTGACATTTAATCCAATAAAGAGAATGATAAAAAAAAGTGCTTTTTGTTTCATATAACAGGGGCTTCTATATAAACAAAGGTAACAGATTCAAAGAATAAAAATGTTAAAAGAGAATACGAAGCAACTTTTAGGGTTTATTTTTAAGATGTGTATATCTTTGCAGTATGTTAGAAGATAAAAATCAATCAAGAACGTCGTTAGCTGAACTAGGAGAGTTTGGTTTAATCAACCACATTACCAAACATTTTAAAATAACTCATAAATCAACTATAAGAGGAGTTGGAGATGATGCGGCAGTAATAGATAGCTCAGATCAACAAACATTAATTACGACAGATTTATTGATTGAAGGTGTTCATTTTGATTTAAGTTATATGCCACTAAAACACTTAGGGTATAAAGCTGTAATGGTTAATCTTTCTGATGTTTTTGCAATGAACGGAGAAGCAGAACAAATTACAGTCTCTTTAGCAGTTTCTAATAGATTTCCATTAGAAGCTATTGAAGAATTGTATGCAGGAATTCAACTAGCTTGTGAAACCTATACTATTGATTTAATAGGAGGAGATACAACTTCTTCTACCAAAGGAATTTTAATTTCTGTAACAGCAATTGGAAAAGCAAACAAAGAAGATATTGTTTATAGAAATGGAGCTAAAGAAACCGATTTAATTGTTGTTTCTGGAGATTTAGGAGCTGCGTATTTAGGATTGCAAGTGTTAGAAAGAGAAAAACAAGTTTTTAAGGTAAACCCAAATAACCAACCAGATTTAGATAATTACACCTATTTAATTGAGCGTCAATTAAAGCCAGAAGCAAGAAAAGACATTCGCTCTTTGTTAAAAGAATTGGATGTTAAACCAACGTCAATGATTGACATTTCAGACGGACTTTCTTCGGAAATTATGCATATCTGTTCTCAAAGTAATGTCGGCTGTAAAATCTATGAAGATAAAATTCCTTTAGACCCTCAAGTAATTTCTGCTTGTGAAGAATTTGAACTTGATAGTACAATGGTGGCTTTAAGTGGAGGAGAAGATTATGAATTGTTATTTACCGTTCCTATTGCAGATTTTGAAAAGGTAAAAGGAAATCCACATCTTTCTATTATTGGTCATATTACTGAAAAAGCCGCAGGATTAAACTTAGTAACTAGAGCGAACCAAGAATTAGAATTAAAAGCTCAAGGCTGGAATGCTTTAAAGGAGAATAAATGAAAAACCTATTAATCATCTTGTTTTCTATCTCTTTTGTTGCAGTTACCGCTCAGAAGAAAATCAAAACACCTAAGAATGCAATTCAAGATATAGAAAGGTTTAAAGAACAACCTAAGTTTGATGAAGACTTCATGCTTGACTATCCAGGTATTTCTGATGAGGTTTATAGACCAGAATTGACAAGTTTGATTAATCTTTCTGCAGATGATTTTATAGAAATAGCTAGTAAAACCAGTCCAACAGTCAAAGATTATCAAGAAAAAATTAAGGAAGGCTTACAACGATTTTCTACTATTTATCCAGATTTAAAAACTGCCGATATCGAAAGAATCGCTTCTTATTATGAAGAATTAATGACTATCGTAAACCTAAATTCGTCAAATGGTTATATCAGTAAATTTAGAAGAGGTATTGGGTTCGAGAGGAATTAACATTAACTCCTCACAAAACCCTTTAAAGCTACACTAAGTTCTTTTTTATTCTCAATATGGCTCATATGTCCGTCCTCAAAAACGATTGCTTCTGAATTTGTTTTTTTAACTTCTTCTAAAGCTTCATCAAAAGTCAACACCGGATCTTTCTTTCCAATAATAATCAACTTTTTAAATGAATTTTCACTCAGCACAAGAGTTCTATCAGTCCGAATTCTCATGCCTTCTTGGCAGGCGATATAGCCTTGTACAGGTGTTTTTAAAGCTTCAGCTAAAGCCAACTCCATTTCAGGTTTGAACTTAGTTCTGCTTTTTTCACTAAACAAATTAGTGAAAGACATTTGTACCATGTTCTTAAAATTATGCTGCACCATTTTATTCGCTCTGGCTCTTAATTCTTTTCGTTCTTCATCATCGGCTAAAGAAGTAGAATTCATTAAACAGAATCCTTTAATCATTTTAGCATGTTTTTCAGCAAAAGCTAGCCCAACATAACCACCCATAGAATGACCAATAAGTGTAATTTTTCTAATCCGTAACGATTTTAGTACTTCAAAAACAGCATCTGCCATGGCCTCCATAGAATGAACATATCCTAAACATTCCGTTTTTCCATGTCCTAATAAATCAATGGCTAGTACTCTGTTGGTTTTCGAGATTTCTGGAATTATAGCATTCCACATGGTAGAATTTTCTAAAAAACCATGCAACAATACGACCACAGAACCCTTTCCAAAATCGGTATAGGAGACTTTTGTATTTTTAAAAGAAAGCGACTTTTCCATCTTGCAAAAATATGTATCTTTCGTATTTGTCAGAGACTTTAATTCATGTTTTCATCACCGTTTTCTAAACTTACTAAAAATCAAGAAAAAAAACTCACAAGAACACTCTTGTTTGTTACGGTAATTTGCATTGCTGTGTTAAAATACTTGGATCAGTTTTTAATAAATGACACTTGTACGGGAGGAATTGTCTCTTTTGAATTGTCAAAAGATTTAGAAACTGCAGGATCGTATTTAAATTCATGGGGAGAACAAGGAAAAATAGCCATGTCTTTAGGATTGGGATTTGATTTCTTATTTCCGATTGCTTACACATCATTGATTGGACTTTTAATTCATAAGCTGAATGAAAAACTATGGTCTAAAAGCTCTTTTCTTAGTATTGGAAATGGATTAATATGGCTAGTTTTTTTAGCAGGAATCTTTGATTATATAGAAAATATTGGATTAATTAATCTGGTGTTAGGAAACATGGAACAACATTGGGTTTCCATCGCTTTCTATTTTGCAACAATTAAATTTATCATCATTTTGATTGGAATTTTGTACATAATTGTCAATTTTTTGCTCTTTTTGATTAAAAAACGCATATAAATGAATAAAACGAAAGAAATTTGGATGAGCGGATTTGCGCTCTTTGCACTCTTTTTTGGAGCAGGAAATCTAATTCTTCCACCTTTTTTAGGAGTCAATTCTGGAAATCAATGGTTGATGGTGGTTTTAGGATTTATTATTACCGCAGTTTTTATTCCAATTTTAGGAATTTTAGCGCATGCAAAAGTTCAAGGAACCTTATACGATTTGGGAAAAAAAGTATCGCCTTGGTTTAGTTCTTTGTATTGTGTGTTAATTTATCTAATTGCGGTTACAATTCCGGCACCAAGAACAGCTTCTGTAACTCATGAAATGGCAATTGATCCTTTTTTTGGATCAAGTTCGTTATTAACTAGCACTATTTATTTTATATTGATTTTCATTTTTGTCATCAATCGCTCTAAGATTATAAGCCTAATTGGAAAGTTTTTAACGCCAATTATTGTCATCATTTTATTGGCAATTATAGCGTTGGCATTATCATCCTCTCCACAAGTAATGAATTTAAACACCTATGAAGTTCCTTTTGTGAGTGGAATTTTAGAAGGTTATCAAACTTTTGATGCTATTGGAGGTGTGGTGGTTGGAGCTGTAATTGTGATCTCTTTGCATATGAGAGGACATAATTCTTATCAGGCTAAGAAAGAATTGATTACCAAATCGGGGTTTATTGCCGGAATAGGATTGTTGTTAATTTATGGAGGATTAATTTTTAGTGGAGCTTTATTAAGTTCAACGTTTCCTGAAGACGCTTCAAGAACTGAAATTCTAACAGGTTTAAGCACACAAACCTTAGGAACCATTGGAACCTCTTTTTTAAGTGTTTTAGTAGCATTAGCTTGTTTTACTACCGGAGTCGGAATTGTAACTGGAGCTGCAGATTATGCCAAAGGGATTTTTAAAGATTCTCAAAAAGCATACATCATTACCGCTTTTATAAGTTGTGTTTTAGGGGTTTTAATTGGTCATTTTGAAGTTAGTTTTATCATTAAAGTCGCCGTTCCTGCATTGATGTTTATTTACCCAATTACCATTATCTTAATTCTTTTAAACGTGGTTTCAAATAAATGGGCTTCACCTTTAGTATTCAAAGGAGTTGTAATTGCAACCTTTTTATTTAGTATTCCTGATTTTTTAAACACTTTAGGCATAGGAGACTTTTTGAAACCCATATCAGAATGGATTCCACTATCTTCTCAAAGTTTAGGATGGGTAATTCCTGCAGTGATTATTTTTGTGCTATTGAATTTGTTTCAGCGCAAAACAAATCCAGCTGTTACAGAATCTTCAGCATCCTAGAAATTAAGAGTATCTTTGCCGCTTATATTATGCTGAATCATTATACATATTTAAACGAAAACACCACAAAGTGGGTAAGTTTTGTCCATGGAGCTGGCGGAAGCAGTTCTATTTGGTTTCGTCAAATACGAGCGTTTAAAAAAGAGTTTAATGTACTTGTCTTAGATCTTAGAGGCCACGGAAACAGTAAGCCAACAATTAAAGATTCTTTTAATGATGAGTATACGTTTGATGCAATTACTGAAGATATTATTGAGGTTTTAGAGCATTTAGAGATTAAAAAATCTCATTTTATAGGTATTTCTTTAGGAACTATTTTAATTAGAAATCTAGCAGAAAAAAGACCAGATTTAGTTGAAAGTATGGTCATGGGTGGTGCTATTTTAAAGCTAAATGTACGCTCTCAGATTCTGATGCGTGTCGGAAATGTTTTTAAATCGGTAGTGCCTTATATGTTATTATATAAGCTGTTTGCTTTTATCATTATGCCGAAGAAAAACCATAAAGAATCTAGAATTCTTTTTGCAAACGAGGCAAAGAAATTGTACCAAAAAGAGTTCATCAGATGGTTTAAATTAACGGCAGAAATCAATCCTTTGCTACGTTTCTTTAGAGCTAAAGACATTCAAATCCCTACTTTATATGTGATGGGAGCACAAGATCATTTGTTTTTGCCATCAATCAAAATGATTGTAAAAAAGCACGTCAAATCAACTTTATACGTAGTTGAAGATTGTGGGCATGTGGTAAATGTTGAAAAGCCTGATGATTTTAATTCAAATACCTTAGAATTTCTTAGAATACAGAATATACCTTAATATAAAAAAAGCGAGTGAAAACTCGCCTTTTTTGTTAAATAACAATGCCTCAACTACTACTCAAAACATACATTATCTTTTAATTTAATTTTATTCAAAGTGTCCCAAACTTTATGTGTAAACTCTTTTGGAGAAAAGGTAAATAGAATAACTGTTTTATTTGTTTTTTTACAATAATTACTTTTAATCTTTACGTTTAAAATAAGTCTTTTATGGGTTGCAAAATGATCGTAAGTATCAACTTTGCCCTCAAAAAATGTAGTTGTATTTTTTTTTCTGATTTTTTGAATTTCTGATGTTGTTTTTTGATTGATATTATGATTTTTTCTAACATCATTTAAACCGTCAAAATAATTTTCTAAATCTGTTTTTAATTGTTTTGCAGAAATTTTTTTATCATAATCAATAAACCAAGCATAAGTATATGACCAGAAAAAAGAATGTTCTGGAGTTCGCCAACCTTTTGGAGGAAAACGAACTTCTGCAATTCCTGTATAATTGATGTTTTTTGCAAAACTTATAGGAAAAGGAAATATTTCTTTCCCCCAAGTACTATCTAATTGTATTAAATTTTTGGTTTTAGTCTCTTGTGAAAAACTAAAAAAACAAATAAAGACTGTGAATACTATTACTATCGAATTTTTCATCATTATAATTTTATAGAAATCTCAAACCCAATGGCATCAGAAATGGCCCCATCTTTAAATTTACTGGTGTAATTTACATTCCATTTTCTTCTATCAATTTTAAAACGTGTTTTTAACTCTTTTTCTTCATAGTTGAAATTTACAATAAAACTGACAGGTTTTGTAATTCCTTTAAGAGTTAAATCTGCAAGAATTTTACCTTGATTATTTTTCCAATATTCAACTTTTTTAATTGTTAGTTTAGCTGTTGGATATTTTTTCACATCAAAAAAATCTGGGTCTTTTAGGTGATTTAGTAAACCCTCTTTTCCTTCCTTTTTTTCAATGTCTGTATTAGTCATCGAATTCATATCAATAATAAATTCACCACCTGTTATGATATCTTTTTCTTTTATGAAATAGCCTTCTTTAAAGTTGATAAAACCCTCATGGCCGCCAAAATAAAAAGTATACTCACCAATCCATTTTATAGTGCTTTTTTCGATATTGATATTTAGTTTTTCTTGAGCTGATAAGTTAGCACTTATTGAGAAAATTAATAGCACTAAAAATTTTTTATACATCTTTTTGTTTTTAAGATTAAGCTGTAAAACTATTTTTAGCTCTTGAAAAAAGTGTCAAAAAAATGTAAAAGAAGTGTCAACAGTTGTAAAAAAAGGTATAATTGTTAGTTATTTGCTGTCTTATGAATAAAAACCATAGTTTTTTAGTATTACTTCTTGTTGTCTTGTCATTTATTTTGCTTGGTTTTTATTCTCAAAATAATAACGAAGATGATACTACAGGAAAGCTAAAAATAGTTTTAAGACAAGTTGGTAATGAGTTGTTATTGTCTAATAAAGATTCGTCTTCTTTAATACTGCCGATAAAAAAAGTATCAAAAAGCAAGTATCAAATTTCTTTTGAAAAACCTTTAAGTTTTGAACCAAGTAAGCTTGTAGAAATTGTTAAATCAAACTTTAAAAAAGCATCATTAGATAGAAATTATAGAGTTGAGGTTATACAATGTTTAGATGATGAAGTAGCGTACAGTTACGAAATAAATATTGATGAAGAAAAAACCTTAGTTCCCTGTTTAGATAGAGTTTTGCCAATTAGTTGTTATACAGTTCAAGTTCAATTTTTAGGAAAGAGAAATTCGAGAAGCAATATTTTATATTACATTTTTATTCCACTTATTTTAGGCATTTTTTATATACTGTTTTTTAAAAATAAAGAAAATAAAAAACCTGTTGATTCACTTTCAGAAAAACACAAAACTTTGGGAAGCTTTCTTTTTTACCCAGAACAAAGTAAAATTGTACAAAAATCTAAAGAAATCACTTTATCTAATAAAGAATGTGAATTGCTAGAAATTTTTATTTCGAAAATAAACCAAGTTGTAAAAAGAGAAGAGCTAACAAAAAGAGTCTGGGAAGATAATGGAGTTATAGTAGGGAGAAGTTTAGATACATATATTTCTAAATTGAGAAAGAAACTTCAAGATGATCCAAATATAAAGTTGATAAATATTCATGGAGTGGGATATAAGTTAGAAATTAAGTAAAGAAATTTACTGTACGAACTATTCTCCTGTCAGTTAGCTAAACAACCACTCACTTAGTTAATTTAATTTTGAGAGTTAAGAATTCATAATCTCTTCAATTTCATCCGCTTCTATAGGAATATTTCCCATTAAGTTAAAAGGTTCTCCAGATTTTTGTACCACAACATCATCTTCTAAACGAATTCCAAAACCTTCCTCAGGAATGTAAATTCCAGGCTCTACTGTAAAAACCATATTCGCCTGAATTGGCTCATGAAGCAATCCATAATCGTGCGTGTCTAATCCAATATGATGGGAAGTTCCGTGCATAAAATATTTTTTATATGCAGGCCAATCTTTATCTTCATTTTGAACATCAGCCTTGTCTAGCAAGCCTAAACCCAGCAATTCAGAGGTCATTAATTTTCCAACTTCTACATGATATTCTTCCCATAAAGCACCGGGAACTAATAATTTTGTCGCATCATTTTTTACCCTGTTTACAGCATTATAGACTTCTTTTTGGCGATCTGAAAATCGCCCAGAAACAGGAACGGTTCTAGATAAATCACTTTTATAATTTGCATACTCTGCGGCGATATCAAACAAGATTAAATCCCCTGCTTTACATTGCTGATTGTTCTCTATATAATGTAACACATTA
>TARA_R110002072_G_scaffold111237_5_pt1 | contig 21912 bp, 12 predicted proteins | sample TARA_R110002072 | Tara Oceans TARA_R110002072 (sample SAMEA4397118) | marine metagenome | biome: Polar Biome; feature: [SRF] surface water layer (ENVO:00010504); material: water (ENVO:00002006), including particulate matter (ENVO:01000060) such as... | depth 5 m | reverse complement strand
ATTATTAGCATTATTATCAAAAGAACCTTTAAGTGTAGATAAGGCTTTAAGATATGTTGATTATAAAAAAAGACTGATAAAGTTACAGATAGAATTAATAAGAATGCAAACTTGGGCTATTAAAAATAACGAACGAATTATTGTTGTTTTCCAAGGAAGAGATGCAGCTGGAAAAGGTGGTGCAATTAGAAGAATAACAGAACGTATTAATCCAAGACACATGCGTATTGTGGCTTTGCCAAAACCTACTGAAGATGAAAATTCTCAATGGTATTTTCAAAGATATGTAGAGCAATTTCCAAAAGCAGGTGAAATGGTTTTTTTTGATAGAAGTTGGTATAACAGAGCAGTTGTAGAACCTGTAAATGGATTTTGTACGCAAGAAGAATATGAAATTTTTATGAATCAAGTAAATGATTTCGAAAGAATGATTTTAGAATCGGGAATTCATTTAGTTAAAATTTATATGTCTATCTCCAAAAAAGAACAAGCAAAACGTTTTGCAGATATTAAAAGCGATCCATTAAAACAATGGAAAATGACAAAGTTAGATGAGAAAGCGCAATATTTATGGGAGCAATACACAGAATATAAAAATGCGATGTTCGAAAAAACGAATACCACAATTTCACCATGGAAAATTATAAGAGCTAATAGAAAAACAGAAGCTCGTGTAAATGTGATAAATCATGTTTTAAAAAGTATTCCTTATGATAAAGATTTAGAAATTTAATTTTTTAGGTTTTCTAAAACCTACTTTTAATTATGATAAAAAAATCCCCCATATTATGTGTGTTCCTACTTTTGTTTTTTGCGCAGTTTTTAGTTGCTCAAGTTACACCAGTAGCGAACAATGATGTAAAAACAACTTTAATAAATACGTCATTAACTGAAAATACACCTGGGCTTTTAATAAATGATACAGATGCAGATGGAGATTCGCTTACAATTACCGAATTTTTAATTAACGGAACTACTTTTACTGCTGGCGAAAATGCAAATTTCTCAGAAGGATCTATTGTAATTTCTGCAGATGGGAGTTTTAATTTTGATCCAAATCTAGATTTTCTTGGAACTGTATCTGAAATAAACTATACAGTTTCAGATGGAACTTTTACAAGCAATGCAAACTTAAATATTACAGTTACACTACCTCCAGAACCACCAGTAGCGAACAATGATGAAAAAATAACATTTATTAATACTCCTATAACTGAAAATGCACCTGGACTTTTAATAAATGATACAGATGCAAATGGAGATGTCCTTACAATTACCGAATTTTTAATTAACGGAACTACTTTTACTGCTGGCGAAAATGCAAGTTTCTCAGAAGGATCTATCCTAATTTTAGCAGATGGGAGTTATAGTTTTACACCAAGGCCAAATTTTCTAGGAACTGTTTCTGATATAACTTACACAGTTACAGATGGAACTTTTACAAGCACTGCAACTTTAAATATTACTGTTAAATTACCTCCAGAACCACCAGTTGCTAGAACCGATTATGATACTGTAGATATTAACACCACCTTAAATGTTCCTGCTCCAGGAGTATTTATAAATGATACAGATGCCAATGAGGAAGATGATTTAAATGTTACCCAATTTTCAGTAAATGGAATGAATTATACTGCAGGTACAACAGCAAGTTTATCTGAAGGAACAATAACAATTGCAGCAGATGGAAGTTATATTTTTATTCCTACAACAGATTATACAGGAATTGTACTTACAATTAATTACACCATTTCTGATGGTACTTTTACAAGTTCTGCAAATCTTTTATTAACTGTAGAGTTTACAGAAGATTTACTAGAAATAAATAATTTGGGTAGTTGTAACCAAGGTTTTAATTCAAATGGAGAATATAAAATTGTATACAGTGTTCAGCTTACAAATAGAAATAATTCAAGAGATAGGCATGAAGCTGCTTTAATAAGAAACATCGATTTAATTAATAATTTGCAAGACACATTTGGAGTTGGTTGTTTGGTAAATGTAGACCAAGTTAGCATAAGAAATGATGCTGTACAAAACATTGCTGAAAACACATTTTTTCCAAGAGAATTTACAGTAGATGCTTTTAATCCAGCATTTACAAATGGTAATTCAAGTTCTTTTTTTAATGCTTCTGCAATTTCAGATTTAATTTTATATCCAAGACAGTCTATATTTATTAGTTTTTGCGTTACTGTAAATGCCTTTTGTGATGGTCGTTCAAATCCAACTCCTGCAGGTTCTGGTATCGATTTTACAAATACAATGACTGCAAATACAGATAAAGGAAATAATGCCACAGATTCTATAACTTTAACAGATTTTCATACCACAGAAGCAGTTGTTTCTGCTGGTTTGTATGTGCCAGAATTTAACAATCAGTCTTTAACACCTCCAGGAGTTGTAAATTCTGATGGAACTTTCGATTATATAAACACTGTAATTATTACCAATGAAGGAACTTCTGCAGCCCAAAACATTAATTTTAATATGGGTTTAGAAGGGTTTTTAAGGAGAGTCTCTTTCAATGATATTATAATTACGCAAGTATCAGGACCAGCAGTTACTGTTAATCCAGATTTTAATGGAGATGATAATACTACTTTATTATTGCCCAACAATTCTCTTCCAGCAGGAGAAACCATCACTTTAGAAGTTTTTTATTTAATTGGCCCCATAGATAGTTCCAGTTATAGTTATTTTGAACAAACAAGTTTATCTCAAACACAAGGAGATGCAGATGGTTTTGATGCAACTAGTGCAGCAAACAAAACTAGATATTCTTTTGTAACATGGTCAGATGGTTTGGGAGATCATTTAGATCGTTATTATTTTGCAAATTCAGCAACAGCACCAATTTCATCAGCATTATATTGCAGTTGTACTGTTGCAGGAATGCGTTTTATATTTGATGCTTCATCAAAAACGGATAAATCAATTTCATCAGTAAATGAAACTCCAAATGGTATTTTAGAACATGAAGAAGTTACGTTTCAAATTACCATAGAAAACACTAGTGAATCTGTACAATTAACACAATTACAGTTACAAGATAATTTAAATAATGCCTGTAATGGAAAAGTACTTTCTGTAAGCACGCCAATAATTTCAAGCTCTACAGCTACTACAAATCCTACTTTAAATGCAGCTTATAATGGTACATCAAACATAAATTTATTTGATGGCTCTTCTGGTTTATTAAAAATAAATGAAACTATAACAGTAGAATTTACGGTACTTTTTAATGAAACATGTTTTAATACAAACACAGCTGTATTTTCTGCAAGAGATCCTTTAGGTAGAAATGTGCCATCATCAAACTCAGTAAATGTAAATATTTCTACGGATACAGATAATGATGGAATTACAAATGATATTGATATTGATGATGATAATGATACCATTCCAGATATTGCAGAATACAATGGTTTAAATCCTTTAGATGATGATGATGCAGATTTTATTCCTAATTATAGAGATACAGATTTTGGAGCAGATACAAATGCAGATGGAATTATAGATATTTTTGATTTTGATTTAGATGGTGTTCCAAATCATCTTGATTTGGATAGTGATAATGATGGAATTCTAGACATTGTAGAAGCAGGAAATGCAACTGATGATACCAATACTAATGGAGCAACAAATAATGTTGTTGGTGCAAATGGTTTGGATAATACTAAGGAAAATGGAGATACTATTTTTACAACAATCAATTATATAATTCCAAATACAGATGCTAATGGAAATGCAAATTTTATAGATATTGATGCAGATGGAGATGGAATTGTAGACAATATAGAAGCACAACCAACAAATAATTACATCACATTAAACACCACATTTTCTTTAACAGGTATCAATTCTGCATATCCAAGTGGATTAAATCCTGTGGATACAGAAAATGATGGAATTCCAGATTATATAGACATCAATTCAGATAATGATATTAGAGATGATATTATTGAAGGTTGGGATGCAAATAGTGATGGAACTCCAGAAACGTTGCCACTAAATTCTGATGCAGATAATGATGGTTTAGATGATGCATTTGATGTAAATGATACTCAAATAAATCCCACAAATGGACAAACTCCATTAAGTTTTCCTAATTTTGATGATGAAGAAACTCCAGAAAGAGATTGGAGAGAAATTATCGCCATTTTTGTTTTGATTGACAATATTTCACAGACAGAAGGAACCGATTTTATGTTTACAATTCAATTGGTAACAAAGAATGATCATGCTATTTTAGTAGAAAGTGCATCACCAATCGATTTTACTTTTTCAACTTTAGATGGCACAACTTTAACAGATGTTTATGATGTTGCAATTGCACCTTTCGATTATATTAGTGTATCAAATACAACGTTTACAATTGCTCCATTTACAACTACAGCACAAGTTGTAATAACTTCTTTAGAAGATCCTATTTTTGAGTTTACAGAACTTTTTACCTTGAATGGAACCATAACTTCTGATAATACTTTAAATGAAAATATTACTGGAATTGGCTCAATTTTAGACAATGATGCAGCTCCATCAATCACTATGAACAATTCTCGTGAATTAGAAGGCGTAGATTTATTGCATACCATAACTATTAGTAATCCTGCATCAACACCTATTTCTGTTGAAATTGTTACCAGAGATAGAACAGCCATAAGTCCAGAAGATTACAACCGAGTTTTCGATAATTTTACGATTGAAGGCACTACAGATCCAAACAATGCAAATACTGAAGTTTCGTTTACAATTACTTCTCTTTTAGACAATTTAAATGAATTAGATGAAGAAGAAATAAGCGTTGTTGGAGTTGGATTAACAAACAATCTTGGAAATCAAGATTTGGCAAAAACAGCCACAATTATAGACATTGATCCAAATCCGATTGTAGAAATAGACAATACTGAAGCAGAAGAAGGAAATGATTTAGAGTTTACAATCAGTCTTTTAAATGATAATGACGAATTGATGCAGAACTATATTCCTATCAATATAAATATAGAAACGATAGATGATACAACAACTGCCAATCTAGATTACCAATCTTTATCTACACAAATTGCAATTCCTGCTTTTACATCAACCATAAAACAATCTGTAAAAACAATTAATGATAAATTAAATGAAAAACAAGAAACATTATTTTTACAATTAAACTTAGATTTTACAACAGTTTCAAATACGTCCTCACCTTTAGGAATTGGTACGATTATCGATAACGATTACCCGAATTTATTCTCACCAAATAACGATGGTGTAAGTGATGTTTTTAAATTGTCGGGGTTAGAAGAATATCCAAATTTTGTATTGATTATTTTTAATAGACAAGGAAATGAAGTCTATAAATATAGCAATAATGGCAATTTAAATCCTGTTTGGTGGGATGGAACTTATAATGATAAACCTGCACCAACAGGCGTATATTTTTACACGTTAGATTTTAACGATGGTGTAAAAAAACCAATCAAGAATTTTATACAATTAATTAGATAATGAAAATGAACGCTAAAATTGTATCAAAAATGGGGAAGAATAAAACATATTGTTTGTTTTTTATGTTGATGATTTTTTTATCAACCTTAAAAACAAACGCACAACAGTTGCCAAATTACACACAATATTTGTATAATATGCAGATTATAAATCCAGCTTTTGTAGGATATAGAGCAGATTTGAGCATGTCAGTTTTATCTCGAGATCAATGGGTTGGTTTAGAAGGTGCACCAACTACTAGAACTTTTTCTATTAATGGAAGAACCAGCAGAGGTTTAGGAATTGGAGCCACAGTTGTAAACGATAAAATTGGTTTAACAGAAACTACAAACGTAAATTTCGATGCTTCTTATACGTTAGTTATTTCTGATGCTAGCAGATTTTCTTTAGGTTTAAAAGGAGGAATAACATTTTTTAACAACAATTTATTTGATGGAATTACACCAGATAATGAAAGTTACGCATCTACAAGTGGCAATTTTCCGAATGTTGGTTTTGGAGCTTTGTATTACAATCGAGATTTTTACGTAGGTTTATCTGTACCTTATTTGTTAGAAACGCCTCAATTTTACATTCAAGATCGATTTAAAGCAACAAGTTTGGCAACAAATCCAAATATATTTTTATCAACAGGAGCCTTATTTGAGTTGTCAGAAAGTATCATGTTCAAACCATCAACCATGGTAAGATATACAACCAATCAGCCAGTTTCTATTGATGTAAATGCAAATTTTTTATATAATGAAGTTATAGAAGCAGGGCTTTCTTATCGTCATCAAAGTTCTATAAGTGCTTTATTTACTTTGCTTATCAAAGAAAAATATAGAATTGGTTATGCATATGATTATAAAACAATTAGTATTCCTGGTAATTTAAATACGCACGAATTTATTTTACATATCGACTTAGATTTCGAAAGAAATTCAAGATGGTTAAGACACAACAAATGCTATTTTTAATGATTTTTGAAAGTTGAGACTAAAAAAGTTCTGATTTTTATGGTTAATGAAAGTCAATATATAATTCTTGTAAAACTTAATTGATAAGATATTTATTCAAGGCAAAAATCATATTTTTTATTTTGTGACTTTCATGTCAAAATTAGCCACGAATGCACGAATTTTACTACAAGAATCATTTAACAATATCACTAATTTAAAAGTCTTCGATTTTATTTAGGAAATTATTCTATGTCTATTTTGGAACATTCTTATTTGTGAATTCGTGACTTAAAACAAAAGTATTTTTTCCCTAAAAAGGTACTATGAAAAATAACCCACTTATTTTAAAGCTTCAAAGAAGCGAAATATTAATAATAAAGAAATAATCATAATTTTAAAAGCTTCATAGAAGCGAAATATAATTATAGACAAAGATTTGCAATTAAAATGTTTCAAAAAAACCTTTATTTTCTTCGGATAAAAATAATTAAGAAAGTATTTTTTTTACTGTATCAAAAATAAAATAGATTTCTGCAGCAATTTGTCGATTCGTTTTTAAATAAGTTTCTTCTTGTTTTTCTGTTCCATCAGATGCTTTTGGATCTACAAAGGGCAAGTGAAAACGATGGCTAGCATTTGAAATAAATGGGCAATTTTTATCAGCATTATTACAGGTTGTAATTGCCATAAAAGGTTCAATGTTTATAGGATGATCATATAATTTAGAAAACCCTAAAACACTTTTATTTGTGGCTTCAAAAGAAACTAGATATGTAGGATTTTGATGAGAAAAATTCTCCAACTGAAAATCGAAACCTACTTTCTGTAAGGTTATAATAGTATTTCTGTGAAATGCAGTTACCTCAGTTCCTCCAGAAAAAGCATTGATATTTAATTTAAAATAATGGGCAGCAAAAAAGCTCCAGATTTGCCCTAATTGGCTTCTTCTTGAATTATGTGTGCAGATAAAATTAAGGTTTACAACTTCTTTTTTAGAATATTCAAAAGCAATAGCCTTTGCAATTTTTAACAATACTACTTTTCTATCCTCTAAAAGAACAATTTTTTTAGAGGAATTTAAAAAGAAATTTTTTGCAGAAACATTAGAAGTCCTCGAAATCATTAATTATTTTTACCACAAAAATAAGACAATAAAGAGTTTATTTTATTTAAGAGAAAGTTAAGAATGCGTTTAGAAATTGGAAATAAAGTAGCAGTTTTAGATGATGTTTTAAAAGGAATTGTAACAGCTGTAAATGGCAAGGAAATTTCTGTTGAAACTGAAGATGGTATGATTTTTAAATTCGACACATCAGAATTGGTGAAGATTGGCAAAGACCAACATCAACTATCTAAATATTCTGATATTAACAATCCTTTTTTACAGGAAAAAAAGGCATCACAAAAAGCAAAAAAAAGTTTTTTTACAAAAACTAAAAACGAGGTAGTTTTAGAAGTTGATTTGCATATAAATCAATTAGTAAAATCTACCAAAGGTTTAGATAATTACGATATGTTAAACCTGCAATTAGAAACTGCAAAAAGAAAAATTGAGTTTGTAATTAGCAAACGAATTTCAAAAATTGTCTTTATTCATGGAGTAGGAGAGGGTGTTTTAAAATCTGAATTGAATAGTTTGTTAAATAAATATCCTGTAAGATATTATGATGCTTCCTATAAAAAATATGGACTGGGAGCTACAGAAGTGTATGTTTTTCAGAATTCTGATGAGTAAGGTTGAAGTTGGAAATACTACACAAATAAAAGGCAAAATCACTTATGAGAATGCTTTAAATTCGTTACAAAAAGTTCTATCAATAAAACGTATTTTTGCACAATGAAAGCTATTTATTTAGACAATGCTGCAACCACAAAAATAGACGAAGAGGTTTTAAGTTTGATGGTTTCTTCTATGCAAGAAAACTTCGGAAATCCTTCTTCTACTCATCAATTTGGTAGAAAAGCAAAAGCTGCTGTAGAAACTGCCAGAAAAAATATAGCCAAACATTTTAATGTTTCTGCAACCGAAATTGTATTTACTGCAGGTGGTACAGAAGCAGATAATTTAATCCTTAATAACGCAGTTTTAAATTTAGGAGTTCAAAGAATTATTACTTCTAAAATAGAACATCATGCTGTTTTACATACGTGTGAGTTTTTAGAAAAATCACAACATATAACTTTAGAATTTGTAAATGTTGATGAATTTGGAAGTATTGATTTAGTTCATTTAGAGGAGTTATTATCAACCTCAAATACCAAAACTTTGGTAAGTTTAATGCACATCAATAACGAAATTGGTAATATTTTAAATGTTGATGAAATAAGTGCAATTTGTAAAAAATACGATGCTTTATTTCATTCAGATACTGTACAGGTTATTGGTCATTATAAATTAGATTTAAAAGAAACTCCCATCGATTTTATGGTGGCAAGTGCACATAAATTTCATGGTCCAAAAGGTGTTGGGTTTGCTTATTTTAAAAAAGGATTTGGAATTTTACCAATGTTGCATGGAGGAGATCAAGAAAGAGGAGCAAGATCTAGCACAGAAAATGTACATAGCATTTTAGGTATGGAAAAGGCACTTTCTATTGCCATGAATCACTTAGAAAAAGATCGAAATTATATAGAAAGTTTAAAGTTGTACTTTATTTCTGAATTAAAAAATCTATCAGAAAAAATTCAATTCAATGGACTTTCATCCATTTTAGATAAAAGTAGTTTTACTATTTTAAACGTACGTTTTCCTGTAATGAATGCTATGCTATTGTTTAGTTTAGATATGGCAGGAATTGCAGTGTCTGGAGGTTCTGCTTGCCAAAGTGGAAGTAATAAAGGTTCTCATGTTTTAGCAGAAATTTTAAATGAAAGTGATGCTGATAAAACTTCTGTGCGTTTTTCATTTTCGAAATTTACGACTAAAGAAGAGATTGATATGACAGTTTCTAAATTCAAAGAATTACTATAAAGTTTATTTTTTTTTTTCTACACTTTGTTATGCTGTAAACATCTCACGCATTGAAAACTATGCTGAGGAATTTCTACTGAACTACAAAATTGGGTAAGAGTTCATATTCTAAAAAGCATTATGTGGGATTTCTACGAAATGACAAAACTGTGTGGAGAAAAAATTGGGTATCTACAAAACTACACAAAAATAAAAGCGGAGTAAATTCCATTAACTTTAACCAAAAAAAGAGCTACATAATATAGCTCTTTTTAAATTTTATAAAGATTTTAGTTAGAAACCAGTTCCAGGATCAGAAGGAGCAGAAGCAGCTTGTGCTTTCTGTGGGTTTAAAATCATATAGGTTCCTAATGCAGTTAATGCAGCATATTTACCATAATTTCCTATTTTTTTAATCGCGTCTTTACGTGTAATTTCTACTTTTTTATTTTGTGTACTTTTTATATTGTTGTTCATGATATGTCTAAATTTAAAGGATGAGAATTTATTCTAAAACTATTTTCTTGTTTAATGAACCAGCTTCATTTTCTAACTGAACAATATAAACTCCAGTAGAAAGTTGAGATACATTAATTTCAGAAACGCCATTAGAATTAAAAGTAGCATTCAATACTTGTTTTCCTAAGACATTAAACATTTTAATAGTAGACTTCCCTTGAGACAACCCAACGATTCTTAAAGTAGATTTATCAGCATTATAAATACTTACATTTTTTAAAGCAAAAGTTTCAGTGCTTAAAGCAGATGATTTTGTATGTAAATAAAATCTTCCAATTTCATTTGCAGCTTCTGTTAGCGTAACTTTATATTTAGAATTTAACTCATCTAAACGTGTAAATGTGTTTGTATTTCTATCTTCTAAGAATACTTTTAAACCAGCAGGTAAGTTTGCAACATTTGCAGAAAAAGTGATTTCTTTATTTGCTTCTGCAATAATACCCACAGGAATTACCATTGTTTCTAAATCTGAATTTGGTAAAGATTGGATTCCTAATTTCTTACCATTTCCGTTTGTAACTTCGTGTGTGTAAACAGTTAATTTGTTTTCTGAAAAATTTCCTCCAAAAATAGAACTATCATAACCATTATCGAAACCAGTTGTAGTTCCATTAATATAAAAAATATCTGTATCACGAGTGACAGTTCCATTATTAACGACTAAATTTATTTCTGGTCTTGTAGTCGCTGTTTTTTGAAAAGAATCCGCATTTTGGTGAGATTTTTGAGCATTACCAAATAAAAATGTGTTATTTCCATTAGAACTAACAAAGAAACCTTGCCCAGGAGCTAAATAAAAAGCAGGAGAAGCTGAATTAACTTCATCATAAGAACCTGTTGCTTGGTTAAATAACCAAGCCGTGGTTTCTGTTAAACTACTACTATTTCGCTCTAATAAATCATCTGGAGCACTAGCATTAATGTTTAAAGCTAAATAAGATGTATATGGATTTCCGATTAAATTGAACCCATTTGTATTTGAATTAATAGCAATAGAAGCATTTGTATCAGGCATAGTTCCTGTAAAAGCAATATCTCCTGCAGTCGCCAATTTTATAGCTCTAGCATCACCAGAAATAAAATTACCAGTTCCTGTTGCTCCAACTTGGTAATATTCCCATCCTGGAGTGCTGTTGTTATAATCTCCTAAACCTCTATTAGTAATTGGAGTACTTCCAACAGCTAAACCTTCTGCAGCAGCAAAAGTATCTATATCTTGTCCAACTACTGGAGACGAAATTAAATACCAATTGTCTGTAGCTAAAGTTCTGTTGTAAGTGATATTTCCAGTTGAAGTTCCATTTACGATTAAAGAAGAACCTGAACTTACATTTAAAAAACCACTAACATTTAAATCACCAGAAACAGTAACGCCACTTGTTGTTCCTAAATTCAAAGTACTTCCTGTTTGAACATCAAGATAAGGAACTGTAATATCAGCGTCACTTGCAACTGTACTATTTTCTGCAATTGTGTACTTACTTTCTATGTTTAAATTATTAAAACCAAAATTTTGACCACCACCTTGATTTGTTGATTGAAGCTTTATACTATTGATTCCAGAAATAGTATTATTTGGGGTAAAATTATCACCACTTGCAGCTCCAAAAGTATAGGAATATGTTCCATCTTCATTGTAAGTAAAGCTAAAAGCTAAACTAGTATCTGCTGCATAAGGTTGAGCAATGGCAAAATCAGAACCACCGTCATTAATTTGCCAATCAGAAGTACCTCCTACAAACTTTAATGTAAATACTACTGCACCATCATCTAAAAGTTGAAGAAAAACTTCTCCATTTATAGTAGAAGTATGTCCTATATTTACTGAAATCGTTTCTCCCATTTTTAAATCAGAATTTAGACTTCGTTCAGCTGCAGAAAAATTTCCAGAGTTTTCAGAATAAAGACCAAAACTAGGATCACCTATTGCTGTACCACCAATGTATCTTCCAGCATTTGTAGCACTTTGTATTAAAGTCCAATCCCCAAAACCAGTTCCTCCATTACTACCATCGCTCCAAGTGGCTCCTGGATAATTGGTTGCACTTGCATTATCACTTGCTGTGTTAAAAGTTGTTGAACCTAATTGAGCATAAGCCCCAATTGATGCAAGAATCATCAGCATTATAAATAAATAAATTTTTTTCATTTTTTTAAAATTTAGGTTAGTTGATAATTAATTTTTTGGTACTTATTTTGTTGTCATTTTCTTTTATTCTCACAAAATAAATTCCCGTATTTAAATCAGTTACAGAAAACGTATTATTTTTAATCACGCTTTTAGCAAATTGTTTTACTTGTTTTCCTGTAATATCGTAGACTTTTACATCTAACGCTTCTTTTGATAAATAAAAAGATGAAGATGTTGGGTTTGGATACAGTTGTAAACTATTTTTTTCTAAAGTAATATCATCATTAGATAATGTTGCTGCTTTATTTCCGAATATTTTAAATTGACCAGGTTGTAATGTTATAGTACTTGCAGAATAGGTTGTACTATTTGAAGCAACCATTAAATCTACCCAAGAACCACTTAAAGGAAAATTAGTGTTTACAGTTTGTGTAACAACATCAAAATTTGCTAAAACAATTACATTTCTTAATTCAGATTCTGGAATTGACGTATTAAAAATATCAATTCTTGGTGTTAAAGAGCCAGAGGTTATGGTATAATCTCCTTCAAAAACATCTTCATTTATTTTTAATGCATTAATTCTTGCCCAATCATCATAAATACTTTTTCTGATTGCAGTTGTTAACCAGTTGTTTGTCCATTGAGGTTGAGGTTTAGTCGCAAGTTTACAACCATCATTTTCATAACTTCCATCATCACAAGTAAAAATTGAATTTTCCATTCCTAGATCTCCAAAATGCCAAATCATTTTTGGACCAGGAATTGTTAAGGTTACTGCTCCAATTGCAGACATTCTAGATAATGCTGTATTTAAGTCTTTCACATCATGAGCACTAATAGCACTATTACCAAAGGTTACTGTTTTGTACATTACTCGCTCTTCATCATGGCTTTCTGCATAACCCATTAATCTTGGCTTGGTAAAACCTCTACTTTTATGACCCATTCTGTTAATGTTTTTATTACCAGTTTGTGCCATTGCAAGTTCACTATATTCTTCAGTCATTTTTCCCCAAAGCATAATTCCTTTCCCTTCATTTTCTCTATGGTTTGCCCATTGTTGCTCTTCATTATCAGAACCTAAATGTTCAAAAATGACATAATGATTTGCATCTAAAGACCATGAATAATCTGCATAAGATTTTAAAACATCAACTCTATCTTGTTGATAATTGTTTGTACAACCATCATCTGAAGCAGAACAATTTTGAGTGAATCCTTTTGTTAAATCCCATCTAAAACCATCAATTTTAAAATCTTCAACCCAATGTTTGATAACTCTTTTAGTGTATTCTTGTGTTAATGCACTTTGATGGTTAAAATCGTCACCAACATTATAAGCATGCCTTGGAGTTTCATTAAAATATGGGTTTTCTGCACTTGGGCCTCCCCAACCATCATTTTCAGGATCGTTCATCCACATTCTAACTAGTGGATTTCTACCAAAAGCATGGTTTAAAACAACATCTAAAATTACAGCAATTCCATTTTGATGACATTTGTCTATAAATTCTTTCAATTTAGCTTTTGAACCGTAAAATTTATCTAAAGCCATATGAAAAGAGGTATTATAACCCCAACTTTCATTTCCTTCAAACTCCATTACTGGCATTAAATGAATAGCATTGATGTTTAAGTTTTTGAAATAATCGATTTTATCAATTAAATCTTGATAATTTCTATTGGCATCAAAATCTCTAACTAAAACTTCATAAACAATTAAGTCTTCTTTTTTTGGTTTTTCGAAATTGGTAACTGTCCAATTATAAGGTGTTTGTCCTGTTTGTAAAACAGTAACTTCTCTTTCTTGACCTGAAGGATATTCAGGGATATTTGGATAGGAAGCTGTTGGAATCCAAGGATCATCAAAAGGAGATAATACCAACGTAGAAAAAGGATCTGCAGTTTTTACCAAACTTGGTGAGTTGGTTGCTGGAGATTGATCAAAAACCCAATATTGATAGGTTTCAATTTTTTGAGATGTTAATCCAGAAATTTCTAACCAAAATTTTCCAGAAGTTGCATCTTTTTTCATGATATGAGCATCAGTAGGAGTGTAGTTGTTAAAACTACCAGCTACTTGAACAAAATCTTTTCCAGGTGCATTTAAAACTAAAATAGCTTTTGTAGCATCTGATACATAATTGATACCATCAACCATTCCTGCTGGTAAAGTTTCGTTTACCACAGTTGGTACAACAGTTACGTTAAATTTAACTTCGCCAGTTTCAGTTGAATTTGGAGGAGTTCCTACAACTCTTACTTCGCCACTTTCTGTGATATTAGTAATTGTAGCATTACAAGCAGGAAAACCACAGTTTGCTGTTGCTACAGATACATCATTATAAAAAACTTCGATGCTACCTTGAACTGTAGTAGAACCTTGAAAATTAATTACAGCTGAAACACTTAAATTATCGCCAGAATTTACAACCACTAAATCTGTTGTTGGGCTTGATAAATTTACTTGAACAACACCTACTGGGTAAATAAAATCTTTGCAAGAACCACCTTCACTTAATTTGAGTTCTTGAGAACCATCTTCATTTCTGAAAACCATTCCAATTTGTGCAGCAGTTTCTATTTGAGCTTGGGTGATATCAAAATAATCTTGTGGAGTAATAGTGATACTGTAAGTACCATCGTTATTAGAGGTCATTTCTCCAAAACCATCATCTTTACCCCAATTACCTACAACATTATAGCCGAAAGCATCGTTTTTGTTTCCAATACCTGCATGCATATAAACTTTTGCAGGATTGCTTATTCCATTACAAGTACTGCTAGAATTAATATCTACAGTAATTGTAACAGGTTTATCTACTTCTATAGCGTTTACACTTAATGTTACTTGAGCATTTGTTATAAAAGAAAGTAGAAAAAGGTTTAAAAAAAGTAGTATTTTTTTCATAAATATATTTTTTCAAAAAAAAAGGCTATAAGTTTTTACTTATAGCCTTTAAATTAATATTTAGTTTATAGAAATTGTTTTGTTTGCTGTATCTACAGTAAGTGTATATGTACCTGGAGTACCTACAAATTTTAAATTTTTATCACCATCATCAGCGTTTTCAAAATTAGCATCTATTGTATAACCTTCTCCTTCAAAATAAGGGAAGTTATAACTTGGAGAACCCCACTCTAAATCTTTATTTAAAAAGAATCTAAATGCATCATTTGCAAAAGTAACTTCACCAGAATAAATTCCTGCACCTGTACAAGGTAAAGCAACAGGAGAAGCCCAGCCCCAATTAGCATCAGGAACACCTGCACCAACTAACCATAATTGATCTAAAGTACATTGAGATTGTTCTGGTCCTAAAGTGATTGTTTTATTGATATCATCTATTTGTAAAAAATAAACACCTGGTGTACCAACAAACTTAAAGTTTTTGTCACCATCATCTGCGTTTTCAAGATTCGCATCTATTGTATACCCTGCATCTTCATAATATGGGTAATTGAAGTTTGTAGAACCCCATTGAGTTGCTGTATCTGTAAAGAATCTAAAAGCATCGTTTTTTAAGTCGATATTACCTTCGTAAACTCCAGTTCCTGTACAAGCAATTTGAACAGGATTATCCCAATTCCAACCATTTGCACCAGCACCAACTACCCAAAGTTGATCATAATTACAATTTGGACCATAAACTGCAGGGCCTAATGTAATCGTTTTAGCAACTGTGTTTATTTCGATAAAATACTCTCCAGCTGTCCCTGTAAATAAAAAGTTATTATCACCATCCATAGCATCTTCAAAATTGCTATCAATTGTATAACCTCTATCTGCATAATATGGGAAATTATAGCTAGGTGAACCCCATTCTAATGCTTTATCAATGAATAATCTAAAGTTACCTCCATTTTCTGGTGATAAATTGATGTTTCCTGAATATGTTTTTCCTTGTAATAATAATTCAACTGGAGAATCCCAGCCCCAGCCAGCATCTACAGCACCAGCACCTACAACATAAAGAGCAGGAGGTAAGGCAACACTGTAAGGTGTTATAGATAAGTTTATGCTTTCTGAAGATCTAAATAAATCTCCAGCTGCTGTTGCAGCAATTGCTCTAATTCTAAAATCGAAATTGATTGCAGTACCAGCAACACCACCATTATCTAAAATATAGCTATTTAACTCACCATGCTTAATTTCTAAAGTGTTTTCTTGAGTTTCTCCTAAAGAAATAGCGTTTGTAAAATCTGAACCAGTTTCTGCAACTTCTAACTGATACGTTACATTTACAGTTGATGTTGAAGTAATTTCTGGATCTTCCCAAGTTACTGTCATTGCAACAGCATCTGGATCTACATCAGAAAGTGTAAAAGCATCTCCTGAATTAGGACTTGTAATACTTGGAATTTGAACTGCAAATTTAGATACTTGAAATAAAACTACGTTAGAAACAGCTGTACCTGTATTTATTCTCATATATACAGCAGTTGCAGAAAAAGATTGCACACCAGCATTGTCTAATACAGTATTAAATTCAGAAACAGACATTGAAAAATTATTCTTATCTGTACTACCTAAAGTAATAGGGTTTGTGAATTCTGCATCTGTAGACATTTCTACAGTATACGTTGCAGGCGCATTAATTTCATCAACCCAATTTACTGTAAATGCTGGGTTGTTTGGTAAAGCAAAATTTAAAAAGATATTGCTAATACCTGGCGTGTTTAAAACAAATTCAGGTTCTGGACTTGTAATTGTTAAGCTTTCTTCTACATCACAAGCACCTAATAATAAGGTTATAGATAAGAATAAATAGCTTAATTTTTTTATATAATTTTTCATTTTTTATATTTTAAAATTAAGTTGATATTATAAGTTTATTGGAATTAAAATATAACGACCTGTTAAATCATTAAACCAAACATCGTAATCATCTTCTACAATTACAGGAATTGCATCTCCACCAGCTGTTGCTACACCAGAAAAAGAAGAAGAACTTCCCCAACTTGCGCCAGCACCTGTAGTAAACTTAACATCTCCAGGAATTAATCTTACATTTCTAGCATACCATAAATGTCCATCAAAAGCTAAAGAATTCATAGTTACATCTGCAGTACTAGATCCTTGAATTGTTAAAGAATTAGGACTTGTTATACCTGTTGCATCAAAAGGAACTAATGTGTATTTTTTTGCAGCAAAATCTATAGTGAATGTATAAAAACCTGTAGTAGCAACACCAAATCTACCTGGATCTCCAGATTGAGTTCCTGGATTTCCAGCAATATCTCCACTTTCACTGTATGCATCACTACCTTCATCTCTAGAATCACCCCATTGAGGTTGCCAGTTACCTGTAGATTCTAAAACTTTAAATCTACCTCCACTTTTATCTGCATTTGTTGGGTCGTCATTTTTAATTAACCCAGTATAATAAAATAAATTACTATCAGATTCATCTCTAAACAAAGGCGGATTTTGATTTGCACTAGCATTATCCCAACCTGGAGCAACTCCATTTCCTACTAAAAAGTAATCATCAAAAGTATAATTGAAATATGGGTATACATTAAACTCAATAGTATTAGAAGCTGAGGTTACACTATTTTGAGTTCCCAAAGAAGAAACTACTCTAGCATATAATTTAGCCCATTCAAAAGGGTTTAAACCTGCATTACCTGCAGCAGCATTTACTTCACTTACAGATAATGTTATTGTAGTTCTACCAGTTGTGGTTGCTGCAACAATAGGAGCTGTAAAAGCTTCATCTTTAGAAAACTGAATGGCATAATTTATAGAAGCTTGTTGTTCATAATTTGCTTCTCCCCAGTTTAAAGTAATTGCTGGGTTATTCGTGTTTACTGCATCTAACTCTAGGTCAGTAAAACTAAGTTCTACCAAAGTTGGTGCAGTTGGATCTGATATTGTAAATAATTCAGAATTATCATCACAAGAATTCAGTATTAATAAAAATACACCTATGAATGCAACTGCTGAAAATCGTTTTATATTTTTCATCATTTGTAATTTATTTATAAGATTAGTAACCAACATTTTGAGTTAAACTTGGGTTAGAAGCTAAACTAGCAGCAGGAATTGGATATAGATTTAAATGAGCTGGTAATGCAATACCATTAGTTCCATTTCCTTTCCAAGCCCAGTTGTAAGAACCACCTGTAAATCTTCCAAAACGAATTAAATCTTGTCTTCTATGTGCTTCCCAATGTAATTCTCTAGCTCTTTCATCAATAATAAAATCTAAGTCGATGTCAGAAATTGTTAAATTATTTTGTGGGTTATTTGCTCTAGTTCTTAAAGCATTTATGTAAGAAGTTAAATCTGCAGGATTTGCTCCAGTACCACCTCTTAAATGTGCTTCTGCATACATTAAATATACATCTGCTAATCTAAATAATGGAAAATCTGTATCAACCAAAGTTTGATCTACTCCAAAACCACCTGTAGAAGTTGCATTTGAGTATTTTTCTAAAATATAACCTTGATCTTGATTAGAAATGTCTGTTATTTCTATATCTCTACCTGCAGAAATAATGGTATTTCTTGTATCATTATTATAAATACTACCATCAAATAATTGTACAAATTGCTTTCTTAAACGCAAAGCTCCTCCCCAGCCATCAGCACCAACTCCTAAAGCTACACCATTATCTTCAGTACTACCAACAGAACCATTAATCATTATTGTTGTTGGTCCATAATTCTTAGTAATTTGTCCATCAGAAATTATTGGAAAAATAATCTCGTTAACCGCTGAATTTGTGTTGTTATCTGCCATAAAATTATGAAGATAGTTATTCGCTAATGTGTAACCACCTGCAATTATTTTTTTACAATTATCTAAAGCTTCAGTATATTTTGGTTGCCCAATATAAACTTCTGCATTTAAATACATCTTCGCTAAAATCATCCAAGCAACACCTTTGCTTGCTCTACCATGTTCAACATTCATTGGTTCTGATAAATTTGGTTCAATCGCAGTTAACTCAGCCTCTACAAAGTCAAATAATTGTTGTCTGTTATAAGCTAAAGGCTGTGCATTAATAGCATCATTTTCTGTAGAGAAATTTGCTTGACCAAATAAATCCATCATGTAATAGTAAGACATTGCTCTTAACAAACGAGCTTCTGCTCTATACTTTACAATTTCAGTTTTGGTTGCCTCAGATACATTTCTTGCCGCTAATTTTTCCTCAGTAGTTTCTCTTAAGAAATTATTTGCAAATGCAATTGTTACATGCGTTCTACCAAACATTCCATAAATGATAGGATCGTCTGCATTCCAAATATTACGTTGTATTTCACGAGTTCCAGGATCGTTTTCATAAGACCAAATCATTTGATCTGCAGATAATGTTTGTAAGTATAATAATACTCTACCAAACTGACTAGTTCCTGCATCTAACCCATCAATATTTGAAGAACCTTCTCCATCTACACCTGTTAAAGATAAATTAGCATAAACACCTGCTAATAATTCTTTGTAAGCAGTTTCTTTTGCAAAAAAATCTTCTCCTAATAAATCTTGATCATCTTTTGGTGTAATATCTAAATCTTTTGTACAAGATGATAGTGAAACAACCATAATCAAAAATAGGATTGCTATTTTTTCTATTTTAAATATATTTTTCATTATTAATTATTTATTAATTAAAATTTAATGTTAGCACCAACTAAGATAGTTCTTGGTCTTGGGTATATATTATTATCAATACCGTTAAAAACTTCTGGATCTAAACCAGTATAGTCAGAAAGTATAAAAACATTTTGCATACCAGCCCATAAACGAATGCTGTTTGATGCAAATTTTTTGATAGGTCTATCAAAAGTGTATCCTAAAGTTATGTTGTCCATTCTTAAAAAAGATGCGTTTTCTAAATAAATATCAGAAAGGATAACATCTGAAGTACTATTAAAATTAGTTTCTAAAACAGAAGTTGGAATGTTTCCTAGTACAGCATTGTCTTTTAAAAGATCATATTGTGCTAAACTAGAATTTACGTTGTTATACACATAATTGCCAACACTAGCTCTTAAGTTAAAAGCTAAATCAAAATTTCTGTAATTAAAATTCGATTGAAAACCAAAAGTGACATCTCCTTGAGGATCTTCTTTTAAATACCTGTCTTGTTGATTTAAAATGCCATCTCCATTTAAATCTGCATAAGCACCTTCTATTGGATTGCCATTTGTATCATATAATTGTTTGTACATAAAAAATGCATTTGGAGCATACCCTTCACTATATAACTGAATAAAGTTTCCAGTTCCTCCTGCAATACCTCCAGTAGTAATATCTTGATCTAAAGCTAGCTCCTTAATTTCTCTGTCTAAATAAGTAGCATTAAAATTTAAGTTCCAGTTAAAATCTTCAGTTTTAATTACATCTGCATTTAAAGAAAATTCAAGTCCATTTACTTGTAGATCTCCAATATTTTGTAAAACTCTGTTTGTAAAGTTAGAACCATCTGCAACTGGTGCATCTGAAATTAAATTTGTAGAATTTTTTTGAAATGCATTTAAAGAACCCGTCAATTTATTATTAAATAAACCATAATCAACACCAAATTCTATAGTAGCAACATCTTCCCATCTTAAATTACTTCTTTCAGAAGGTATTGTAGATTGAATTGGAACTCCGCCAAAAATATAATTAGAACCTTGGTTTCCAAAACGATATTTATCTAAGTATAAATCTCCTTGAATTCCTTCTTGTTGTCCATTAATACCATAAGAAGCTCTTAATTTTAAATCAGAGATTACTGAATTTTCTTTTAAGAAATCTTCGTCGCTAATTCTCCAAGCTAAAGAAGCTCCACCAAAATTACCCCATCTACTATCTGGACCAAATCTAGAAGTACCATCTCTTCTGTAGTTTAACGTTAATAAGTATTTTTCGTTATATGCTAAATTTACTCTACCAATAAAACCAACTAAAACAACAGGAGTATTTACATAAGATGTAAAACCAGTATCATTTGGATTTCTTGTATTTCCTGTGCTATTACCAGAGCTTTCAAAAGATTGGTAGTTATAACCAACCATGGCATCTGTTTTAAGTTTACCAAACGTTTTGTTAAACGTTAAATAAGCATCTAAATTTTCGTTATTATACTCATTAAGGTAATTTACATCTTCACCTACAAATAAATCGTTGTAACTTGCAGGACTATTTAGGGGATTAAAAGTTATACCTTTTTGACTAGATTTATCAAAACCTACTGAAACAGTAGCTGTTACTTCAGGTAAAAAATGTAATTTATAATCGATTTTTAAATTACCAAATTGTCTAAAAGTGTCTTCGTTGTTATTTCTTTGTAATAAAGCTGCAACTGGGTTTCTAGTTCCATTATCAACCAAAATACCATTAGGTGTTCTTGTTAAATGTTGATAAAAACCTCCAAAAGGAGAAGTTGCATCATAAACAGGTTGTGTAGGGTCGTAACGTAAAGCAGCATTTACTTGACTTTCCTCCGCAATTCTAGTATCTATAAAAGATCTGTTATAATTTACACCAATTTTTAAGTGATCATCAAAAAATGATGGATTCATAGATAAAGAAACATTAGATCTATCAAATTGTGATGTTAAAATGTTTCCTTCAATTTCTGAAAAATTAACAGAAAGTCTTGTTGGTATAAAGCCAAAAATTTGTCCTCTAGCCGTTAAATTGTGTTGCGTAGAAACCGATTTTTGCAAAATTTCATCTTGCCAATTTGTATTTGCAGTTCCTAACAATCCTACATCTCCAGGATTTTGAGCAGCAACTAAGTTTCTAAAAGAATCACCATCAAAAACATTAATTCTATCCTTAACTTCTCCGAAAGCTATTTGATAATCATAATCTAAAGTATATTCGCTTCTCCCTTTTTTAGTAGAAATAATAATAACCCCATTT
>TARA_R110002072_G_scaffold301400_2_pt1 | contig 21930 bp, 19 predicted proteins | sample TARA_R110002072 | Tara Oceans TARA_R110002072 (sample SAMEA4397118) | marine metagenome | biome: Polar Biome; feature: [SRF] surface water layer (ENVO:00010504); material: water (ENVO:00002006), including particulate matter (ENVO:01000060) such as... | depth 5 m | reverse complement strand
TATAAATCAATAAGATACAATGTTATCTAAATGGGTAACCCTAATTATAATTTTCATCTTGTCTGTTTTATAGTTTATAATATTGCTTTTATTTCTTCAATTATTCTTTCCGCAAAAACATTGGCGCTATCCATTGATTTACTCTCAGAATAAACTCTAATAATTGGTTCAGTATTACTTTTTCGTAAATGTACCCATTCTTTTCCAATATAGATTTTAACACCATCTGTAGAGTCAACTTCTTCATGTGCGTATTTCTTGGCCATTGTCGATAAAACAACATCTACATTAATTTCAGGTGTTAGCTGAATTTTATTCTTTGAAATCGTGTATTTTGGGTAGGAATCTCTTAAATCAGATACTTTCATTTTCTTTTCTGCTAGTAATGACAAGAAAAGAGCAATGCCTACAAGGGAGTCACGTCCATAATGTAATTCAGGATAAATAATCCCACCATTTCCTTCACCACCAATAACTGCATTTTCTGCTTTCATTTTATTGACAACATTAACTTCTCCTACGGCAGAAGCGAAGTAAGTTTGCCCCATTCCTTCTGTAACATCTCTCAATGCACGAGTAGAGGAGAGGTTGGAAACACTTGCACCTGGAGTTTTACTGATAACGTAATCACTAACTGCAACCAAAGTGTATTCTTCACCGAACATCGTTCCGTCTTCACACACCATTGCAAGCCTGTCAACATCTGGATCTACTGTGAATCCCACATCTGCACCTACTTCTATAATCTTATTAGAAAGATCTGTTAAATGTTCAGGTAAAGGCTCTGGATTGTGTGGAAAATGTCCTGTTGGATCACAATATAACTCAGTAATCCTATTTACGCCTAATGCTTTTAACATCGCAGGGACAAAAATTCCTCCCGTTGAATTGACGGCATCCACAACTACTGAAAAATCAGCTGCTGCAATAGCTTTTTTGTTAACTAGAGGCAACGCAAGAATTGCATCAATGTGCTTTTGCAAGTACGAATCATTCTTTGTTACAGTCCCTAATTTATCGACTTCTGCAAAATTGAAAGATTCATCCTCTGCAATTGCTAAAACGCGGTTTCCGTCTTCTCCGGTGATAAATTCTCCCAACTCATTGAGCAACTTCAGCGCGTTCCATTGTTTAGGATTGTGTGAAGCTGTTAGAATAATTCCACCCTGTGCGTTCTCCATTGGAACCGCAACTTCTACTGTTGGAGTAGTTGATAGGCCAAGATCGATAACATTTATACCTAAACCAATTAAAGTAGAAGAGACTAGATCTGAAATCATTTGTCCTGAGATACGTGCATCTCTTCCAATAACTACTTTTAGTTTCGTCACATCCTCATTACGTTTAATGAGCCAAGTACCATAAGCAGCCGCAAATTTGACCGTGTCCAGAGGAGTTAAACCTTCGTTTACTTGTCCACCAATTGTTCCTCGGATTCCCGAAATTGATTTAATTAATGTCATAATTTAAATAGATTTTTTCAATGCAATCATTTTCATACATGCAATAGCACATTCTATGCCTTTGTTTCCATGTTTACCACCAGAACGATCAATTGATTGCTGAATGTTATTGTCTGTAAGCAAACAGAAAGTTACAGGAGTGTTGTATTTTAGATTCACGTCTTTGATACCTTGGGTTGCACCATCACATACAAAATCAAAGTGTTTTGTTTCTCCTTGAATGACAACACCAATTGCGATCACACCATCTAATTCTCCTTTCTCACACATAAATTGTGCTCCAAGGGGTAATTCAAAAGCACCAGGGACGAAATGAATAGTAACATTTCCTTCTTGAACACCATTGTCAATTAAAGCTTCTTTCGCACCCTCTAAAAGATTCAATGTTATTTGAGGGTTCCATTCAGAAACAACAATGCCGATTTTAAAATCGGCACCGTTTGGAATTTCTTCCTTAATATATTCTGACAAGTTGCGATTTGCAGTAGCCATTATTTTGTTTTTTTGTTCTCCGAACGAGCAATGTACTTATCAATTGCTTTCTGAGAAGCGAAGGTTGGATATTCTTCCTTGATTTGCTTGTAGCATTTGGTTGCATTCTCAAAGTTGTTAATTTCTTCAAGGCAAAGACCTGCTTTCATTAAATAGATAGGGGAAGTGAAGTCGTTTGGATTTAAAGCTGCTGCTTCCTTGTATAATTTTGCTGCTTCAGGATAGTTCTCTAGCTCTGAATAGGCATCTGCTCTTAAGCCAATTGCCATAACTTGAACATAGGTATCAGATACGTCAACTCCTTCTAGTTCTTCAATTGCTTTTTTGTATTCACCAGTATTCATGTATTGTCTAGCCAGAACAAATTGTGCTGTTTCTCCTCCAATTTTTCCGTCGTATTTTTTGACTTGAACTTTTAACTCGTCGATAGCCAATTCTGTAGAATCTTTAGCAGCATAGTTTAATCCAATCCAAGTAGAATTTTTCGATTTTTCATTAGCTGGTTTCCACATAAACTGACGGTATGCAAAATAACCTAAAATTAAAATGATTAATCCACCAACAATTATCGTCACCATTCTTAAGGTTTTATTCGACTTAAATTGTTCTTTAATTTGATCTCCTGAAATATCTTCTAACATCGTAATTTGTGTTCTTTTTTAATAGCGAGCAAAAGTAATGTTTTTTTTTCAAGATTGGAAGGTTTAGAATGAATAATTCGACCGTTGGTCTTTTCGAATTTCTATCTGTTCAATTTTTCGACTTGATTCTGCCTCAGTTTTTCAATTTTCAATTATTTATTCGGTCAACCTGCCTTCAAATGTCCAACAATTGAACTAAATTTACACCATGCATTTGCAAAATTTACATCTTGTCAATTTTAAGAACTACGAAGACTCTGAGATTTCACTTTCGAAGGGAATTAATTGTTTTGTGGGAATGAATGGTTCAGGTAAGACTAATATTCTTGATTCTGTTCACTACTTAAGTATTTGCAAATCATATATGAACGTTGTTGATAAACAGAACATTCGTTTTGGAGAAGCATTTTTTGTTATTCAAGGTGATTGGTTCAAAGAAGAGCAAACTGTCAATATCAATTGTGCAGTGAAACTAGGAGCAAAGAAAGTATTTCGAAGAAACAAAAAGGAATATGAGAAGTTGGCAGATCATATCGGTCAATTTCCGGCAGTCATGATTTCTCCCTATGATAGAGATCTTATTTCAGAAGGCAGTGAACTACGAAGAAAGTGGATGGATGGAATTATAGCGCAGTTTGACCGTCAGTATTTACAGGATATACAGAAGTATACAAAGGTTTTACAACAACGAAATGCATTGCTGAAAAACATGGCAGAACATCGTTTGTTCGATAAAGAATCCATTGAGGTTTGGAACGAACAAATGATCGTGTTAGGAAACAATATACATGCTAAGAGAAAGGAGTTTTTAGAAGAGTTTATTCCTGTGTTTCAAAAGCACTATGATGCGATTGGAACGGTGGAGGAAGAGGTTCATTTAACGTATAAATCGCAATTAATAGAGCATTCATTCACCGACTTACTTCAAATGCATGAGCAAAGAGATGCACATACACGATATTCTAACGCTGGGACACATAAAGACGATTTAATTTTTGAAATAAAGGGGCATCCCGTAAAGAAATTTGGTTCTCAAGGTCAACAAAAATCATTTATTATCGCATTGCGTTTGGCGCAATATGAGTGGTTAAAAAATCACCTTGGCGTTCTACCTGTTTTGCTTTTGGATGATATTTTTGACAAATTGGACCATTCTCGAGTAGAAAGATTAATGCATTTAGTGGCAGATAATTTTTTCGGGCAGGTTTTAGTCACAGATACTGATGCAGAACGTGTGCAGAAAATTTTTGCAGAGAGTCATTTAGATTACAGCATTTACGAGGTAGCGTCCGGAAGCGTAAAACAACTAGACTATGTCGAAGCGGAGTAAATACAGTGACTTAAAAAGAACTTCGAACGAGCAACCCCTGAAAGAAGTGCTTGACCGTTGGATGAAGGCTTATGGTTTTGAAGAACGAGCGAAAATTCTCGAAATTGTAGAAGCGTGGCCAGAATTAATGGGGACTGCTGTTGCCCATAGAACGAAAGAAATAACGATTAGAAATAAAACGCTTTATCTCAAAATGGAATCTTCTGTTATGCGAGATGAATTGGCACATGGAAAGCAAGTTATAATTCAAAGAATTAATGAATTTGCCGGGAGTGAGATTATTGCAGATGTTTGGTTTGGGTAGAAACCAAACATTTTAAAATTTGCTTGCAAGCTCGTTGAAAGAGAGTTAGAAGTGCTGCTCATTTAGATTGTTAGCAAGCTGGATTGGTTTTTCGTTGTGATAACAAAGTTTTACTTCAAAAACTCATCCAACCAATTCTTAAACTCCGTGTGCCAAATCAAACTATTTTGATAGTCAAGAACCCAGTGATTCTCTTCAGGAAAGTACAATAGTTTACTTTTTACACCTAATAATTGCGCTGCTTGAAACGCTTCTAGTCCTTGTCCAATAGGTACTCGATAGTCTTTTCCTCCTTGGATAATCATAATTGGAGTGTTCCATTTTTCTACATATTCGGCAGGATTAAACGCATTGTGACTTTTCTGAGCGACTTCATTTCCTTTCTCCCAAGGAGCACCACCTAAATCCCAATTGACAAAGAATAATTCTTCCGTAGTTCCGTACATGCTTTTCCAATTGTAAATACCGTCATGAGCAATAAATGTCTTGAAACGATTCTCGTGAATACCTGCTAAATAAAATGCAGAATAACCGCCATAACTGGCGCCAATACAGCCTAGTCTTTCCTTGTCAACGTAAGGTTCGTTCGAAATGTCATCAATAGCAGATAAGTAATCTTGCATGTTCTGCCCTCCGTAATCCTTGGAAATTTGCTCATTCCATTCCACTCCCCAACCAGGCATTCCACGTCGGTTTGGTGCAATAACAATGTAACCATTAGCAGCCATTAGTTGAAAATTCCATCTGTATGAGTAGAATTGACTCAGCGCTCCTTGAGGCCCTCCTTGACAATAAAGTAAGGTCGGATATTTTTTGTTTGGATCAAAATCTGGTGGATAAATGACCCACGAAAGCATTTCCTTTCCATCTGTTGTAGGAATCATTCTGCTTTCTACTTTGCTTAATTTAATACCATTGTATGTCGCATCGTTGATATGAGTTAATTGGGACATTTCACCATTTTTCAGCTCTACTTTGTACAATTCTGTCGCATGATTCATGTCTCTGCGATTTACAACCATTATGCCATTATGTTGACCTACAATTCCATGAACGTCAAACTGACCTTTGGTTATTTGCTTAATTTTTGGAGTACCTTTCAAGTTTTTAGGAACAGAAACGGAGAATAATTGAACAGTTCCTTCTACTGGAGCGATAAAATAGATGAGATTAACATGAGAGCTCCATATAAACTCATTAACTGTTCCATCCCAGTCTTTGGTTAAATTTTTCTTTTTGCCATCTATGAAAATGCAGATATCGTTTTTGTCAGATTCGTAACCATCACGCTTCATTTGCAACCAACCAAGCTGACCATTTTTAGAAAATGCGGGATTCGTGTCGTAGCCTTTATTTTCTTCAGTCAAATTTTTAGTTGTTGCCGTAGCAATATTGTACTCATAAATATCTGTGTTTGTGCTAACTGCATATTCTGTTCCTTCTTTTTTCTTGGATACATAAAGAACTTTAGTTCCATCAAAATTCCAAATAAAATCTTCTGCACCTCCAAATGGACGTTGTGGACAATGGTATTTTTCTCCCTGCATAATATCCGTTAACTCTTGATTTGCCAAATTTTTGATAAAAACATGGTTATAGTTCCCATCTTCCCATTTATCCCAATGGCGGTAGTTGAGTTCATCGTACATCATCACATTAGACTTAGTCAATTCAGGGTAAAAGTCAGTTCCTTTTATTTTCTTTAGTTTCACTTCTTTGGAAAGTATTTTGTACTTCCCGTCTTTAGAAATTTCTGAATCCTTTGTTATGAAATCAGTATAATCCTTGATTTCTTTTGGAGTGCCATATTCAAGTGGAAGGATAAATAACTTAGAAGTTTTACTATTCGTTGGAATATCAATTTTGGAGACTTTGTAAACAACATTCGCCCCATCTGTAGATAAGCCAACAGCAGAAATTCTGTTTAATTCAATTAAAGTTTCAGCAGTCATTGTATTCTGCGCCTGTGAAAATACTTGTGATAACAATACTGTGAAAAAGAGAGTATATTTAATAATCATTGCTTCGTTTGATTTAGAATAAACGAAAGTAAGAAAATTATTATTCAATCGGGCCTTTTTGAAACTGAGGTCCTTTGTTTTTAATATTGGGAAAGAAGTATTTAAATTCTATGGCTAAATACGAGCCATCGACTTCTCCATTTAGTACTTTGTTAACAGCTGAACCGGTATAGTTATATTCTAAGTATAAATTAAAAAGAGGCTGAAATGGGACTCTAGCAGATCCGCCAAGGTAGAAAAAGCCATTCTTTTTTGTTCTGAATTCAAAACCTAGATTAGCATTCAAGTCAAGTCCAAACTTGCTCTGTACTATTCCTGTATGCCTGAATTCTTGTTTTTTCTCAGGAACGGTAACTGTTCCAACATGAGTAGGAGAGAATGTCCCTGCGATTCCCAGAGATGCGTCCATGAACCATTCATTGGATAATTGAATATAAAATAGTGCATTAACAGGCAAGTCGTATTGAATAAATTCTAGCGTGTTGGTTGCTCTTATTAAAGAATCTGGTAGTTCCATGGATAAGTCAAAATTTCGTTGCGTAAAATTTAGGCCGGTTTCTATGGCTAATAATTTAGTTAAACCTGCTCTAACTGTTCCTCCGAATGAAAAACCCATTTTTTGGGTAATTGTTGTTGAAAGCTTAAAAGGATCATTGACATCTTGTTGCATCGTCAAGGTTCTCTCTCCAATAAATTGTGTAGGAAAAATAGGACTTAACCGTATTCCGAAGTAGGAGGGTACTTTAGCCTTATGTTTTATTTGCGAAGATGCAGAAAACAGTGTAGATGCGAATATGAAAAGTAAAATTAGTTTCATCAATTTCTAAAACGCTAAGAAACGGATTTTATTCCGATATATTTTTAATATTGAGTAATTGACCACTTTTATTGATTCTATTGAGTTTATTTTGCTGTTTGCAATAGCCAATAATGGCAAGTAACATGACTACAGCAGAAAACAGTAACAAGAAGTAACGCAAAAATCGAGTTGGAATAAAAGGTTTCTTGTGTTTTGCTTCAACCAGATAATTTATTTTTTCCGTTTTGTTATAGTCTCGCTTATGAATTCCAAACAGGTAATATTCTTTACTTCTTTTTTGCTCAGAGTTTCTTTCAAACCAAATTTTTTGATTTTTGAGTTCCATTTCAAAAGAATTTGCCCTATTGATATCTGCAAAACGATAAACAATATAATTTGGATTGGATGGATGCTGAACATAATTAACCAGTCCAAGGTCGATAAGAGTAGAATCTACTGGGTTATCCATTCTGTGGTATATTCAATTGGTTTTCTATGAGATTTTGGCCATTCAATTGCTGGATAACCTATGTAAAACAATCCAAGACATTTATCTTTTTCTTCAATTTTTAGGAATTCATTCATTTCGCTAGAATAAATAAGTTTAGGTGTTGACCAAAACCCACCTAAACCATAAGCTATGCATGTAAGATGCATATTTTGAATCGCGCAGGCAACTGCTTCAATTTCTTCAATTTCTAAAATTTTTTCAGACTCCTGTCTTTTCATCCAAACGGCAATTACAACAGATGATTTTAAGGGCCGAGTTAGTAACTTAGCTAGTTTCTGATCATCCTGCTTGTCTTCTGGCGTCAATTTTAAATACGTTTGACTCAGAAAATCACTTAACTGATTTCTTCCTTGATCTGTAAATACTTTAAATCGCCACGGTTGTGTATTGCCATGAGTTGGTGCCCATTGAGCATTGTTTAGCATTAACTCTATTTGCTCTTTATGTACTTTTCTATCACTAAATTGCTCAGGAAAAATAGTTCGCCTTTCACGTATGAGTTCGGTAATTTCAGAAAGATTAAATCGCATTTAAAAATAGTTTTGAGTGCGAATTTAGTGAAATTAGCAAGAATTATTGCTTAATTTTGATAGAATAAGAAACTTGATTCGTATGTTTTATAGAAACAATGAAACGCATTATATAACGAGAATAGGATGGATGAGAGCGACAGTTCTTGGCGCCAATGATGGTATCGTTTCGATGGCAAGTTTAATTGTTGGAGTGGCGGCCGCCGGCGCAACCGAATCTTCTATTATGATTGCAGCTGTAGCTGGCCTCGTTGCTGGAGCAATGTCAATGGCCGCAGGAGAATATGTTTCTGTTAGTTCCCAATCTGACATTGAGAAAGCGGACTTAGAAAGGGAGAAAGAAGAATTGGAAGATGATTTTGAAGGGGAAACCAAAGAATTAGCAGATATATATGAGACTAGGGGTTTAAGTAGAGACCTTGCGGAACAAGTAGCAAAAGAATTAATGGCTCACGATGCTTTTGGTGCCCATGCACGAGATGAATTAAATATTACTGAACATACTGAGGCAAATCCAACTCAGGCCGCATTCGCTTCGGCTGTTTCTTTCATCGTTGGGGCAGGCTTACCAGTTGTTGTTGCTTATTTATCAAGCGTAACAATTTTAATTCCATTGGTTTCAGTGACTTCTATCCTGTTCTTGGCGATACTTGGAGGTGTTTCAGCTCATTTCGGTGGGGCAAACGTCTGGAAAGCAATATATCGAGTAACTTTTTGGGGAGTTGCGGCACTCGCAGCAACTTGGTTTATTGGATACCTTTTCGATGTTTCTATTGGTTAATCTTGACGATTTATTTTCTTTTTTAAGTAATAAAAGGTCTTGTCAATGGTTTCGTATTGACCATTTGGTGTTGGACCTAAAGCTGGACTAGCAACTATGTAACCTGCAGCATCAATTAAAACGAATTGTGAAAAATTCTCAATTCCGTAATTCTCCCAGATAGAATTTGATTGAGGTAATATGTAAGCCTCCCAAGGAATTGAATTAATTAGTGCTTGTTCATTTTCAGAAATGCTTGTTTTTTCCTTAACGATAGTCACGAACTGTACAAATTCCCCATATTTTTCTTGTAAATCAACCAATAAGGGTAATTCTTTTACACCGTCTTCTCTCGCTGGATCAAAGAAATGGATGTACAAGTGTTTTTTTTGAAAACTGTATAATGTTTTTGTTGACGATTCAGCGGAAGTCAAGACAAAATCTGGAGCTTTACTTCCAGGTACTAATGCTGTGATTCTACTTCTGAGGTTCATAGCAACAGTTTTATTCGCGTTAAACATCGTCTTTGTAGATAGACTATCTAAAATAGTGATGATGTTTGTTTTTGGGTAATCATCCGAGTGATAAACTTCTGCTAAAGCAGTAATCATAATCAATTCTCTTACTCGAAGGTTAATCAATGTGTACTCAGTACTCAAAGATTTCATAATTATAGTTGGACTGCTCTTTAGAATTCCATCATAAACGGCTTGATTCGTTTTGTTTGAGAGTCGAGGCATTAGTTTTTGATAGAACTCCTTAATATAGAGCATATAGGTCTCATTGTTATAACTAACAGGGGAGTGTTTGATGTAAAAATCATGTTTTTCATAGCGATTTCGCTCAGCGGCATTTGGAATATTGTCAAGCCCAGCTATTGTGAACCGAACATGTGTTTTAAAAAACGAGCTTGTGTCCTTTTTATAAGCATTCTCTACACGTGTTTTAAATGCATCTAGACTTTCAGCAAAATCATTGTTGTTCAAACTTTTTTTATGGTAATTGTTGCCTAAAAAGTGATCAACCCATCGTTGAAACCCGAGGACTTTATAATTAATGTCCATAGAATCTAGGTTATAAAAAGCTATTTCGACTAGATTTCCATTGGGTCTATTGGGTGAAAACTTGTCTTTTTCTGGAAAAGAAATCTCGTATTTTCCATTCGGTTGAATCAATAAAAAACCTTTGTTGTTTTTAGATTTAATGATAATTTTTTGTGTGAAGTTGGATTCTATATAAAGTGTAAACATAGAATCTTTCTCAACAGTGGTTGAAGCAATTCTTTCTTCTTTATTGCTGAAATAATCGAGTATTTTGAACGCTTCAATGGTTTCTCCAATATAAGCGGGAGCAACTCCCTTTATTGTTACTTGAGAGAACAGCAGGGAGCAAGATGACATTAAAAAAAGAAAGAGAAGAAAATGCCGCATGAAGTAATATTATTTATTGTGTTACAGTTACAGTACACTAATTATACCATATCTTATTAAACGAGTAATTCTGGCATGGTTACAAAGCTGTCAATTGGACCTTTATTTTTATATATTTCTCTAATAATGGTAGAGCTAATTGCTGCATATTGCTGATCGGTCAGAAAAAAGACCGTTTCCACTCCTGAAATATCAAAATTCATGTGCGCAATTGATTTTTCGTATTGAAAATCTTTCGAGTTACGCAATCCTCTAATAATATGTGTAGCATTAATTTCTTTACAAAAGTTAACGGTTAATGTATGAAAAGATTGAACTGTTATTTGGTTGGTATCTTTAAATAAAGCCTCAATGTGAGCAATCCGTCTGTCCAATGAAAACATGTATTTTTTTGAAGTATTTACTCCAACACCAATGACAACATGATCAAACACGTCTAAACTTTTTCTCACCACAGCTTCATGACCTTTCGTAAAAGGGTCAAATGATCCTGGAAATAAACCTGATTTTTCACTCATGATTCTTATGTTTCAAAAAAACTAAAATGTACGTTTCCATATATACGCATAAATTGAAAATGGGTTATATTTTCGAGCGAAGTTTCTCTGCCATGTTCAATAATAAGTGTCCCACCTTTTTTTAATTTCTCTTTTTCAAAAACGATTTCGGCAATTTCTGCATGATGCGAATAGGCATAAGGCGGATCTGCAAAAATTAAGTCAAATTGCTTCTCAGATTTGTTCAGATATTTTAAGGCGTCCGATTTTATTGCGTGTAAATTCTCCTCGCAACCAAATTTGGCCGCCATCGATTTTATGTAGCGAATACAATTGTAGTTGTTATCTACAGCAACAATGGAGCCGCATTCTCGAGACAAAAATTCGATAGAAATGTTGCCCGAACCTGCGCAAAGGTCCAAAATCTCCATGTCTGAATATAGATACTGATGTTCAAGAATGTTAAAAAGTCCTTCTTTTGCAAAATCAGTTGTGGGCCGAGAAGGAAAGCTTTTGGGAACTTTATAGTAGCGCGTCTTATATATTCCTCGAATTATACGCACAGCAATTGAGAATTTGCTATAAAATTGGATGGTTTTATCAATTTCAGCGTATTTAGGTCCTTAATTTTAGCGAAGTCTCTTTCTATGTTCTCAATTGTCTGATTTGAACAGCCAATGGCTTGTATAAACTCCACGGAACCTTCTTCGTTTACGAATTCTTTTTGTTGCAATGCAAATAAAAGATGATACAATACATCTTCATGATTTTGATAATCGAAGAAAGAATAAAATTCAAGTTGCTTGCGCTTAACAATTGTTAACTGAAAAAAATCAGCGTGGAGAATGACAGTTGTTTTTAGGTAAAATGAATTGCTACTTAAAATTGAACGCAAAGAGTGTGATCCTTCATGTTGCATAATTACTCTGGGAAATCTCATTACGAAGAATCTCTTAATCCAATCAGAATGGCAGAACACATTCACAATACTCAACTCTGCTATTCTATTGTAATTGATACTTTTGTTGCTTTCGCATTCTCCAAAACATAATTTGTAGATGTCATTTGCCGAAGATTCATCAAAAATTGTATTGGGTACTAGCGATGATTTTTTTGAAGCAATAGACAACGAGACTTCGTCATAATCATCAGAGATAAACGAGTTTTGATCAATAAACTTGTTCAAATTCTCTTTGATTGTACTGTAATTTGACACATCCAAATGAATACTACAATCAGCAATAGCTTCACCACCTTGAAAGGATAAAAATCGAACTTCTGGTTCTGCAATTTCGATTGTTAAATGAGAAGTGCTCATTAATTATTCCTCCCAAGAACCTCCAAGTTCATCTATTGACAGAGAACCAAAGTACATTTCTCCTGTTTCTTCATTTCCGTAAGGAATTCTTCCTTCCACTCGAATAGTTGGAAAAGACTCGTCTCCATTCTTAACAGAATCTTTAACAGAAAGAGTCCATTCTCTGGTTGTGTGAGGAATGATTGGCAAAGAATCAGGTGTAAATTCATAAAAACCTAGTTTTTCTCTGTTTGAGGTGTAAGATTTGGTGCCGAATTTAACATCCATCAAACTTCTTTGAACAGTATCTCTTTTGAAGTGTTTGAACAGTTTTTCATATCGAGGACCCTCCTTCCATAACGATAGGAGATATGCTTCTTCTTCTGTCATGTCGTTGTCAATAGGCGGATTTCCCGTATATAAATACTTGTTTTCTTCATCGGTTAACTTCTCCGATGGTACAGATCCCATTTGATCTAAAAAGTCAACGGTTCCATTTTTAGTAAACTCAACAAACTCATCCCAATTTCCAATGTATTTTCCTGTTTTTTCTTTGTATGCCTTCTGAATGTAACGAATATCTTGAAGATTTTGAGTTGCAAGTGCCACACATTCTCTTGCATTTTCTTGATAAACCATTGTTTCATTTACACTATTGTATGAAAGGAATATTGCAACCAATCCTCCAATACCCGAAGCAATTCCAAGTATATATACGAGTCCTGATTTGAAACTACCCGTACTGAAACCAATACTTAATATACCGGCAATCAACATTAAAAGCGAAGCGAGGATAAACACAATACCTTGTTCAGTAGAAATTGCGACATAAAGCATCACAAAACCAATAATCATAAACAATGCAGGGACTGTATATTTTTTTAAAATAAGAGGAAGATTGCTAGTCATAATTTATCTTTTAAATTTGAGTTTCAACAAAACTACAATTTTTTAGATTTTAGAAGCATTCATACGATAGTTTTTTTGAACCTTTTACTCAATAAGTTGACATATTTAGATTTTTTATCGGAATAAAAGTAAAAAACAAAGAAAACAAAGTAGATTTATACCGATGTCAGAGCAAACATTTTATTCAACAGTTATTAATGAATTTGGATTAAATCCAACTGACAGTCAGCAGGAACTTTTTCGCAAATTAGAATCTTTTGTAAGAAAATCAGACGGCCAACAATTGTTTGTGATAAGTGGATATGCAGGAACTGGTAAAACTTCGGTATTGGGTGCTTATGTTAGAGCGTTAAATTTCTATAAGGTTAAAACCAAGCTGCTCGCTCCAACGGGAAGGGCAGCAAAAGTTTTTAGTCACAAAGCGAAACAAGAGGCACATACTATTCACAAACATATTTATAGAAGAAAATCAAAGGTCGAAATAACAGCGGGTCTCAGTTTGCAGAAAAACGTATATAAAAACACTATTTTTTTTGTGGATGAAGCATCAATGATAGGGAATTATACTTTGACAAAAGAAGGGGGAGTGAATGCCAGAAATTTATTAGACGACTTATTCGAATATGTTTATTCAGGAGAAAATTGTAAATTAATATTAATTGGTGATGCAGGGCAACTTCCTCCAGTTGGTAGTGACTTTTCTCCAGCTCTGAGTGTAGAACATTTAGCGAATAATTTTTCAGCATTAGAAATTGATTCCTTTGAATTGATCGAGGTTCTTCGGCAAGCCAATGATTCTGAAATTCTGAGAAACGCTACTTTACTGAGAAATACCGATTGGGTGCATTATCCTAAGTTCCAATTGAAAGAGAATACAGATTTAGCAAGAATCACAGGACTTGAACTGCAAGACGAATTAGAGAACAGTTTTGGGAAACTTGGACAAGAGGAGACCATTCTAATTACGCGCTCTAACAAAAATGCGAATAAATACAATCAACATATCAGGGCAAGAATTTTATGGTATGAGGAATTACTCTGTTCTGGTGATTGCCTAATGGTAGTTAAAAATAATTATTTTTGGTTAGGAGATGATACTAAGATTGGTTTCATCGCAAATGGAGAACTTATCACGATTGTGCGAGTCCAGAAACTGGAAGAAATGCATGGTTTTGAGTTCGCTCATGTCATCATTCGATTTGTAGATTATGATGATCTAGGAGAAATAGAATTGGTTATTCATACAGAGTCATTAACTGTAGAAGGCCCTTCGTTATCTAGAGAGAGAATGAAAGACTTATTTTATTCTGTTGAACGAGATTATGCACATTTAAGAAATAAGAAAGAGCGGTACGATGCCATTCTGGCCGATAAATACTTTAATGCTCTTCAAGTCAAATACGCGTATGCTGTTACTTGTCATAAATCTCAAGGAGGTCAATGGTCGGATGTTTACATTGATCAAGGATTTATTAATGAGGAAATTCTAGGACAAGATTATTACAGATGGCTTTATACTGCCTTGACTAGAGCTACGAATAAGGTTTTTTTAGTGAATTTTGCTGATGAATTCTTCGAATAAGATTATTCAATTCAAAATTGACAATTTAAAAGAAGTCGCACCAACACTAATTTTTGTCTTTATTATTTCTTTGTTTAATCGATCAATAACAATTGTTGCTTCTTCTCGACTTAAATATTTCCCTGCAAGAACATTCATTTCTGACTTGAGCGCTTTTAGAATAGATACAGTTCTGTAAGCACTTAAAACATCATTCTGAGAAAGGTGATATTTATTCATTGTGCTTTTTATGACATCATTCGTTATTGATAAATTTGATTTCACAGGGTCAGTGTATGAATTGATTTCCAACAAAATAGACCTATTCATATGAATGAAAACCTCAGATTTTCTTAATCGCAGGAAACCAATGTCCATTTTATCCTGGTTCTTTGGGTAGCCAGTTAACTCAATAGGTTTTACATCTTTTATCGTTTGTGTTCCATTCCATTTGCCAATACCTTGTCCTCTTGCAATGATAGAAAAAGGAACCTTTTTATCGAGAAGACCTTCAAAAAATATGCGTAAAGCAACACTGTCTTTTTCTGAGAATAGTGGTGCAGGTAAATTCCATTTATCGGAATCAAAAACATCTTCTAAGTTAAGATTTACTCGAGCATTGTAATTCGGTTCTGCATCCATTACATTAATGTGCAACATTACTTCATCAGCCGATTTCGATAAGCTTGATTCTGGAATAGCAATCAACCGTACTTCAAAATCCTCGATCTTGGTGCTCGCAGGAAACTTAAATTCTTGCGTTAGAATATCAAAAGTGGTAGAGTCTTCAAAAATGTAGAAGCCGTCTTTTTCTGTAAAAGTAGCCCAACGAATGCCCATTATTTGCTTATAGCCATCTAATTTTCGTTGATAAATAGCCATTAAGTCTATTGCCTCGGCTTTTTGCATCTCTAATTCTTCAATCTTGCGTTTGTACATTTCAAATAAAGCATACAAACTCACAATGGTATTCTGCAGTTTTTTTCGTTCTTTTCTACCTGAACTTGTTGTAGGTGTACCATCAAATGAACCTGCGCCAGACTTAATTGCTTTTCGTTTTGATTTCTTTACTTTTCTGGACGGTTTATTGGAAGTTGTTATTGGAGAATAACCTAAATCAGAATATTCCTTCTCTCGTTTTTCGATCTTTAGTTCTGTGTTGTCTTTTTTCTTATTGTTATAGTCAATCCAATGATCGAAGCCTTTTTTGCCGTAAATCATTTCTTTTAATTTGGCAATTTTATTGTTCTCTAAATCGTTGATAATTGATTGAAACGTCGTCCCTTCAGAGAATGTTGAGTCTGGAGAAAGAAAACGTGTATCTTTTGAGCCGAAAAGATGATAATTCAATCCATTTTTTTCAATAACGACAGTTGTTTGCTTTTCAGAATTATACCCCCAGACATCAAAATGCAAGTTCGTCATCCTATTGTTGCCAACAGTTTTGAAGTCATTGATAGAATAGCGCATCGGTTCTAATTCTTTCTTGATTTTTCTTTTAACCTCCGTTTTTTCAATAACTATTTGATAAGGAAATAAACCGACAGCTTTAGGTAATCCTTTATTCCATCGACCACGTTCATCTTTCTCTCGCTCTTCTAAAAGTCCTGTAGTTGAACTTCCGTCTCCTGCTGCAACCAAAATATTCTCGAAAGAATCTGCTTTTCCACCCAGAGCCCGAAATATTTCATAGGCTCTTTTTTTTGTGTATTCATTGACGGCAAAATTAATAGCGTTTAGTGTTTTTAGCTCGTCTTCAACACTTGGTAGACGCAAAGATTGAATGAGCATTTTTTTGTCATCGAATGTTAAGCTAGGGTTCATTAAATTTTGCAACTTCGAAATAGGGTAAGCTTTTCCGTCCTCTTTTTTTAAAACTGATAGTGGAAGTTCCTGCATTAATAAGTTCTCATAAACATCATATTCATTACTGTATTGTTGCAAATCATCGGACCTCTTAGCAAGAAGCACTTGATTCAATTCCCAAATGGCCATTTTATTCGCCGCTTCGGCAATCAAACCTTTGGGAGATTTCGCAATTTCGCCTTTTCGTATAACTAGTAGTTCAGGTTTGTTAATGATCAGCAATTCAATCGAGTCGAAATTGACTTTCTGATTGGGAAGTCTAATATCCGGTCCTTGGTAGTCAAAATAACGACCGAAATTGTTATTGAGAATTGGGCTTTTTTTTACAACGTGATACAAGTACGCTCGTTCTTCTGGATTAAGTCCCTCATTGATTTGCGAAAAAGAGAGGTGAGGAAATACGATAAGTAAAAAAAAGGAAATTGTTTTCATAAATTCTTCATTGTTGATAGTATAACCAGAATTATTACGAATGTAACACCAAAAATCTATCCAAATGAACGTTTCATAGAGAATTAATCAACAATCCTTTTTTAGCAACAAAAAAAGCCTTTCGAATAAGTACGAAAGGCTTTAAAACAAAGTAAAAGCTTATTTATCTTTTTACAACATTTTTAGAAGTTGTTCTGCCATTATCAGTAATTCTTAATACATACATACCATTCTCCAAAGAAGAAATATCAACTGGGGCATTGCTCAGTACATTAAATTTGGATACTATTCTTCCACTTTGATCAATAATTTGACCCTTTGCATTGGATGAAAATTCACCGTTTAATTTTATTTCATTCTGTGCAGGATTTGGGTAAACTGTGAATTTTACTTCGTCCTTTTCTTCTATTGATAAAAACTCAGTCGTAACGTACGCAGACAAAACCAGTGAAAATTCACTAATAACTGTTCCACCACCAACAGTTTGAATAGTCAGTTTTGTAATAGTGAATATGGGTAAATTACTTGTGTTCGTATAATATTCATATTGATTTCGGATGATTTCTAAATCGCCCAATAAAGTACCAGTCGCCACTGATGTGTCAACGATGTTATAACGAATAACATTTGGAACAGAAACAGCACCTGGAAATAGCATCGTACCTTCTCCATCAATTGTAGAATAAACGTTTCCTGTTAAAGGAGATGAAGTTGGCACTCCTAAAACATAACTTACAGAACCTGAAAATAAATCTGTTGATGTTGAATTCAACGCAAAAGGATAAGTCATTACAATTTCATTGTCAGTAGAGAATGTTGCGACAATATCTCCTAAAGTTGCCTCAGTAAATACAAAACCTTGAGATACTCTCTCAGTTGCAGTTGATGTATAATAAGACGTTAGAGAATTTTCGACGCTAATTGCTTTCACTGAACTTGGAAAGTCAGATGCATTAGGTGAAGTTGTTGCATTTAGAACTGATACTAACCTTGTTTGTCCTGAAATTCCAACCAAGTTAGAATAATCCCAGGTCACACCTGGACCAGTAGTTCCTGCATAATTTACCGTGAACGAATCACATAGATACATAGTAGATGTTTCTCCAATTGCTGGTTCATTGGCCTGTGTTAAACTTTGCGCATTACCTAAGAAAGAAAATGCTAATGTTGCTAAAAGTAGTGTTCTTTTCATTTTTTTTGTTTTGTCAAACTTACTCATTTCAACTGATTTAGTCAAAAAAATAAGTTTTAGTGTTAATTTACGTCAAACGGCTATATTTGCCAATTATCTAACGAAACAAGTCACCAAATGGTTGGGGAAAAAAGATTTAGAAAAAGTATTTGGATAGTTTTAACTGTTCTTATTGGTCTTACCGCCTTTTTAGGTTACGAAATCACGAACTTAAAGTTTGACTACGATTTTGAGAAGTTTTTTCCAGTAAACGATGATGAAACAGATTTTTTCTTTGCTCACAGGGAAATGTTTTCATCGGACAATGACTTTTTGCTGATTGCAGTTGAGAATAATGCGGGTATTTTTGACAAGTCTTTTTTAATCAATTTAGATGAATTTACTTCTGAATTAGAAAAAGTGGAAGATGTTAAATACGTAACTTCTATTACAAATATGGAAGAACGGTTTGTTTACCAAAGTGGCGCATCAATTTCTAAACCATATTTTGATTTTAACGATTTTAATGCAGAAAGAGACTCCACTCGAATTTTTAAGAACGAAGAGTTAATAAATACACTTGTTGCGGAAGATGCAAAATCAGTTTCCATTTTTATAAGACACACGGATTATATATCGAAAAAAAGAAGCGATGCCTTAATAAATAATGTGAATGATGTCATTGATAAATTTAATTTTGAAAGGACAAGAGTAGCTGGTAGAACTGTTGGTCAGCAGTATTATATAGAAAAAATGACCTTTGAAATGGCACTTTTTGTTGGATTAAGTGCATTCTTGATTGTTTTCTTTCTTTTTATTGCTTTTCGTTCAGTTTGGGGAGTTCTAGTACCTCAAATTATAATTTTTTCATCCATGATTTGGGTAGTAGGAGGGATGGGGTTCTTTAATGAACCTATGAATATAGTTTTATCAACGTTACCTTCTATTATGTTCGTAGTTTCTATGTCTGATGTCATTCATCTGGTCTCAAGATATTTAGATGCACTCAGGGTGGAAGAAAAAGTTTTTGATGCAATAAAAATTGCGGTTAAGGAAGTTGGATTAGCTACCTTTTTGACTTCTGTAACTACCTCCATTGGTTTTTTCTCCTTGTCTTTCGTCAACGTTCAACCCATTCAAACATTTGGTATTGTAATGGGATTTGGTGTCTTAATTGCCTTTGTGTTAACATTTGTAACCTTACCAGTTCTTTTTTATCTCTTCCCTGGCCCTAAACATGTTAGAAAATCGAAAAAGGAGCATTTTTGGATGAAATACCTCGTTCGTGGTTTTTCTGCTGTGATTCGAAAGAGGATGAGAATTGTTTATGTGACCATAGGAGTTGTGATACTTAGTATCATTGGAATGTCTCAATTGCACAGTAACAATTTCTTGATGGATGACCTTAGAGATACTGAACCACTGAAGGTAGATTTTAACTTCTTAGATGACCATTACGGGGGAATTAGACCTTTCGAATTGGCCGTTATAGTGGAAGATACATCACTAAATGTTTGGGACAAAGAAGTATTGCAAACGATAGACTCAGTTGAATACTATTTAGAAGAAGGTTATGGCGTGACTATAAAAAACTCTCTGGTAAAGACATTAAAAGTGATGAATAGATCTTCACATTCAGGTATAAAGGAATATTATAAACTCCCTTCTAAGAAAAGAAAAATAAGAGGTCACAGGAAAGCATTGAGATTAATTCAAAAGGGTTCCTTTATTAAAACTTTTGTTGATTCATCAGAAATGCGCACCCGAATCAATGGAACAATTCCCGATCTTGGGAATTCTATTGTTTTTGAGAAGAATGAGAAATTGAAGATATTCTTGCAGTCAAAAAACTTAGAAGGTAAAATTAAATTTCAAGTAACTGGAACTGCACATTTGATTGACAAGAATTTAAAATACATGTCAACCAGTCTAATAAAAGGATTGGCAGTTTCTATATTAATCGTTGCATTGATTATTGGGTTCATCTACCGTTCGCCTACTATATTGATAATCAGTATAATTGCCAATTTAATACCGCTTCTTTTTATTGCCGGTGTAATGGGGTATTTAGGCATTGATTTGAAAACTAGCACTTCCATCGTATTTACCATTGCATTCGGAATAGCTGTAGATGATACCATTCACTTTTTGGGAAAATTTAAATATGAGTTAATGAAAGGGAAGAGCAAGATCTACGCATTAAAAAGAACCTATTTAACAACTGGTAAAGCGATGATTTTGACAACTTTGATTCTATGCGCAGGGTTTTTATTGCTCGTTTTCTCAAGCTTCCTAGGAACATTTCACATGGGGCTTTTACTTTGCATTACCTTATTTGTAGCTCTAATTGCAGATATTACTATTCTTCCTGTTTTACTTTTGTTCATGTATAATCCTAAGAAGAAGGTAAGGCAGTAGACGTGTGTTATTTGGCCTCTTTAAAATCTATGTTTATTTCAAATTTCCACTATCCATTATAAACTAATTATAACTACTTTTAGCTCCATATTATACTGAAAATGACTTCGAAACCAAAATCCCCCTCTTTTTTACTAGCTTTTGTACCAATATTTGTATTGATAATATTACTTATTCTAAATGTGTTGATTTTTAAGGATGATGCAACAGGTGGTCCAAATCAAATAGCATTAATTCTTGCTGCAGTGGCAGGTGTGATAGTTGCTATACCGTTAGGATATAAATGGGAACAATTACAAAAAGGTATTGTTGATAGCATCACTTCCGCTTTGCCAGCTGTTCTTATTTTATTGTTAATTGGCGCTCTTGCGGGGACATGGATGATGTCGGGAGTTGTGCCAACGATGATTTATTACGGTTTAGAAATTCTTAATCCAACAATATTTTTAGTTGCTGCATGTATTGTAAGTGCCATTGTCGCTCTAGCAACCGGCTCTTCATGGACTACTATTGCCACAGTTGGTGTTGCACTTATCGGAATAGGCACAGCACTTGGGATAGGTCAAGGAATGGTTGCAGGGGCAATTATTTCAGGTGCTTATTTTGGAGATAAAATGTCGCCTCTTTCAGATACAACCAATCTAGCACCGGCAATGGCTGGAACTGACTTAGTAACACATATTCGGTACATGGCATTAACAACGATACCTTCTATTTTAATTACTTTGGCGATCTTTTTAATCATTGGTTTTACCATCGAGACAAAAGAAACAAGTCAGGGGGTTGGTGCAATGATGGAGGCTATATCTGCTAAATATTATGTCTCTCCAATTCTATTTATTGTACCTGTGATTGTTGTCTTTTTAATTATTAAGAAAGTAAGCGCAGTTCCAGCATTGTTTGTTGGAACTATATTGGGAGCCATTGCAGCTATCATTTTTCAACCTGATGTTATCAAAGAAATAGGAGGTAGTAACTCCAGTTATTTTACTTCTTCTTATAAAGCATCTATGATTTCTATGTCGATGGATACTTCTGTTGATGCAGGATTAACAGAAGTTAATAAACTCTTAGGAACAAGTGGCATGGCAGGCATGCTTAACACGATTTGGTTAATTGTTTGCGCTATGTGTTTTGGTGGGGTAATGGAAGCGGCTGGACTTTTAAGTAAAATTACGCATACAGTTGTGAAATTTGCAAAATCTACCGGGTCATTAATAGCAACTACTGCAGGAACTTGTGTATTTTTTAATGCAACTGCATCCGATCAGTATTTAGCAATTGTAGTGCCTGGAAAAATGTTTGAAGATATTTATCCGGAAAGAGGTTTGGCACCAGAAAATTTAAGTCGTACCTTAGAAGATTCGGGTACAGTTACATCTGTTCTTTTTCCTTGGAATACTTGTGGGGCAACTCAATCCTCTGTTCTATCCGTAGCAACTGGAGATTACTGGATGTATTCTTTTTTTAACTTGATAAGCCCGGCAATGACGATTTT
>TARA_R110002072_G_C7977210_1_pt1 | contig 21939 bp, 23 predicted proteins | sample TARA_R110002072 | Tara Oceans TARA_R110002072 (sample SAMEA4397118) | marine metagenome | biome: Polar Biome; feature: [SRF] surface water layer (ENVO:00010504); material: water (ENVO:00002006), including particulate matter (ENVO:01000060) such as... | depth 5 m | reverse complement strand
AACCTTATTTTAGTTGACAAAGGGAAGTATGTGGGTGATTCAAAATTTAAATTTATTCCCTACTTTGTTTTATGGTGTGTTCAGGATTTTTCACCATTTGATTGTAAGGTTTTATCAGTCAATTTTAGTTTATTATGTCTATCACCAAAAGGTGGCGTTGTTTACAAGAATAGAATATCTTCTTAATTTTTTAAGATTGTGACTAAAGAAAAATAGTCTCTTCCGTCTCTGCTTCTTCCACTACTTTTACAACTCCTGTTGCTGTTCCAGTACCTGCTGATGCTTTAATTTCTAATACAGCAACACCTGCTTGACCTAGTTCATAAAGTTCGTTTAAGTTAAAAACAGCTTCTCCCGCCGAGTTTGACGTAGAAGTAAAAGGAAAAACATCCAATTTTATAAACGTTGGACCATTTGGATCTCCAGGAACAGCATCTAATGTAACTGTTGCTCCAACCACTGCTTGGTTACCAGAATCTCTAACTAAAATCTTCACGATAGTATCGCCTTTCTTTCTACAACCTACAAATGCTACAGAGACCATCAGTAATAAAGCACCAAGAAAAAATAATTTATTTAAACGCATAATAAGTTAATTTATTGAATATAAACTGTTTCAACAGCCGTTGTGTGAATGCGACTTCTTATATAACCTGTTCCATTTTGAAGAGACGACGCTGCAATAATATCAAAATAAGCAACCTCGTAATCTTTGTCTCCTTTGTCAAAATGAGGAGCAACATCAAATAATGCAAAGCCAGACTCATTTGTGATTACTGTATCCACATAAGCGATAGTCTCAGGATTTGAGGTAACATCACCAATAATAACAACCTTAACACCCGGTAATGCTTGATTAGCATAGGATTTAACGAAAACTTTAACAGCAGAAGGTTCTTTGTTTTTACACGATTGCATAAAACCAATACTCATTACGATTAATAAAAAGAAACCAAATTTTCTATAAGTAGTACCCATGTTAACTATTGTTATATAATATTGAACCTCCAAATATAATCTATTTTTTTGTAACGAACGAAAGCTCTTTGACCTTAAATTCTTAACTTCGTACGCAAATAAGGCTGTCAATGTTACAGTAAAACAATTATTAGACGTTAAAAGTTACACTTTGGTTGACTTTTTTTCATATAATTAGCAAGAATGAAAGAGAAAATAAGCGAAATAGAAAAGGAAATACAAGACGAAACACTTTCTAACGCTAAGCAAATAGAAGATTTTAGAATTAAATATTTAGGGTCTAAAGGTAAAATTAAGGGGCTTTTTTCTTGGTTGAAAGAAGTACCACACGAGGAGAAAAGAGAGGCAGGACAACTTATGAATGCTCTTAGAAATGGAGCTCAAGAGAAATACGATATTGCAAAAGAACAACTTTCTTCAAAAGAGAAGGAAGAAAACAAACTTGATTTATCACGGCCTGGAGATCAGATTGGAATAGGGTCTAGACATCCTCTTTCATTGGTTAGAAGTGAAATAATAGAAATATTTAACCGAATAGGTTTTACGGTTTCTGAAGGTCCTGAAATAGAAGATGATTGGCATAATTTCTCTGCGTTAAACTTCCCACCAGAGCATCCGGCAAGAGATATGCAAGACACTTTTTTCATCGAAAAGGGAGAAAATGAAATTGCACTAAGAACACACACTTCTTCTGTTCAGGTAAGAGTAATGGAGAATGAAAAACCACCCATCAGAACCATTTCTCCGGGGAGAGTTTATCGGAATGAGGCTATTTCGGCTCGAGCGCATTGCTTTTTTCATCAGGTTGAGGGATTATACATCGATAAGAATGTTTCTTTTGCTGATTTAAAGCAAACCTTACTCTACTTTGCAAAGGAAATGTTTGGTGAGAAAGCAAAAATTAGACTGCGACCTTCCTACTTCCCTTTCACTGAACCAAGTGCTGAAGTTGATGTATCTTGTACAATTTGTAATTCAAAAGGTTGCAATGTTTGTAAATATACCGGCTGGTTAGAAATTTTAGGCTGTGGAATGGTAGATCCAAATGTATTGGAGGCGAGCAATATTGATAACAAAGAATTTACAGGATTTGCTTTTGGAATGGGAGTAGAAAGAATAGCGCAACTAAAGTACAAGGTAAACGATTTGCGCCTTTATTCTGAAAATGACACGCGATTTTTAAAGCAATTTACACCCGGAATTTAATATGGGACTTTTTAACTTTTCCAATCGACCAAAAAAGGAGGCTTTGCCGTGGGTTAATATCAGCTCTGTGGAACAATTGAAAGATGTTTTAACAAGTATTGACGACAAACCAGTATTGTTATTTAAGCACAGCACAAGGTGTAGTATCTCATCAATGGCGCTCAATGGCTTTGAAAGAGATTGGACGGGAGAGGTTGATTGTAAGCTTTATTTTATTGACCTTTTAAAACACAGAGATGTTTCAGCCCAAGTGGCCGAATTAACAGGGGTTATTCACCAATCTCCTCAGGCAATAGTAATAAAAGGCAAAGAAATCGTTTACGACGCTACTCATACTGCTATTGACGCAAGAAGAATAGAAAACACATTAAAGAAAGGATGAAAAAATACATCGTTATTGGTTTAATTGTATTTGTAGGTGGGTTTATTTTGTTAAAACCGCTGTTTACAGAAAAAGTAATTGACATACCGGTTAAAAAATCACCCGCCGTTTTTTTATTTAAAGAAAACCTTGCCGCAATCAGAAACGAACCGTTAATCATTGAAATAGAAGTTAAAGCGGAAATAAAAAAACTTGAAATTATCTTCAACGACAGTGTTATTAAGTCATGGGACGCACCAAAAGGAATGTTAAACTTTAATTTTGACCCTTCTTTGTTTGGAGTCGGTACAAAATCATTGAATCTTGTTTCTACGTTGCTTGATGAGAGCACATTCACTGACAACCGTTTGGTTCGGGTGCTTTCTGAAGTCATCCCCAAAAAATTATCCGTCACTATTCGTGCACCATTTCCACATTTAACATCAAGCTTCACACAAGGACTAGAGTTTTACAAAGGAAGACTGTTTGAGGGAACAGGTGACCCAGGAAATAAAGGAAAAACGATTGTTGCCGAGGTGAATCTCAAAACGGGAGAGCATCTTCAAAAAATGGGCCTACAAACAGGTTATTTCGGAGAAGGAATAACGATTCTAAATGGTGTCTTGTACCAAATTACATGGCAGAATGGGAAATGTTATACTTACGATGTTTCTTCTACTTTTCAATTGACTGGAGAGTTTTCTTATAGTGGAGAAGGATGGGGCCTATGCAATGACGGACAATCAATTATTATGTCCGACGGCTCAGAAAGAATCGTTTTTAGAGACCCAAAATCATTTACAACTGAAAGAACAATAGAGGTTTATAACAATGAGGGGCCTATTATTAACCTCAATGAATTGGAATACATTGATGGTCGAATCTATGCGAATGTTTGGATGACCAATATGATTGTGGTTATTGACCCATTGACAGGGCAGGTTTTAGAGGAGATTGATGCAACCAACTTTGTTATTCAAAATAGAGGGGCAGGAGAGTCTCTCAACGGCATTGCGAACGACAAAACAACAGGCAAAACATACCTAACAGGAAAATACTGGAAGGGATTGTTTGAAGTAGAGTTTGTGGAACCTTCGATTTAATTGGAATAATTTATGCTCTGTTGAATTATGCGAATAGTCATATTCATATTGTTGCCGTTTATTTCTTTTTCTCAGCTTAACGAAGAAAACGAATTTGGAAACAATCCAGGTAATCTAAAAATGTTTTCGTTTACTGATGAAGGAAAAGAACATGGCAAAAGACCACTTGTTGTTGCTCTTCACGGATGCTCACAGACGGCAAAAGCCATGGCAGAGCAATCAGGATGGAATGAATTGGCTGTCAAACATCAATTTGTTGTCATTTATCCCCAACAAAAAATAAGCAATAATGGTTCAAATTGTTTTAATTGGTTCAAAGAAAAGGACATAACCAAGCATTCTGGAGAAACGCAGAGCATCAAAAGCATGATAGATTTTGCCGTCAAAAATTACGACATTGACACCTCTAAAATTTTTATTTATGGTCTTTCCGCTGGAGCTGCAATGGGGGTTTCAATGATGGCAAATCATCCAGAAACATTTAGAGCGGGAGCCATTTTTGCCGGAGCGCCTTATAAAATTGCAACAAGCGTCAACCAAGCATTTAAAGCTATGAGTGGAAAAATTGACAAAACACCTGAAGAATGGGGAAGACTAGTTCCGAATGACTCTATGCGGGTAACGTATCCAAAACTGATCGTTTTTCATGGTGAAAAGGATGTCGTTGTTGACAGTAAAAATGCCAACGAATTAATTGAACAATGGTCGTATTTACATCAAACTAATGCAAAACAGGACTCAGTAATAATCAATTATGCGAACAACAAGAACATCCAAAGAATAAGCTATTGGAACAAGAATAAAGAAGAGGTTATTGCCTATTACAAGATGACTAATATTGGTCATGCATTACCTATTGATCCAGGGGGAAAAGAGAAGCAAGGAGGAAAAAAAGGTCCTTTTGCAAGAGACATTGACTTCTTTTCTACTTATTATGTTGCTTTAGATTTCGGATTGATAGAGTAAATCTTTCTATACCTTAAACTCCTCAAAAGGATTGAATTCGCCCTTTCCACTTATTTCCTTGACAGTAGCGTCTTCTACTCTTAAAATTCTGCCGGGATATTTTTCAACCATGGTCATATCATGAGTAGCCATCAGAATTGCTGTATGTTCTTCTTTGGCAACGGCAATTAATAAGCGCATTATTCCCTCCGAAGTTTCAGGGTCTAAGTTTCCTGTTGGCTCATCTGCCAGAATTAACTTCGGCTTGTTTATCAGAGCGCGAGCAATAGAAATACGTTGTTGTTCTCCACCAGAAAGAGCATAAGGCATGACGTTAATTTTATCCTCTAATCCAACCAACTGTAAAACCTCTTTTGCTCTGTTTGCCATTAATTTTTTGTCTTTCCAGCCAGAAGCGGCCATAACGAAAAGTAAGTTTTTAAGAACAGAGCGGTCAGTTAACAATTGAAAATCTTGAAAAACAACGCCTAAACTTCTTCGTAACTTCGGGATGTCTTTTTTTCGTAATTTATTCAAATCAAAACCGGCAATTTCACCTCTTCCCTCAGACAATGAGAGTTCTCCATAAAGAGTCTTTAGCAAACTACTCTTTCCAGAACCTGTTCTGCCAATGAGGTAAACAAATTCTTCCGCGTGAATTTCTATGTTAATTCCCTTTAAAACAGTAACTCCGCTTTGTTTAATTTCACCAGACTCTATATGTATAACTTTGCTCACAATTGTTGCTTTATTTTGTAAAGATGGCGATTCTATAGAAGAAAAACAGGAGCTTATATGAAATAATCTTAACAAAATTGCGTTTAAAACTTTTGAAACACCTCTCCAGTTTCCTCGACAAGTAATGTAATTTTACTAGTTAAACTAACCTTGGGTTAAAAAGCAGTTGAATGAAAAGAATTCTGATTATTCTTACCTTAATTTGTAGTACAGCAGTATTCGGACAAAGTTCTGAAAAATACAACAGTGAGTATGAAAACTTTTTTCGTGCCGAAGATTTATTTGAGAAAGAACAATATGCCGCGGCAAGAAAGGAATTTCGAATTTTTCTAAATGGTTTTGATGACACAAACGATCCAATGTATGTCAAAGCGAGGTATTATGAGGCAATTTCGGCGCTGGAATTGTATAATAACGATGCGATTGTTCTCCTAAATGACTTCAATAAAAATTATCCTGAGAGTATCTATAAAATGGATATATACTTCCGGTTAGGGAAGTATTTTTATTACAAGAAGAAATACAAAGACGCTTTAGCATGGTTTAAAAAGCTAAGTGTTCAAGACATTGAAGACGAAGACAGAGAAGAATTTTACTTTAAAGTGGGATATGCCAATTTTAAAGAGAAAAATTTTGATGCCGCTAGAAGTGCTTTCCATGAAGTCAAAGATGGAAGTTCTCAATATGCTTCACCTTCACTGTACTATTATTCGCATATTGCCTATCAAAATGAGAAATACCAAACAGCATTAAACGGCTTCTTAAAACTAGAGGGCGACGAAAAATTCGGAAAAGTTGTACCCTATTACATTGCTCAAATCTATTATTTGCAAGGAAAGTACGAAGCGGTTACACAATACGCCGCGAAGCTTTCTGATAAAGGAAACATCGTGAATAAGCGAGACATGGATCACTTAATAGGCGATGCATTTTACAGAACTGGAAAATACGACGAAGCAGTTCCCTACCTAGAAAGATACAATAAAGTAAAGGAAACAACGCGCGAAGAAGATTATCGTTTAGGCTACGCCTATTTTAAAAGTGGGTCGTATAACAAAGCTATTCGTTTGTTTGATAAAGTAAAAAAAGCAGAGGATAGTTTAGGTCAGGTTGCTTTTTATCACATTGGAGAATCAATGTTAAAATTAGACAATCTGATTTCTGCCCGCTCAGGATTTGAAGGCGCCGCCTTTATTGACGCCAATCCTGTGATTCAAGAAGATGCGCTTTACAACTATGCTATTCTCTCTTATAAGTTAGATATTAATCCGTATGACGAGGCGGTTGAGGCATTTGAAATGTACTTAAATAAATACCCAAACAGTGATAGGAAGGAAGACGTTTATCAGTATTTGGTCAACGTATATATGACAACGAATAACTATCCAAAAGCGCTGGCTTCTTTAGATAAATTGCCCAATAAGGACATTCGTTTAAAAACGGCTTATCAAGTAATCGCTTTTAATCAGGGGGTGAAACGGTTTCAAAACTCTAATTATCCCGGAGCAATAAGTTCGTTTAACTTGGTGAAAAAATACCCGGTTGACCCAGCAATTACAGGAAAATCTGTTTATTGGATTGCAGATGCCAATTACAGGCTAAAGAAATACGACCAAGCGATTCAGGGATATAAAAGTTTTGCAGTAATGTCGTCAGTTCAGGATAATGAAATGCAAACAGAGGCATATTATAACATTGGATACGCTCATTTAGACAAAAAAGAGCTGTCAAAATCAACGGAAGCTTTTCGGGTCTATCTTCAAAACAATCCGATGTATAACAGAAAGAAAGCAGATGCAATGATGCGTATTGCTGATAATTATTTTGTGACGAGAGAGAATGATTTAGCCATCAAGTTTTACAAAGACGCTCTTTCTTTAAAGGCAGGATATGAAGACCAAGCGTTATTCTTTATGGCTAAAACGTATGGTTACAAAGGCCAGACACAAACTAAAATAACACATTTACTAGACATTGTAAACAATTACAAAGACTCTAAATATTTACAATTGTCTGTATTTGAAATTGCCGAGAGCTATCTTTCTGAAGAGGAATTAAACAAAGCAATGGAGTACTACAGAAAAATAGTTTATGATTATCCTTCTTCACTATTGGTTGTTGAGGCAAAAATCAATGTGGCAGACATTCACTATAAGCAAGGAGACTACGGTAAAGCAGAGGAAGAGTACAAAGATGTCTTATTAAAGCACAGTGCAGACGCAAAAGTTTGCGACAGGGCAGTTAGAGGCCTAATAGACATCTATAAAGCGTCTCAACAGCAAGATAAAGTGGAAGGACTTGTTGCACAATACTCTTGTGCAAACTTTACCGCTGATGAAAAAGAAGATCTTTATTATATTCCAGCAATTGAAGCATATAACGATAGTAACTATCAGCAGTCAATCGTTCTATTCGGCAAATACTTGGATAAATTTCCAAGTGGAAGGTATGCCAATGAGGTGAAGAATTACCAAGCTAACTGCTATTACAATATCGGAGACGTTGCCAAAGCTGTTGAAATTTACATGAGCACATTAGAAGGACCGAACACAGGCTTCACAGAGGTTGCCGCGTCTAGAGTTGCTCATTATTTGTACAACGAAGGCCGTTACGAAGACGTTATCAAATATTACCGGAAATTAGAAATGATTAGCTCTACACCAGAAATCATATTTAACGCAAAATTAGGCTTGATGCGAAGTCATTTTTTAATTGAAAACTGGGGAAGTTCTGCACAGTATGCTGACAAAGTCTTGAAGAATTCTGAAATAAACAAAACCCTCAAGTTAGAAGCAAACTATGCGAAAGGGATGGCGAACTATTATTTAAAATCTTTTGACGCAGCCAAAATACCTTTGGTCTGGGTGTTTAAAAACACAACGACTGTAAAGGCTGCTGAAACCAGGTTCTCTCTTGCGGACATTTTCTATCAGCAAGATTTTTTAGACAATGCAGACGATGAAATAACTGCTTTATTAAAACAAAAACCAGCCTACAACTATTGGATAGCAAAGGGATTGATTTTAAGAGCCAACATCCTTATAAAACAAGACAATTTGTTTCAGGCCGAACAAACTTTAAAGTCCGTTATTGATAATTACCCCATACCAGACGATGGAATATTGGATGAAGCAAACCAACTTTGGGATGAATTAATGCAATTGAAAGACACGCCGAAAGAGGTAACGCCAGATGTTGACCCAATAATTGAAATAAATGGAGAAAATGGTAATTAGAAAAAACATAAAATTAGTCCTTGCGACACTCATCGTATTTTCTTCGTTCATTTCTTTTGGACAAGATGATCCGATTGATGTTATAACAACTGGAAACAGAGACATAGACAAAGCGTATAGAACTGCATTGAATCCCAGGGTAATAGATACAATTATCCCAACGGCAATTGTAGAATATCCTCTTCTCCCGCTAAAATTTGAAACCACAACAGAAGTGGAAAGAATTAACCCTGCTTCTATAAAGCTAAAAGAGAAATTGCCTCAATTATATAGCACATATATTAAGTTAGGCATAGGTTCAGAATTGATGCCTTTAGGAGAAGTGTTTTTTGATTCAAAACGATCAAGAAAATACGTTTACGGTGCTCATGTGAAACACCTTAGTTCTTTTGGCAACATAAAAGGACTCGCGGATGCACAATTTGATAGAACAAAGTCTCTTTTCTATGGAGGCATCAACGAAAAGCGTTATTCTGTCCTCGGAAATATTCATTATAACAACCAAGGGTTGCATTATTATGGAATTTCTGACACATTAAATTTGGACAGAGATAGTATTGCTCAACGCTATAGTGATTTTGGAATTTCAGGAGAATATTCTTCTCACATAAAGGACAGTGCAAAGCTAAACTATACAATTGGTTTGGCGTATAACAATTACAGTTCTAAAAAACCACTCGATGCCAACTTTGAAGACTGGCGAGCAAAGGAAAACTATTTTGGGGCAACATCAAAGTGGTTTTACAAGTATGGAAAAGAAACGTACTCGGCAGATTTTAACGTGAGATATAACGGTTATAAATACGGAATAGCAGATACAAGTTCAATGGGTCTTGACACAGGAATTGTGTTAAATAACACCGTTATTAATTTAAAACCAAACATAACCACCTATATTTTTGACAACCGCTTTAAAGCAAACATTGGAGTTGACATTGTACTAGATGCGCATAACAAAACCAAGATGTATGTTTATCCTTTGGCGGAGATTAAATACAGCATGTTTAACGACATTTTTATTCCTTATGCAGGAATTAGAGGAGACTTAAAACAAAACTCCTTCAAGGCAATGACTACAGAGAACGAATTTATTCTCCCAAACGTTGAACTGCGAAATGAAAAAACACCGATTGCCTTTTACGGAGGAATCAAAGGAACATTGAGTAGAAGAATTAGTTTTAACGCAGGAATTAGCTTTGCAAATGTAAGAGACAAAGCCTTGTTTGTAACGGACACACTTTTTTCTGAAGGCAATAAGTTCAACGTTATTTATGACACAATGAACGTGACCACAATTGATGCTTCCATTTCTTACCAATTCAAGGAGAAAATAAAAATAGATGCAATTGGTCAATACAATTCTTATTCTGCATTGAACAACAGTTACGCATGGAATTTACCTCAATTTCAGTTCATGATAAGAGGTTACTACAACCTGTTTGATAAGTTTTTGTTTAATGTTGATTTCAACATAGAACAAGGAAGAAAAGCGTTGGTGATTACACCAGATACACAAACAACTATTGAAAACGGTCAACGCATTAGTGACCTTGCCTTTATAACAGATATTAATCTTGGTATTGAATACAGATATAACAAACGTATTTCGGCATTTATACAATTCAACAACCTTGCCTCTCAGCGTTATAACCGCTGGTACAACTCACAAGTTCAGGCGTTTCAGGTTTTGGGCGGCGTGACGTTTAGGTTATGATTTTTGGGTGTTTTAAAGAAATCCGAAGCACAAGCTAAAAATCAACAAAGGGATAAACTCAATCGGTTTTATTGCAGTTCTTCGGTATTTTTAAAACGTAAACACAATAAAAGCTAAATTTCACTCCTGTTTCGTGCCTAACAGCACAGAAAATTTAGACCAATGTTAAGCCTATTCATCAACCACTTTCTTCACATTCGGAAAATACTTCTTTTGACGAATAAAGATCATAACTACACCGCTTGTAATTGATGCATCTGCAATATTCCAAATAGCAGGAAAAAGAGGTCCTCCGCCAATCCATGGCATCCATTTTGGCCAGGTTCCGTGAAACTTAAACATGTCAACTACGTTGCCAAACAAGAAGCCTGTGTGTTTTGTTTCTTCTACGCCGTATGCACAATCAATATAGTTGCCAGAGCCTTCAAGAAGGTTATAGGGCATGCATGGATCATACGGAAAAGCAAAATCATAAAACATAGAGTCGATGAGATTTCCAGTCGCTCCGGCAAACACAAGTCCAACAGCAATCAAAAACTCTAAACGAACTCCCTTTTTCATTTGCTTTATCCAGTAATAAACAAGGGCTGATATGGCAACAATTCTAAAAAGACTAAGGGCTAGTTTGTGCCACATTTTAGCACCAAAGCTTGTTCCAAAAGCCATGCCTTGGTTTTCAATGTATTCCACAACGAACCACGATCCGATTAGATTGTGAGATTCTCCCAAATCAAAGTTCGTTTTAATGTAGATTTTAACTAGCTGGTCAGCCAGTAAGATAAGTGTTACGATTACCGCAACAATGATAATTTTTCTCTTCACAAAAAAAGGTTAGAGCAATTTAATTTTGTGCATTTTTTGCCTCGATACTTAACGTTGCATGCGGCACAAGCATTAATCGTTTCTTTTGAATTAACTTTCCAGTAACACGACAGATTCCGTACGTTTTATTCTCAATTCGAATTAAAGCATTTTGTAAGCTAGTGATAAATTTTTCTTGTCGAATTGCTAATTGAGACATTTCTTCTCTTGAAAGAGTGTCTGAGCCATCTTCCATCATGTTAAATGACCTACCCGTATCATTCGTTCCGTGATCATCATTGTGTGAAAGAGAGTCCTTTAATAGGTCTAAATCAATTCTTGCCTCTTTTAATTTGTTGTTAATCAAGTCTTTAAACTCTTGAAGGTCACTATCGTTGTATCTAACTGTTGCCATTTTTATGTACTTATGCTATAAAAGCTGTTTTTATTATCAATTTTTACTTCTCGTAAATATTCCGAGAGTTTAAATATAGAATTCTAAGTGAAACAAAGCAACAGAAAGGGAATAAATTTTTAAAAACGGCTTTTAAAATAAACACAAGTTTCAATTCGTACGATAAACAACCTTAATTTTATATCTTCGCTTCGTGTTAAAAGCATTCCATAGCAATCGGTCATTAATACTTCTTTTGTTACCTGTTATTGTTGTCGGTTTTTTTTTATTGAACTACAATACGGGATATCACAAAAGCGATACTATTCTGAAGTTGGGACTTTGGGGTGGCTATTCTATGCCATTTAATTTCGGAACATCCATTTTTACAATGATATTAACGGTTTCGGGAGGCATACTCTTGAACGCTTTGTACAATAGAAATGGTTTTACAGAGCGAAACAACTACTTGCCAGCGCTAGTTTATGTGGTGTTTCTTAGTTTTTTTCATTCCTATTATTTCTTAGATGGACTTGCAATCGCTCAATTTTTTATTCTTTTAGCAGTTATGCAGTTGTTTAAACTCAAACAAAAGGAAGATGGAAGAAGGGCAGTATTTAATGCAGCTATTTTCTTCGGCATTTCGTGTACATTTTTCCCTGTGTTATTTTTAGGGACACCGATTTTGTTTTTTCTAGTTTGGATTAGTCGCCCGTTTCTTTTTAGAGAATCAATGTTAGCACTCACAGGATTGCTAATACCTCTTTTATACGCAAGTCTTTACAGTTATTTTTTCGGAGTAAAAATTGGACTAGATGATTTGAACAGTTCTTCGAAAGAGATTTTTTTAATCGACATGTGGATTGTTATTTTTTCTACCACCTTATTTTTTCTTTTTGCCCTCAAGTTAGTCCTCTATAAAATTAAAGTTAGTTCAATCCGCCTGAAGAAAATTTTTCGCCTGCTGCTTTTATTGACAATTTTGCTGTTCTCCTTGTTTTTAATTGACGTCTTAACATATAAAAAACTGCAAGTATTGAGCTTGCTGTTTATTCCGTTGTCAATGATACTGCCTTACGCTTTTGGTGAAAAAAAACCATCGATAGCCCCATCTATTTTATTTTATATTGTTCTGACTTTTGCTGTGAGTAAGTTTTTCATTTCATTTAACGATTTAGCCTTCTAATTATCGTAAATTTGTGGCATCTAATTATTAAAATAATAAAATGAAATTTGGAGTTGTTACTTTTCCCGGGTCTAATTGTGATGAAGATATTGTTTACGTTATAGAAACCATCTTAAAGCAAAAAGTTGAACGTCTTTGGCACAAGGATAAAGACTTAAAAGGAGCTGATTTTATTATTCTTCCTGGCGGGTTTTCGTATGGAGATTATTTACGCTCAGGAGCAATTGCAAAGCTGTCTCCGATAATGGGAGAAGTAATTAATCATGCCAACAACGGTGGTTATGTTTTAGGAATCTGCAATGGATTTCAGATATTAACCGAATCAGGACTGCTTGAAGGTGCTTTATTGCACAATGATAATCAGAAATTTATTTGTAAAAACATACACTTGAAAACGGTATCAATGAACTCGGCTTTAACGAAAGATTTGAACATGAAGAAGGCATATAAGATTCCGATTGCACATGGTGAAGGACGTTATTACGCATCGGAAGCGACCATTGATAAACTAATAGAAAACGATCAAGTATTGTTTAAATATTGCGATGATAATGGAGAAGTGAACGCTGAGAATAATCCAAATGGCTCAGTGCTAAATATTGCTGGAATTTGCAATGAAAAACGAAACGTTTTTGGAATGATGCCTCATCCAGAGCGTGCAAGCGATAAGGAATTGGGTAATGAAGATGGAAAAGCAATGTTTTTATCTATTTTGAACCATTGTCAACTTAATTAAAAAAATATGCGCATATTACTTTTAGGTTCTGGAGGAAGAGAACATGCTTTAGCTTGGAAAATGGCACAGAGTTCTATCTTGGAAGAGCTTTTCATTGCTCCAGGAAATGCTGGAACTCAACAGTTTGGAAAGAACGTAAATCTTAGCCTTTCTAACTTTAAAGAAATAAAGAAGTTTGTTTTAGAAAACAAAATAAACATGGTCGTTGTTGGTCCAGAAGATCCTTTGGTCAATGGAATAACGGATTTTTTTGAAAGAGACGAAGAATTAAAAGCGGTATCCGTAATTGGACCAAATAAAGAAGCAGCACAACTAGAGGGAAGCAAGGATTTCGCTAAACAATTCATGAAACGCCATAATATTCCAACAGCTAAGTACGGAACGTTTACAAAAGACACGCTTAATGAAGGCTATGCGTTTTTAGAGAAAATGAATGCTCCTTATGTCTTAAAAGCAGATGGATTAGCTGCGGGGAAGGGTGTTTTAATACTAAACACCTTGAACGAAGCCAAAAAAGAACTGAAAAGTATGCTGGCGGAAGCTAAGTTTGGTGATGCAAGCTCACGTGTAGTTGTTGAACAATTTCTAGACGGAATAGAACTTTCTTGCTTTGTTATTACAGATGGTGATGCCTATAAAAAATTGCCGGAAGCAAAAGATTATAAAAGAATAGGAGAAGGAGACAAAGGACTGAACACAGGAGGTATGGGAGCAGTTTCTCCAGTTCCGTTTGCCAACCCTACTTTTTTAGATAAAATAGAGAATCAAATTATAATTCCAACTGTAAAAGGACTTAAAAGAGAAGGAATTATTTACAAAGGTTTTATTTTCTTTGGAATAATTAATGTGAAGAACGAACCCTATGTTATAGAATATAACTGTAGAATGGGTGATCCAGAAACGGAAGTCGTAATACCAAGACTAAAATCAGATTTATTGGATTTATTTGAAGGGGTTGGAAGTCAAACACTGTCAGAAAGAGATGTTCTTTTTGACGAAAGAAGTGCGGCAACTGTAATGATGGTCTCTGGAGGTTATCCAGAAAAATATGCAAAAGGCAAACAGATTTTTGGGCTCACAGGAATAACTGACAGTTTAATTTTTCACGCCGGGACAACTTCGGATGGCCCTGCAGTGATGACAAACGGCGGAAGAGTATTGGCCGCAACTTCTTATGGAAAGGACTTAAAAACGGCATTAAAAAAGTCATACGAGGCGGTTGAAAAAATAGAATTTGACAACGCAAATTATAGAAAAGATATTGGTTTTGACGTGCTCTAATTAGAATGTGCAATTTTCAAAGTCAGCAATCAATAATAAGTAGTTTACATTTAATTTGTATCTTGCTTTGTAATTAAAATCCATGGAGATTTCACTAATAGGCATTATTATAACACTTATTTTTTCTGCGTTCTTCTCTAGTATGGAGATTGCCTTTATTTCTTCCAATCGATTAAAAGTTGAACTCGATAAATCAAGCGGTAGCTTTAATGGCAAGGTGTTAGGGCTTTTCTATAAGAATGAGTCACGTTTCATTGCCATGCTTCTACTAGGAAATAACATTTCATTGGTGCTTTTTGGTCTATTTTCTGCACAACTCTTAGAGCCAATTATTCAATCATGGGGTGTTTTCAATGAAGCATATATTTTACTCATACAAACCCTTCTTTCTACTCTTTTGGTGTTAATTGTGGCAGAGTTTTTACCTAAAACCCTCGTTCAAATGAATCCGAATAGCTATTTGCGTTACGTTACGTATCCAATGGCTGTTATTTTTGTCATTTTATTTCTACCCACCTATTTTGTTCTTTGGTTGAGCAATTTTTTCTTAAAAATACTCAAAGTAGATAGTAAAAATAGTGAAAAAGTATTTTCTAAAATAGATCTTGAACATTACGTTCAGGACATTAATGAACGAATAAAGGAGGAGCAAGAACTAGGAAATGAGATGCAAATTTTAAAGAATGCATTGGACTTTGACTCGGTAAAAGCAAGAGACTGCATGGTTCCACGAACCGAAATTATTTCTGTTGACATTGAAGAAGAGGTCAAAGAATTGCAAAATAAATTTGTAGCAACGGGCAAGTCGAAAATTATCGTGTATAAAGAAAATATAGATAATATTATTGGCTATGTGCATTCTTTTGAGATGTTTAAATCCCCCAAAACAATCAAACAAATATTGTTGCCAATTCCTTTTGTTCCCGAAGCAATACCGGGAAAAGAATTACTAGAATTGTTTTCTAAAAAATCTGGAAACCTCGCTATTGTGGTTGACGAGTATGGGGGAACGGCAGGAGTCATTACTATTGAAGATGTTATTGAAGAAATTTTTGGGGAAATTGAAGATGAACATGATAATGAGGCGTTATTAGAGGAGCAACTTGATGAAAAAAGGTATCGATTTTCTGCCAGATTAGACATTGATTACCTAAATGATGAGTACGGTTTCAATATAGAGCTGGGGGAGGAATATGAAACACTAGGGGGCTATGTTGTTCATCAACTGGAATCAATTCCAACTGCTGGGACAAAACTTGTGGTGAATGATGTGAAGTTTTTTGTGGAAGAAGTAAGTGACAACAGAATTGAAGTGATCCGTGTAATTGTGCAATGAGAAAATTTATAAAATATCAAGCCTTATTTTTTTTCCTTGCTGTTTTAAATTTTTCTTTTGGTCAGAAAACAGAAGTAGTCAAAGATGGGAAATTACCTGCTGATTTGAGTGAAGCTTCTGGGATAGAATTACTCAATGACTCTACATTTGTTATGATCAACGACAGTGGAAATAAAGCAGAATTATTTGTGTTAAATCTAGACGGATCTTTGATAAAAAAAGTTGCTGTTTTAAACGAGAAAAATCACGACTGGGAAGACCTCACTTTAGATGGAAAATTTCTATACATCGCCGATTTTGGAAATAACAAAAACAAACGAAAAAATCTTGTTATTTTAAAGGTGAAAATTGTGGACATTCTTGCAAAAAAAGAAGTAACGGCACAGAAAATTTATTTTTCTTACAAGGAACAAAAGTCATTTCCACCGGACAAAAAGAACATGAATTTTGATGCAGAGGCTATTGTCAGTATAGGCGATTCCCTGCTTATTCTAACAAAAGTGAATGCTGTTCCATGGACGGGGAAAAGTCAGTTGTATTACCTTTCAAAAAAACCGGGAATTTATTCAATTTCTAAATCGGGAGAATTATTTATTGGACCCAATGGATGGTTCGTTGACGCTATAACAGGAGCTGATTATTTTAAAGGAAAATTGTATGTTATAACCTATAATCGCAAAATTCAATTGAATTTTGCGAAAAATAAGGCAGAAAAACGATGTGAAGTGAAATTTAAGGAACTCACTCAAAAGGAAGGAATTGTTGTGAAAAGTGAAAAAGACATTTATATCATAGATGAAAAATCGTCCGTTTTGGGTGGTGGATATATTTACAAAACGAAAAAAAAGGATGTTAAAAATTAACGATTTTGATGCTGTAATTTTTGACATGGACGGAGTTTTAATTGACTCAGAACCGCTATGGAAAATTGCCATGGAAGAAGCGTTTAATTTTGTTGGGTGCAATTTGACTAGAAAGGATTTTCAAAAAACGGTTGGGCTGAGAATTGATGAGGTAATCGAATTTTGGCATCGAGAAATTGGCTGGGATAAACTTTCTCCAAAAGAATTAGAACAGCGAATTATCAAGAGTATGATTGAGTTGATTTCCAAGACGGGTGAACCTTTAAAAGGAGTTGTTAATACACTCAATTTTCTATCTAAAAAAGGATTAAAAATAGGTCTAGCCACATCTTCTTATTCTGTTTTGATAGAGGCGGTTTTAAACACCATCAATTTGCGAGAAAAATTTGACATAATTCATTCTGCAGAGAACGAAGAATTTGGCAAACCACATCCAGCAGTTTATTTAACAGTAGCAAAAAAGATGAATGTTAAATCACAAAAATGTCTGGTGATAGAAGACTCTCTGAACGGAATTATTTCTGGTAAAGCAGCTCAAATGAAGGTGGCTTGTATTCCGGAAAAAACGCATCATCCTGAACCAAAACTGATGATTGCTGATTACATGTTTGAGGACATGGTAGAAATGTTAAATCAAATAGAGAACCAACAATAAAAAATTAAAATGATAAAATACAACCCAAAAAATTGGTTTAAATTAATTTTTGCCATCCACAAAAGTGACACACTCCGCATTATGTGGAAAGAGTTGATTTACATGGGACTTTTTACGGTTCTTGTAGCGTACATTGAAATGACTTTTTTTCACGAAAACGACATATTGAGCGGACTAATTGGTGTGTATTCGTTAATTGGTTTTGTTATTTCTTTATTGCTTGTCTTTCGAACAAATACGGCGTATGATCGCTGGTGGGAAGGAAGAAAAAAATGGGGTGCTTTGGTTAATGATACGCGCAACTTGGCAATAAAATTATCTTCTCTTGCAGAAAGAAAAGAAGACCGCGATTTTTTTGAAAGAATGATTCCGAATTTTGTTTTTGCCACGAAAGAACACCTTAGAGAAGGAGTTATATCAGAAGAAATTACACTTTCGGATAGTGAACAGCATATTCTTGAAAATGACCATGTGCCCAACGCAATTAGCAAAGCCATTTATGCACGAGTGATTAAACTCAAACGGGAAAAGGGAATTTCTGAAGAAGATTTTATCGTTTTAGACAAAAACATGAATGCACTACTCGACAGTTTAGGTGCATGCGAGAGAATTAGAAATACTCCTATACCGTTTTCTTATAGTCTTTTTTTAAAGAAATTCATCTTTATTTACGTCACAACATTGCCGTTGGCTTTTGTTTCACAATTTGGTTATTATTCTGCTCTTATTGCCACATTCGTGTTTTATGTTTTCGTTTCCATGGAGGTTTTGGCGGAAGAAATAGAAGATCCGTTCGGACTTGATGACAATGACTTGCCAACCGACTCTCTCAGTGTAAAAATTAAGGAAAATATAACGGAGATTTTTTTAAATTAAGAAGAGAATATCTTAAATTTGTTTCGTCAAACAAAAGAAAAATGAGAAAACTACTAACAGTATTATTTGTTGCGTCATTGTCCATCAATGCAAACAGTCAAGACTTTGAAAAAGGAGGAAATTATGTTTCATTTGGCTATGGACTTGACCCTTTCGGCTTTCCTCCAACTATTGGAGCGAGTTACAAAAGAACATCTATAGGTCCAATTTTAGGATTTTATGAGCGAGGGATAACGGATATTTTAGGAATTGGCCGAATAGGTGTTGGAGGCGGATTGGGCTATTCTATTTATAATCAGAAATACACTGATTTTTTCGGTGAGTCAGTTTACCGAAGAACACGTCTTTCAATTATTGCAAAAGCCGCATATCATTTTGAATTTGATGTAGAGAAAATGGATGTTTATGCAGGAGTCGGAGCAAGTGTTAATATTTATAATGATGTAGATAAATATTATTCTGCCTTTGGAATTTTGCAAGAATCAAAATCTAGTAGTTTAGGAGTAAGAGAGTATGTGTTTGTTGGAATAAGATATTACTTCACTAGCAATTTTGGAGTATATGCAGAGGCTGGGTATGGTTTATCTGCGCTCAATGGAGGAATTGTATTTTCCTTCTAAATAAAACAAAAACGACCTAATAACGCTCTAGCAAACGGGCGTTTTTATATCAAAACCTTTCTGTAAAAATCAAAAAGAGAAGGAGTGATTAGTTTTTTTGACTTTTCAATACGTTTGGGTTCTATTTCTAAAAAACTATGTGAAGAAGAATATTCATAGCCAAGACGTTGATACCAGTTTTTAAGAGCTACTTTATTTTCGATTTCAAAATTTTTGGCTCTAAGAATCACCAAATCCATATAGAGAGCACCTTTGTTAATAGAATGCTTTTCGACATAGTTAATTAATGTGCGACCAATTCCCATTCCTTTTTTCTTAAAATCTGCGGCCAATAAACCAAAAGAATAGGTTGTGTTGTCTTTTTTAAAACAGTGGATACAGCCAACGATTTGTTCATCGATTCTAGCAAAAACAACTTCATTTTTTGCAATTAATTTTCGGTATTCTGCTTTACTAATTCGAGAATAATTTTCTCCCCAAATTTGAAGTTCTGTAACTGCATAGGCTTTTATTAGGATAGAATACGCTTGATTAAATTCACTATCTGAAAGGCTTATTTGTGCTCGAGAAATTAAAATCATGGGAGTAAAGGTAAAACATTCAACATAAAAAAAGGCCCCGAATCATAAGATTGAAGCCTTTAGTTAAAAAGCGATGTTGTTTTTATCATTCTAACTTACTTTAAGAGATAAGTTTTTAATATACATGATGTATTCTTCTAAAGTTGCAGATAACATCAATTGCACTGCTGTTGTTTTTTGATTCGTGTTTTTCATAGCTTGAATTTTTAAGTTGTTTGACTTAGTGTATTCAAATAGTGTGCCAAAAAAAGGAGTAAAAAGCTAAACAACAGATTTACATAGTTTTATACTCTATTAGAATATCATCTTTCCAAACGCACTTTATTTTCCCCGAATCACGTAATGTGCAAATTCCATTGCCGTGCTTTTTGTTATTTTTCCATCCTCCAACATAAGAACTTCCATTTTTTTGAATCAATGTTCCTTGTCCGTTTCGCATGTTGTTTTTAAATTCTCCCATGTATTTATCTCCATTGACGTAAGTTCGAGTTCCTTTTCCGTGAGACTTATTGTCTAAAAATTCTCCCATATACTTTCCGCCATTTGCCCATTTAAAGACACCATCTCCGTTTCGTTTATCATTCTTGTAAAACCCCTTAAAATAGTTTCCATTAGGGTAGAAAAATTCACCGGCACCATTCCGTAAACCATTTTTATATTGGCCAATAAATTTATTTCCATTAGAATAGGTTCTTATGGCGTGTCCATAAAATTCTCCATTTTTAAATAAACCAACATATTTCCCACCTTTTTTCCAGAAAAACTCTCCACTCCCTTCCTTTTTTCCCCTTACAAACTGACCAGAAAATCGATTTCCATTTGCGTACATAACGTTCCCATGCCCATGCCTTAAACCATCTTTCCAATTACCAGAGTATGTGTCCTTATTAATAAAAATGAACATTCCATATCCATCTTTAACTCCGTAGCGGTAATTACCCTTATAAATTTCACCAGTGGCATGATAATATTCTCCATAACCGTGCTTTGTAAAATTGTTGAACGATCCCTTGTGCTTATCACCGTTGGAATAATAAAACACTCCCTTTCCTTCTATACGACCATTTACAAATGAACCAGAATAATGATTCTTGTTTTTATAATAAATATGACCATTTCCATGTGGCAAAGCATTTTTCCAATCGCCGACATATTTTTCGCCATCTGCATTTATGTATGTGCCTACTCCATTACTGCAATTACCAGAAACGCAACTAGCATAGCTCAACTGCGAAAATGCAAGAAAAACAAGTGAAAGAAATATATTTGGAATCGAAATCATGTTAATTAAACGACAAATGTTAGAAAAAGGTATAAAATTAAGACTTACCACTTAACAACGGTGCTTTCTAACTTTGTTTCTAAGTGATCTGGAAGTCCAGGGAAAAAATCGAGACCCGTTTTTAATTCGACCTCATCCACGGAGACCATATATTCTGACAGATCTTTTTCAAGTTTTTTATTTGGCAATATAAATGCAATCATTTTTTCTTTGGCTGTCGGATCATATATCACTTTATAAAAATAGGAAGGTACAGTAACCTTATTAGGACCAATAGAACCTAAACTATCAGAAAAAACTCCACCAGAAACAACATAGAGAGAATCTTCTTCTAAAACCCATTTCCGAACTTGAGATTCTAATTGTTTCCATTTTCCACGATTAAAACCGGGTAATTGTGGCGACATATTGGACATATAAAAACTTTCATCCATGGCTTGCTGGTTTATTTTCATCGCTCCAGCAGGACATAAATGACCTCGGTCATATCCGCTGCCTTTATAGTCAATCAGTTCGGCAGATCCGGTTTCAACTAATTTATCTGCTTTAAATCTGTTTTTCCTTTTAGCAGTTCCTTGAATTATTTCGGGCGTTAGTAAATAGAACACCCAAGCAGCTTGTTCATTCGCTTCATCGTATCCTAGTTGATAGTAAGTGTGTTTAATCAACTCTCTTGTTTGGTTTTGAGATGTTGGCAATAACAAAGAATCCAATTGAGCAAAAATCAATTGGAATGAAAGAAGGAACAATAAAAAAAGAGTTGTTTTCATGTTCTCAAAGATAGGATATCATCGTTGTAATATACAATATGGAGATTCTAATATTTTTAGAGGGGAAGGAAAACAATACAATTCATAGTCAGAATTTCTTCTCTTGGACTCGAACCAGAGAATGCGATTAAGCATTCGATGATCCAGCGTTAGCGCAGAGAAGGAGAGAGTTATAGGAGTGTTTGTAACAAAAAAGACTTCACATCTCTGTAAAGTCTTTGTAATCTGCTCTCCCTCTTGGACTCGAACCAAGGACCCTCTGATTAACAGTCAGATG
>TARA_R110002072_G_scaffold300453_1_pt1 | contig 21965 bp, 16 predicted proteins | sample TARA_R110002072 | Tara Oceans TARA_R110002072 (sample SAMEA4397118) | marine metagenome | biome: Polar Biome; feature: [SRF] surface water layer (ENVO:00010504); material: water (ENVO:00002006), including particulate matter (ENVO:01000060) such as... | depth 5 m | reverse complement strand
CTGTGAGAGGGATGGGGCGGCAACGCCTCACCCTACTCGATGTATTTGGTGCCGAGGTCACTGTTCGTCGTGCCTTAAAGTTATGAGACAACAGAGATACGCTAGTTAAGAATCATCTGGGGATAAAACGACGCATATATCATTTTTATGCTGCTGCTGATTTCCCTCAATACCGGTGGTGCCGTTCGAAGACAGAATCTACGCGCACTCTTACGTCTGCCCGCTTTGTTTCGGTAATAACTCACCCTATCTTTACCTCGGACGCCCTGCACGCTACTGTTATGCGAACGCAGTCACAGTTTCGCCGTATGACACCAAGGATGGCTTCTGCAAGTGCAGCAGCGCTCGAGACGCTCTACATGTCCCGCCCCCAGCCCTTTGTCTCGCCAAGCTAAATCTGCATCTGCATCAACGTTTCCCAATGGATTATTCACATGACGGCGCAAACGCCAGCCAACCGACCTTTGGCAGTTAATGAAGCGAAGCTTGTACAGGACTGGATGCTGGAGCTTGTGCCTGGAGATGGCGCTGCTGTAGGGAACAAGACGTTGAAGCAGCGCCTTGATCACAAGGCAGAGCGTCATGATTTTATAATTACCGACCAAGACTATTGGTCAGTTCGAGAAGATTTGATCGCGCGGGGTAAACTGCAGAAGGGCAGCGGCCGTGGCGGCTCAGTGTTCCGCTTTGATAAAAACTGGAAGGTCAGCACGCCAGATAGCGAAACTGACGACCAATACAGCTGGGAGGATCTTGAAGAGCCAGTCAGCGATAGTCCAGAAAGCTTGGAGAAACTGCGTAGCCGCCTTTTAGACCTCAGTGCAAGAAACAGACTGCTTAATTTCTCACACGCTCGCTCCAAGCGTTTCGCACGCATTATCGATGAGCTTCCCGATCAGCTTTTTGAGTCGCTGACCAGCGAGCAGACCATGCGCTTCGCGCCGGTTCCTGAACCGACTGAGCGTCAGTTGATTGAGCACGGCTATCTCCAATACGACGAGCAGACAGGCAGTGTCAGCGAGCTGAAGAAGCCGCCGACTGCTGAAGTCTGGGCGCAGATTCTTGGGATGGAAACCAGCTACGAGTTGCCATCAGGATCAGAGGATCCCTGCGACAAGCACGCAGACGATGCTATTCAAACGCTTTACTACCCCTTCGAACTTGAGTCACGCCTGCAGATCCTGCATTCACAGTCTCGTTTATCGCTGGATGAAACCGGTGCCAACATCCTTTACTTGGCATTCGGATTTCTCGAATGGGACGAGTCGATAGTCGGGAAGAGCAGCACACGCCTGGCTCCTCTCATGCTGTTACCCGTTCGCTTGGAGAAAGGGAAGCTTAACCCCAGAACCGCGACCTTCGAATACGAGGTTGTGTATACCGGCGAAGACATCCTTACAAACCTCTCGCTCCGGGAAAAATTGCGCCGGGACTTCGGCATTGCTCTGCCGCGAATCACCGAAGAACTGCTGCCGGAAGAGTATTTCGCTCGTGTGCGGGAGACTGTTCTCGAAGTAAAGCCCGGCTGGAAGCTGCATCGCTTTGCTTCCCTAGGGCTATTCGAGTTCGGCAAGCTGATGATGTATCTGGATCTTGAGCCCGGTAAAAACCAGACATTGCTGCAGAACAGCCTCGTTCAGCGGCTTATAGGTCTGGCTGGTGGCGAATGCTCCGAGCCGTCGGGCAGCATCGGCTTCACTAGTGAGTACGCAATCGACGAGCTCGATGATGTGCATCAGAGCTACCCTTTGATTGATGACGCCGATAGCTCCCAGCACAGCGCATTGGTCGATGTAATGCGCGGCGAAGACCTGGTTATCGAAGGACCGCCTGGCACGGGTAAGTCGCAAACGATCACCAACATGATCTCCGCTGCCATGGCGCAGGGGAAGAAGGTGCTCTTCGTGGCTGAAAAACGCGCTGCCTTGGAGGTGGTAAAAAATCGGCTAACGCGTGCTGGCCTGGGTGATTTTTGTTTGGAACTGCACAGTCACAAGAGCCAAAAGAGCGCAGTTGCCACGAGCATCGGGCAGCGTATTAGTACGCGTGGCGGCTTTCGCCAGCCCCGTCAGCTGAATGACTTGATAAATAATTATGAGAGGTTGAAGCAGCAGCTCAATGAGCATGTTCGCCAGTTGCATGCCCCCTATGCCAGCACTGGATTAACTGCTCACCAGGTTCTTATGCAAGCGGCTCGGTTGCGCGAAATGCTTGCTGTTCGCCCGACCAACTTCCACCCGTCCGGCCCGGTTGATCTTGATAGAAACCAGGTTTACGAGCAGGCGGGTTACTTTTCCCATATTTTCGCAAAGACCGCGGAGGAAGCTGGCCAGAGTGGGCAGCTGGAGACTCATCCGTGGTTTGGCTGCACGAAAACGCAAGTGAGCGGGCTTGAGCAGACCGATATTCTGCATCAACTGAAAGAAGCCGTGACGTCCCTGGATGAGCTGAGCACGGCTCGGATCAGCGCATCGGCCGAGCTTCAGTCAGATGATGTTGCCTCGTTCTCTCCCCTGGCAATGCAGCAAGTGGCAGAAGTGCTTTCGGCGATGCCGTTCCCGAAGGGTGATGAAGACTGGACCCTCATCACTCGGCTTGATGCGTCTAGCTGTGAAGCGCTTCAGAGCTGGCTTGAGGGCATGGATCAATTGATGGAGCAGCAGGTCACGCTGAGCCAGGCTGTGCATTCCAGCGTCATTACTTCGGATTCTGCTCTGGAGAAAATCAAGCAGTCTTGTGCGCAAATTCGACAGCACAACGACAGTAATAGCTTGAAGCTGGACGACCTTCTTGAATTAATCGAGGAAGCCAAAGAGCTCATTGAAGAATCGCCGAAGGCTCAGCGGTTGGTTCAGGTTATCTCTAAAACGGCTGCTGCCCAGTCACTCCAGACGGACAAGCAGGGGTTGGAGCAGTTGCGCTTGCTACTTGAGTTGCTGGTGCAGATGCCACTCGCTCTGGCAGGGTGGCGCCATAAACGTTTCGAAGATGACGCTCTAGATACCCTGCTTCCTCAACTCAGCGATCTGCTCGCGGACATTAGTCGGTTGGAAGAGCGGGTTGCCAGCGTCTTTACTGTCGAGCGTCTGCCAAGCCATACGCGACTGGAGGACCTGCAGCGAGTACTCGCTGATGACTCTCTGTTTCGTTGGTTCAAGAGCGGCTGGCGGTCAGCCAAGGCCGAAGTTCTTGGCATGGTGCGACCGGGCATCAAGTTGGCGGCAGCTCTTCAGGTATTGCCTGCTGGTATATCGTACACACTGCAGAAAAATCGCTTGGCTACCGATGCGTCATTCCGCGATGTGTTGGGCGAGCATTTCAAAGGCGATGCGACGAAAACCGCTGAGCTCACTACCCTGCGTGAGTGGTACCGGGCGCTCCGAGACAAGTGTGGGCGCGGTTTTGGAGGCAACGTATGGATCGCGGAGTATCTGCTAAAAGAGAACCCTCGGATACTGGAGCTGATGCAGGGGGACGCCTCCGAGCTTGAAGAGTACCTCGTAGACGTGCTGTCCCATCGTGATCAGATGGAAGGGCTTCTTCCTCTCGATCGGCATCAACTTAAATCAGAAAACCTGTTAGCACCTGCAGGGCTGTACGCGCGACTGATCACTCAACTGGGCGGTGCATTGGATGCGCTGTTGCCGCTAATCAATGAGCAAGCGCCGACGACCGGGCGTGTGCTGTCGCTCGCCCAATCCCTGGAGAGTTGGCAGGAGCGCGCAGCGGATCTGCAGAATAATGCGGAGCTTCTGGCATGTTTTGCAGGAGAGGAGCTGCCTCGTTTTGACAATATGGCGGAGGCGCGTGGCAGGTTGATCAGTTGGCGCCACACGGTGTCATTTATTCGTCCCGTGATGTCACTGCCGATACGCCATGTGCTGGTACCTCAGCTCACAGAGTGCACTACCAAGCAGGCGGAGCAACTGGTAGCCAAGTGGAACGCGATAGGGCGGCATTTGGCCTTTGCTACGCAGGCCTGGCAGCAGGCCTCAGCCAGCTTTATTGATAAAGCTGGGATTGAGCCAGCTCACTGGTGGAAAGGTATTGATCTGGATGACCTTTCGGCCATCAAGCGACGCCTGCAATGGGCTGCTCAAAACGAAGAGCTGCTTGAACATTGGTTGGAGTACCGACGACTGCGTAAGCGGCTGGCCGACTTGGGCTTTGAGGCCGTCATCTTTGCTGTTGAGAACCAAACCCTGCCAGCAGCGAGCGCCAAGGATGCCTGCCTGCTAGGGCTGATGGATACCTGGGCCCGGCACATTCTTGAGAACAATCCGGCGCTGGGCCAATTTTCCGGCAAGGATCAAGAGGCTATCCGCGCTCGCTTCGCAGAGATCGATAGCCAGCTCACCAAACTTCAGCGTGAGCAGTTGGCCGCGAAGATCGATCAGCATAAGGTGCCGGATGGCAATAACTCTGGCCGAGTAAAAGACCGTACCCAGCTTGCGCTGCTCGCACATGAAGCAGGCAAGAAGACACGCCACGCACCCATTCGCTCTCTGATGTTACGTGCCTCCGAGGCCCTGCAGGGGCTTAAGCCTTGCTTCATGATGTCGCCCATGGCCGTCGCCCAGTACCTACCGGCCGGTAAGGTCCATTTCGATATCATCGTCATGGACGAAGCCTCACAGCTGCGCCCGGAAGAAGCCTTGGGCGCCATCTCGCGCGGCAGCCAATTGGTCGTGGTCGGAGACCCCAAGCAACTGCCCCCCACCAGCTTCTTCTCACGCCAAGGCGGGGATGACGACGAAGATTCTGACGAAACCTCTCTGGCGCAGGATTCAGAGAGTATTCTCGAAGCGGCAATGCCGCTGTTCAAGTTGCGCCGCCTGCGCTGGCACTATCGTTCGCGTCACGAGAGCCTGATCGCCTTTTCCAACAAGGCGTTCTATGACAGCAATCTGGTGGTCTACCCGTCACCAAACCGCGAGTCGAACGAGTTCGGGGTGAAGTTCGTGCGGGTGACGCGTGGTCGCTTCGTCGATCAGCGCAATATTGAAGAGGCCGAGGTGGTTGCCAAGGCCATCGAGCACCACCTGCTCCACCGCCCCGAGGAGTCGCTTGGTGTCGTTGCCATGAACGTCAAGCAGGCTGAGCAGATCCAACGCGCCCTGGACCAACTGGCCAAGCAAAATATGGCGTTGCAGGAGGCTTTCAGCCGCAACGAAGAAAGCGACGAGCCGCTATTCATCAAGAACCTGGAAAACGTGCAGGGTGATGAGCGTGACGTTATCTACATCTCCACAACCTACGGGCCGATGGAGATTGGCGGCAGCGTGCCTCAGCGCTTTGGCCCGATCAACGGAGCCGCGGGCTGGCGCCGTCTGAACGTGCTGTTTACCCGCTCCAAGAAGCGCATGCAGGTATTTGCGTCCTTCACTTCCGGAGACGTGGTGGCGACCGGCACCTCCAGCCGCGGCGTACTGGCTCTCAGAGACTTTTTGCAGTTCGCCGAGTCCGGCCACATGCCACACACCCAGGAAACAGGTAAAAAGCCTGACAGCGACTTTGAAGTGGCTGTTATCGACGCGTTGGAGCGTCATGGCTATCAGTGCGAGCCGCAAGTGGGCGTCGCCGGCTTTTTCATTGACCTTGCCGTACGCGACCCCGGCCAGCCCGGCCGCTACCTTATGGGCATCGAGTGCGACGGCGCGACCTACCACTCAGCCAAATCTGCACGTGATCGCGACCGATTGCGCCAGAGTGTGCTGGAACAGCTTGGCTGGCAAATTCGCCGCATATGGTCAGTGGACTGGTTTCGCAATGCCAAGCTTCAGCTTGAACCTATTCTTCAGGAGCTCGCCGCACTGCGTACCGAGCCAAAGGCGGAGGTAGGGCTGGAACAGGCCGAAGATGAGGTCATTCAACAAGTTGCCGAGGAGCAGACTGAGCACGCCGAGCGCATAGCCCAGCAATCTGGCGTCAGCCTGCGCGAGAAGCTGCTTTATCTGGATCAGCAGATCATTCGTCCTGCCTTGCCGAATACGCCTGATTACCGCCGGCTGCTTCGTCCCGCCATGCTCGAAGCCCTGTTGGAGTTCAAGCCGGTGGATCGCAGCGAGCTTCAGCAAATGTTGCCGGGTTACCTGCGTGAAGGAACCGAGCCTGCTGAGGGACGCTTTATTGATGATGTGCTCTCTTTGATTGGTGATTACGGCTAAGGCTATTCCACAACATCCTGCGATGCGCAGGTGGCCTGAAGCAGCTCATCACTTCATAGCCAGGTTTGGTAACTGCGCGAGCCTCAGCCGGGCAGAGGGCGGCTTCGCGCGAACAGGCAGTGCCCGGGTTTACTCACGACCTTTTAAGTTACACTGCTCATTTGCGCGCACCCCTAAGGAGCAACTGCTTGAACACGGAAAACCATTCCCAAACCGCCGCCTTTCTCTGGTCCATCGCAGACCTGCTGCGCGGTGACTTCAAGCAGTCCCAGTACGGCCGCATTATTCTGCCGTTCACCCTGCTGCGCCGAATGGAATGCGTGCTGGCGCCGACCAAGGGAGAGGTGGTCAACCAGACCTTCGCTCAGGAGGGTCGGCCCGACTCCGTGCGCGAGATGTTTCTGTTACGTGCTGCCGGTCAGCAGTTCTTCAATGGTTCGCCGCTGACTCTCGGCGCCCTGTCCGACACCCAGACCGCCGCCGACCTGATGAGCTATGTGCAGGCGTTCAGCAAGGACGCCCGCGAGATTTTCGAACACTTCCACTTTGAAGACTTCGTGCAGCAGCTGGAAACCGCCAACCTGCTGTATCAGGTAGTGCAGCGTTTCGCCGTCGCACCATTGGAGCCCGAGGTCATCAGCAACTTCGGCATGGGCATCATCTTTGAAGAGCTGATCCGCAAGTTTGCGGAAAGCTCCAACGAAACCGCCGGGGAGCACTTCACCCCGCGCGATATCGTGCACCTCACCACCTCGCTGGTGATCACCAATCAGGACCACAAGCTCGCACCCAACAGCATCGTCACCATCTATGACCCAACCGCGGGCACCGGCGGCTTTCTGTCTGAGGGGGATGAGTACATCCAGTCCATCAGCGAAAAGGTCAGCGTGTCGCTGCATGGCCAGGAGCTAAACCCCGAGTCCTACGCCATCTGCAAGGCGGACATGCTGATCAAGGGCCAGGACGTGGCCAGCATCAAGCTCGGCAACACCCTGTCCAACGACCAGCTGGCCGACAAGCGCTTCGACTTTATGCTCAGCAACCCGCCGTTCGGCGTGGAATGGAAGAAGGTGCAGAAGCAGATCACCGACGAGCACAGTCACAAGGGTTTCGATGGCCGCTTCGGTCCAGGCCTGCCAAGGGTGTCCGACGGCTCGCTGCTGTTCCTCCTGCACCTGGTCAGCAAGATGCGTGACCCGCGCGACGGCGGCTCGCGCATCGGCATCATCCTCAACGGCTCGCCGCTGTTTACCGGCGGCGCGGGTTCGGGTGAGTCGGAGATTCGCCGCTACCTGCTGCAGAACGATCTGGTTGAAGCCATCGTCGCGTTGCCGACAGACATGTTCTACAACACCGGCATCGCCACCTATGTGTGGATACTCAGTAACCACAAGCCCGCTGCGCGCCAGGGCAAGGTGCAGTTGATCGACGGCAGCCAGCACTACGCCAAGATGCGCAAATCGCTGGGCAGCAAGCGCCAGTACATCACCGAGGATCAAATCAGCGAGCTGGTGCGCCTGTATGGCAGCTTTGAGCAAACAGCACAGAGCAAAATATTTCCCATCGACGCCTTCGGCTACCGCCGTATCACCGTCGAACGTCCGCTGCGCCTGAACTTCCAAACCAGCGCCGAGCGCATCGCCAAAGTGCTGGAAGAAAAAGCCCTGCAGAAACTCGACAGCGCGGCCCAGCAGCACCTGCTGGCCGCCCTGCAAGCGATGGACGCCAGCGTGTTGCACCGCAACCGCGAGCAGTTCAGCAAGCTGCTGAAAAAAGCCCTCAGCGCGCACAGCGTTAGCCTCAGCACGCCGGAACTGAAAGCCCTGATGAGCGCCTTGAGCGAGCGCGATCCCGAAGCGGACATCTGCATGACCAAGGGCCAGCCGGAAGCCGATACCGGCCTACGTGATAACGAAAACGTGCCGCTGGGCGAATCGGTATACGATTACTTCCAGCGCGAAGTCATTCCTCATGTGCCGGATGCCTGGATTGACGAAAGTAAGACCGATGCGCTGGACGGCGAAGTCGGCATTGTCGGCTTCGAGATTCCCTTCAACCGTCACTTCTATGTATTCCAGCCAGCGCGCCCGCTGGCCGAGATCGACCGCGACCTAAAAGCCTGCACCGACCGCATCAAGCAGATGATTGAGGGGCTGTCGGCATGAGCTTGCTTGCATATCAGGAGATGAAGCCGTCAGGGATCGAGTATTCAGGCGAAATCCCAAGTGACTGGTCATTAAAACGACTTGGCGATCTTGTTGCTTTTGCTCAGGGTAAGGCGCACGAGCCATATATTGATGATGATGGGGACTATATCTGCGTTAACTCTAGGTTCGTTTCTACCTCGGGTAAAACCATTAAGACGTGCAGTGTCAATCTAACACCTGCGTCGTTAAACGACATATTGATGGTGATGAGCGACCTTCCCAATGGGCGGGCCCTTGCTCGGGCGTATTACGTTGATGATCACGGCAAGTACGCTGTGAATCAGCGAGTGTGTCGAATCACGGCCGAAAAGGCGCATTCTCGCTTTTTGTTTTACTTATTAGATCGTCACCCTGGGCTTATGCTGAATGACGATGGCGTGCATCAAACTCATCTTTCAAATTCTGACTTTCAAAAGCTTAAGCTCTATCTGCCATCACTTTCAGAACAAAACCAGATAGCCCGCTTCCTCGACCACGAAACCGCCCGCATCGACGCGCTGATCGAAGAGCAGCAGCGCCTGATCGAACTGCTCAAGGAAAAGCGCCAGGCCGTGATCTCCCACGCCGTCACCAAAGGCCTCGACCCCACGGTGCCGATGAAAGACTCCGGCGTGGAGTGGCTAGGCGAGGTGCCGGTGCATTGGGTCGTTTGTACCACTCGGCGCGCAATTCGATTTATTGAGCAAGGCTGGAGTCCTGAATGTGAGTCATACCCTGCCGACGAAGATGGTTGGGGCGTACTGAAAGCGGGCTGCGTTAACAGAGGCTTTTTCGATTCGTCCGAGAACAAGACTCTGCCTTCTACGCTGAAGCCAATTCCCGAGTACGAGGTTCGTGCTGGTGACATATTGATGTCACGAGCAAGTGGATCACCTGAGCTGGTAGGTTCGACTGCATTGCTGGGGCAGGTGCGTGAACGGTTGATGCTCTCTGACAAAATCTTCCGTATTCATTTGGAAGAAAAGGTCAGTAGCCAATTTTTTGTTTGGGTAATGAACGCGCAATTTATGCGATCTCAAATAGAACAGGCGCTGAGTGGCGGTAATGGCCTGGCCAATAATTTGCCACAGTCCTCCTTGCTCGCCTTCTGGCTGGCTATACCTCCTGAACACGAACAAGGCGCCATTGCCGAACTGGTCAATGAGCTAACTGGGCAAATTGACGAACTGATTGCCGAGGGCGACGTAGCAGTAGAACTTCTCCAAGAGCGCCGCTCCGCCCTAATCTCCGCCGCCGTCACCGGCAAAATCGACGTACGCAGCTGGCAGCCACCGGCCAACGTGCCAACTCCCGAATTAGTACAAGAGGCCGTGTAATGGCGGACTGCAAGGAAGCTCAGTTTCAACAAGACATCATCGACGCCCTGGCCACCCAAGGCTGGTTGGTGGGTGTTGCCAGCGGCTACGACCGCCGTACTGCGCTGTATACCGAAGATGTGCTCGGTTACTTCAAGGACGCCTGGCCGCAGCGTTGCGGCCCGTTGGCCTGGAGCAGGCAATGAGCCGGCAGCAAATTCAGCTATTTACCTCTGCCGACGGCCAGGCACAGCTGCAGGTCGCGCTGGAGCACGACACCGTCTGGCTGAGCCTGCAGCAATTGACTGAGCTGTTGGATCGAGATAAGTCGGTTATCTCGCGCCACCTGAAAAACATCTTTGACAGCAACGAGTTGCAGTGCGAGGCAGTTGTTGCAAAAAAGGCAACCACTAAGGCTTGCTTAGTCGTTCGCCAGGAAGGGGCGCGGCAGGTGCGCTGGGGCGTGTTCGCCAAGGTCAACTCGAATAACCCAGGCGGCGTGCGGGTGCAAAATCGGGTGCGCAGCCGGCAGAATAATTCGTTGAATATGAACACTTTTGCGCTGAGCGACCTGACGCATGGATGAAAAAACCTTACAGCAATCTCTGCTGACGCAATTTCCCAAGGAAAACGCCGCCTGCGAATGGAAGGAATTTAAGAACCTGCGCCATGCCCTGATGGGTGCCGAGGGCAAGGATGTGATCAGCTACCTGTCGGCCATCGCGAATATGCAGGGTGGGCATCTGGTGATTGGGGTGGAGGACAGCACGCTGCGCATTGTGGGTATTCAGGACTTCAACAACCAGACGGTCGATAACGTGCGGCAACGCTTGCTGGAGCGTTGCCGGGCGCTGGATTCGGAAGGCTTCCGCGTCGAGTCCTTCATTACAGACGACACCGGCAAAACGGTGTGGGTTTTCCATATTCCCAAGCATCGGCCGCGGATGCCGGTTTACGCCCATGACAAAGCTTGGCAGCGTTTGGATGATTCGCTGGTGGAAATGCGCCAGGAACGCCTAGAGGCCATTTTGCATGAGCCGCTCGATGCGAGTGACTGGTCTGCACAAATTGTCGAAGGTGCAACGCTGAATGATTTAGACCCTGCAGCGCTGGAACTTGCTCGCGAGAAATTTGCCGAGAAACACCCTAATGCGGCTTTCGCCCAAGACATTGCCGGCTGGGACGTGGCCACCTTTCTCGATAAGGCCAAGATCACCATTCAGGGTGGGGTAACCCGCACGGCCCTGTTGCTACTCGGCAAGCCTGAGGCCAGTCACTTCCTGCCGGCACTGGCGCAAATTACCTGGAAACTGGTGGGGGAGGAGCAGGCTTACGAGCACTTCGGGCCGCCCTTGCTGCTCAGCACCACTAAGGTGCTGCATCGCATCCGCAACATCGGCTACAAGCTCTTCCCGCAGAATCAGCTGCTGGCCACCGAGGTCAGTAAGTACGACACCCGGGTAATTCTGGAGGCGCTGCATAACTGTATCGCCCATCAGGACTATCAGTTGCGTTCGCGCATTCTGTTGACCGAGCGTGTAGACCGGCTTGTGTTCGAGAACGCCGGTGGCTTCTTCGAGGGTAAGCCTGAGGATTACTTCAGCGGGGAGGTGACGCCGAGCCGCTACCGTAATCCCTGGCTGGTTCAGGCCATGGTCAGCCTGAGCATGATCGATACCATGGGTTTTGGTATCAGCACCATGACCCTATCGCAGCGCAAGCGCTACTTCCCGTTGCCCGACTACAGCAAGTCTTCGCCAGACAAAGTGGTGCTGGAAATCTACGGCCATGTGATCGACGAAAACTACACCCGACTGTTGCTGGAACGACAAGACCTACCATTGAACACGGTGATGTTGCTGGACCGAGTACAGAAGAAGCTGTCGATCACAGACGATGCCGCGGCTCTGTTGCGCAAGCAGGGGCTGATCGAGGGGCGCAAACCCAACTATTACCCGGCTGCGGAGATTGCCAAGGCGACCGGAAATAAAGGTGAGTACATACGCAATCGTGCCTTTGATGATCCGTATTACAAAGATCTGATTCACGACTATCTGCGTAAGTTTGGTTCTGCCAGCCCTGATGACTTGAAAGGGCTTGTTTTAGACAAGCTTTCCGATGCCTTAGACGAGAAACAGAAGCAGAACAAGTTTCGCAATCTGCTGTACGCCATGTCTAAACGTGACCAAACCATTGAAAAACAAGGCAGTCCGCAAAAAGGTCGTTGGGTGTTGGTGCGGCCGGATTCAGACAAGATTTAGACAAGGTTCAGACAAGCCAGCGCGGTTTAGCGCTACTGAATGAACCTGGGCGCAGGCGCCCCTGAAAAGGAATAGCTATGGCAGACAGCAAGGAATACCGGTTTCAACAGGACATCATCGAAGCCCTGGCCGCCCAAGGCTGGCTGGTCGGCACCGCCAGCGGCTACGACCGTCGTACCGCGCTGTATACCGAAGATGTGCTCGGTTACTTCAAGGACGCCTGGCCAGAGCGTTGGGACAAGTTCGCCAAGGCCAACCCGAGCAACCCCGAAGACGTACTGGTGCAAAAGCTGGTGCGCGAGCTGGAGCAGAGCGGCACCCTAGATGTGCTGCGCCATGGCTTTAAGCTGCCGGCGGTAAAGGTGGAGCTGTGCAGCTTTCAGCCCGACCACGGCATGAACCCGGACACCCTCAAGCGTTACCAGTGCAACCGCCTGCGCGTAGTGCCGGAGGTGTCCTATTCGCCCCATGCGCGCGAGGCGGGTAGCAATGGGCAGGGCTATAACCCACGGCTGGATCTGGTGCTGTTCGTCAACGGCATCCCCACCGCCACGCTGGAGCTGAAAAGCGAGTTCAAACAGTCGGTGGAAAACGCCAAGCGCCAATACCGCCAAGACCGCCCGGTGAAAGACCCGCTCACGCGCAAGCCCGAGCCGCTGCTGACCTTCAAACGCGGCGCGCTGGTGCACTTTGCCGTAGGCCAGAACGAGGTGGCGATGACCACCAAGCTGGCGGGTAAAGACACCTTCTTCCTGCCGTTCAACCTCGGCAGCGCGGAAGGCGGCGCGGGCAACCCGATGCCCGAAGACGATAGCCAATACGCCACCAGCTACCTGTGGCAGCGCCTGATGCAGCCGGATGCCTGGCTCAAGGTGCTGGGGCGCTTTCTGCACCTGGACAAGAAAACCAGCGAAGGCTTCGACGGCACGCCGGTGACCAAGGAAACGATGATCTTCCCGCGTTACCACCAGTGGGAGGTGGTCAACCAGCTGATCAACACCACCCGCGCCGAAGGGCCGGGCAAGCGCTACTTGATTCAGCACAGCGCCGGCTCGGGCAAGTCCAATTCCATCGCCTGGACCGCCCATCAACTGGCCTCGCTGTACGACGCTGACGGCCAGCGCCTGTTCAACTCGGTCATCGTGATTACCGACCGCACCGTGTTGGATAAGCAGTTGCAGGACACCATCTACCAGTTCGAGCATGCCCAGGGCGTGGTCAAGCAGATCAACCGTGAAACCAGCAGCCAGAGCAAGTCAGAGCAGTTGGCCGAGGCGCTAGCCGAACAGACTCGCATCATCATCGTCACCATCCAGACCTTCCCGGCGCTGTTCGATGCTCTGGACAAGTATCCCAAGCTGGCCAGCGGACGCTATGCGGTTATCGCCGATGAGGCTCACTCCTCACAGACCGGCTCATCGGCCAGCAAGCTGAAACAGATTCTTGGCAGTGATGCACCAGAAGGCGAAGAAGTCAGCGCCGAAGAGCTGCTCGACGTCGCCGTGCAGGCGCGCCAACCGAATGAGCGCATCAGCTACTACGCCTTTACCGCCACGCCCAAGGCCAAAACCCTGGAGCTGTTTGGTCGCCCGGCCGATCCGACGCTGCCGCCCAGTGCCAGCAATAAGCCGGAGGCATTTCACCTGTACTCCATGCGCCAGGCCATCGAGGAGGGTTTTATCCTAGACGTGCTGCGCAACTACACCACCTACAGCACCGCCTGGAAGATCGCCCACCCGGATGGCGAAGACGACGAGGTGGACAGCAAGAAGGCGCGCATCAAGCTGGCCCGCTGGGTGCGCCTGCATCCGTACAACATCAGCCAGAAGGTCGAGGTCATCGTCGAGCACTTCCGCGCCAATATCCGTGGCCTGTTGAATGGCCAGGCCAAGGCCATGGTGGTGACCAGCAGCCGTCAGGAAGCTGTGCGTTACCAGTTGGCGCTGAAGGCCTATGTGCAGCAGATGGGTTACAACGATGTGCACCCGCTGGTGGCGTTCTCCGGCAGCGTGTTGGCGGATGAGGTGATCCCCGAAGAGGTGACGGAAAGCAGCAGCCTGCTCAACGCCGGGCTGAATGGTCGCGACTTGGCCAAAGCCTTCGACACCCAGGATTTCAACGTGATGATCGCGGCCAATAAGTACCAGACTGGCTTTGATCAGCCCAAGCTGTGCGCCATGTACGTAGACAAAAAGCTGCAAGGCGTGGACTGCGTGCAGACCCTGTCGCGCCTGAACCGCACCTTCGGCGACAGCAAAGAGACTTTCATCCTCGACTTCTTCAACGAGCCGCAGGACATTCTCGACGCCTTTTTGCCGTATTACACCAAGGCCGAGCTGACCGATGTGACCGACCCGCAGATCATCTACGACTTGCAGAAGAAGCTGGATGCAGAAGGGATCTATTACTGGCAGGAGGTCGAGGCGTTCGCCATGGCCTTCTTCAACCCCAAGGCGGGTGGCAGCAAGCTCATGTACTACTGCACGCCGGCCAAGGAGCGCTTCGCCAAGCGTTATGCCTTCTCGCTGGAATCGCGCCAGCAGGCGCTGGATTACAAGCGCACCGCCGAAGCCAACGGTGACAGCGCCGGCCTGAAAAAAGCTGAGCATGCGCTGAAAGAGGCTGGCGAGCAGGTGGACCAGCTCGACCTGTTCCGCAAGAACCTGCAGAGCTTTGTGCGCCTGTACGAGTTTCTCTCGCAGATCGTCCCCTATGAAGACCGCGAGCTGGAACAGCTTTGCGTCTTCGCCAAACACCTTCATCCGCTGCTGCGCGTGGATCGCCTGCAACAAGACGACGTGGACGTGGGCGAGCTGCAACTGAGCCACTACCGCCTGAGCAAGCGTGCCGAGCATCAGCTGCGCCTGGCCAAAGAGGATGGCGCTGATTACACCCTCAAGCCAGGCAGCGATGTGGGCAGCGGTAAACCCCATGACCCCGATAAAAAGCGCCTGTCGGAAATCATCGATGCGCTGAACGATATCTTTGGTGCCGAGGTAAGCGACGAGGACCAGCTTCAGTTCCTCACCGGTATAGCCCAGCGCATCAGTCGTCAGGAAGATGTGATGGCCCAGGTGGACAACCACTCAGTTGAGCAAGTGATGCACGGCCTTTTCCCCAAGCGCGTGCTGGACACCGTACTCGATGCCATGACCGACCACGAGAAGCTATCGCTGGAAGTGCTGGATAACGAGACCAAGAGCCGAGCGTTTGCGCTGGTGATTTTGAAGATGCTGAAGACGGAGGCCGGCTTTTCACCTGATCCGGTTAGTTACGATTGATTGGACAATGGGAGCGATATGAGGCGAGTAGAGCAACGGACAGAGTTTCAGAGATGTTCGCCAGTTGAATGGTATATCTAAAAAGGAGTCCAGAAACTGGACTGAGGTAATATCCTCCATCGGTACACTTTCTGTACGCAAGCGCAGGCTTTTATCGCGTCTCAAACGCGCCCTGCGTACAGAAAATGTACTTAGCTGAGTCCACAATCGATACCGGGCTTTTTATTGGCTTTGCTGCTCAGTTTGAGCGGTGCTGTCGTCGTATGCTTTACTTCGAGGTCTTTACCCGGGCACTCATCAATTGGCACCCAGGCGACTGCGTAGAGAGCGCATCGACCGCCTGGATTTGTAAAATAGCCCTCTCGGGTACGAATCACCAGGCCGGCCTCTTGAAGTTCGCGAAGCGCTTTGGCTAGAGTGGTTTTGCTGCCAATACCTATCTTTTTTGCCTGAGTGAAGGACGCTGACAAGTCACCATTGTTCTTGCCCCGGTACTGCCGCATAAGCAGCAACAGAACCTTAGTACTGTTTCCGCTCAGGCTAGCAAGTGACGGATGATCGTAAAGGGCGTGCGGAAACAGAATAAAGCCTCCGGATTCCGCTCTGCCCTTAGATTTAAATCTATTCCTCGACATTACTTACTCCTTCGGCAGGAGTTCATGTTTTATACAGGCATCCCGGGCTTCAACCTTAGATTTGGGCGAAAAGCATCTCCACCTTCTTTCGTTCGCAGCGAGAGACGAGGTACTCCGGTGTCTTGGCGATGCGTCAACTCCGGGTCAATCGAGGGACGCCCGATGGGGCTATAGAAATCCGCTAGGTAGGCACGCAGATCACTGAGATCCAGGCACTGGTCGATGCTGCGCAGGAGATGTTGGGCCGGGACGTGATCTTCCAGGTTGAACGAGTAGAACAAGCGCTGCTGTCCTCCCGGTAACTGTCCCATCATGCTGTTCGCCCCCACGCTCGCTGACAACGCAATTTTGCCAACGGCATGGGAAGGCCGCTACTTTTTCAACAGAATCGGCCAAAAGCGGACGATTGCTGGCAGGTATTCAAGCTATTTCCCCAGGCCCTGGGGAAATAGCTTGGGGTTTGAGAAAGCCTGCTTAAGGTGGTCGTACACCAATCGCACCCGCTTCGATACAGGACCCTGCTGCGGGCGGTATATGAACAGATCCCATGGTGCTGGAGCGTGATCAGCCAAAACGGCAACCAGCTTTCCTGACCGCAGATGAGGCTCAGCCAGATAGGCAGGAATTTGGCCAAAACACATGCCTGCCAGGGTGGCTTCCAATTCCGTATCTGGATCATCACAGATAAGCGCTGGCTGCCTGGGCGCGAACGTTTGCCCGTCGGCAAATAGCCAAGGCCAAGGGCGGCCATTTTTCCGGTCGATCAGGACTGAAAGTGGCAGCTTAGCTAAGGCATCCAAAGATTCAGGTGGTGTCTTTTGGCCTATGAGAGACGGGCACGCGACAACGTAAAACGGCACGGGAGCTAAGGCACGTGCAACGTAGCGCCGGTCGCGAATAACCCCCACCCGGATACCAATATCGATATGCGCTTCAACGGCATCAGTCATCTGATCTTCCAAGCGGAGATCGAATTGCAGGTCAGGATGTGCAGCGGCCAGGGGCTGAAGAAACGGTATTAGGAAGCGCCTGCCAATAGCATGTGGCGCCGTAATCCCCACCCTACCTGACAGCTCAGGCTCCGTCCTGTGCGACCGGAATAGCGTATCGAAATGATCCAGAGCTGACCTGGCATCTTTGGCGTAATCCTGACCGAAAGCAGTGATGCTCACCTGGCGGGTATTGCGGTGGAACAGTGATTCGCCAAGCTCAGCTTCCAGGGCTTGAATGGCTCGAGTCACCCCTTGTGGGGAGATGCCTAATCGAGTTGCCGCTTCGCGGAAGCTACCTGCCTCTGCTGCTGTGCAAAAAATCCTAACCATCTCCATGCGGTTAAGCATGTTGCCCCTCCCATTTATTCCATTTTCAGGAATAGCATAATCCAATCATTTCCATTTATTGATATCAATCATGGGTCTAAAGTTTGCGCACTGCCAGGTTAACCAACCATGGCGAAGTATAAACCCGCCGACGAGGTTCTCAGCATGAGCAATAACATTTCTGGAAAAGTTGTCGTTATCACCGGTGCCAGTAGCGGCCTGGGTGAGGTTACTGCACGCCACCTTGCTGCGCTTGGCGCTCGCGTAGTGCTGGCTGCACGTCGCAAAGATAAACTCGACGCATTGGTGGCTGAGCTGACCAATGCAGGTGGTCAGGCAATCGCGTATCAGACCGATGTTACCTCTCAGGAAGAGGTCAAAACGCTCATTCAAGGTGCCGTGGACACCTACGGTCGCATTGATGTACTGATCAACAATGCCGGACTGATGGCGATTGCACCGCTCAGCGATACTCGCACTGACGAGTGGGATCGCATGATCGATATCAACATCAAGGGTCTGCTGTACGGAGTCGCGGCTGCATTGCCAGTCTTCCAGAAACAAAACAGTGGTCACTTCATCAACATCGCATCGGTTGCAGGCCTGAAGGTGTTCAGCCCAGGTGGCACCGTGTACAGCGGCACCAAGTTTGCTGTGCGGGCTATCTCCGAAGGACTGCGTCACGAAGTCGGTGGCAGCATCCGCACCACGACTATCGAACCGGGCGCCGTGGACTCCGAACTGAAATTCGGCAGCACCCACCAACAGAGCCGCGATTTCGTGGTGGACTTCTACAAGCATGCAATTCCCGCCGAATCGGTCGCTCGAGCTATCGCCTTCGCAATTGAGCAGCCTGCTGACGTGGATATTAACGAGATCGTTCTGCGCCCAACCGTGCAGGAATTCTAATGAGTTGAGGGCCTGTCTCTTCGGCGTCAGGCCCCGCTTATCTGGAGTGAAAAGCGGTGAGTGCCACATGGCCCGGAAGAAAAGAAGCAAGCGCTCGATGCAGGTGCTGAATGCCCTGCAATTCTTCAGCAGCTTGCAGCTGTTCGTGGGGCTGACAACGGATTGATGGCAACGGTTATGGAGAGCTATCTACGGGAAGAGTTTCCCAGTAGCGAAATCAGGAGCGATTCGCAGAACAAGTCCATTGACGAGACCATCTCCATCGTCCGCTCCTACCTGCGGTAGAGACACCAGGGTGCCCTCGGTGAGGGAAAATTTAGTTAGCTAGTAAAGGAAGCGACATCATGAAATCACGTGCAGCAGTTGCCTTCGGGCCTGGAAAGCCACTGGAAATCGTCGAGATCGACGTCGAGCCGCCGCGCAAGGGCGAGGTGCTTGTCAGGATCACGAATACCGGCGTTTGCCATACCGACGCCTTCACCCTGTCGGGCGAGGACCCGGAAGGCGTGTTCCCGGCGGTGCTGGGCCATGAGGGCGCCGGCATCGTGGTCGAGGTCGGCGAGGGCGTGACCTCGGTCAAGCCGGGTGACCACGTGATCCCGCTGTACACCGCCGAGTGCGGTGAGTGCCTGTTCTGCAAGAGCGGCAAGACCAACCTGTGCGTGGCGGTGCGCGCCACCCAGGGCAAGGGCGTGATGCCCGATGGCACCACCCGCTTCAGCTACAACGGCCAGCCGATCTACCACTACATGGGCTGCTCGACCTTCAGCGAATACACGGTGGTGGCCGAAGTCTCGCTGGCCAAGATCAACCCGGACGCCAATCCCGAGCATGTCTGCCTGCTGGGTTGCGGTGTGACCACCGGCATCGGCGCTGTTCACAACACGGCCAAGGTTCAGCCGGGTGACTCTGTGGCCATCTTCGGCCTCGGCGGCATCGGGCTCGCTGCGATTCAGGGGGCACGCCAGGCCAAGGCGGGTCGCATCATCGCCATCGACACCAATCCAGCGAAGTTCGAGCTGGCTCGTACCTTCGGCGCGACCGAATGCCTCAACCCGAAGGACTTCGACAAGCCGATTCACGAGGTTCTCATCGAGATGACCGGTTGGGGTGTCGATCACACCTTCGAGTGCATCGGCAACGTCAACGTGATGCGCTCGGCACTGGAAGCAGCACATCGTGGCTGGGGCCAGTCGATCGTCATCGGCGTGGCTGGTGCAGGCAAGGAAATTTCGACGCGCCCGTTCCAGTTGATCACCGGTCGCACCTGGAAGGGCTCGGCTTTCGGCGGGGTCAAGGGCCGCACTCAACTTCCCGGCATGGTGGAGGACGCAATGAAAGGCGAGATCGATCTCGCCCCGTTCGTCACCCACACCATGGGCCTCGACGACATCAACAAGGCCTTCGACCTGATGCATGAAGGCAAGTCGATTCGCACGGTGATCCACTACTGATCGCCCACTACCCATTCAACGCCAACCACCAAGGAAATTAATCATGTCCACTCCTGTCATTTCTGGCGATGGCATCTTTTCGCACATCTTTATCGGCGCTGCCGACCTTCAGAAGTCGGTCGCGTTCTACGACGCCGCTCTGGGTGCTCTTGGCATCAAGAACCTCGGTCCTTTCAACAACGGATGGGTACTTTTCGGTCGCGAAAAGCCGGCTTTCATCATCGCCCGCCCGGGCAATGGTGAAGCGCCTTCCAGCAACGGCGTGACGATCGGCTTTGCGGCCGCCACTCCCGCTGAAGTGGATGCCTTCCACGCCGCCGGCCTTGCCGCAGGCGGCACTGACGAGGGCCAACCTGGCGCACGTGGTCACCTGCCGGGTGCCTATGCTGCCTACCTGCGTGATCCGGCGGGCAACAAGGTCTGCTCGTACACCTTCGTCTGAAAGCAAGGAAGCTGAGAGCGTTCTGACAGGGTCAGCACAAGCCTCTATTATACGGCGAGCCTGTTAGACGGACTGCGTAACGCGGTGCCTGCTCATGAAGATCGGCCCGCAGCCATGTGTGAAACGCATGGCTGCGGGCATTTGTTTTGAAGCGTGCTTTTCAACCAATGAGAAATGAGGTCGTTATGAAAGAGCCGGCCAATATCAATACGACGACCGTACAACCCACCCCAACCGCCACCGTGTACGGCATGCCGGCTTATGCCGATCGTGCTGCAGCCGTGGGTGAAGTGCATGCGCGCCCGCATCTGTTGTTTGAGGCCCCCCGCGGTATATTGCAGCTCGCTTTCATGACCGAAGGTGACCAGGCCAGGGATCAGATGGCGATGAGCGAGTTGTCTCATCGCTTCGGCGTTGCCGAGCCCGACCACGCTACGCCGCTACACGGCATGACATGGGATGAGGGAGACCTTCACTGTGAAAAGCACACCGAGTTCTCTACGTATCTCTGGTGCGCTTCGCTGGATTCCAAGACGGGAGAGCCTTGCGGAGAAAATCCCTTCAAACATGGATTTGTTCCTCCGGGCCCGGTCATATCCGGCATCCGCTTGAGACTTCTTCCGTGGATACCAGAAACGGAGAAGGAGGCTGATCGCTTCGATCCTGCCAGCCTGTGCTACTCGTTGGTAGAGAACGGCTCTGCCGCCATCTTGACCGACTTCCGACAGGATGAGGATGGCCTGACGCAGATCCTCATCCTTGCTCGTGATTTGACCCCGGCGCGGGCAGGTGCGCTGGCTCAACGTCTATTGGAGATCGAGACGTACCGTACCTTGGCGTTGCTGTCTCTGCCGTTGACGCGATCGATGACGTCGGAGCTGCGACACATGGAGTCGCGCCTTGCTGCGATCACTGACGAGATGTGTACGAATTTGGTAGAACGCCGCGATAGCGACGTGCTGCTTTCCGAATTGACAGGTCTGGCCGCCGAACTGGAAGCTGGCGTCGCGGCAAATCTCTATCGCTTCGGCGCCAGCCGTGCCTACTACGAGATCGTCGAGGAAAGGCTGGCTGCGCTTTCAGAAGTGGCCGTATCCGGATACAGCACCTGGGCGGATTTCCTGCAGCGTCGCATCGCTCCAGCCATGCGGGAGTGCCAATCCGTAAAGGAGCGCCAGGCCAAGCTCTCCGACAAACTGACCCGAGCCATCGCGTTGCTGCGTTCGTGGATCGACGTCGAACTTGAACGCCAGAACCGCGATCTGCTGGCTTCGATGAACAACCGGGCCAAGTTGCAATTGCGCCTTCAGCAAACCGTCGAAGGCCTGTCGGTCGCGGCAATTTCTTATTACGTCGTGAGTCTTCTCGGCTACCTGCTCAAGGGCATTCCGCTCGTTCACGACAGCGTGGCGCAGGTGATGGCGGTTCTGGTACCTGCGGTGATGCTGACGATCTGGTGGATCGTCCGCAGGATAAGACACGCCCACAGCGACACGGCGGCGGAAGAGAAATCTTCCTGACGAGCTGCCGTCCTGGCGCGCGATAGCTGCGCCGTCCGTTTGAACAGAGGAGAACAACATGCCAAGCAATTCTTTCGGTGAATCCTCTTGTACCGCTGCGGCCTGCATTGAAGCGTTTGTAGACCTTATTCCAGTAGCCAAACGCCTTGGGCAGGTCTCTCCAGGGACATCCCGTGCGCATGCGGTACAGCATGCCCTCCACGGTCATTCGTAGATCACGCTTGTTGTAGATGGCCTTGTGCAGCAGAATTTCCCGCAGCTTCGACCAATGCTCATCGCTGAGCAGTAATCGGGGCATTGCAAGCTCGTATCGATGTTGGGTCAGAGCTTCAACGATACGGGCTTGCTCTTATAGATCAATGGGTTAGCGCGAAATGGCAACAGACCCTAGCAAAGCAGTTCAAATAACGTGGCGCAGTAGTTTTATCAGGTCCAAATGCGCCGTTTGGCCTGCGTCAGTTTCGCGGCGGTCTCC
>TARA_R110002072_G_scaffold1815_12_pt1 | contig 21984 bp, 20 predicted proteins | sample TARA_R110002072 | Tara Oceans TARA_R110002072 (sample SAMEA4397118) | marine metagenome | biome: Polar Biome; feature: [SRF] surface water layer (ENVO:00010504); material: water (ENVO:00002006), including particulate matter (ENVO:01000060) such as... | depth 5 m | reverse complement strand
CCCCGTAGCACGCTGTGCTACGGGGTTTTTTTATGGATGGGGTGGAGAATAAAAAATGGTGCTTTTGGTGCAACAGGACGAGGGGCTTCTGGTCCGGTTGACCTAGACTCACAAGAGCGCCGACTTGCTAATGCCGATGGACACTTGTTGCAATACGATTCGGCGTTGATCCGGATGATCAAGCTTCACGCTATTGTGTTGTGGTTAAAAAGAAAACTTGACGCCCACGCCGGCCATTCCAGCGTCATAGCTGGTATCAAAATAGAGGTACTCGGCGTAGATGTCGATGGTGTCCAGTATGTCGAGGCTCGCGCCCACGCCGTAGTATGCTTTCTGATCGTTTTGTTGCTCGCGCATTCCCGAGGTTTTCGTCTCCGCATCGAGAAAGGCCAAGCCTCCTTTTGCATAGAACTCGAATATCGGGCCAAGCGGTAACGCCAGCACCCCGCCTGCAGTTATCGCACTGGCATCTAGTTTCAGATTATTGTTGCTAGTGTTACCGAGATCGTAATAACCCGCCTCGACTGACGCCATGAAGAAGTTGGTATCAAGAAAGTTATAGCCGATGAAGCCCGAGGGGGTTGTATCATGGCCGGCGTCCGTGTCGGCTCGGTAAATACCTGCGCCGATGTATACGCCATCGGCCTGTGCGGGCGCAGTCGATCCAAAAGCGAGCAGGGAGAACATCACCAGTTTTATGGCCCGTAGTCTAGTCTTGTCCATGTTTGGTATTCCCCGACGATTAGCTGTAGTGAATACCACAGAGCTTAAAAACGATGCCACAGGCTACCTTCGGTTACGTATGATTGCAATTCGTCTGCGCTCAAACCAGTTTAAGGTCTCTCTGACATAGTATGCTCGCGACATTTTTGTATAGACCGGACTCAAGCTAAGAAAGGGTTTTGCGAGTATCCGTGAGCGTGGTTTTCTTTAAGTCCGTTGCCAAGACAGGTCCATTTTAGCTTGGTAGATAGTTTTTGATGTCAACTTCATCTATCTGACCGGCCGGTAGAAATTTCCGAGCATAAACTAAGTAGACCTCGTCCCGCACAAACAACTCGAAGCAGTCTCTGTCGATGTGACCGTCCTGCACCATTTTGTACATAATATTTAACGCTGTACTGACTGGTTTGGCTTTCTTGTATGGTCTGTCTGATGCCGTTAGCGCCTCAAAAATATCTGCTATAGCAAGAATGCGGTCAGGGATGCTCAGCTGTTCTCCCGTGAGTTTTCGCGGGTACCCGGAGCCTGTAATGGTTTCATGGTGCGTAGACGCATAGTGCGGGACGTTATTGAGTTCCTCAGGGAACGGCAGGCTTTCCAGTATTTTTATGGTACTTATCATGTGTTCGTTGATCTTGAATCTGTCTTCCTTGGTGAGTGTGCCACGCGATACGGAGAGGTTATAGATTTCACCGAGATTGTAGAGGTGCTTTGGGATGTCCATATTGATACCAAACTCCGGAGGGTAGTTGGTCGTTTGCTCCCTCTCGATGATGTGCTCGGGTTTATCACTCAATAGATTTTCAGTGGCCGGGAGCGTGGGCTTAGGTAGCGATTCACGCAGTTCTTCAAGAGGGGACAGGCCAAGGCGGTCATCAAAAAACCGCTGCCAGGTGGTTGTCGCAATCGTTTGTAACCGATTCACTTTGTCTTTGCCTAGAAACTCACCACCAACATTGCAATGAGCAACGAAGGAAAACTGCTCCTGTAGCTCGCGCTGCCTGGTCTCAAGTTGGTTAGCGAGTTCCTTACTTCGCTCAGGCGCTTCAGCATACTGTTTCAAATAATCGATTTCAGCATCGCGCCACAGTACTTCAAAGCGCATGCGGACTTCATGAATACGATTGTAGATCGTCTCCAGTTTGCTCCCCTTGTCGACAATATGTTCAGGGGTGGTGATCTTGCCGCAATCATGTAGCCAGGCCGCGATGCGATATTCACGCCATTCGTCGTCCGTGTTGAGACTGAACTGTTGAAATGCTGGAAGTTTGCTGGCTGAGGCGTGCTCCGCCAACAGAAGAGCTAGCTCCGGGACACGCTTGCAGTGGCCGCCTGTATAGGCAGATTTGTCATCAATTGCCTGAGCGATGAGCTCAATGAAGGAATCCATCAACGCGCGCTGCGCAAGTTCGTGCGCCTGAATGGAGGACACCATACTTACTATCGATTCCGAGAGTTCGTCCAGCTCCGTTACGTGGGATGTAATGCGCTCAACCTTGGTGTACTCACGCCGGCGTACCTTATCGTTTTCTATGGCTAATTGTTTGATTGGTCGCACAATGGGATTTGCGAATAGCCAGGATAGTGGCAGCAAACATAGGAGGAAGGCTCCCGTAATGAAGATGGATAGTTTCACCTGGCTAAGGAAGGGCGCCACTACCGACGCGCGAGATGTTAAAATCCCCATGAACAGTGGATTTTCACTGTCATCAGTGGGTGCCGCGTAGGCGAGAAAGGCTTCGCCTTTTATTTCCGTTTCAACCAGTTCTCCATGTTGACTCGAGTCGGCTGCTATACGGATCAGAATGTCATTGGGAACGACGTTAGAGCGATCGGTTTTTGTATCTTCGTGTAGGGCAAGCCACTTATCCGAGAGAAACTGGTAATGCTCCGGCTCGATGGCTGCGATTGCGCGGTCCAGTAGTTGACGAAGTTGCATCCTGTCATTCGGGACCAGAATATGCAGTTTATCCGGGAGCTCAACTTCACCAAAATTGACCCCGCTATGGTATCGCATGCCCATAAGAAAGTAGCTGCGCGCTAGATAACGCATAATAATCTCGTTATCCAGGGCAGCGGCTGCCTCGCCAGCCAACACTAGCTCCAGTGCCTTGAGAGTGGACTCAGTTTCTATAATAGTCACTTGTGGAAAGCGAGCACGAACAGTCGATATGATCGACCAACCTTCGGGGATAGCTAGCGGCCTTCCATTTAACTGCGCCAAATTTGAAATGGGGTCTTGATGCTCCAGCGTCGCCAACGCGTAAGGCAGCTCGGCATAACTAAGGCCTGGTAGGCCCATCTTACGACGGGTGTCTGTCAAGATAACCGACTGTAGCAGGTCTATTTCTCTGTTCTCGTACAGTTGCACTAGCGCTGGCCAACTGTATCCGTTGGTAAATCTGAGCTTCAAACCCGTCATTTTTGCTATTAACTTTATAATATCGACAGAGTAACCACTTGGGCGTCCTGCTATGCTGTAGTCGAATGGTGGCCAGTTTAATTCGTTGGAGACATTCAGCTCCGGCTGTGCGGCTACAAATTCTTTTTCTTTATCACTTAACATTAATTTCGGGGCAGGAAGATCAGGTTGTCGATTTTCGTAATCCAGGTTTGAAGCGATAACTTCGCCGACACTATTAAATAAATAAACATCCCCATGCTCAGATATTCTGTGTTCGCTTAGGAAGCCGGAGATCGCGGCCAGCGTCATATCGATGGCCACGACCATGTCTGAATCTTTGATGCGTTTTGAAACGGTTCGGCCAGGTGCTCCTAGCTGCTCGAATATGTAGGACTCGGAAAACTGGGCGGAGTCAGAAGTAGTGGCGCTTATATACCAAGGGCGTTGACGTACATCAAAATCTGTGGCGTCCGAACGTGATAGACGAACATTCATATTTTCATTCAGGTAGCGATAGTGGCGCTCCTGGCCATTCCCCCCCCCTCGTAGTGTAATGATCAGCCAACGATCAGTATGGAGTGCGCGCAGTTTTTTGCGTGCAGTCTCGCTGGCATCAAGGTTAATTACCGTGAACAAACTGCCGTCAGTACCGGCGAGGTAGATACCGTAATACAGCGGGTTTTTTTGCAACACACGGACAAGAATTTCTATTCGTGCGGCTTCGTTAGTCGGGTCGAGAAGTGCGGGGTTGTCCGCTAGTAAATCAATAATATTGGCATTTATTCTTCCGACGCTTCGAAGTTCACCTGCAACACTCGATGAGGTGGCGGCATACAGGTCTGCTGCGGCTTCTCGAGCCATGGACTGGCCGAAGTAGTATTGCAGGCTGATAGCAAGGCCGGCGGTTAGAATGGTGGCGACGATAACGACGGATACTACGGTGAGTTGTATGGTGGTGCGCATGTTGCCAAACAGCGAACTTATTATTGCCATACAACAGTTTCCGCTGAGCTCAAAAAAAGAAAGCATACCATGCATCAAGGGGTATGGTTGCGGCATCGAGTTGGCACAGAAAAGGCGATCGATGCGAATAAATGACTCTGCCGGAGAGTTTTCTGGCGCGTTTCAATCGGGGAGTGCTCCGCCAATACGTTACGAATCTGCACGCTCGGTCAGCTTCTGACTCAAAGGCTAATGGCACTCGGCGCGCCACGCTATGATCGTGTATCTGCCAGGCTGGGCCTTAACAGAAACACTTCTGTGCCCAGAGGCACTCTTTTCCATAAAAAACCGCCATGTTCCCATTGCGGCCGCCCGGTTATTGTTGGAAGGGCATGTAAGCAGCCTGATTATGGCTTGATGGTCTGTACCCCTGTGGCCGTCAAAGAGGCCAATTTGTTAGCAGTTGTCGTTACTGCAGTGAAAAGTTCATCGTCATCAGGGGGCGTGAAGGCGAATAAAACCTTAAACAATACAGTCATAGGGCCGGTGAGAGCGGCGCCCCGAGACTCAACCTCTGAACCATCCACTAGTGACAGCTTATTTACTGGAAAAGCTAAAAATACTCCAAATAACAGGGTGATAGGAGGTGTTTTGATTTTTCACCAGCTTGGTTTTGGCGTTTTCGAGTGTGTTTAACTGGATGGGGAATAGTAGTAAAATATCATTCCAAACGGTTATATCACCTTGATTATCTCTCTAATTTACATCGGCTACTGCCTGGGGATTGTCGCAGTTATTTCGTCATACGTTTCAGGTCTTAGGCTTGGTTGTCGGCGGACGGATTCGCCCGCCGTATTCAACGACAGGTTGATTGATCACCTGGTGTGTTGCACGGCGCCCCGCACCTGATACCATCATCGCGATGCCTGTTTCCCCAAAATCTGCTGTACACCTTTCCGCTTCGATAGTGCTCCACAACAGTTCCATGGTGTTTTTTCGACGAACGTTACAAAGTTTGCAGCACTCAGCAGATGTGGCCTACGAGGCAGGGAGTTTGAATCAGCTGGTGGTATATGTCGTCGACAATGCTTCGAATGATGAATACCGGGCACAACTTGCCCGTGAGATGAAATCATGGTCATTGAATGATTTTTTCGATGTGCAGCTTGTTTCGCAGCCGGTCAATCGCGGCTTTGGGCATGGCCACAATGCGATACTTGAAAAACTCACCAGTGATATTCATCTGGTGTTGAACCCAGATGTTGAGCTGGAGGTTCACACTCTTCATGAAGGGTTATCTGCATTACTGTCAAGTGAAGACGTCGTGCTGTTGAGCCCCCGTGTGTTTGGGCCTAATGGGGAGCAAGAATTCTTGTGTAAACGCTACCCCTCGGTTCTTGTCCTACTATTGCGGGGCTTTGCACCGGAATTTGTTTGCCGGATATTTTGCAGGCGGCTGGCTGCCTATGAGATGCGTGACCTGTGTGCAGGTGAAGAAGGGGCTGATATTTCTATCGCCAGCGGCTGCTTCATGCTCACCCGTACTGCAGCCTTGCGCGCGATCGAAGGGTTCAATGAGGATTTCTTTTTGTATTTTGAAGATTTCGATTTGTCTTTGCGCATCAGGCAACAGGGCCGCCTGGTATTTGAACCTGCCATGTGCATTGTTCACCAGGGGGGCTATGCCGCGAGTAAGGGCTTTCATCACCTGAGGTATTTTATAACGTCTGGTATGAGATTCTTCAATCGTAACGGCTGGCGCTGGGTGTAGCCGTCTGTGGATAGCTGTTAAACTGACTCTGTGCCAGCGAGTTGTAATTTCTAGGAGTAATAATGAATGAAGTGAGGCGAGCGACTTACCTCGACGCCATTGGTGTCGTCAGCTACGTATCGCGACAACAGCAGCCCGGTGCGGCGCTGACACGGCGTATCGAAGTGGTGCCGGATGTACCTTCAGTTACCCCTGCGCGGGCGGAGCTACGTGTCAAAGAACCGGTGAAGCCCAGTCGTGCTGAGGATTTGACCGAAACAAAAATGGCGCCGCAACCCCAGCAGCCCGGGGAAACCGTTCCGCGGTTTAGTCTTTCAGCGATAGTCGCTGGTCGCTGGCTATGGATAGAAGACCTGGTAGGAATGCCACTTGCCACAGATCAAGTTCAGCTGGTCCAGTCCATGGCGCGGGCATTACTTATCGCGCAGGCTCAAAATCAGGCAAAAGACACCGCGGCTTTACTACTTCCTGACTTGGCCAAGCCCGATGTAGAGCAGTTTCATTGGCCCATACATAACAACCGCCAATTTGATCTGAATGCCACTGCTGCAAGGGCCGGTGTTGCGGCATTTGTTAACAGACGCTTGGAACAGCACGGGTGTGCCGGTTTGATTCTCCTTGGGAAGGTCAGCACTACTTGGATACCCGCGCAGGAGTTGAGTATTCCCACCGTGTGTACGGCTGCTAGCGCTGAAATACTGGCCAGCCCCTCATGCAAGCCAGTTGTCTGGCGGGAATTACTACCGCTTGCCAACAGGGATTGAATGGCCCAAGACCGTCATAGAGTTTCGGCCCAATGCTAACAGTACCAACCCTGGCACATGTTATAAGGTCTGCATGCCCCCCAGATGCAGAACGTTTGGCCTCTATCGAGGCACAGGTCAGTGTCAATCCCTGGAGTGAGCGACAGTTTGTTCGTGCTTGTAGCGAGCTTGAACGTGATACCCAAAGCGTTCTGCTGGCAGATGAAAATGGTCAGATAGACGGTTTTATCGTATTTTCGCAGGTCCTGGACGAGGCTAGTATTTACAACATTGCCATACAGCCGAACTGTCAGGGGAGGGGGCTGGGGAAGGTGCTTTTGAAGGCCGCCCTGACGCAAATGGAATGCAACTGCGCCACCCGGTGCCTGCTTGAGGTTCGCCAGTCGAATGTGATCGCACGCAGACTATACGCCCGATTCGGTTTTGAAGTGGATGGTGTGCGTAAAAGTTATTATCCCACGCACAGCGGACGAGAGGACGCTTTACTGATGTCCCGAGAGTTAAAAGGAAGCGCAGATGAACGTGCTTGAAACCGAATGGTGGACCATGGCGATGCCACCGGAATGGTGGGCCGATACCGAGGAGGATAGTATTCTCGTTGGTGATCGCGATGAGGTCGGTTGTATTGAGATTAGCACCTTAGTGAAGGATGAAGGCGACTTCGCGCAAGGCGCAGCGAAAGATATTGCCGAGACTGAGTCAGAGCAGTCCGTGGAATGGCAGGCTGTCACGCTGGGCGAGTTTCAGGGTTACCGAAGTAGTTATATTGACGAAGACACAGCTGTGCGCGAGTGGTACGTGACCCACGGTGCGCTACTGCTTTTCATTACCTATAGCTGCGATGCGGAAAATGGCGGCATGGACGACGCTGCGGTAAATGAAATCCTTGATACGCTTCTGGTTCAGGAAGCTAGTGCTTAAAAAAAAGAACTAAGAGACGGTACCCGTCACACGCACGCGCTTGGCACCTTTCACCGGCGCGGCTTTAATTGCGTCCTGACGTTTCTTAATGCGATCATCAATCAGGTTCTTAACGGCAATAATCAATCCGGTGAAGAGAAAAGCACCGGGTGGAAGGATCGCCAGCAGGAAGGGCTGATAGTCCTTGAAAAGCACCACTTTCCAATGCACTGCATCCGCTCCAAACAGCAAGTCCATATTCGCGAACAGGGCGCCGGTACCAGTCAGTTCACGCATTCCGCCGAGTAGAACGAGCACGGCGGAAAAGCCAACACCCATAATTAATCCATCGTACAAGGATGGCCCCAGGGAATTCTTAGCGGCAAAGCCGTCGGCTCTGCCGAGAATGACACAGTTGGTGGTGATCAGAGGTAGAAAGATGCCTAGTATCTGAAATAGTTGATAGGCAAAGGCTTGCATCAGCAGCTCGATACAGGTGACCGCAGCGGCGATAATCATAACGAATGCAGGGAGGCGCACTGCGTCCGAGACAATGTTGCGTATCAATGACACTGATGTATTGGAAATGATCAGCACCATTGTGGTGGCCAGTCCCAGTCCGATAGAGTTGACCACGCTGCCGGAGACCGCGAGCAGAGGGCAGAGTCCCAGCAATTGTACAATCGCCGGGTTGTTCTTCCACAGTCCATTAAGGGACAGGTCTGCGTAACTGACTTGTGCCATCAGGAATCATCTCCAACAGGTGTTTCATCCGGTTCTTCGAATAATAGCTTCCGGTGAGCCTGCGCATATTGTAAGGCTCCAAGTGTCGCCGCGACAACTGCTCGGGGCGTAATGGTGGCCCCGGTGAACTGGTCAAATATACCGCGATCCTTTTTCACTGCCCAGCCTTTAGGCTGGGGATTGGTCAGTGAGTGGCCATCAAAGCTTGTAATCCAATCGGATTTTTTAATGTCTACCTTATCGCCCAGCCCCGGGGTCTCACGGTGATTGAGAGCACGTACTCCGGCGACTGTGCCATCGCGATTGACTCCGACGATGAGGTCAATTGCGCCCGTGTATCCATCAGGTGCGACCGCCGGGAGGATGACTGCCACGACTTTACCTTCCTCACGGGCGACGTAGATACGTTTATCCTGTCTCAGGCCCAACCCAACAGACTGCGGGCCGACGGGAAGTGTATCGTCCAGCATGGAGTTGTCGTGTCGGCTTCTGGGCACAATTTGCAGCAGTGCCCTCTCCTCAGCCTGCCGAATTTGCAGGGCAATATCGTCTTTGGTCAGTAAATAGGTTCCCGCAATCAGCAGGGTGGTGCATACCGCGAAGAGGGCGAGTAGAACGCTGTTGCGAGTAATCGATTGGCCCAACATCTTACTTTCCCTCCGGTTTTTTGTTGTGGCCATAGGTGCGTGGCTGGGTGTAGTAGTCGATAAATGGTGCTGCGAAATTCATGATTAGTACTGCAAATGCAACCGCGTCTGGGTAACTCCCGCGCACGCGGATCACGTAAATCAGAACACCAATCAGTGCACCGTAGATCAGGCGACCTCGCAGCGAGACTGCCGACGTCACGGGGTCGGTGACGATAAAAAAAGCCCCAAACATCGTTGCGCCGCTGAGCAGGTGGAACAGTGGGGAGCCGCCACTTGCGGAACTGCCGCCGTCGTAAAATAGGGCGGCCAGCAAAGAGAGACTTGCCAGCATAGCCAAGGGAGCATGCCAGGTGAATATTCGCTGGTACAGTAGCCACGCCCCGCCCGCTAAAAAGGCAATATTGGCCCACTCCCAACCTACACCGCCCCAGCGGCCGAACTGCGGGTTTTGTTGCCACAAGTCTTCCATTAGCAGTCCGGTGTTCTGTCGCATAATATCAAGCGGCGTCGCCATGGTAATGCCATCAAAGGAGGCCGGCAAAAAGCAGGCCTTTAAAGCTTCAAGCAGACTGGGTAATTCGCCCATGCCGCGCGGTGGTGCCCAAGCTGTCATTTGCACAGGGAAGGAGATGAGCAGGATGACATAGCCCACCATGGCCGGGTTGAAGGGGTTGTAGCCGAGGCCGCCGTACAGTTGTTTGGCGAGCAGTATTGAGCTGGCGACACCGATGGTGATCAGCCACCAGGGTGCATAAGGCGGCAGCGCGATACACAGTAGAAAAGCTGTTACCAGGGCGCTGCAGTCTTTTAGATAGAAACCCAGCGGGCGTTTTCTCAGCAGCAGTGCGAGGCTTTCACATAGCAGCGCCACAATGCTGCCGAAAAGCACGTTGACCAAAGTGCCGAAACCGAAAAAATGGGTGAGTACAATAATACCCGGCACGGTAGCGAGCAACACATTTTGCATGACTCGCTGAGTGCTCATGGGGCCATGAGCGTGGGGTGAGGTAACGCGCAGCAGAGCCATGTTAAGCGTTCTCCGCTGCATTTCGCTGGTCTTTCGCTGCACTGATTTTTTCAGTGAGTCGAGCCACGCTGGCTTCCAGCGCCTCGATCACTTTTTCTTCTTCGCCATTTTCACGGCTGCGGGCCAGGGTATCCTGAGATTTTTGTAAACGCTGCTGCAGTTTTTCCAGTTGGGCCTGCGCTTTCTCGCTGGGGCTCAACGCTGCTTCGGAGGCGCGCGCTGCCATCGCCTTTTCTATCGCCGCTTGAGCAGCGTTAGTTGGCGGGCTTTCTACCGGCGCTGCTGTTGGGGTCTGTTGAAGTTCCTGCAGCGCCTGTTCAGCGACTTCTAACTTGGCGCGAGTTTTGTCCACGCCAAGTTTTAGGGCGCTTACGAGGTCGCTGCCTTCAGCGGTTGCTTGGTCGAGCTTGGTGCTAGCGGTATCCAAGCGCTTGCGTGTGGTGACAACGACTTGCTCCAGTCTTTCGAGTTCGCTTACGGTGATTGCGCCGCTTGCCTGTTGTGCTGCTTTTTTTGCCTGGGCACGTTCGATCGCGGCCTGAATCGGGTCTTCAGCTCCACCATCCGCTTGTTGTGCGCGCGCTTCGGCGGCTTGTTTGCGTGCCGCGCGTTTGGCCTCTTTCTCATCGGCGGCCTGATCAAGTCGCTCCTGGCGCGCTTCGAATCGAATTCGTGAATGTTCCGATTTTTCATGCTCGTGTCGCAAATGCACAATCTCTGCCTTGGAGGCGCGATAGTATTGCACCAATGGAATATTGCTGGGGCAGGCATAGGAGCAGGCACCGCACTCGATACAATCGAATAGATTATGCTCCTCGAGCTTTTCGAGTTCTTTGCTCTGAGCAAACCAGAACATCTGCTGCGGCAGCAGTGACACTGGGCATGCTTCGGCGCATAAGCCGCAACGAATACAAGCTTGGGCCGGTGGTGGGGTTGGCAATTCGGACTCGGTTGGCGCGAGCAGGCAATTGGTAGTTTTGACGATGGGCACATCTGAATCGGGTACCGTAAAGCCCATCATCGGTCCGCCCATGATTAGCCGGTTGTTCTTCTGTGCCTGGTAGCCGGCTTTTTCCAGCAGATAGCGCATGGGTGTGCCGATTAGCACCTGGAAGTTTTGTGGCTCGCGCACGCTTTCCCCGGTAACAGTAGTAACCCGGGAAATCAGTGGGTGACCGAGCACCACCGCCTCGTAAATAGCGACTGCACTGCCGAGATTTTGACACACCACACCGACCTGTGAGGGAAGCCCGCCACTGGGAACCTGTTTGCCGGTGAGAATTTCGATGAGTTGTTTCTCGCCGCCAGACGGGTACTTAGTGGGAAACTCGACAATTTCGATACCGGTTCCCTCTGCCGCAGCGCGAAGCGCAGCGAGTCCTTCGGGTTTATTGTTTTCCACTCCGATGAGGGTTTCCTGTGGCGCGATGATATGGCGCAGGATTTTTGTGCCTTCGACGATTTGGTCAGCCCGCTCCCGCATCAGAATATCATCGGCGGTGATATAGGGTTCGCACTCGGTGCCATTGATGATCAGGGTTTCAATGTGTGTGCCTTCCTTGACCGACAACTTGACTGAACTGGGGAAGCCGGCTCCGCCCATACCTGCAATGCCTGCATTGCGGATAAGATCGATTAATTCGGTTTTGTTCAGTGCCTGGTAGTCCGGCGGGATTTGTCTCTGGAGCCATTCATCCTTGCCGTCGGTGGCAATTACAATGCAGGGTGCAAGATGGCCCGAGGGGTGTGCGATCAGCCGATCTTCGATAGCGATCACGGATCCGGAAGAGGGTGCATGCTTCGGCACACTAACGAAGCCGAGAGCCTCAGCGATTACCTGTCCCTTTAAGACATGGTCTCCAATGGATACCACCGGATGCGCCGGTGCTCCAATATGCTGGGAGAGCGGAACAGTGAGCTGTGGTGGAATTCCAGCGTCTGCAATCGGCGTACGCACGGACTGATGTTTATTTTCAGGTGGATGAATACCGCCGTGAAAGTCGTAGGTTTTTCTCATGCTGCCCTGCCCTGGGATGATTCATCGGCAGATACGTCGGAGGCAATGACGTCTGCGCGGCGGCTAATAGGGTCCGGTAATTGCCAATGCCAGGATTGCAGTGATTCCTCTTCACGGAGCATGTCGATACAGTCGACCGGGCAGGGCTCAACGCACAAATCGCAGCCGGTACATTCGCTGGCGATTACTGTGTGCATTTGCTTGGCCGCGCCGAGAATGGCGTCCACGGGGCAGGCCTGTATGCACTTCGTGCAGCCAATGCATTCATCTTCGCGGATGAACGCTACCGCGGGCGCCAGCTTTTCCTCGCCGTGCTCCTCGTCCAGGGGAATAGGCTCGACGTCCAGCAAGTCGGCTAGTGCATGGATTCCCGCTTCGCCGCCGGGAGGACATTTATTGATGTCTTCGCCATTGACGATGGCTTCCGCGTAGGGACGGCAGCCGGGATAACCACACTGGCCGCATTGTGTTTGCGGCAGGATGTTGTTGATCTCGTCGGCGATTGGATTGCCCTCGGTCTTGAAGCGCACTGCGGCGAATCCCAGAAGCGCACCAAACACTGCAGCGAGTCCAACCAGAGTTAGCAGGGCGGCAATCAGCGGATACTGGAGTAGGAGATCAATCATGCGTGCTTACACCAGCCCGGCAAAACCCATGAAAGCGAGCGACATCAGGCCGGCAGTAATCATGCCAATGGCCGGCCCTTTGAAGGGCATGGGAACGTCAGCGACGTTCAGGCGTTCACGCATGGCGGCGAACAAAACGAGTACCAAAGAGAATCCCGCGCCGGCACCAAAACCGTAGACTAGTGCTTGTAGAAAGGTGTGATCTTTGCTGATGTTCAGCAGCGCCACACCTAAAACAGCACAGTTGGTTGTGATCAGGGGCAGGTAGACACCTAAAACACGGTGCAGCAGGGGGCTGCTTTTGCGCACTACCATCTCGGTAAATTGCACCACCACTGCGATCACCAGGATGAAGGCAATGGTTTTCAGGTAGCCTAATCCCAAGGGTTGCAGCAGGAAATGATAGGTGAGGTTGCTGCATGCTGAGGCGAGGGTCAGTACAAACGTGGTTGCCATGGACATCCCCATGGCGGTTTCGAGTTTATTCGACACACCCATGAACGGGCACAGTCCGAGGAACTGCACCAGCACAAAATTATTGACCAGGATAGCTCCGATCAACAACAGGGAATAGTCTGTCAACATTGGTTGGTCTCTCACTACGCGGCGGAAGAATGTCGTCGGGCGCGTATTCTTGTTACAGATCGCTATTCTAGCGTTTACAGCGCATGAACACAGTATGAATTTGCAAACTATCACCCATTAGTCTGCGATGTGCTTATAACTTATTTCACCTGCATACCAGGCTTGGCGCCCGTGTGGGGCTCCAGCAGGAACAGTTCCTTCTCGCCGGGTCCGGCGGCCAGTACCATACCCTCGGAAACGCCAAAACGCATTTTTCTGGGTGCCAGGTTGGCGACCATCACGGTCAATTTGCCCACCAGTTCGTCCGGTTGATAGGCTGATTTGATGCCGGCAAGCACCTGTCGGTTACCTGATGGGTCACCACCTTCACCCAGGCTCAAGGTTAGGCGCAGGAGTTTGTCTGCTCCTTCCACGTGTTCAGCGGCTACGATCTCCGCAATTCTCAGGTCAATTTTAGCAAAATCGTCAAAATTGATGGTCTCGCTGGGAGGCTTCGTTTTACTGGCGGCGACGGCAGTGGATGCCTCCGCTGCCTGGGATTCTTTGCTGTCTTCGATCATGGCTTCCACCTGCTTGACATCGATACGGGTAATGAGGGGCTCAAACGTTGACAATGGGTGTCCGGTCAGTGGCGCTTCCAGGTCTGTCCAATTCAGCGAACAATTCAGAAACGCCTCGCTTTTGTCAGCCATGGCAGGCAAGACCGGTTTGAGATAAGTCATCAGTACCCGGAACAGGTTGATTCCCACGCTGCAAACCGCGTGCACTTGCTCTTCTGTGCCGCTTTCCTTGGCCAGCGACCAGGGCTTTTTTTCATCGATATACTGATTGGCCTGATCAGCCAGGGCGATGATTTCACGTATCGCCTTGTTAAATTCCCGTTGTTCATACAGGTCGGCGATAGCGTCACCCCTGGCGATGAAGCTTTTTACCAGGTCTTCTTCGGCACAGTGGTCTGACAGCTGGTTGTCAAATTGCTTGCGCAGGAAGCCGGCGCAGCGACTGGCAATGTTCACGACCTTGCCGACAACGTCTGAGTTTACGCGCTGGACGAAATCTTCAAGATTGAGGTCGATGTCATCTATGGACGCGCTGAGCTTGGCGGCAAAGTAATAGCGCAAGTACTCGGCATCCAGGTGCTTCAGATAGGTGCTTGCCTTGATGAAGGTGCCGCGGCTCTTGGACATCTTGGTGCCATTCACGGTTAGAAAGCCATGGGCATAGAGGGCAGTCGGTGTGCGCAGGCCAGAAGACTGCAGCATCGCCGGCCAGAAGAGACCGTGAAAATTGATAATATCCTTGCCAATGAAATGGTAGAGCTCTGTGTCTGTGCCCAATTGCCAGTACGCGTCGAAATCGTGTCCCGTGCGATCACAATAATTCTGAAAGCTGGCGATATAGCCAATGGGGGCGTCCAGCCACACATAGAAAAACTTGTCAGGTTCGCCAGGAATTTCAAATCCGAAGTAGGGTGCGTCGCGACTGATGTCCCACTCTTGCAGACCGACTTCTGTCCATTCCTTCAGTTTGTTGGCGACCTGCGACTGCAGCGTATCGGAGGCGAGCCACTGCTTTAGCATGGCTTCAAATTCTGGCAGCTTGAAAAAAAAGTGCTTGGACTCTTTTTCGATGGGCTTGGCCCCGGAAATCGCAGACACCGGATTGAGTAACTCCATCGGGCTGTAAGTAGCGCCGCAGGCCTCGCAGTTATCCCCGTACTGATCTGCTGTTTTGCAGCGGGGGCAAATACCCTTAATGAAGCGGTCGGCCAGGAATAACTGCTTTTCCGGATCAAATGCCTGGGTGATCGTCCGCGAGGCGATGTGGTCATTGTCCTTCAGAGACTGGTAGACGGTTTCGCACCAGAAGCGATTTTCCTCAGAGTGCGTGGTGTGAAAGTTGTCAAAGCCAATGAGGAACCCAGCGCTGTCACGCTCGTGTTCCTCTTTAACAATTTCGATCTGCTGCTCGGCGCTGATACCGAGTTTTTCCGCCGTTAGCATGATAGCGGTGCCGTGTGCGTCGTCTGCACAGACGTACAGGCAGTGGTGGCCGCGCGATTTCTGGAAGCGCACCCAGATATCGGTCTGCACCTGTTCAAGCAGGTGTCCCAGATGCAGGGAGCCGTTGGCGTAGGGCAGTGCGCTGGTGACCAGAATTTTGCGTGGCGACTTAGCCGTCATGGGGTTCATCAATTGGTCAAAAAGGGGCGCTACTATAGCGTTTTTGCTTGGGGTTTTCACCCGCACCGCAGAGCCGCTGTGGTGCAGGCCCGATTTGAAGGAAATTGCTTCATACTCCGTCACGCAATCAAATTTCAAACTTAGCCAATAGCGAGATCACGCCATTGTTGAACGTGAGGCATGCCCCTATACTAGCCAGCCGGTAAAAAGCCGGCTCCACTGTCCGGTTCCAGCGCGAAGGTGTAAAGCAGATAATCATGAAGCAGATCAAACACATTATTGCGATAGCCTCTGGCAAAGGGGGGGTGGGTAAGTCAACGACTGCCGTCAATCTGGCGCTTGCCCTGCAGCGGTTAGGCGCACAGGTTGGATTGCTCGATGCAGATATCTACGGCCCCAGCCAGCAACTCATGTTGGGGATACCGGCAGGTCAGCGCCCCGAGCAGAAGGATAGTCAGTATTTGTTGCCCATTGAAGCCTATGGGTTGCAAACCATGTCGATGGGTTACCTGGTCAATGACAGCACGCCCATGGTGTGGCGCGGTCCTATGGCGGGTGGCGCGCTGGCGCAAATGCTGGAACAGACCCTGTGGGGTGAACTGGACTATCTGGTGATAGATATGCCACCGGGCACCGGGGATATTCAGCTTACCTTGTCCCAGAAAGCCAAGGTGGCTGGCGCGGTGATTGTCACCACGCCGCAGGATATTGCGTTGCTCGATGCACGCAAGGGAATTGAGATGTTCAGCAAGGTCGATGTACCGGTGCTGGGTATTATCGAGAATATGTCTGTGCATATTTGCAGTCAGTGTGGCCATCACGAGCACATTTTTGGTGAACACGGGGGCGATCGGATTGCGCAGGATTACGGTGTGCCACTGCTTGCCAGTTTACCGTTGGCGCTTTCCATCCGTGAGCAAACTGATGCCGGAACACCGACTGTGATGACAGAGCCGGAATCTGCTGTGACGGCGCTGTACCTCAAGGCTGCCGCTGCGGTGCAGGAGGCTCTTGCCGGGCAAGTAGACAGTGGCGTACGTCAGTTTCCAGAGATACAAATTTCCGACGACTGAATCAGCGATAGGTGACTACGGCGTGAGTATCAAAGCAGATAGATGGATCCGAACAATGGCCGACAAGCACGGCATGATCGAGCCCTTTGAGGCGGGTCAGGTCCGCTCCAATGGTGGTGAGCGTCTCATTTCATACGGCACTTCCAGTTATGGCTACGATGTGCGGTGTTCCCGTGAGTTCAAAGTATTCACCAATATTAATTCAGCCACCGTAGACCCCAAGCACTTTGACGAGGGTAGCTTTGTCGATGTAGTGGGTGACGTCTGCGTCATACCACCGAATTCTTTCGCCCTGGCAAGTACCGTGGAATACTTTCGAATCCCGCGCAATGTCCTGACGATATGCCTGGGAAAATCCACCTATGCTCGCTGTGGCATCATCGTCAATGTCACGCCGCTGGAGCCGGAGTGGGAGGGCCACGTCACGCTGGAGTTTTCCAATACCACGACACTACCGGCGAAAATCTATGCCAACGAAGGTGTTGCTCAGATGCTGTTTTTTGAGTCTGACGAGGTCTGTGAGGTGAGTTATAAGGACCGTGGCGGCAAATATCAGGGTCAGCGCGGCGTTACACTACCCAAAGCTTGATTGCACCTGAAACCCTGTTTTAAATCGTAGTTCCCGATGAGTTCCCGGCGCCAATGACTACTGCGACGTCCAGATACGTCGTAATCCCGTGCGGCACGGCTTGGCTGCAGTATCTTTGCCACAGACAGACGGGGCAGGACGCTGTAGAAACTGGCTCTCGCCCATAGATTTTTGCACTCGAATATTTTTTATGCCAGGTTCCGCTAGCCTTTAAAGCAAGTCTGCGGTGTATTGAATACCCGTAGCGGGAATCCGCTGTCCATCGAAAAAAGCTCCGGTATCGGTCCATACCAAGCGCTCTTCTATAAGCCACTGTGCGGCGAGTGGGTAAATGATGTGCTCTTCCTTCGCCACCCGGGCGGCCAGGCTCTCGGCGGTGTCATCGGTGTGTACCGGCACTCGGGCCTGGAGAACTGGCGGTCCGCCGTCGAGTTCCTGGGTGACAAAGTGAACGGTTGTTCCGGCTGTCGTGTCACCGGCGTCGAGGGCTCTCTGATGTGTATGCAGCCCGGGATACAAGGGCAGGAGTGACGGGTGAATATTCACTAAACGCCCGAGAAATGACGTGATGAAGACGGGCGTCAGAATACGCATGAAACCCGCCAGCACAACCAGGTCAACCGCGTTGGCATCGATTACGTCTACTAATGCCTGGTCGAATGCTTCGCGCGAGTTATAGTCGCGGTGATCGATGCAGCGGGCTGGAATTCCTGCATCGCGTGCCCGCTGCAGACCGCCAGCCTGCGAATTATTGCTAATCACCAGGCTGATCTGCGCGTTAAGTTGGCCGTTAGCGCAGGCGTCGATAAAGGCCTGTAGATTAGTGCCGCGACCGGATATTAGGATCGCCAAGCGCGGTAAGCCCCGCTGGTTCACGGCAGCAGTTCTACTCGATTTTCCCCAGGAGTGATGCGGCCGATCTCCCAGGCATTGTGTCCTGTGGTTTCCAGCAGAGACAGTGACGTGGCCACATCCTGAGGCGCCACACAGATCACCATGCCGACACCACAATTGAAGGTGCGATACATCTCCTGCGTCTCTACATTTCCCTGTGCCTGCAGCCACTGAAATATTTCCGGCCACTCCCAGCTGTCGGTGTTGATCTGAGCGTTGCAGTTATCGGGTAGCACTCGGGGCAGGTTTTCCAGAAAACCACCGCCGGTGATATGTGATAAGGCTTTTACCGGCACTGCTTCAAAGAGCTCCAGTAAGGCTTTCACGTAAATCGTGGTAGGAGTCAACAGGACCTGCCCCAGCGTGGTGTCTCCCAGTGGCTGTTGCAGGTCTGAATTATTGCGCTCGAGTATTTTTCGGATTAACGAATACCCATTGGAGTGCGGCCCGCTACTGGCGATGCCCAATAGCACATCCCCTTCCCCGACGGTGCTGCCATCGATAAGCTTGGATTTTTCAACTACGCCGACACAGAAACCGGCCAGATCATAGTCTTCTCCTTCATACATGCCAGGCATTTCTGCGGTTTCCCCGCCTACCAGAGCGCACCCGGCGAGCTCACAGCCCTGGCCGATGCCCGTGACCACATCGGCGGCGGTATCCACATTGAGTGCGCCGGTCGCATAGTAATCCAGGAAAAACAGTGGTTCGGCACCTGCCACTACCAGGTCATTGACGCACATGGCTACCAGGTCGATGCCAATGGTGTCGTGAATGCCCATATCCATCGCCAGGCGCAGTTTTGTGCCTACACCGTCGGTCCCAGATACCAGCACTGGTTGCCGATAACCCTCGGGGATCTCACATAAGGCACCAAACCCTCCGAGCCCGCCCAGAACTTCTGGTCGCGCAGTGCGGGCTGAGACGCCTTTGATGCGCTCGACCAGTGCATTGCCGGCATCAATATTGACGCCGGCATCCTTGTAGCTGAGGGCGGTGTCCCCGTTGTCATCGCTCATAGCGTGGAATCCAGTTACATTGAGGTGATGGTTAAGGGGCGGTATTTTATCGTGCATGCAACCCAAGCGCACTCATGATTTCGAGTTTGTCGTACCGTTGAGGCAGGTTTTTCTGGAATCCCGTGGTTGATATTGCTATGCCTTCCGCAATGGCGATGGTGTTCAATGCGCGAACGGTGCCTGACCCACTTCAGTACTGCTACAATGCTTCTTTTTCCGGGGGCCTCTGGATATGGATGTGAGACTGAAACTACTGAACGTGCTGTGTGCAATGCTTATTTTGCTGGCTGCGGGCGTCTCTCATGCAGAGGTAGTGCGGGACCTTTATGCGGCGAAGGTGCCGGTTGCCAGTCAGAGCTCCAAAGTGCTGTCTGCGGCTGCCCGTGAAGCGTTGGCTGAAGTGCTGGTGAAAGTATCCGGTTCTGACGGCTTGCTGAAAAACCCGGTGATTGGGGCCGCCCTTGCGAAACCGCGAAGCAACGTACTGCAATACGCCTATATAAGGAGTGAAGCACCCGGTGGTGGGCTTAAGGTGCAATTTGAGTTTGACCCGACCTACATTACAGACCTGCTGATGAAAGCAGGCGCGCCGCTGTGGACCGCAAATAGACCGTTGGTGCTGGCCTGGGTGGTTGTTGATGGTGAGCAGGGCCGATATTTCGTCAACCATGAGACTGAGCCGGAGCAGGCGCAACAGTTGGTGGATGCATTTTCGCGTCGGGGAGTCCCGTTACAGCTCCCGTTGTTTGACCTCACGGATACGGCAGCGGTAAGTCTAGAGGATGCCTGGCGGCGCGATGGCATCGTTATTCAGTCGGCTTCTGCGCGTTACCAGGTGCAGGACGTGATCGTCGGTCGGCTGGCAAGCTTGAGCGAGGGTAAATCTACCGGTGATTGGAGCTATTTCTACCAGGATGATCGAATTAACCGGTCTGTTACAGCGCCTGATTTGGGGGTTTTTGTGCGTGCGGGTGCAAATATTGTCGCTGATCAAATGGCAGCTCGCTATGCCATCGCGCCGAGCGAAGGTGATGGCACCGGCTTGCGTATGTCCGTTACCGGGGTGAGGAGCTACGCCGATTACGCGGCTATTGTCAGTTGGCTCGAAGGCCTTGAGTTGATTCAATCTGCCAATGTGGAGCAGGTTCAGCAAGACCGCATTGAGTTGCGTCTAATGGCACAAGCACAAGCGGCGCAGCTTGCCTCTATTATTGAACTTAACACTCGCTTACTGCCCGTGCCGATTGCCGGGTCCGAAATGGCGGCGCAGTTGAGCTACCAGTGGCAGAACTAGACCCGCAGCAGGCCGGGGCGGCAAAAGAGTTCTCCCGGCAGCACCAGCTACCGCTTGAGGTGAAGCTCCGCGATGATGCCACCCTGGACAATTTTCTCGCTTTGCCCAGGGTCGAGCCCCTGTTACGTGCTTTGCGCGTCCAGTTGGAGTCAGACGGGGAGCCCATTATTTACCTCTACGGTCCCGCCGGATCTGGAAAGACCCATCTACTGCAGGCCAGTTGTCATCTGAGCGATGCGGGAACCCTTTACCTGCCGCTCAAAGAGTTGGCCCAGTACCCTGCTGAGGACGTGCTGCAGGGGGTCGAACAGCTTGATCGGGTGTGTATTGATGATCTCAATGTTGTGCTGGGCGATGTTCAGTGGGAACGGGCACTGTTCAATCTGTATAACAATGCCCGCCAGCGGGGTTGCCGCCTGGTGGTAGCTGGAGATGCGGCTCCGCGTGCACTGACGGTGGAACTAGATGATCTCCGCTCGCGCCTCTCCTGGGGTATTGTTTATCAGCTTGCGGATGCAGACGATGACGACAAGGCCTCCCTATTACAATTCCGCGCAGCCCGCAGGGGCTTGTCCCTGTCTGCAGAGGTCGCTAACTTTATTGTTAGTCGCGCGCCCCGTGAAATGGAACATCTCCTGGAAGTGCTGGACAAACTGGATAACGCATCCCTATCCCAGAAGCGGGCTCTATCCATTCCGTTTGTAAAACAGACGTTAGGGTGGTGATGTAACGCTGGCGCCAAATTGCCATTCTGGTGAATGGGTGCCACGAACACAATTCGATTGCTAGTCTTACCGCCTAGGTCAATCTGTGTTGCAATCGTTCAATCAAGCTGGAAGCGATCAGCATCCAACTGGCAGGGAAATTTCTCCCGATAGTGTTTTAGTGCAGCGCCATCCAGCACAACGCTAGCAGCGGCGTTGTCGTTCTGCGCGTCTAACAGAAGCTCGCCATCGGCCGCAATCGCCAAACTGTCTCCACTGTACTGGAATCCTTTGGCATCAGCGCCGATGCGATTTACCCCCACCACACATGCAAGATTTTCCATCGCCCTGGCCATGAGTAACTGGCGCCAGTGATGGCGGCGCTGTGCCGGCCAGTTGGCGACATATACCAGCAGGTCGTAATCGTCCTGGTTGCGACTGAACACGGGGAAGCGCAGGTCGTAACACACCTGCAGGTTGATCCGCCAGTCGCGCCAGGACACAACGACACGTTTCTGACCGGCCGTGTAGCGCTTGTCTTCGCCGGCCATACGGAACAGATGGCGTTTGTCATAGTGCTGTACTTCAGAGGGGGTGACAAACAACATGCGGTTGTAAACGCAGTTACCCTCGCGAACGGCGATGCTGCCAGTTATAGCACAATCCTGTTCTACCGCTAGTCGTAACAGCCATTGCTCGGTGGTGCCGCCCGGGTCCTCTGCGTTGGCCAAGGCATTCATGGAAAAGCCCGTGGTGAACATTTCCGGTAACACGATGAGGTCGGTGGAATGATCAAGGTCCTCGATTGTGGCGCCGATTTGCCGTCGGTTGTCTTTGGGTTGCTCCCAGGCTAGTTCACATTGAATGAGCGTTACGTCTAGATTGCGCATAGGGTCTCAGCCGCACTGAGCAGCACATCATCATTTTTTGCGAAGCAAAAACGCAGGTAGTGTTGATCGGGCGACTCCTCATAAAAAACGGAGATAGGAATGGATGCGATGCCGTGCTGGTGTGTCCAGTCCTCAGCCAGCTGCGTGTCCCGCTCCTGTGTGATGGCGCTGTAATCAAGCAACTG
>TARA_R110002072_G_scaffold1380_2_pt1 | contig 22011 bp, 23 predicted proteins | sample TARA_R110002072 | Tara Oceans TARA_R110002072 (sample SAMEA4397118) | marine metagenome | biome: Polar Biome; feature: [SRF] surface water layer (ENVO:00010504); material: water (ENVO:00002006), including particulate matter (ENVO:01000060) such as... | depth 5 m | reverse complement strand
GAGGATGATTCCAGTACTGGTTCTACTAGTTTAAGTGGTAATTCATTTAAGCCTACCAAAAAAGCGCGTGGTTTTACTTTCCGAGTTGTAGGGAGTCGATTTTTTGTTTTTGAAGAAAATATCATTTCTAATTTTGACTATATTTTTTATTCCGTCTATAAAAACTCTGTAGTACGTATCATTGACAACTTCTTTGACAGCGATTTTATTCACATTTCAAAAACAAGTCAAGAAGGTAAATTAAGATGGACAAACAACCGTTTTTCTTCACCTGTCTTTTTAGAGTTAGATCCTTTTTCTTCCGCAGATGAATTGGATTGGAATCAATTCGAAAAAGGATTTGCAGCCTACAATCCTTTTATGAATTATACGCTTCAGACCAAAAACAGATACCCTGTTCAGTTTTCAGCAGAAATGCGTAATAGTTTAGCAAAACAATATATTGATTCGGTTCGAATCTATAATGAAGAAGCTTTCGCAGGCGAAATCTCATTAAAAAGTCACTTTTACAGTCACTATAGAAGTCGATACAATACACAAATAGCCAATAAAGTCTATATCGATTTAAAAGATTTTGAAACGGAACGTCTAAAAATAGAACACGAACAAAACTCGGGATTTCGTTCGTACTTTAAGTGGAAAGTCAATCAGTTTTTAAAAGTATTTTCAGATTATGGTACAGAACCTTCTAAGGCTATTGTAGTTTCTATCTATGTGATTTTCTTCTTTGCATTCATCTATCTCTTCTTCCCAAACACTTGGGATAGCCATGGCAAAAACCGTTTGATGAATCGTTTTCGTTTTTTTACTAAATATATGAACAGAGATGCTGGCATGCACGATGTGTATTTAGAAGGACAACAAGACGAATTGTTAGCCTCAGAAGACTTTAAAAACTACATGCAACAATCAGAAAAACACATTCCTAAATTTTTTATGGTTACTGCCATGCCTTTGTACAAATGGTCAGTTTCTGGCACCAAACTATCGGCTTCGTTTTTAAAGCGAATCGACATTATGAAAGGTACTTGGAGCAATTTACCAAAATCGAAACGCATTTGGAAGTCAATTTTATTGGTAAGTATATTTTTGATAGCTGTAGTGTATGATATTTTTATAAAAATGTTAAACGCCTTAATGCTTTCCATCAACACGTTTACAACCCTAGGTTTTGGTGAAATCCCTATAAAAGGCTTACCACGCTATTTGGCCATTATCCAAGGCTTTATTGGTTGGTTTATGCTCACTATATTTTCTGTTTCATTAATCTCTCAACTGCTCAACTAATGAAAAAGTTACTCTTACTGTTTACTGTTCTTATATCGCAACATGCTTTTTCTCAGGAAGATGACATCAATTGGCGCATCATTCCATCTCTTACAGAATGGATTGAAGAAATCAACAACTCAAAAGATTCGGTTTATGTTGCAAATGATATCAAAGTACTGATTGATTATGAAAAAGATTCTTTGATAGTCCATTTACAAAGTGACAGAAAAAAGTATGAAGGGAAAACCAGAGAAATTCAACTCACAGTAAACAAACCAATCCGTTTAAATCGTTGGTTTATTGAAAATTATTTTGGCACCCAAAAACTAACCATCATTAAGAACATTCGCTTTGAAAAAGAGGTTAATTTAAGAGACATGAAAATGTATGGTTTTGCCTTTGAAAATATAATCTTTGAGGATGAACTGACATTTAATGGTCAGAAACGTCGTGCTTGGTTTCGTTTTAACGACTGTAAATTTCGAAAAGATGTGTCACTTATGAACATCAATGAATCCTCTTGGATGATTTTTGATGGTTGTGTTCTTGATGAGCAGTTTTACACGTTTCAGGTCTCTGGAGAACATATTATAAGAATTACAAACACTACTGTAAAAGAAACATTAAACCTAGGTTTTACTAAATTAAAACAGTTTAGAATTGATAACTGCGACATAGAAACATTATATCTACAAAATGCTGAAATCTCTACGGCAGGTTATTTGACCAACAGTACTATTAAAAATATAGATCTTGAAGGAGCTCTTTTACCAGAAAATAACACCTACATCCCTTTTCATCAGATTAGTCAAAAGGTGGCATTACTCCAAAGAAATTTTGTCAACGATACCACACAGACTTCATACTACAAGGCACAAACTCATAAGGATTTTGAAGATAAAAAAAGTTACGACCTTCTTATTGCTTCCTACAAACTCTTGTTGAAGAGTTATCAAAATCGAGGTGATAAGAGCAGTTATAATGCTTGTTACTTGGAAATGCGTGATAAGGAAACAGACTATTATAAGTATATCTTAGACAAAGAACCAAGCTTTGACAACTTTCTCACCTATCAACTCAATGTGTTTTTAAGAGTTTTTTCAGATTACGGAACCAAACCCACAAAAGCCATTATGTTTTCTATTTATGTCATTTTGTGCTTTGCATTCATCTATCTCTTTTTTCCAAATCATTGGGACAGTCATGGTAAAAACCGCATCATGGACCGTTATCGTTTTTTTACCAAATACATGAACAAAGACGCTGGTATGCACGATGTGTATTTAGAAGGACAACAAGACGAATTGTTAGCCTCAGAAGACTTTAAAAACTACATGCAACAATCAGAAAAACACATTCCGAAGTTTTTTATGGCTACTGCCATGCCTTTGTACAAATGGTCAATTTCTAGCACCAAATTATCGGCTTCGTTTTTAAAGCGAATCGACATTATGAAAGGCACTTGGAGCGATTTACCGAAATCCAAACGCATTTGGAAATCGGTTTTATTAGTTAGCGCATTTTTAATCTCGATAACCTATGACATTTTTATAAAAATGCTAAATGCCTTAATGCTCTCCATAAACACCTTTACTACCTTAGGTTTTGGTGAGATTCCCATCAAAGGTTTGCCTCGTTATTTGGCAATTATACAAGGCTTTATTGGTTGGTTTATGCTGACTATTTTCTCTGTTTCTTTAATTTCTCAACTTTTAAATTAATATGAAAACAAAATTCACAACCGTCATTGCGAACAAAGTGAAGCAATCCCATAAATTGAAACTAAAATTAAACAGATTGCCACGTCATTCGTGCCTCATTCCTCGCAATGACGAAATAAAAAAGATTCTATTCCTATTTGCTGTGTTGTTTTCTATCAGCAGTTTTTCTCAAACACCTAGCAAAAATCTTAAAGAATATTCTTATGCGCAATTGTTTGATATGATTGCCAAAGAGAAAGACAGTGTGTTTACTTTAAAAGATGCACATATAAAATACAATGCCAAAACAGATTCTCTACTTACTACCATTAAGTATGCTTTTATGGATCTAACTCCTGTAAACAAGAGCCCTAAAAAAATAGTAATAGACAAACAACTCAAGTTTACAAATGTCTATTTTTCTGATAAATTCTATAGAGCTGACATTGAAGATGATTCAAGTTCAGCCTATTATGGTGGATATCTTTTTAATCTACATTGTAAAGAAAACGTTGAATTTAGAAATGTATTAGGGTTACAACTTCATAACAGCATTTTCGAAAAAGAGTTTAGATTTTTTAATAACACAATCTTTCAACTTGAAGATAAGTTTTTTAGAGATAAAAAAATTCAACAAGGTTTTTCTCTAAGTAAAAATGTTTTTAAGAAAGGTGTTATTATTAATAATTACTCAAATACTCCTTTTCAAGATAAGTTCCCCTTTATTGAGTTTTATAAAAATACTGTTTACACAGATTATTCAGAACAAAAACCCAAAATCAACAATCCCTTTCGTATATCAATGATAGAAGTAAATAATTTTGCAGTTATTGCTGATAATATCATTAAAGGAGAGGGTTTTAGTAGTTTAAATTTTAATAAAAATAAGACGTTGTCTTTTGTTAACAATCAATTTGAGAGTCCTAGAGTAAGGTTTATCGTAAAAGAAACCATTGATAATCTTGTTCTTAAAGAAAATAATTTTAGCAAAGGAGTACGTTTAAACTTTACTCATTTAAAACCTTCTGATTTAATTGAATGGAAACAGTTTAACAATTCCATCACTTCTTCTAATGCATTTAATAATTATACTGATTTATTACCCGATAAAGAATATAACAAAATTAACACCGATTCTTTTACTACGTATTACAAAGAAAAATTACGATTTCAAAACCTAGAAGTATATGGTGGAGAGGCAGCTTTAAGAGGAGCATTGTATAGACATTATCGCGAAAACTTTGATATGGTAAGTGCCAATGCTGTGTATATGAATTTAAAAGATTTTGAAACCCAGCATTTAGAATATCAATTTGAAGCAAATCCTAGTTTCGATACCTATTTTCAATGGAAAGTCAATCAATTTTTAAAAGTCTTTTCTAACTATGGCACCAAACCTTCTAAAGCAATTACATTTTCTGTCTACGTAATTTTTGTATTTGCTTTGTTTTATTTGTTCTTTCCCAATTCTTGGGATCGACATGGAAAAAACAGAATCTTAGATCGCTACAGTTTTTTCTTAAAATATATGGACAAGAAAGCCGGAATTCATGAAGTGTATTTAGAAGGTCAAAAAGAAGAAATATTAGCCTATGATGAGTACAAAAAACTGATTGAAAAATCCGATAAGAGAGTCCCCAAGTTTTTCACAGCAACTGTCTTACCTATTTACAAATGGTCTGTAGCCGGAACGCAATTATCTACTTCCTTTTTAAGAAAAATTGACGTGATGAAAGGTACGTGGAGTGAGTTACCAAAATCGAAACGGATTTGGAAATCTATCTTATTAGTTACCGTTTTTTTAATTGCAGTTTGTTATGATGTATTTATCAAAGTTTTAAACGCCTTAATGCTCTCCATCAATACCTTTACAACACTTGGGTTTGGAGAAATCCCGATAAAAGGATTGCCAAGATATCTAGCAATCATTCAAGGTTTTATTGGTTGGTTTATGTTGACTATTTTCTCTGTTTCGTTAATCTCACAACTATTGAATTAGGATGTCATTTCGAGAGCCTCAATGACCGTTAGAAAACCTCAATGACTGTTCGAGAGCCTCAATGACCGTTCGAGAGGCGGGAATGAAAATTAAAAAATATGTGATATTTTCTTCCCTCCTTGGAGGGAAAGAAATGAATAGTTATTTCAATAGTTTTTATAAGTTTCATACTACCCATCCGCTTTTTTCTTAACATATGTTAATATATTGCTGTATATCAGGTAATTAAATTTTTTACATTTCTGTTTTTAACATTTTTTTAACTATATTTGAGAAGCCCTTATATTGTTTTTTTGTCGGACTTAACCAAACCTATCAAATGAAAATTATATTTCTCTCAGACATTTTCAATCAATTTTCTGAAAATTCAGAAGCTCAAGTGATCTTGATGTACGCTGAAAACATCTTCCTCTTTATCATATTTTCTTATGCCTTATTTGCAATTATAACAACCCCTATTATGTTGTTTTACTCTGCCATTGATAATTTTTTTAAATGGAAAAAAAATAATTCATTGATTACAAATGAAATCTGCTGTGAGGATACAAAAAATCATCCTATTTATGTTTCTAAGGTGTGTAATCTTTATAAAAAATCACTCTCTAGATTTGTTGGTAACGTACTTGGTTTATTTACTTGGAATGTTTGTTCTCTGATTTATATTCTCTTTGTATTTCCCGATTTTAAAACTGGGGTGGTAAATTATTTTATATTCCCTTTTGAAGTCATAGAATCTTATACTTTCTCGAATATGACAGGTTCTCTATACCAAAATAGCGCTAGTTGGTTCTATATGCTTGTTATTTTAGGAGCAACCTTTGTGTCTTATCAACTAGGAAAGATGATAGCCCCTATTCTATTCAGAAAAAAACTTCCAGATACGTATAAAAAACTTTCTTTGGCTTAGTTCTTTCTGTATATTAAAATGAAACCCACTTGTAGTTTAATACAGTAGTGCTTTCATTTTCTGTTGATATACTTCAAACTCTTTTAAGTTATGGTGTGTTCCCGTAGATATTGGTACAAACTCTTTCTGTGAAGACTTCACCAAATCAAAAAGCTCTTTAGAATGGGTAAAAGATGTGGTTCTGTCATCATCTCCATGAAAGAAAGTAATAGGAGAAGTTATATTTCCAATCATTTTATCCGTTCTAAAAGGATACTTCACTAAAAAGGTTGGAGATAAAGCAAAGTAAAACTGAGTAGCTCTTTTTAGATTGTAAAAAGGTGCTTCTAAAACCACGTGTTTTGGGTTATTTGCTGCCCCAACTTTGGTTGCAAAAGTAGCCCCTAAAGAACGTCCGTATACCACAATTTTATCTTCAGAAAACTTTGTTTTTACATGATTGTAGGCCAACAAAGCATCGTTATACATTTGTGTTTCATTAAAACTTCCGGTACTTTTTCCATAGTTGCGATAGTCGATTACAAACACTTCATAATTGTACTCTAATAAATACGGCACAATGGTTCCCCAACGTTGTAAATTTCCTTTATTTCCATGAAAAAAGAGAATGATTCCTTTTGGTTTTTCTAACGTAAAATGAAGTGCGTTGATGGTTTCATTGTCAGCTGTTTTTAAATTGACTTCCGTAAATGCTTGCGGAAATTGATACACCACATTTTTTGGAACTCTTTTACCGTTTAAGAACAAGAATCGTTCTTGAAAAATATAAAACAAGAGCAATCCAACACCTAAAAAAATGAAAATTCCGTAGAGGATTTTTTTAATCATTTCCTTTTCTTTTTTGTTCTTATAAAATCGATGCTCGTTTTTTCTCTGTCTAAGGCCACTATCTTTTTAGAGTTCAGAATTTCACCCAAGGCTCTATGGTAACTTTCATAATTGTGTAAATCTTTATGTCCGCCACCAATAATGGGAAACAGTTTTGTAGAATCTGGTTTTAGTTTAGACAAGCGTAAACTAGATTTAAATCTGATAACTTTATCGTTGGTTCCATGAATAATATTAATGGGGCACTGTACATATTTAATCCATTTGTAGGTTGGCATTTGATAACGCATCACCAATCCTAAAGGAATTAATGGCAAATACCGTTTTACATTTTTAGACATGCTAAAATATGGGCAAGCCAAGACCAAAGCTTTTGGTTTATTAATGGAAGCTACTTTGGTGGCCAAACCTGTTCCGAGCGATCGTCCATAAACAATAATATGTTGTTCTTTTACTTTCTCTTTTAAACGATCATAGACATACAAAGCATCGTGTTTCATGCTCTCTTGACTTAATTTACCGGTACTTTTTCCAAACCCTCTGTAATCTATCATAATTACATCATAGTTATGAATGGTGAAGTCTACAGCAAATTTTCCCCAACCTTTAATGCTTTTAGAATTTCCTTTTAAGTAATAAACAAGTCCTTTTGGCTTTTCAACTTTAAAATGCAGTCCATTGATGATGGTTCCATCTGGTAATTCTAAATTGTATTCATCTACTTGTTGATTTTCATACTGAAATTTAAAATCTTCTGGTAATTTTTCTGGATGAAATAGAATTCGTTCTTGAAAAAAATAGAGAACAACACTCACAAAAGCAACTACTGCAATTAAGATTAGTAAATAGGATGTCCAAGGCATAAAGTTGATTTGTTAAAACGAATCTACCATTTTTTATTGAGTACTAGAGATTAAGATAAGCTCTTCTTGCGGTGCAATTAAATATTGTGCACCGAATTTGGTAACTACAGCCATTTCTTCTACAGAAATTGTTTTAAGAGTTCCGTCTGCTCGTTTCCAAGCATGAAATCCATCAAAAGCAAAAGTCATTCCTTCTTTTAATTGTTTTTCTGAAGCCGGACGAACATGTGATGCTTGCGAACCACCTAAATTTGGACCTACATCATGCGCAACATAACCTACAGGATGACCAGTACTCCATGGCACATATTCCGATTTTGCATTGGTCATTAATTTTCTTTGAGCGCGATCTACATCAACACCTTTTACTCCTGGCTTCATGGTTGCCAAAGCAATTCTACTTCCTGCCTTGCTACTTTCCCAATAGTATTGAATTTCTTCTGGAGCTTCAGTTTCGCCTTCTTTTAAGACATAGGCAAATCGTTGAATGTCGCTTACCCATCGGTTGAATAATTTAATTCCAAAATCGATTTGAATTACATCTCCTGGCATGATAATTTTATCTGTTGCATGAGAATGCCCTCTATCTGGGCCTGAGTTTACATTCGGATTTTGGTCAGCAGCCCAGCCATCTTTTACTCCATAAGTTGCCATTTTTTGTTTTAGAAAACGAGCAATATCTGCGTCCGTGCTTTTTCCTGGCACCACTTGTTTGTATGCTTCAATTTGCCAATCTGCAGTAAGTTGTGCTGCCTTTTTTAAGATTTCTACCTCTTCTGGAAGTTTAATAGATAACCATTCATAAATTAAATCTGTTGAAGAAACTAAGTTGTTTATTTGATCTCCTAACAGATTTTCTAAATTGATTCTTTGCGTATACGTTAAACCATCTGCAGTTGAATTTGAAGTTGAAGAATTGATTGCAATCTTCTCAAATTTTTTCTCTTTGATAAAATCGACTGCCATGCTAACGGAAGATTTTCCTCTTTCAACAGAAATCACGGTATCGTGAATATCTAAATCATCTAAAGCCGTCGCTTCTCCTGAGGGAGAAAAAACTATCGAATGAAATCCTTCAGTATCATTATAAAAAAGAAAAGCGGCAGTTCCTCCTGCATTTTCTCCACCAATATGATCTGCAATTGGGTCGTTATTATTTTCTCTACAAATCACCAACCAAGCATTAACTTTCGCTGCCTCTAAGGCTTTTGGCAGTAGTTGATTAATTCGTTTTTTTCTAATTTCTGCCCAAGGGTTTTCTCCCCAATACGCAACAGGGTCTATGGTAGGTTTGGTTGTTGTGGATGACTGACAACTCACCATTAAAAACACGACTGTGATAAAAAGGAAATTTATATTTCTCATATAATGTAATCTGTTAGTTTTTACAAAAACGAAACTACAGATTTTATAGTCTTGAAACAAATGGAAAATAAAATGAAAATTGTGTAACTTTAACCAAATCAAGTTTTTGTAACAATTCCCTAAACCGTTACACAAATAGAGTAACTAACCTAACCAAACGCATGATTACAATCTTCCGGAAAATTCGGCAAAAACTTATTGCCAATAATAGTGTCTCAAAATATTTAATCTATGCTATAGGCGAGATTTTATTAGTAGTTATTGGTATTTTAATTGCAGTTCAAGTAAATGCTGCATACGAAAATGGCAAAAAAAATGACCTCAAAAAAGTATATGTCAATAACTTAATTAATGACCTTTCTAAAGATACGCTTCAGTTATCTACCAATTTAAAACTAAACTTAGATTCTTTTTTAGTGAATTCAGATTCGGTTATCAACTTTATTAATAATCAGAACACTACCGTTGAAGATATTAAAGAATATGCAAAAACTAAAGGTGGATTTAGCGGTTTAAGAACGGTTAATACTTATAACACTAACACATATAACTTATTAGTTTCTACTGGTAACATTGATCTCTTTAAAGATGCTGTTATACAAGAAATTATGGAGTTAAACAGGCTTCAGAAATTAGAAAAAACTATTTCTACAGGGAATAGAAACACTTATTTTAATCAATTAAACAATTATCAAGATCGTTATTTATTGTATTTAAAGAGTAATCTAAGACTCACTGAAACTGTTTGGGATAAAGTAGATGCAACAAAACATGCTCCTATTTTTACCAACACTGTTTTTTTACATAATCATGCTATTACAAGGTATGTGAATCTTACAACTGATGTTTTCTCAAAAACTAAAAAGCTACTGAATACGCTAAAGACTCAATAAAAAATTATGATTAAATTTTTTAGAAAAATAAGACTTGACCTTATGAATCAAAATAAGACTACCAAATACATGAAATATGCCTTTGGTGAAATTGTACTTGTCATTGTTGGTATTTTAATAGCCTTACAAATAAATAATTGGAATGAGAATCGTATCAATTCAATAAAAATAAAAAACTATTTAACAGAGATTGTTAAAGATTTAGAAGCAGACACAACTAGTCTAAAGCATTCTATAAAATATGCCAAAAAGAGAAAGGTAAAAACAAAGGAATTTCTGGCCTTAAAAGATTACAATATATTATCTGTTGATAGTCTAGAAAAAAGCTTGGAAACATTCTATACTATCATTCCTTTTAACAAATCTACTTTTAACAAAATTGAAAATTCCGGGATTACTAATTATGGTAAATACGATTCTATAATTGACTACTTAAAATATTATTACACTATTGTTATTCCTGATTTTGAAGATACTGCAGCAGCGAATAATCGTGCCGTTGATAAAGAAGACAATTACTGGAGATATGAACAAAAGGTATATGAATTCACTTATGATAAAGACCTAATTTCTAAGCAAACAACTAAAGAAAGAAAACGACAGCTCGTAAAACTTCTAGAACAACCAACGGCTCGTAATATTTTAAAAATAGATTATCGGCGAAACAAAGAACTTGCTTCTACTCTGAAAGTATGGAATGAAATAATTGTTAAAATACTTGACGAAACTAAAAAGACGCTGAATGATTAAATTCTTTCGAAAAATAAGATATAAAATCATGGAGACAGGGAAAACATCTAAGTACTTTAAATACGCTATCGGTGAAATTGTGTTGGTAGTTATTGGAATTTTAATAGCATTGAGCATTAATAATTGGAACGAAAATTTACAAATTAAACGCACCAATCAATTGTTTCTTAAAAAAATGTTGATTGACTTAGACAATATAGATACACGTTTAAATAGTATTGTTTATACCTACTCTGAAGACAATGATTTTGATTACATAAGTTTAACGGAAGCAATTAATAATTGTGATTCTATTCTAAAGCTTACGTATCAAGGATTAAAAAAAGAGCATTTAAAGTATTTGGCAACTACAAAAACTATTCAAGGAGGAACTCTCATAAATATTTATGACAACACCTACAATGAACTTTTAAATACAGGAAGACTTTACAGCTTAGGTTCTGATAAATTGGTAAAAGCCATTCAGGATTTTTATAAATTTTGTGAACGAGAAACCAAATATCAAACATATAATAATGATGAGGTTACTCGTGGAATGATAAAGTATGAGGATGGTTTTGATTTGCTCTTTATGAATTACAGAGAAACTCCATCTAATTTTACCTTAAAAGATTATCCATTTTACTTTGATTTTAAATCTACAGAATACAAGAATTTTCAAATAGGATTGACTATAACTGGTGATAGTCAAAATAACAACAAAAGAAAAATGCTAAAGATCATTAAAGAAGCCCAAGAATTAAAAAACATCATTCATGAAGAACTAAGCTACTATGATTAAATTTTTTAGACATATTCGAAAATCAATGATTATGAAAAACAATACCTTAAAATATTTTAAGTATGCTATTGGCGAAATCGCGTTGGTTATGATTGGAATTTTACTCGCATTACAAGTAAATAACTGGAATGAAGAGAAAAAATTACAACGACTCAAAGTGGTCTATATTGATAAAATGATTGAAGATTTAAAATCAGATATTGTAAATAACACTTTAAATAAAGCGGAGGTTGAAAATCTAGCAAATTATGGGAAATATGTAATTGAAGTTGTTACAAAAAACAAGTCGGTAAAAGATAAAAGTGAATTTGTGTTAAAACTACAACAAACAGGTAGGGTTAATTTTCCAAACTTAGCCAATAACACTTATATAGATTTAGAGTCATCCGGAAATTTAAAGCTATTCAAAAATGAAGAATTGATAGATGCCATACGTTCTTATTATAAATCTGATAGTGATTTTTGGAGAGAAGCTTATATCAGTAGAACGGCTGAAGGCCTTTTACCAAAAGTAGTAGAAATAATTCCTTTTGATTTACAAGAACAAATTATGAATTCAGAAATTGAAAGAGCGAAAACAAAGAAAACATATGATATAGAAAACCGTGTAGATTTAAAAATATCAGATAAAGCATTTTTAGCTATTATCACTAAACTAAAAACTAGAGACGATTTAAAATTCCATCTTAAAAATGCAACCAGGGCACACATGCTTCAGATTCGCTTTAATATTGAATCTATCAAAAAAGCCAAGAATATTATTGAACTGTTAGAAAAAACAAAATGATTAAATTCTTTCGTAAAATCCGTCAAAACTTGATTAAAGAAAATAAAATCTCTAAGTACTTAATGTATGCTTTGGGCGAAATTATACTGGTTATTATTGGAATTTTATTTGCGCTACAAATAAATAACTGGAATGAAGAAAATAAAACTGAGCAAGAATTGCAAAGCTCTATGGTTTCCATGATAGAAGAGCTAAATGAGAATATTAATTTTTTGAACAAAGAAAAAGAGAGTTTTCAGCTTCGATTGGAAAGAACAACAAAGCTTATAGAGAACAAGGCAACGGATAAAGATTTAAAGGAAATTATTGAATATATTGGACAAGATGTAAATTCTAGACCTTTTAAAAAAGTATTTGAATTGATCAAAGAAAATAAGCAATTACAACTCATTGAAAATAAAGAATTAATTAAAAGTATCAATAATTTTTATGAATACATATTACCAGATATCGATAAACTTTCTACATGGCATGATGGTTTTGTAAGCGACAATATTGATCCTTATATCTTAGAAAACATTCCTCTTGAAAAGGGATTGGTTGACCCTAAAATCACAAGACAACTTTTAACACAAATTAAGTTTAAAAACATCTTAACCTACCAAAGCATTATCTATGAGAGTTTTGTTAGAGCAACTACCTATACAATAGAACAAGCTGAAGAATTGAGTATTCAGATAACATCTTATCTCAAGACACAATGATTAAATTTTTTAGACACATAAGACAAAATATTATCATGAAGAATCAAAACGGAAAGTATCTAAAATACGCTATCGGTGAAATTGTATTAGTTGTAATTGGAATCTTAATCGCGCTTCAAATTAATAATTGGAATGATGAACGAATTCAAAAAACGAATCAATTACAACTAAGTAAAAGACTCTTTGATGAAACAAATAGAAACATTGCTAATTTTAATTTAGAAAAAATAACTGCACTAAAAACAAAATCTAGCATACGAACCATACTTCATTTAATTGATGAGAATTATTCAAAAGTTAACAAAAAACTAATAGACAGTCTTCTTTTTAATGCGCTAGTAACTCCTACCATAGATTTTAATAATGCTGTTTTAAATGAAGCTTTATCAACAGGGCAATTAGCCAATTTTAAGAATGATACCCTAAAAAACATCTTGTATAGTTTGCCTACAAAATTAGAGCAACTAAAAGAACGAGAAACTGCCTTATTTGATGATAATACCGCATATTTTGTTCCATTAATCTATAAACATACATCACTTAGACAAATAGATTATCAATTCTCTGGAATGGCTAATGAAATTAAGAAGAGTCGCTTAAAAGAAACAGATAACAGAGTACTATTAAGAATGAGAGAATTTGAAAATGTGATTGATAATCAATACTATCTCATTAATCGCTTAACCACAAATTACCAAGAAGTAGAAAATCTATTGACTAATTTAAGCAAACTATTACAAGAACAAATAGATGTTACACAATGATTAAATTTTTTAGACACATAAGACAAAACATGATTAAAGAAAATCGTATTTCAAAATATACATTATACGCTATCGGTGAAATTATCTTAGTGGTCATTGGAATTCTAATAGCCTTACAGATTAACAACACTAATGAGCTATCAAAACAACGTAATTTAGAGCTGCATTATCTTAAGAATATTAAAACAGACTTAATTCTTAATATAAAGCATTTAGAAAATTATATTGATGCAAGAGAAACTGCCATAAATTCTGCTAATGAAGTTATTGCACATTATGAGGGTAAACCCATAAAAGATTTGAAGGCATTTAGTAGGCATACTGTGAATATCTATACTTGGCGTAAGTTTTTTCAAATTAATAATACATTTCAAGAACTGATGAATTCTGGAAATCTAGCTTTAATTTCAAACGATTCTATTAAAGATATTTTACTAAACATGGAATCTCTTTATAAATTAATGAAAGATGGAGAAGCTCATTTTAGATATGACTCCGAAGTTCTGTTATATGAACCCTCTTATAACATGATGGACATGAATCCAATCGTTCAAAATTACATGTATTATGCAAGTAAAGGTGCTGTTGGTGACAATAGAGAACTATCTAAAAAAGAATTTCAAAACATGCTAAAAGATATCAAACAAAAAAATGGTTTTGTAATGGCTGTGTATCAATTTAGTGAAATGAATGTGCAGTTTAACGAAATGAAAAATATGTGTGAACAGCTTATAGTATTAATCGATAAAGAGCTAGTTAATAATGATTAAATTCTTTCGAAAAATTCGTCAAAACCTCATTATGGAAAACAAAACAGGTAAATACTTTAAATATGCCATTGGCGAAATCATTCTAGTTGTTATTGGTATTTTGATTGCATTGCAGATTAATAATTGGAATGAAAACAGAAAATTACAGTTAAAATCGTACGATTATTTACAACGCTTAAAAGTTGATCTTGATAATGTATCTAAAGATGTAAACAGCTCATTAAAGTCTACAGAACGTAAATCCAAGCAAGCATTAATTGCATTAGAAGCATTAGAATCAAAAGAGCTTTCACCCTCAAAACAAAAAGATTTTGAAAGGCATTTAAAAGAATACTTTCAATTTCAAATTACGATTCAAAATACAACAGCCTATAACGAAATGTTGAGTTCTGGTGATTTAGGTCTTATTAAAAATGAGTGGTTAAGATCTGCTTTTGCAGATTTGTCTGACGATCGTGATTTTATAATTGAAGTAAATCAAACGAATCATAGTGCCTATAAAAACAATAGTGGATTCATTGAAAAATACGTGCGTTACAACATTCTTAAAACAGATAGTATTTCAAAAAAAGTAAGTGCTTCTTATGATTTTAATGCCATGGCCAATGATCCTTTTTTTATTAATCAAATTTCTGGTCAAGTCTATACGTGGCAGGATATGACATGGATGTATAAAGATTATCAAAGAGATGTAAATAGACTTAAAGATAGCATCCTAGTAGAACTAAAAAAATATGATTAAATTCTTCCGACAAATACGATACAAACTTATGAATGAAAATAAAACATCCAAGTATTTTAAATACGCTATCGGAGAAATAATACTTGTAGTTATTGGAATTTTGATCGCTCTTCAGATTAATAATTGGAATCAAAATAGAACTAATGAAAATTTAGAAGCTAAATATCAAGTTCGCCTTTTAGAAGATTTAAAAGAAGAAAAAGCGATTATGGAAGCCACACTAAATTATTCTGAAGAAGTTAAACGTCATGCAAAAAAAGCAATAACTTTATTTGAAAACCCATTAAAAAATGAAGAGGATCCTGCTGAAGGCTTAATCGATTTTTATCAGGCAAGTCAAATTCAGAGTCCAGCATCCGCCAAGTCAACTTACCAAGAACTGATTGCTTCTGGTCAAATAAATCTTATTAAAAATGATGATCTTAAAACCTCTTTGATTCGATATTACGAGTATAATTGGACAAATGCTAAATCGGTAAACTTACCTTCTATCTATAGAGAAAACTTACGAGGTAAAATGAGTAATGCCATACAAGAAGAAATTAGAAATAATTGTGATGATGTGTATGTTAAAATCCGTAAAACTTATGAAGTTACCTTACCTAAAGCTTGCAACATTAATATTGATAACACCATTGCAAAATCTGAGTTATTATCATTAAAAAAAGATGAAAGCTTAAAGAAAGATTTGAGAAGTCTTATTGGTAATATTGAAGCAAAAAACAATTATATTAAATCGCTAAAAAAACAGTTAGAAGACCTTATCAATCAATTTGAAACTAATATTAAATGATAAAATTCTTTAGAAAAATTCGCCAAAACTTACTTATGAAGAACAAAACCTCCAAATATTTTAAATACGCTATTGGAGAGATTCTTCTAGTAGTCATTGGAATTCTCATTGCCCTACAAATTAACAATTGGAATGAAAATCGCATTGCATCTATAGATGAATTACAAATGCTAAAAACATTAAAAATTGGTTTAGAAGCAGATCTTTCGGATTTAAAGTGGAATGAAAAAAGCATCATTACTAGTATAGCGTCTGCAAATGAAGTTATTTATAGCATAGAAAATAATATGCCTTACAGAGATTCCATTTCTGATCATATCGGAATTATGATGTTTCCAGTAATGTTTGTGAACTCAACCAGTGCCTTTGAAACATTAAAGTCTAAAGGAATAAATTTAATTAGTAATGATGACTTGAGAAATCAAATAATAGATGTCTATGATTCTCAATATAGTTTCTTTTTAAAAAATGAGAATATGGTTGTCTCAGAAGTAATAGAAAACGCACATAGACAATTATTTTCTACTCGATTTGAAGAAGCTTATGTTTTTGATCTGCAGGATAAGTCAAACTATAAGCCTCGCTTAACTCCTTTAAATTTCGAAACTCTTAAAACCGATCAAGAATTTATATACTTTATCAAATCTTTTAAAAACAGACTTAACCTCTTATTGGAATTTCATTACAGAAGTAGATTATTAAAATATGTTGACGCTTTGATTCAAGCTATTGATGACGAAATAAAACATCTTGAAAATGATTAAATTCTTTAGACATATTCGTAAATCCTTACTTATGGAAAACAAAACTTCTCGTTATTTTAAATACGCCATCGGTGAAATTATTTTGGTGGTGATTGGAATCTTAATTGCATTGCAAATTAACAACTGGAATGAAGAAAAAAAACAATTTACTTATGAAAGTAAAATACTAACTGAAATTTACCGAGGACTACAAACAGATAGCGCTAGAATTGTAAGTTGGATAAAACCAAGAGTACATAGAAGCTTACAAGCATCTAACCAATTAATGGAAGATATTCACAACAAAAAATACCCAGGAGACAGTGTATTTCAGGCACGTTTTAAAAATTTAAAATCTTCAGGTTACTTAACCATAAATTTTGGTCCTTATGAAACTCTAAAATCCAATGGTTTGGATAAAATTAAAAATGAGAGTTTGCGCTTTAAGCTGGTTGATATTTTCGAAAGTGTTTTTCCAAGACAACTCAATTTTATGGAATCAAGAGACGAATTACAGAAGAATTTTCGTGAAGAAATGTGGAGAAAATTTAAGATGTTAAATACTTATATTTCTTCAACAAAGAAAATTACATTAGGTTACAAAGTAGGAAAGAAAACTTTTTATGATTACCGTTTGCTTCAATTAATATCAGCAGAACGTAGTGTTTCCTCTACAATGGATTATAGGTCTGAAGTGATTTTAGAAAGCATGAGTGTTGTGCTAAATGATTTAAGAAGTTACTTTGACCAGAACAACATTGATTATGAAAAAAAGTTTAAAATAAATGCTTTAGGTGTTAGAAGTCAGTTAAGTGATAGTACCTATGTACGTTCTAAATAAGGTAATAATATACAATGATTAAGTTCTTTCGTCATATTCGTAAATCACTACTCATGGAAAACAAAACTTCTAAATCTGCTTTACCATCAGGCAGATACTTTAAATACGCTATTGGAGAAATTCTTCTTGTGGTCATTGGAATACTAATAGCACTTCAAATTAATAATTGGAATCAAAAAAAACTTGAAAAAAAGCAAGAACAAGTTGTTTTAAATCAATTGCGTTTAGATTTTGAAGCCAATGATAGTATCATTAAAAAAGGAATCGAATATTATGATGTAAGATTTAAGTATAATACTATTATTTTAAAACACACAGGACCCAATGTAATATTACCAAAAGACAAGAAGACAAAAGATTCTCTTACAGGTCTTAATTTCCCTAAGGTAAAATTAGTAAATAGCTCATTAAACATTTCTTCCCAACAGTTTGACATATTAACCAATGAAGATTTAAAAATAAATTTATCCAAATTCCCTAGCCTTTATGGTGGTTATATAGATGTAGAAAAAGAAACAAAAAATCTTACCATAAAACAAAGAACAATCTTTAAAAAATATGTGTCAGTACTTTCTTTGGATTCAGATTTTGATCAAGAAAATTTTAAATCAGATTGGCTGAAGTTATTTAGAGACAGAGATTTTCAAAATACAACGGTAGATAAGAGATGGAATTTAAAGGATGGTTTTAAACAGTTAAAGTCTTTAAAAGATGAAAATCAGATTATCATAGATTTAATAAAAAAGGAGATAATAAATGATTAAATTCTTTAGACATATTAGAAAATCACTTCTTATGGAAAATAAAACATCTAGGTATTTCAAATACGCAATTGGTGAAATTGTATTAGTTGTGATTGGAATTCTGATTGCATTGCAGATCAACAATTGGAATGAAAAGCGTATTATAAAAGAGGAAAACAATGTTATTCTGAGAAACCTAAATACAGAGTTTAGTGAAAATTTAGTTCAATTAGACTCTAGCTTGAATTATTTTAATGATGTGATAGAGGGATTAGATCAACTGCTTAAACTCATGAGAACCCAAGAGGGAAATTTAACCAACAACGAATTTGATACGATTTTACACAAAACATTTTTCACTCCAAATTGGTCTCCCAGTTCCTTTGTTCTGGTAGAATTAAAAAATTCTGGCGCATTATCTAAACTCAGTAACAACAAGTTAAAGAGTTTATTATTTAAATGGGAAAGAGAATTTGACAAAATGGAGCAGAGCAAAATTGGATACATAGAATATGGATCACAGTATATTGAATTCATTACTAAAAATGGCTCCGTTAGAAATTTAGATGCCCTATCTGAAAGAACTAAAAATCTTCAAAAATCTATAATTGCTCAAAATAACCCAGCGCTTTTAAAGGTTCCTGAATTTGAAAACAGAGCCGATAATTTCTATTTCCTAGCTGTAAGTATAAGAAATGAACTTAAAACGCTTAAAGTAATAATGAAAGACATCATTAAAGTCTCAAACATAGAATTAAAACAATGATTAAATTTTTCCGTCACTTCAGAAAATCACTCCTTATGGAAAATAATGCATCTAGGTATTTCAAATACGCAATTGGTGAAATTGTATTGGTTGTGATTGGAATTCTGATTGCATTGCAAATTAACATTTGGAATCAATCTAGAAAGGAAAAAGCAAAAGAGATAAAATATTTAACAAGTATAAAAAGTGATTTAATAGAACAACTAGAATACATTAATACGCAAAAGAGATATGAATTATCATTTATAAATGCTGCAAGCCCAGTTATTGAATACTACAATAAACATTCTGAATTTTCATTAGACAGTGCATTTTTTAAAAATATTACCATTTTAAATTCTAGAAAAACTTTTATTACAACAGATCCAACATTTATAGATTTAGTTTCATCTGGAAATATTAATTTAATAGAAAATGATGCCCTTAAAAAGAAAATCATATCGTATTATCAAGAATTAGAATTGGCAGAAAAAATCATTCAAAATAACAATACTTTAATTACAGATCAAGAATATTCTATTGTCATGCATAAACTGGGGTATTATTACTTTCCAAGTAATGGTGGATATTTAGGGGAAGATTTCATTTTAGAGGATATCGTAAAAAAGTCTCTCCAAAAAACAAAGTCATTTAATCAAAAATTAGCTAATACTGCCTCAAAAATATTATCCAAACCAGAAAATCAATTGCACTTATTAAATACTTTAAATCACAGACATATTGTAAGTTTAGGACATTATCAAAGGGCTTTTGTTTTAGAAAATAAGACAAAAGAATTAATACAAGAGCTAGAAAAACATATGAATCCCTCAACTAAAAACTAACCCATTTTACCATGATTAAATTCTTTAGACAAATCAGACAGTCCCTAGTAAGTCAAGGAAAAACACAGAAATACATAGTTTATGCTGTTGGTGAAATTCTATTAGTAGTTGTTGGAATTTTAATAGCAGTACAAATCAATAACTGGAATGAAAAGAAAAACTCTAGTATTAGAGAAATTAAAACTTTAAGTCAGTTAAATGAAGATTTAAAAGAAAATCTCAAAGAGATCTCAGGAATTAAAGAGTATATGGTTGGTACAATTAGTGCTGGAAGAAAAATTATAAATCATCTAGAAAATGAAACAAAAGTGACAGATTCTTTAAGATATTGGGTAGAACGTTATAGTGGTGCAAATATTTTTAACAAGGCAAATACCACCTACAAAAACATAGAAAACAGTGAAGAAAATATTATCACCAACGATTCGATTAGATTACAAATTACATTGATGTATGAAACTGAATTTGAAAACATTCATAAACGTGAAATGATGATGGAGGGAAATCATCTTCATAGATATACAACTGAACTTCATAAGAATTTTAAAACAAGTGAGACAAAAGACAAATGGTTAGAAGGTTATTTTTTAGATGTTAATACACCTATAAACTTTACTGAATTGAAAAAAAATGAATTGTATAAGAATACTCTTGTAGATTTATACAATTTTAGAGTATTAAGAATAAAATGGCTTACAGAAACAATTAAATCGCTTGAAGTACTAATTAAGGATATTGACCAAGAAATTAAACTGCTAAAATCTAACTAGGATGATTAAATTCTCAAAAAAATATGCAGTTTATAAATTAGCAAAACTGGCATTTATTGTTCCCTGTTTGTTGCTTTTTTCTTGTCATCCCAAAAACAAGTTACCAGACCCATTAGAAGCTGGCTGGCACAATGAAGAAGTTTGTAAAGTATTGGTAGATAATGAAAAGGTAAGAACCTTAAAATGTGTTTTCCCTCCAGGAGTTGGTCACGAAAAACATTTTCATGCAGCACATTTTGGCTATACAATTACAGGAAGTAAATTTCGTATTACAGATAATACAGGAACCCGAGAAGTAAATGTGCCAACTGGTTATGACTTCTACAACAAAAGAATTGAATGGCATCATGTTTTAAATATTGGAGATACTACTGCCGAATTTCTTATTATTGAGCCAAAATAAAAATGTAACTATGATTAAATTCTTTAGACAAATCAGACAAAACTTATTACATCAAAATAAGATTTCTAAATATTTAGTATATGCCAGTGGAGAAATATTACTCGTGGTTATTGGTATTGTTTTAGCACTTCAATTTAACGCTTGGAGTACCAATACTAAAGAACTGTCAAAAGAAGAGTGGTATCTCAATAATATTTTAGACGACATTCATTATCAAACACAAAGTTTAGATATTATTGTAGAAGAATATAAGGCTACAATTATTGCCGCAAAATCTATTTTAAAGGATTATTATAATCAAAAATCATTTATTGGCATCGATAGTTTAAATAGTAATTTAAACCTATTAATGTATGCTCAGTTTTTTCCAAACACTAACAATACTTACCAAGAACTTGTTTCATCCGGACAGTTATCTCTCATAAAAAACAACAATGTTAGTTTAGAAGTTATCGACTTTTATTTATACACTGCAGATATTGAAAGTGTTTTTAAAAATGATATTAACAATGTTTTTTATCCTCAAATCTATCCGGTAATTAGTAATTTAGTTCAAGTTGATATTGCTGATTTTCTACAAGATGAAAGTGACGATTATTTGTTAGAAAAATTACCTCCCATCTCTTCTTTAATAGAAAAAAAGTTAGAGAATCTTTCCACAAGGTTAGCACTTGAAAATGCAATAAAACTAAAAATACTAATCCTTTCCGATCAGTTAACTTTAATTGATGAAGTTAAAAAAGGAGCAAAAGAATTAACTGTTTTGGTTCAAAAAGAATTAGATGAACACAATCATAAATAAATTCTTTTGTATCTTAGAATCATTGAAAAATGAAATACGATGCAAACTCCTATCCGATTAGAACAAGCAATTATTAAATTATATACTGCTTTTCATAATAACACCCTAGATCCAGAAGATTGTACAGCTTGTGCTGTTGGAAACATTTTAGACAATCATGAAAGTTGGAAACATCTTTCTAATGAACATGGTTCATTACAATTA
>TARA_R110002072_G_scaffold15856_30_pt1 | contig 22013 bp, 22 predicted proteins | sample TARA_R110002072 | Tara Oceans TARA_R110002072 (sample SAMEA4397118) | marine metagenome | biome: Polar Biome; feature: [SRF] surface water layer (ENVO:00010504); material: water (ENVO:00002006), including particulate matter (ENVO:01000060) such as... | depth 5 m | reverse complement strand
CTCGAAGGGCTGCGCGCGAGCCGCAAGGCGATCCCGGCGCGCTGGCTATACGACGATGCCGGTTCGCAATTGTTCGAGGACATCACCAGGGTCCCCGAATATTATCCTACCCGCGCCGAGACCGAGATACTCACCGAACGTGCCGGCGAGATCGCTTCTGCCGTGGGCCCCGACCGCGCGGTGGTGGAATTCGGTTCGGGCAGTTCGGTCAAGACCCCGCTGCTGCTCGATGCGATCGCGCCGTCCTCCTACGTCCCGCTCGACATCGCCGGCGACTTCCTGCGCCAGGCGGCGATCGAGCTCTCGGGCAAGTTTCCCGGGCTGCCGGTCTATCCCGTCGAAGCCGATTTCATGGCCGAGGTCACGCTGCCTTCCGAGGTGGAGAAGGCAGCCAAGCTGGGCTTCTTTCCCGGTTCGACCATCGGCAATATGGTCGCCTGGACCGCGGTCGAGCTGCTGCGCTCCATGCGGCTGACGCTGCAGGCCGATCACGGGGTGCAGCCGCTGCTGCTGATCGGGATGGATCTGGTCAAGGATCGCACGGTGCTCGAGGCGGCCTATGACGATGCGGGCGGGGTGACGGGCGAGTTCAATCTCAATCTGGCGCGGCGGATCAACCGCGAGCTCGAGGGCACGATCCCGGTCGAGAGCCTGCGCCATGTCGCACGCTGGAACGATGAGTACGCCCGCGTCGAAATGCATCTCGAGGCCATGCACGAGATCGAATTTTCGGTTTCCGGCGAAAGCTTCGCGATGGCAGAGGGCGAGACGATCCACACCGAGAACAGCCACAAATTCACCCGCCGCAGCGCCGACATGCTGCTCCACGCGGGCGGCTGGTCGCCGCGCAAGCGCTGGCTCGACAGCAAGGAACGCTTCTCGCTGATCCTCGCCGAGGCGACCGACCCGCGCAAGGCGCCTTGACCGGGTGACGCTGCCATGGCTGCCATGACTGTCGCGATCGTCGGTGCCGGGATGGCCGGGCTGTCCTGTGCCCGCGCGCTGGTGCAGGCCGGTTTCGCGGTGGAGCTGTTCGACAAGGGGCGCGGACCCGGCGGACGGATGTCGACGCGTCGAGTCGAGCTGGATGGACGAGAACTGCGCTTCGACCACGGTGCGCAATATTTCACCGCGCGCGACGAGCGGTTCCGCGCCGAGGTCGCGGCATGGCGCGAAGCGGGCAGGGTCGCCGATTGGCCCGCCGCGGGGGCCGATGCGCTGGTCGGCGTGCCCGGAATGAACGAACCGGTCCGTGCCATGGCCGAAGGTCTGGATGTGCGATGGGGCACGCGGATCGATCGGCTCGAGCGGGTCGCGGGCGAATGGGTGCTGCATGGCGGGGAGCGCGTCCGGGGCGGCTATGCCAGCGTCGTCGTCGCCATTCCGGCCGAGCAGGCGGGGCCGCTGGTCGCGGATTTCGCGGCCGGGTTCGCCGATCGCGCCGCGCGGACGCGATCGGCGCCGTGCTGGACTGCGATGGCCTCGTTCGCACAGCCCCTGCCGCTTGCGGACACGATCACGACTGGCGGGGCGGTGGCCTGGGCGGCGCGCGATGGCGCCAAGCCGGGCCGCGGCGGCAGCGAGAGCTGGGTCCTCCAGGCCTCGCCGGGCTGGACGCGCGATCATCTGGATACCTCGGCTGAGCAGATCCCCGCGCTGCTGCTTGCTGCACTGTTCGCGGAATACGCGATCGAGCCGGCGCAACCGGACTATGCCAGCGCGCACCGCTGGCTTTACGCCAAGGCGCAGCCGGTCGCGGGCGAACCCGCGCTGTGGGACGCGTCGCTGCGCCTCGGCCTGGCAGGCGACTGGCTGATCGCCCCGCGAGTGGAAAGCGCGTGGATTTCCGGGCGCGAGCTGGCCGACCGGATGATTGCCGCGCCCGACTGACTGCTCCCGCAGTGGCGATACCCTGCAGCGGTTCATGGACGCGCGAGGGTCGCGTTCCTATATCGCACCCATGGACTTCGCTTCCGCTTTCGCCCCGGCCTTCGACGCAGTCGCCGAGATCGTCCGCTCGATCCCCCGTTTCGAACTCCTGATCGCCGCGATCGTGGCGATGGTCGGCGGCTGGATCGGCGCTGTCATGGTGCATCGCCGGATCGCGCTGGGGCGCGTGATCCGTACGCTCAGCACGCTGGCGCTGGGCGCGATCGTGATCACCGTGGTGCTCCAGCTCTCGCGCTTCGATTCGCGGATCGATCTGGCGGTGCCGCAGCTCGGCCTGCCGGCGCAGGTGGTCGAGGGCGGCGAAACGCGCGTGCCGCTGTCGCCCGACGGTCATTACTGGCTCGAGGCGCAGCTCAACGGCGTCCCCGCCAATTTTCTCGTCGACACCGGCGCCACCGTGACCGCGGTCTCGCAGGAGGTCGCAGACCGTGCGGGTCTCACCGCCCGGACCGGCGGCATTCCGGTGCGGATCACCACCGCCAACGGGTCGATCAACGCGCAGATCTCCACCGCCGACACGCTCAGCTTCGGCAATGTCGAGGCCAGCGGGATCGATGTCGTGATCGCGCCCAATCTCGGCCAGACCAATGTGCTGGGCATGAACGTGCTCTCGCGGCTGGCGGGCTGGCGCGTGGAGGAGCAGACGCTGATCCTCGTGCCCGCGGAGGCGGATCTGGGCGAATAGACTGCGCTTGTTGCGAGCGCCCGCCCCTGCCACGCTCCCGCGCATGATTCGCGAACCCTTTCTCACCACCGAAGGCATCCACAATTTCCGCGATTACGGCGGCTGGTCGGTTTCGGGCGGAGGGCATGTCCGCACCGGGCTGCTGTACCGTTCGGGTCAGCATGTCGGCGCCAGCGATGCCGATCTCGCCGCCATCGCCGAACTCGACATCCGCACCGTTATCGATCTGCGCGGCACCTCCGAACGCGAGCGCAACCCTTGCCGCCGGGTCGAAGGCTTCGATGGCGAAGTCATCTTCTACGAGGGCGAGACCAGCTCCAGCCCGCCGCACATGGATGTCGATGCGGAAACGACCACCGCGGAATATGCCCACCAGCGGATGATCGCGGTCTACACCCGCATGCCGCGCAATCCGGCGATGATCGACATGTTCGGGCGCTATTTTCGCGCGCTGGACGAGCGCGAGGGCGCCAGCCTGGTGCATTGCTTCGCGGGCAAGGACCGCACCGGCGTGGCGGCGATGATGCTGCTGCATGTGCTGGGCGCCAGCGAGGAAGACCAGCTCGCCGAATTCCTGCGCACCAATGCTGCGCCGACGTTGTCGGTGCTGCGCGAACAGTCGGTCCCGGGGATCGAGCAGCGGCTGGGCCGCAAGCTCGACGAGGAGGCAATCCGCGCGCTGCTCGAGGTTCACGAGGACTATCTCGCCACCTACCGCGAGGAGGTGGACCGCGACCACGGATCGCTCGACGCCTATCTCGAGCAGGTCATAGGCGTGGACGACGCCATGCGCACCCGCTTGCACGCGCGCCTGGTGGCGTGACACAGGCGGCTGCGCTTCCCATATAGACGCTTCCCGCAAGCTTTTACCGAGAGATTTCCATGGCGACCCATCGCACCAAGCTGCTCATCATCGGCTCAGGCCCCGCAGGCTATTCCGCTGCCATCTACGGCGCGCGCGCGATGATGGAGCCGATCGTGGTGCAGGGGCTCCAGCCCGGCGGCCAGCTGACCATCACCACCGACGTCGAGAACTATCCCGGTTTCCGCGACGTGGTCCAGGGCCCGTGGCTGATGGAAGAGATGAAAGCGCAGGCCGAGCATGTCGGCACGCGCATGATGTGGGACACCATCGTCGAGGTCGATCTGGAAAGCGGTTCGCCCTTCCGCGCGGTGGGCGACAGCGGCGACGAATATATCGGCGATGCGCTGGTGATCGCCACCGGCGCGCAGGCCAAATGGCTGGGCGCGCCGGGCGAGCAGGAGCTGGGCGGCAAGGGCGTTTCGGCCTGCGCCACCTGCGACGGGTTCTTCTACCGCGGCAAGAAGGTCGCGGTGATCGGTGGCGGCAACACTGCCGTCGAGGAAGCGCTCTACCTCACCAACCACTCCGACGACGTCACGCTGATCCACCGCCGCGATTCGCTGCGCGCCGAGAAGATCCTGCAGGAGCGGCTGCTCAATCATCCCAAGATCTCGGTGCTGTGGAACAAGGCGGTCGACAGCTTCGCGGGCGACCCGCTCGCGGGCGGGCTGACCCACATCAACCTGCGCGACACGGTCGACGGATCGGCGAGCGAGCTCAAGGTCGATGGCGCTTTCGTGGCGATCGGCCATTCGCCCGCCACCGAGCTGTTCAAGGGCAAGCTGCCGATGGACGATGGCGGCTATCTGCTGGTCGAGCCCGGCACTCCCAAGACCGAAGTGCCCGGCGTCTTCGCCGCGGGCGACGTCACCGATCGCGTCTACCGCCAGGCGGTCACCGCCGCAGGCATGGGCTGCATGGCCGCGCTCGATGCCGAGCGCTTCCTCGCCAATCTCGAGATCGACACCGACGGCCATGCGCACGCCGCCACCGATGCTCCTGAGCAAGAAGCCGCCGAGTAACGCCCGAGCATGATGCCACTCTGCTCCTCCCCCTTGAGGGGAGGCCGGGTGGGGGTGTACGACGCCGATGGACTGGACGCGCGCCTGCGGCGCGCTCCCCCACCCCCGGCCCCTCCCGAGGGGAGGGGAGCAGAGGCTCTCCGAGCTAGAAGTGGATGTCGAAGGCCCAGATCGCGGCGTGGAAGACCAGCGCGATCAGCACCAGGCTCGATAGCGCGAACAGCGCGAAGCGCACCGCCACCGCATTCACGGTCGCCTGCACCAGCGAGTGCATCACCCTGAGACTGACATAGGCCCAGGCCAGAACGGCGTTGAACCCGTCGCCCCAGCCCACCATCGCGAGCAGCAGGCAGACAGCGTAGAACACGGTCGGCTGCTCGTGGAGATGGTTGTAATTGTGCGCCTTCCACTGGACCTGCGCGGGCAGGCGCTCGTCGAGCACGCCGGTCTGGCGCGCGTCGTTGGGCGCGAGCCCCGCTTTGGTCATTGCCGGCAGGCGGGTGACGTACATCCACAACCACATGACCATGGTCCAGGCCAGCAGCACGACGACCGGCTGGAGGATGGCGGAATGGATCATGACAGTCTCCATCGGTTAGCTCCTCAGCTGGGCGCGAGACCCGGGTCGAACAGCAGCGTCGCCATAACCGCGCGCACCGCTAGCACCAGCAGCGCGAAGGTCGAGAGCATGAAGAACAGGAAGCGGATCTTCACGACATTGACCGTGGCCTGATAGACCGAATGGACGATCCGCAGCGCGACGTAGACCCAGGCCAGCACCACATCCAGCGCGCCCGCGCCCATCACCGCCAGGATCAGCGCGGCGGCATAGAAGATGGTCGGCTGTTCCATCAGATGCGCGTAATTGTGCGCTTTCCAATTGACCTTGTCGGGGATCATGCCCTCCAGGTTCTGACCGCGGCCGCCCGGCTTGGTGTCTGCCAGTCCGCCGCCGAGCTTCTTCATCGCAGGGAAGCGCGTGAAGCCCATCCAGAACAGCATGACGAGCGACCAGAGCACCAGCACGGCGGCCGGTGCGAGCATTTGAGCCTGCATTGAAAATTCTCCCTGTTGCCCGCGAAACTAGGGCGAGGATGGCGATTGTCAAACGCAAGCTGGCGCGGCGCAATCAGCCCGTCGGGCGCTGCAGGACTCCCGACTGGTAATAGGCGAAGGGGCCGTCCTCCCACTCGCAATCGAGCGCCTCGAGCGCGCAGACGCGCAGCGCCGCATCGCGCAAGTCCAGGCGCGGCTCGACATGGAATTTCGCCAGCCAGCCGCGCAGCGCCGCGGCGAGCGGGCGGGGCAATCCCTCCAGCGACCCGAAATCGACCAGATGCAGCGAGCCGCCGGGTGCGACCAGCGAGGCGGCGTGGCGCAGCGCGCGGTCCCAATCGGGGATCATCGAGAGCGAATAGGACAGCACCACCCGGTCGAAGCGCTCTTGCCCGAGCGCCGTCGCCGCGTCGAAATCGCGCGCATCGCCCTGCGCCAGCCGCGCGCGGGCACCGAGCCGGCCCGAGGCCGAGATCAGCATCTCGTTCGAAATGTCGAGCCCGAACAGGTGCACGCCGGGCCAGCTCCCGGCGATCCGGTCGAGGTTGCGCCCCGTTCCGCAGGCGATTTCGAGCACGCTGTCGCCGGGCCGGCAAGCGAGCCGCGCGATCAGCCGGTCGCGCCCGAACAGATAGTATTTGCGCGTCGCATCGTAGATGTGCCGCTGGCCGCGATAGATCGAGTCCATCAGCGCGGCATGCTCGCCGCTCGCGGCGCTCACCCGGCGAACTCGTAGAGGTGGACCCCGCCATAGATCGACGAGCGGTCGCGCCGCGTCAGATCGGCGGAGGTGTTCTCGCGGTAGCGCCAGCGCGACAGCACCGCCGGGTCCAGCCGGCCGGGCAGCAGGCTGGGTTCGGCCGCGGTGCGGAACAAGACGCGCGCGCCGGGACGGGCGGTGCGGGTGATCTGGTGCCACAGTGCGCCGAGCTGCGCATCGTCCATCCAGTCCTGCGCGTCGAGCAGCAGATAGCGGTCCTGGCTCGCCGCGTCCTGTCGGTCGAGAAACGCGGTCAGGTTCTCGTGCCGCACCTCCAATCGGTCGACCCGCTCCTGCATCAGCTCCCAATTGGCGCGCTGCAGATAGGGCGGCAGCGGCGCGGTCTCGCTGCGGTCGTAGCCGCGCCCGAAGGCCTGCCAGGCAAAGTAATTGTCTGCCACCGCGAAATCGCAGGCCAGCTTCTCGAGCCGCTGCTTGAGCACTTCGGCCATGCGCCGGTCGCCCGCGAGCACCTTGTACTGCGCCGGGGGAATGCCGAGCCCGAACAGCGAGGCGGGATGATCGGTCAGCCAGCGGACGAATCTCTTGTCGAAGATCGGCGCGAGTTCGTCCTCGAACACCCGCCGCTGGTCTTCGGGCGTCGACGCCGTGAGCACGCGGCCAAGATCGACTCCGTAGATCCGGGCAGCCAGATGCGCGAGGCCGATAAAGCCGCCGAGCAGCCCCTGGCGATAGATGCTGCGGGTGAAATGGCCGATCCTGCGGCGACCGGTGAAATCGCGCGCCTCCCAGTATCTCCGGCTCTCGGGGTCGAGATGCGGCGCGATCAGCCGGTCGTAGATCGGGCGGTTTTCCTTGTGATCGGCCTGCACGAAGAAGCGGTGGAAGCGCTCGTAATTGGGCAGGTGGCGGATCGCGGCGATCTTGAGCCGCCCCAGCGCGACATGCGCGCGGTTGAGATCGACCGCGGTGATGCTTGCGGGATCGGCGGTGAGATAGGACAGCGCGTTGCAGCTGCCGCTGGCGATGCAGACCACGCGCATGCCGGGCGCGATGGCGAGCCCCTCCATGTCGACCACCGGGTCTTCCCAGATCTGCGGATAGACCAGACCCTTGAACGCCAGCGCAAAGGCCTTGTCGAGCAGCCTGCCGCCGGGTTTTGCCTGCTTGCGCACCACCGCATCGTCTATGATGCGTCCTGCCGCCGTCGCCATATCGCGAAAATCCCGAGTTGATCCCGCGACCGCTCTATGGCGCTCTCATGTCCGGCTCGTGACGTTTTGCGTACCTGTCGTCAGGCCGCGATCGTCGCGGCGAAGCTGGCGGAGTCGGTGTTGCCCCCGGTGAGCATTACCACGCTGCGCTCGTCGAGCGCGACCTTGCCCGCCAGCGCTGCCGCCAGCGCTGCCGAGCCGCCGGGCTCGACCACCAGCCGCAGCGTCGAAAAGGCGAAGCGCTGCGCCGCGCTGACCTCTTCGTCGGTGACGCTGACGCCCGGCTCGGCGCGGTCCTGCAGCACCGAAAGATTGATCGGCTTGGTCGCATCGGGCTGGAGCGCATCGCAGATCGTCGCGGGCGGATTGGCACCCACGCGGACGATTTCCCGCTTCGCCAGCGCCTGCCCGACCATGTCCCAGCCTTCCGGTTCGACGGGCAAGATGGCGCTGCCCGGGCAGGCAAGCGCGAGCCCGGCCGCCAATCCGCCGCCGCCGCAGCACACGAGGATTTGCGACGGCTCGCCGTTCAGCTGCGCCGCGATCTCGATCCCCGCGCTGCCCTGGCCCTCGATCACCCATGCGTCGCCGAAGGCATGGACCAGCACCGCGCCGCGGCGCTCGACCTCGCGCGCGGCGACCTCGTCGCGGTCCTCGCCGGGGCGCTCGTAGAGCACGATCTCGGCGCCCAGCGCCTTTGTCGCCTCGAGTTTCACCCTTGGCGCGTTGCGCGGCATGACGATCGCCGCCGGGATGCCCAGCCGCCGCGCCGCCCAGGCGACCCCCTGCGCATGATTGCCGCTCGACACCGCGACCACGCCGCGCTTGCGCTCCTCGGGGGTGAGGTTGGACAAGCGCCACCAGCCGCCGCGAATCTTGAACGCGCCGACCGGTTGCAGCGTCTCGGCCTTCGCATGGCAGCGCACCCCGCCGATTTCGACCGGGAGCAGCGGGGTGGGGGGGAGGATCGCGGCGATGCTCTTGGCGGCGGCGAGGACGCCTTCCCGGGTCGGCATGCGGATGGTTTCTCGGATCATGTTGCGGGGCTAGCGCATTTCCCTATGTGAGCAAGCATCACGCCGGCCCCGCGAGCGCGCCGGTCGGGCAAGCAATGGAGTTACTATGTCGACAGTCCTGGTCATCGGCGCGGGCGGCGTCAGTTCGGTATGCGTGCACAAGATGGCGATGAATCCCGGGATCTTCTCGGACATCCATCTCGCCAGCCGCACCAAGTCGAAATGCGATTCCATCGCCAAGAGCGTCAAGGAGCGTACCGGGCAAGATATCGCCACCTACGAGATCGACGCCGAGGAGGTTCCGGCGATGGTCAATCTGATCCGCAAGGTGCAGCCCAGCCTGGTTGTCAATCTGGCGCTGCCCTATCAGGACCTGCCGATCATGGACGCCTGTCTCGAGGCCGGGGTGCACTATCTCGACACCGCGAATTACGAGCCCAAGGACGAGGCGAAGTTCGAGTACAAATGGCAGTGGGCCTATCACGACCGCTTCAAGCAGGCCGGGATCATGGCGCTGCTCGGCTCGGGCTTCGATCCCGGCGTCACATCGGTCTTCACCATGTGGCTCAAGAAGCACAAGCTCAAGACCATCCGCCAGCTCGACATTCTCGACTGCAACGGCGGCGACCACGGCCAGCATTTCGCCACCAATTTCAACCCCGAGATCAACATCCGCGAGATCACCGCGCCCGCGCGCCACTGGGAAAACGGCGCCTTCGTCGAAACCCCTGCGCTGGCCAAGAAGGTCGAATTCGACTTCGAGGCCGTCGGCCCCAAGAACATGTACATGATGTATCACGAGGAGCTCGAGAGCCTCGCGCGCTTCGTCCCCGAGCTCGCGCGCGCGCGGTTCTGGATGACCTTCGGCGATCAGTACATCACCCACCTCACCGTGCTGCAGAACGTCGGCATGACCAGCATCGAGCCGGTGAAATACCAGGGCCGCGACATCGTCCCGCTGCAGTTCCTCGCAGCCGTGCTGCCCAAGCCCGAATCGCTGGGCGAGACCACCAAGGGCAAGACCAATATCGGCGTCATCGCCACCGGCGAGGCGCTCGACGGTTCGGGTGAGAAGACCTTCTACATCAACAATATCTGCGACCACGAGGATGCCTATGCCGAGACGGGCAACCAGGCGGTTTCCTATACCACCGGCGTGCCCGCGATGATCGGGAGCGCGATGGTGCTGCAGGGCGCGTGGAAGGGCCCGAATGGACAGGGGGGCGTGTTCAACATCGAGGAATTCGACCCCGATCCCTTCATGGAGATGCTGGGCGCGCACGGCCTGCCGTGGAAGGTCGAAGAGCTCGACGCGCCGGTGGCATTCTGATGCGCGGGCTCCTTATCCTGGGCTCGGCCCTGCTGGCGAGCGCCTGCGTGCCCGCCGAAGCGCCCGACACCGCGGAGCAGCCGTTCCAGACGACGATGTCCGACGCCGACCGCGCCACCTGCGCCGCGGATGGCGGCACGGTCGAGCGCCGCGGGCGGCTCGGCGCCGAACTGTGCGTTGTCCCGTTCGCCGATGCGGGCAAATCCTGCACCGACGCCTCACAATGCGAGGGCCAGTGCATCGCCGAGGAAACCGGCCCGCAGCCCGGCGCGCGGAGCCCCAGGGGCATGTGCCAGGCCGACGACCGGCTGTTCGGCTGCTACAGCACGCTCGAGAACGGCAAGGTCGCCAGCACGATCTGCGTCGACTGACGACGGTGCGCGGCACGGCCCCCAGACCTCGTCATTGCGAGCGAAGCGAAGCAATCCATGGACCGGCGACTCGCGAGCGCGCCCTCGGCCCATGGATTGCCGCGGCGCTCCGCACAGGTTCGGGGCACCTCGCAATGACGAGCAGGCTAAATTGAGGACGGACTGACAATGGAAACCAAAGCCGGCGATCCGGGCGCCTTTGCGCAGTTCGACCTCTCGCGCGTCGACAGCCCCGCCTTCGTGGTCGATGCCGCGAAGTTGCGTGCCAATTGCCAGGTGCTGGCCGAGATCCGCGACGCCGCCGACATCAAGGTGCTCTCCGCGCTCAAGGCCTTCTCGATGTGGTCGGTCGCGCCGTTGATCGGCGAATATCTCGACGGGGTCTGCGCCTCGGGGCTGTGGGAAGCGCGGCTCGCGGGTGAGTTCTACGATGGCGAGATCGCCACCTATTGCGCCGCCTATAAGCCCGAGGATCTCGAGGAGATCTGCCGGCTGTCCGATCACCTGATCTTCAATTCGCCCGCGCAGATGCGACGCGCCGCGCTGATCATGGATCAGGCGCGGGCGACCGGCGGCGATTTCGATGTCGGGCTCAGGATCAACCCGCAGGTCCCCACCGGCGAGGTGCCGCGCTACGATCCCTCCAGCCCCGGCTCGCGGTTGGGCTTCCCGCTCGACCAGCTCACAGAGGAGCATATGGAGGGCGTCGAGGGGATCCATTTCCACAATCTGTGCGAACAGGATTTCGAGCCGCTGGCGCAGACCTGGGACCGGGTCTTCGATGCGATCGAGCCTTATTTCGGCCAGCTCAAATGGATCAACATGGGCGGCGGGCACCACATCACCCGCGCCGATTACCAGCGCGAGGAGCTGATCGAGTTCCTGCGCGACGCCAAGGAGGACACCGGCGCCGAAATCTATCTAGAACCGGGCGAGGCGGTGGCGCTCGATGCGGGGATTTTGGTCGGCACCATTCTCGACACCGGGGTCAACGAGGTGCCCTTCGCGATCACCGATATCTCCGCCACCTGCCACATGCCCGATGTGATCGAGGCGCCCTATCGTCCGGCGATGCTGGGGGAGCTCGCGAGTCACCGCGAAGGCGGGGACCTCAGGCAGTTCGGCGCTTCGCCACCCGAGGCCCCCGGTTTCGCGGGGGAGCAGGGGCTTATAAGGCTCGGCGGCCCCTCCTGCCTCGCGGGCGACGTGATCGGCGACTACCGCCTGCCGGTCCCGGCCGAACCCGGCCAACGGATCGCCTTTCTCGATCAGGCGCATTATTCGATGGTCAAGACCAACACCTTCAACGGCGTCCCGCTGCCCTCGATCTGGCTGTGGGACAGCGACAGCGATGCGCTCGAACTGGTGAAAAGCTTCGGTTACGAGGATTTCCGCAACCGGCTTTCCTGACGCGCGGCCACGCGGAGAAACCGGGTCCGGGGGCGGGAATCTCCTTGCTTTTGCAGCGCCAGGCCCTAAATGCGCACTCCCGCTGCCGGAGCCCCTTCAACAAGGGCGGGACTGACGACCGCTAGGCAGCCCTTGTCACGAACAATCGTTTTGGGGGTCCCTTGAATTGCACACCTATCCTGACGCCCGGTCCGTAGTACGCGCTCTCGCGCCCGACGAACCCGTCATTCTCAACCGTCCGCACGCTGCCACGCGTGCGGCGCGCTTCTTCGTCGAGAAGTTTCCCGGCAAGTCGCTCTATGCGGTGAAGGCCAATCCTTCGCCCGAGCTGCTGCGCGTGCTGTGGAACGCCGGGGTGACGCATTACGACGTCGCCTCGATCGCCGAGGTCCGGCTGGTGCGCGGCATCCTGCCCGAGGCGGTGCTGTGCTTCATGCACCCGATCAAGGCGCCCAGCGCCATCCGCGAGGCCTACCGGGTCCACGGCGTCAAGACCTTCAGCCTCGACAGCGTCGAGGAACTCGAGAAGATCGTCGCCGCCTGCACCGATGATGCGGGCGAGCCCGCCACCGACCTGCGGCTGTGCGTCCGGCTCCGCGTGTCCTCCGAATTTTCCGAGCTCAGCCTCGCCAGCAAGTTCGGCTGCGACCTCACCGAGGGACCGCTGCTGCTCCAGCAGGCGCGCCAGCATGCGGACTGGCTCGGCGTGTGTTTCCACGTCGGCAGCCAGGCGATGAGCCCGTTTGCCTATGTCCAGGCGCTCGACCGTACCCGCGCGGCGATCGCCGAAGCATCGGTGGTGATCGACATGATCGATGTCGGCGGAGGCTTCCCCAGCGTCTATCCCGGGCTCGAGCCGCCGCCGCTCGAAGATTATTTCAACATCATCCACCAGCATTTCTACGCGCTGCCGATCGCCTACAACGCCGAGCTGTGGTGCGAGCCCGGCCGCGCGCTGTGCGCGGAATATTCGTCGCTGGTGGTCAAGGTCGAGAAGCGCCGCGGCGAGGAACTCTACATCAACGACGGCTCCTATGGGGCGCTGTTCGATGCCGCGCATGTCGACTGGAAGTTTCCGGTCCGCGCGCTGGAGGACGACCTCATCAAGCCGGACATGGAATTCGCGTTTTACGGGCCGACCTGCGACGATGCCGACTACATGCCCGGCCCCTTCGCACTGCCCGAGGATATCCAGGCGGGCGATTATATCGAGATCGGGATGCTGGGCGCCTATGGCGCGGCGATGAAGACCGATTTCAACGGCTTCGGCGCGACCCAGAGCCTGATCGTGGAGGACGAGCCGATGGCCAGCCTCTACGACGGCAGCCGTGCGCGCAAGGTCAGCGACAATGTGGTGAGCCTGCGCTGAATTCTGAGTGAGGCGGGGACCGGCCCCGCCTCGCTTCGATCATTCGTAGTCGGTTATTCGTCGATCTCGACCTCGGTACGCCGGCGCTCGACCTCGAAAGCCTCGACGGTCTCCTCGCGCGTGCGGCGCAGGTGGATCTCCTCGACCAGCACCTGTTCCACCACCACGCGCGCACGCTCCTCGACTACCGGGATCACGGTCAGATCGCCGTCCTCGCGCACGGGCGGAATTTCGCTCACCACCTGACCGATGGGCACGCGCTCGACGGTGACGCGTTCGTGCGCCAGCGGCTGGGTAAGAGTCTCGGTCTCGGTCACCGGGCGCGTTCGAACGGTCACGGTGCGGCCCTGTTCGACGGTCTTGTCGAGTCGGACCCGCTCCTCGACGACCGGAATGGTGGCTTCTTCCACCACGGGTCCGCGCGCAGGGTCGGTCTTGTCGGTTCTTGTCATCTCTGGGGCTCCATCCTGAACGGAAAAGGGCCGGGAGCGGCGTATCCGCTACCGGCCCGTTTCCTTGCCTATCGCGCGGTATTACGTGCGGCGGCGGGCGTCGTTGTCGGTATCGACATCGACCTTGGTCTTGCGGACGGTTTCGTCGATATGCTCGACCTTGTCGCCGGCGGTCTTCTTGACCACGACTTCGTCGGTGACGACGGCGTCCTTGGCGACCACGGCCTCCTCGTTGCGCTCGGTCATGGTGACCGACTTGCCATCGAGCATCGCGTTGGCATCCTTGGTGGATACGCGGCGATCGTCGACCGGACGCTTCTCGACCGAGACGTTTTCCTTGCGCAGGTGGACGTCTTCGCTGACCTTGTCGGTTACGACATCGGTATGGACGTTGATGACCCGGCCCCGGTCCGCGACGCGCTTGCCGACGGCAACCCGCTCCTCGACCACCGGTACGACTTCCTCGTCGACCACGTGGCCTTCGGCGACGCCGCGCTGGGCATGGGCGACCGCTTCTTCGCCATAGACGACGCAATTGTCGTGAATGTCGAGCGGCTCGACCGGTGTGACCCGGCCGTCCTCGAGCCGAACCGCCATCACCCGCTCATTGTCGCGATCGACGAGCAGGTCGTCGATGATGCCGAACTGGTGGCCTTCGGGGCTGACCAGCGGCATGCCGCGGATGTCCTGCGAGCTATGCTCGAGCTTCCAGTCGCCGAGCGCATCCAGCTTTTCGTATCGTTTGTCGTGGCGCATAATAATTCTCCTTAATGGAATGTGCAGATCGTCGAGGTGCTACGGCAGAGAACTGCCGGGGGTATCAGCTACCGACCATCTCGATCGACTCTGCGAAAATGTAGTTTTGTGATTGTCCGAGGATCGACGGATCGGCATTTGCCGGAAGCGTATCCGTAGCGGAGCGGACTTCACCCTCGATGTTGAGAATCGAACCGGGGTTGATGTCGTATTCGCCTTCGGTCGCGTCGCCTGGGGTTGGCACCTGATCGAAGAACACCGGGACCTGCTGTCCGTTCATCTCGATGTAAAACGCCATGTCGCCGGCAAGCGAGGTTACTTCCACCCCGTCCATATCGACGCTTTCACCGACAACAAGCATGCCGGTCGCTGCCGGTACGGTGTCGGCAACTACGGCCTGGTCTGTGTATTCGACGACGTCGTCTCCGTCATCGTCCAAAATCCACCAGGCAATTAGAGCCAGTGCAAGTAACGCCAGAAGGATCCAAAGCCATTTGGATCCCGATTTTTTCTCGATTGGAATTTCGGCCATAATGTCTCCCTTCTTGACTGTGTGTATGGTCAATGAACGGAGCGGAGGCGATGCCGTTCCGAGAGAGAGAGAGAATCTCGAAATAAACCGAACCGATGGAGGTCAGCGTTATTTAAATTAACAATTGTTATTCATTGGAAGCAGCAGACGGTTCAATGATGCTGGTGCCGCGGGACGCGAAATTCCCGCGTTTTCCGCTCAGTCCGGGCGATCGCCGAACCCCACGAACCGCGCCGCTTCCTCCAGCGGCTTGCGGGTGCTCACCACCGCATTGGCCGGGAAGTCCTCGTCGGGCCATCCCATCGCCACCGCCTTCAGGATCACCTGATCGTCGGGGATACCGGCATGCTCGCGCACCACCGGGCTCTGCATGATGCCTTGCGAGTTGATCACGCAGCCCAGGCCGCGCGACCAGGCCGCGTTGACGAGGCAGGTGGTCAGCGCGCCGCAATCGAAGGCGGTGTCGTCGCTTTCGGAGAGCTCGCGGTCGTAAGCCACGATCACGCAGACGGGCGCATCGAACTGGCGGAAGCCGCGCAGCACCCAGTCCTGGCGCGCGTCCTTGTCGTCGCGTTCGATGCCCATGGCGCCGAACAGCTGCTTGGCGACGCCGATCTGGCGATCACGGTGGACCCCGGCAAAGGGCTGCCCGCGGCGGAACTCACGGCTGTCGGGCTCGCCCGCGAGAATGCGCTCGGTGTTGCCCTTGCGGATGCGGTCGAGCGGTTCGCCGGTGATGACGTGCAAATGCCACGGCTGCGTGTTCATTGAGGAGGGCGAGCGCATGGCGAGCGCGAGAACTTCCTCGATCAGTTCGCGCGGAACCGGCTTGTCGAGATAGCCGCGCGTCGAGCGGCGACCGCTGACGATTTCGGCATAGGTCTGTTCGGGCGTCCCGCTCATGCTCTCTCCTGCGTTGTGCAGGCGTGGTAGCGCAGCGGCGGGTTTGCGCAAATCCCTTACGGGTCAGGCAGCGCGGGCTAGGCAGTGCGGGTCAGGCGGCCTCGGCGAGGTCCATGTCCAGCCGCGACCAGATCTCGACCAGCGCATCGCCCAGATCGTGCATCATCTCGACCGTATGCGCCGGGCCGGGGGTGAAGCGCAGTCGCTCGGTCCCGCGCGGCACGGTAGGGAAGTTGATCGGCTGCACATAGACGCCGTATTCGGCGAGCAATATGTCGCTGATCTTCTTGGCGCGCACCGGATCGCCGACCATCAGCGGGACGATATGCGTGGTCGAGGGCAGCACGGGCAGCCCGCGTTCGCCAAGGATGGCCTTGAGCATCGCGGCATTGGCCTGCTGTGCGTCGCGCTCCTCGCTCGAGCCCTTGAGATGCTTGACCGCCGCCAGCACGCCCGCGACCAGCACCGGGCTGAGCGAGGTGGTGAAGATGAAGCCGGGTGCATAGGAGCGGATGCAGTCGATGATCCGGTTGTCGGCCGCGATATAGCCGCCCATCACGCCGAAGGCCTTGCCCAGCGTGCCCTCGACGATGTCGATGCGGTGGACGGCCTCGTCGCGCTCGGTGATGCCGCCGCCGCGCGCGCCGTACATGCCGACAGCGTGGACTTCGTCGATATAGGTCAGCGCGTTGTACTTGTCGGCGAGATCGCAGATCGCGTGGACCGGGGCGACGTCGCCATCCATCGAATAGACGCTCTCGAAGGCGATCAGCTTGGGCGTCGCCTCGTCCTCGGCGGCGAGCAGTTCTTCCAGATGCGCCAGATCATTGTGGCGGAACACCCGCTTCTCGCAGCCCGAATTGCGGATGCCGGCGATCATGCTGGCGTGGTTCAATTCGTCGGAAAAGATCACGCAGCCCGGCAGCAGCTTGGCCAGCGTCGACAGCGTTGCGTCGTTGGAGACATAGCCGCTGGTGAACAGCAGCGCGCCTTCCTTGTCGTGCAGATCGGCGAGCTCGCGCTCGAGCTCGATGTGGAAATGGGTGTTGCCGCCGATGTTGCGCGTGCCGCCCGAACCGGCGCCGACATCGTGCAGCGCGGATTCCATCGCCTCGATCACCTTGGGGTGCTGGCCCATGGCGAGATAGTCGTTGGAGCACCACACGGTGATCGGCTTGGGGCCGTTGTGGCCGTGGAAGCAGCGCGCATTGGGGTAGGCCCCCTTGTTGCGCATGATGTCGATGAACACGCGGTAGCGGCCCTCGGAATGGAGCCGGTCGATCGCCTGGTCGAATACCTGTCCGTAGTTCACGCGTCACCGCTTGGTCGCGCCGCCCGCGGCGGCCATCTGGAGCGCCGATTTAGGGAGAAAGCCGACGATTTGCCACCGCGATCTTTGCGAATGACTCGCAAGGGGTCAGAAGCGTTCGAGCCGGGTGATCTTCTGCGCCGCGAAGGCCGGCGCCAGTCTCCTGAAATCCTCCAACTCGCCGGTGGTGACCGCGAAATCGGAACGACTCCGCTCGAAGCTCTGGCCCTGCGTCAGCGCGACGATCCGCCGGGCGATACCTTCCGAACCGTCGAGCAGGGTGACGTCCTCGCCGAAGGCGGCGCGCAATTCCTCCTCGAGCAGCGGGAAATGGGTGCAGGCAAGCACGACCGTGTCGATCGCCTCGCCGCCCTGCTGGAGCACCAGCCCCTTGGCCTCGCGCGCCACCGCATCGACCGACACGCTCTCGCCGCGCAGCTTGGCCTCGGCCAGCGCCACCAGTCCGTTGGCGCCGTGCCGCAGCAGCACCTTGCCCTTGGCGAAGTCGTGTTCGAGCTCGTCGACATAGGCCTGGCGCATGGTCGCCTCGGTGCCGAGCAGGCCGAAGGTGCCGCTTCTGGTGAGCGCGGCGGCAGGCTTGATCGCGGGGACGGTGCCGACGATCGGGGTCTCGAGCACCTCGCGCACCATGCCCAATGCGATCGTGCTAGCGGTGTTGCAGGCGAGGCAGATCAGCCGCGGCTGGTAGCGTTCGGCCATCCGCCCGAGCAGGCCGGCGACCCGCGCGGCGACCTCGGCCTCGCTCTTGGCGCCATAGGGCAGCCCGGCCATGTCGGCGGCGTAGATCACCGGTGCCTGGGGCAGCAGGCGGCGCAATTGCGCCAGCACCGTCAGCCCGCCGACGCCGGAATCGAACACCAGGATCGGGGTATGCGGCTCGGATTTGTCCAATTGCGTTCGTCCTGAGCTTGTCGAAGGGGCGCTGCTTCCGGTAGACGCGCTAGGGCAAAGGGCGGGGCTTGGACAGGCTCGGTCCGCACCAATTGTGGGGATTCGCGCAGATATGGGTACCGAGTTCACGATCTCCACGCTCTGGGCCGCGCTGCTCGGCTATGGGCTGGGCTCGATCCCCTTCGGGCTGATCCTCGCCAGGCTCGCGGGGAAGGGCGACATCCGCCAGATCGGCAGCGGCAATATCGGCGCCACCAATGTTCTGCGCACCGGCAGCAAGGGGCTGGCGGCGGCGGTGCTGCTGCTCGACCTGCTTAAGGGTTTTCTCGCTGTCTGGTTGTCCGGCCAAATCTGGTATGGATTGGGAGTAGCTGAGCCCGTGCCCGGGTTAGTGGTTGATTTTGTAGTCCCCGACCCGGTCGCGATGGCCTTCGCCGCCGGCGGCGCAGTGCTGGGGCACTGCTTTCCGGTCTGGCTCGGGTTCAAGGGCGGCAAGGGGGTCGCCACCAACGCCGGGGTCTGCCTCGGCCTCGCCTGGCCGATCGGACTGACCTACGCGTTGGTCTGGCTGGGCGTGCTGGCGGTCTCGCGAATCAGCTCGCTCGCCGGCATGTGCGCGGTGGTCGCCGCGGCGCTGGCGGCGGCGCTGCTGGGCTACCCCGCCTTCGTGCCGGTGCTGGCGCTGATCGCGCTGCTGGTGATCTGGCTCCACCGCGCCAATCTCAAGCGGCTCGCCGCGGGGACCGAACCCAAGGTTGGTGGCAGCAAGTGAAACCCTCCTCCCATCCGTCATCCCAGCGAAAGCTGGGATCGCCTTCCTCCCGGTCCTCCACCTGCGGGAGATCCCAGCTTTCGCTGGGATGACGAGGTGGCGGAGGCGCTCGACCAGGCCGAAGCCTTCGCCCGCATCCGCCTGCTGCGCTCGCCCAATATCGGCCCGGTCAGCTACGCCCAGCTGCTGATGCGCTTCGGCAGCGCGGCCCAGGCCCTGGCGGCGCTCCCCGAACTCGGCAGCCGCGGCGGACGCGCCTACCGCGCCGCCCCGTCCGAGACCATCGAGCGCGAGGTCGATGCGGTCCGAAGCGCGGGCGCGAAATACCTGTTCCACGACCAGCCCGGCTACCCTGCGCTGCTGGGGCAGCTCGACAGCGCGCCGCCGATCCTGACATGGCGCGGCGATCTGGCGCTGGCCTCGCAGCCCTGCGTCGCGATGGTCGGCGCGCGCAACGCCAGCGCCGCGGCGGTCAAGCTGGCGCGCGATTTCGCCGCTGCGCTGGCGGAGGCGGGCTTCACCGTGGTCTCGGGTCTGGCGCGCGGCATTGACGGCGCCGCGCATGAGGGCGCCCTCAACAGTTCAGCGGGCCCCCGCACGGTGGGCGTGATCGCTAGCGGAATCGATATCGCCTATCCGCCGCAGCATGCCGCGCTGCAGGAGCGGATCGCCGGCGAAGGCCTGCTGCTCGCCGAACAGCCGCCCGGCACCGAACCGCGCGGCAGCCATTTCCCCAGCCGCAACCGGATCATCGCCGGGCTCGCCGCGGGCACGCTGGTGGTCGAGGCGGCGGTGCGCTCGGGCAGCCTGATCACCGCGCGGCTGGCGGCCGAGGCGGGCCGCGAGGTGATGGCGATCCCCGGCAGCCCGCTCGACCCGCGCAGCCATGGCGGCAACCATCTGATCCGCGAAGGCGCGGTGCTGGTGCAATCGCCCGAGGAGGTGGTGGAACTGCTCTCGGGCTTCGACGGCATCCCGCGCTCCACCTTCCGCGAACCCGCGGGCCGGTTCGACTGCGCGCCCGAAGAACTGGCGGAGGCGGAACCGGCCGATATCGCTGCGCTGCTCACCACCGCGCCCGTGGCGGTCGACGAGCTGATCCGCCAGTCGGGGACCAGCGCCGCCGCGGTGCAGCTCGCGCTGCTGGAACTGGAGATCGCCGGACGGCTCGAACGCCATGCGGCGGGGCGCGTGAGTTTGTGCGGATGAGCTGGAAGGACCTGACGACAGGAGAGCGGGTCGCTTCGGCGATGCTCGGAGTGGCAATGGTCTGGTACGGCTGCGTCCTCTGGCTGGGTGCTGTCTCGCAACCGGAAAGCGGCCTTCATGCTGCTTACCTAGCGGTGGCTTTGGGGGCCGGTGCAGTCGGTCTCTTCATCGGCCTGATCGTTGCAATTGCGATGCTGTTCATCGGCGGCGATAACGATCATGGAAAAATCCGAAGGGTTGCCGATCGCTTTTTGCCCCTGGGGACCGTCATGGTTCTCTTCGTGGCACTTCAAATGTCCGCTTGACGCCCCGCGAACCCAGCCGCCATTTTCGCGCGTATACGCATACGCACACGTAAGGGACGTTCCAGACACTCATGCAACTCGTCATCGTCGAATCGCCCGCCAAGGCGAAAACCATCGAGAAATACCTCGGCAAGGACTTCAAGGTCCTGGCATCCTACGGCCATGTCCGCGACCTACCGCCCAAGGATGGCAGCGTCCGCCCGGACGAGGATTTCGCGATGGACTGGGAGCTCTATCGCGACAAGCAGAGCCGCTTCAAGGAGATCAGCGACGCGGCCAAGAAGGCGACGCGGCTGGTTCTCGCGACCGACCCCGACCGCGAGGGCGAGGCGATTTCCTGGCATGTCCGCGAGCTGCTGGCCAAGCGCAAGGCGCTGCCCGCCAAGGTGGACAGGGTGACTTTCAACGCGATCACCAAGACCGCGGTCACCGAGGCGATGAAGGCGCCGCGCGAGCTCGATCAGCCGCTCATCGACGCCTATCTGGCGCGCCGCGCACTCGATTATCTCTATGGTTTCACGCTCAGCCCGGTGCTGTGGCGGCGGCTGCCCGGCGCCAAGAGCGCGGGCCGCGTGCAATCGGTCGCGCTGCGCCTGATCTGCGAACGCGAGCGCGAGATCGAGGTCTTCCGCGCGGACGAATACTGGAGCGTGCTGGCCAAGCTCCAGCACGACGGCACCGCGTTCGATGCGCGGCTGGTGAAGTTCGACGGCAAGAAGCTGGAAAAGCTGACGCTGGGGGACGAAGCCAGCGCCGCGGCGGCGAAACAGGCGGTCGAGGACGGGCGCTTCACGGTGGAGGATGTCGAGACCAAGCCGCTCAAGCGCAACCCCGCACCGCCCTTCACGACCTCGACGCTGCAGCAGGAGGCCTCGCGCAAGCTGGGCTATTCCGCCAGCCACACCATGCGGCTGGCGCAATCGCTCTACGAAGCGGGCGCGATCACCTACATGCGGACCGATGGCGTGCAGATGGATATGAGCGCCATCATGGCCGCGCGCGATGCCATCGTGGAGCGGTTCAGCGACGATTATCGCCCCGAAAAACCGCGCTTCTACAGCACCAAGGCCAAAAACGCGCAGGAAGCGCACGAAGCGATCCGCCCGACCGATTTCCGCAAGGATCGAGCGGGGAGCGGGGACGAAGCCAAGCTTTACGACCTCATCTTCAATCGCGCCATGGCCAGCCAGATGGCGACCGCGCAGCTCGAACGCACCACCGTGACCTTGCGCGATGCGACCGGCCGGCACGAACTGCGCGCCACCGGCCAGGTGGTCAAGTTTCCGGGCTATTTCGCGGTCTATCAGGAAGGCTTCGACGACAAGGCGGAGGACGAGGACGAGGGCCTGCTCCCGGTGCTGCGCAAGGGCGATGCGCCTGCCAAGACTGCTGTGGAGGCCAATCAGCATTTCACCCAGCCGCCGCCGCGCTTCTCCGAAGCCTCGCTGGTGAAACGGCTCGAGGAGCTCGGAATCGGGCGTCCCTCGACCTATGCCAGCACGATCCAGACCTTGCGCGACCGCGAATATGTCAGGATGGAGAAGAACCGTTTCTTCGCCGAGGAAAGCGGGCGCTTGCTGACGGCGTTTCTCGAGCGCTTTTTCCCGAACTACGTGGCCTATGATTTCACCGCCGGGATGGAGGACGATCTCGACGAGGTGTCCGCCGGGAACGAGGCGTGGAAGACCTTGCTCGAAGCCTTCTGGAAGGACTTCAAGCCCAAGACCGAAGAGGTGATGGAGAAGAAGCCTTCGGAAGTCACCGAAGTGCTCGACGAATATCTCTCGGACTATCTCTTCCCCGAACGCGCCGACGGCAAGGAGCCGCGCTTCTGCCCGCTGTGCGACAAGGAAG
>TARA_R110002072_G_scaffold302899_1_pt1 | contig 22032 bp, 17 predicted proteins | sample TARA_R110002072 | Tara Oceans TARA_R110002072 (sample SAMEA4397118) | marine metagenome | biome: Polar Biome; feature: [SRF] surface water layer (ENVO:00010504); material: water (ENVO:00002006), including particulate matter (ENVO:01000060) such as... | depth 5 m | reverse complement strand
TGCCGCGCGATGCAACTGCCGCGCGATGCAACTGCCGCGCGATGCCCGGACAGTCTTGGTGAGCTCTCTTCCACTGACCCTCGATAGCCGGACGGAGGCGGTCGCTCACTCGCAAGACCCCAGCTGGGTGTGCCTCGGAATGGGTCTCGCGTGCCAGCAGGCCGTCGCGGCGATCCGTCGCGTCGACCGACCAGAGATCGACGAGGTATTCCTCGTGCTCTTCGGGTCCAACGCGTCCGGATCGACGGCCTGTCCGGCATCGCCACGCAGTCTGGCCGGGAGTTCTTCAGCCAGTCCAACTTCGAGGATGTGGTTTTTGTGCCTGGCACCGTACGAACACTGGTGCACTGCCTAGTCGATCTGCTTGGTTGAGCGATGGAAGCGACGCACGACGTCGGGATCAGGGTGCAACGAGATCCCCGCATCGTTCTTCTGATCATAGGAAAGCGTGCTCAACACGTGGCGCATGCTCTCAAGGCGCGCACGCTTCTTGTCGTTGGCCTTGACGATGATCCAAGGGCTGAACGTCGTGTGCGTGCGACTGAACATCTGCTCCTTGTACTTCGTGTAGACGTCCCAGTTTTCCTGGGCTTGCTCATCGACTGGGCTGATCTTCCACTGCTTGAGTGGATTGACCCGACGCGCCTTGAAGCGTTGCTCCTGCTCTGACTTTGAAATCGAACACCAGAACTTGATCAGTTCCACTCCGTCCTCGTAGAGCATGTGCTCGAACTCCGGGACCTGCCGCATGAATTGTTCGTACTGTCGCTCGGTGCAGAACTTCATCACTGGCTCCACGACCGCGCGATTGTACCACGAGCGATCGAAGAAGCAGATCTCACCAGGGTTCGGGAGTTGTCGCGAGTAGCGCTGGAAGTACCACTGTCCCTGCTCCACTTCGGTTGGCTTTTGCAGCGCCACAACGTGTGCGGTTCGAGGGTTCAGGTGTTCGATGAACCGCCGGATGGTGCCGCCCTTGCCGGCCGCATCACGGCCTTCAAACAGGATGGCGAGGCGACGCCCTTCTTGCTGCACCGTTCGCTGCAGTCGCACGAGCTCAATCTGCAGCTTCTCCAATTCCGCTTCGTAGTTCAGCGTCTTGAGCGCCTTGGTTGTAGAGAATCCCTTCTGCCTCAACAGCGTCAGAAGGCCGCGGTTGCTGCTGATCTTGGCAAGATCCTTCTCAGTCAAACGATTGCGCACTGATTTGCCCAGCGTGTCCTCGACCGCGTCCTTTGCGATGGTCGCCGGACCACGCGCGTCAGAGCTAGCGCCAACTGCCGGATTCGCACTTGGAAGATAGGAAGGAGGTGATGAGGGTGTTGGTGATGCGGTCATTGGATCCTGATCAGGTGGGTCGCGTAAAACGCCCGCGAAGCCCCTCGGTTTTCATTCGTCACCAGGTAATCCGCTGCGTAATCAGGTCGTATGCGCACGAAGACTGCACTGCGTTGGCACAAGGGCGCAGCTCGGTCGCGGCAACTGCGAACGACGAGGTTGGGTCACTCGCCGCGACGTATCGTTGCATGGTTCGCCCGACCGTTCGTCGACATCGACTTGCTACTTGGCAGCCTCAATGAAGCAATCCGCGCGCATGCGGGCCATACCTTGCAACGCCGCGACACCGCTGCAAGCGTTGCAGCGGCGGTCTTGCGTCTAGACGTCCAGCCGACCGATGCGGTAGCGGCACGCCTTCTCAAGCTTGTGCACGCGACGCTGGTCGAACGGTAGTTCGCTGAGTCGTTCGAGCCACGTTGGCGCTGCAGCGACGAGCTCGTTGAGCACACGTGCAGTCGCCTTGGCAGGCACTCCGCAACGCTCTCCGAGCGCCACGAAGTCGGCGCGCCCGATGTCTTCGCGGTCCTTGCCATTGAGTGTCAGCGCCATCGTGCCATCGCGATACGGAAACGTGCTCGGCAGGTCGTAGGCCGGTGCCACGCCCCATTCTTGTCCGTCGTGCAGGATCGAGAAGTTCTTGCCGTGTGCATCTCCGTTGCAGGTCAAATACGCGAACGCAAACTGCTGCAGCAGCGTGCGGGCGGCGACCACCGGGGCACCGGTCTTGGCAGACAAGCCCTGGATGACCTCGTCAGTCGTCAGCCGGTACTTGTCGGCTGGATAGCGACCGAGGACCTGGCAGGCGTCTTCCTGTGCGAGCGATACGGTTCGACCGTCGCGGGCTGTGCGGTCGAATCGTCGCACCAGCAGTCCCGGCTGGCCGCGGCGATCGTGCACGACTTCGGCTTCTGCCGTGCGCAGTCCGGATGCGCGGGCGGCGGTCAGGAAGAACGCTTCATTCGCGACCAGGTGCGGAAACTCAGGTGGGTCGAACTTGAGGATCCAAGCCGCATCCATGAAGGACAAGGGCAGCGAGATCATCCGGCCGGAGACTTTGTCCTGTGCGCCAGCGATGGCGGTGCGGTCGGCGAGTTCTGGACCTACGGCTCGCGCGAACAGTTCGTGGAAGTCCGATTCGGCAAGCGGGCGTGCGGGTTCGGTAGCGGGTTCTTGCTCTGCTGTTGGTGGAGTACCGTCGGGTAGCACCTGCACGTCGCCAACCGTGTCCGCACCGACCGTCAAGAGGAGTGAGAGTTCGTCGTCGGCGGACGTCTTGGTCGCTTGGCGAATCGCCGTCAACCGGCGACCTTCCGGCAGCAGTCCGCTGAAGAATGGCGGCAACGCGCCGCCAGCGAGGTGAATCGGCTTGGCATCGACTGGCAGGTTCGTAGCGAGTGCGGGGCCGGTGTAGTCAGCGAGGTAGGCGAAGGTGATGCCCGCGCGTTCGCGCGTGAGTCGTGCCGCTGGTACGCCGGACTTGTAGGCGAGTGCAACGTCCACGTGTCGATTGTTGGCAGCGCTCATCGGTGATCTTGGGGTGGAAGATGGGTGGCGAGCGGCATCGATCCCTGGACTGGTTCGAGCCGCAGGCGCAGCCCGAGCACCGAAAGCAGGTCGAGCAGCTTGTCGAGCCGAACCGTTGGCTTGCCGGCCTCCGTGGTGTGCACGAATCGCGTCGAGCAGCCTGCCAGTTCTGCCAGGTCGACCTGGTTCAGGCCCAGGGCGAGGCGTCGATCGCGAATCTCGGGGCCCAGGCTCGCCAAAAATGATCGGTCGTGCATGCTGACTGCATTATCGGCTACGCTCTGGCTGTTCACCAGAATATTATGCACGATCGTGCATTGCCGGCAAAGCCAGCCGGCTTGGCTGGCCAATCAGAGCCATTGTATGCACGATCGTGCATGTCTAGTGAAGAGCACCGGCGCGGTATCCGTAGACTCGGTCGCGCTCCGGCAGCAAGGGCTACATCGCACAAGAAGCAGGCTCGGCCGACTTCTTGGTCCCTGCGGGTTCACTCAGGGTGGCACCGAGGATGCTCACTTTGCCACCCGCGCAACCCTTGCCGGAAACAACCACCGCAACCCTCGAGTCCAGATTGGGCGTTCATCGCGCGCCTTCGCATCGCATGCAATGGCAGCGACAGAGAGCCCTACAGACAGACCAAGCAACGTCGCGATTCGCAGCGGCTGCGCCTCCGCATCGGTGACCCAGCCACTCGTAACGGGAAGCACGAAGCCGCTGAGCATCAGCAACAACCACGCGACCAACCTGAGGGCTGGGCGCTGTCGGCGTTCGGCAACTTGCTCATGGCGGGCACGCAAACTGCGACGTTGTCGATGGCGTTCTTGGTCAACTTGCGCCAACGATTTGTCCCCGGACAATGGCACGAGATCGAACTGCAGTGCCATCAGCATCGCCACCACCACGCCACCCGCGTTCTTCCAACCCAACGAGTCCTCGAACCCGTTGGTGCAGAATGCCGCGGCCATGCGTCCCAAACACAGGCCAGCCGCCCAGAAGAAGACAAAGGCCACCGCGCGCAAGCACAGACCACCGATGCCAACCGACGAGTGGGTTCGCTGAAGTCTGCTACGAAGACCGCTGATCATTGGCTGGCGAGACTGTTTGTTGCACGGCTACAGGTGCGATCATTCGCTAGTGAGGCCGGCCGCGCGTTGGAACCGTACTGGCGTCGCTCGCGTCAGGAGTTGAGGCGCCAGATCTCGAAGTTGAGAACGGTTGCGATGGACACCCAGGCCAGGTACGGCACCAGCAGCAGCGCGGCGATGCCGCTGACGCGGCGGAATGCGATGGTCGTCGCCAGGATGGCAACCCAGAGCACGGCGATCAGCACGAGCGCTGGCAGGATCTGCCGTGCTGCAAAAAACACCGGCGTCCACGCCGCGTTCAACAGGAGCTGCCCGACAAAGAAGATGAGCGGTCGGCGAGCTTGGCCCTTCGCTGCCTTTTGGCCGGTGCGCCAGACGATCCAGGCGGCTGTGCCCATCAAAACGTAGAGCGTCGTCCAGACCACGGGGAACGCCCATCCGGGCGGAGTCCAATCTGGCTTCGCGAGCGCCGCGTACCACGCACCCGGTGGCGCAACGGCGCCGGGCAGAGTGGCGCTGAACGACAACAGCACCCAGCCGAACCATGTCAGGAAGTTGCGCATCATCGCTCACACTATCCCGGCGGCATGGTGTCTTCATCCACTGTCGGCAGCATCTGATCAGCAAGCACGCCGAAGATGGATTTGATCTCGGAGGTGCAGATCGAATCTCACAAGGCCGCGACAGCCCGCCGATCGCTTACCATCGGTGCATGCCCCGCACGAAGATTCAGGAGATCCTCACCAACCTCCACCAAGAACTGGTCGACCATCCGACCATCGCCGCCGCCGATCGGGATAGTCTCCGCGAGGTTCTCCACGAGATCGAAGGCGCACTTAGTGGAAACGAAATCCACGACAGCCTCGGCGACCGCGTCAAGCAGTCGGTTGCCACGTTCGAAGCGACCCATCCGACCATCGCCTCCGGGCTGCACGGCCTCGTCGAATCCCTCGCCAAGCTGTAGTCGCGGATTCCGTCGGCGCCCACGACAATTGATGTCGCGACGGAATCCCACAGCCTGTAACCACGCGGTCTACGCTTCGCAGCCAGGATCACGCTTGCGATCGGCGGATTGAGGTCTGGACCGCAGCATGGTGGCGTGCAACGCCTAGCGCATGGTCGTTGCTGAGCCACTCGGCGGCCCCTGACATCTCATTGGCAATCGAGGCTGCACGCCACCGCGTTGCTTGCCGCCAGGTCGACGACGCCTCCCCGAGATGGAACTGCAGGGCCGCCGCTGGTGCCGGCATTCGAACTGAACTGCGACCAATGCAGTAGCCGGCCGCCCCCTTCAGCCCATGCCCGAGGACTCCACAGTGCGGTCGAATGCAGGGTGTCCATCAGGAACCGTCGCATGCCAACACCAACCCGAAGCCAGCGGAGTCCATCGTCCAAGCCTCACCCGCGCGGCACCAGATTCGTCTTCGACCTCGCGGACTTCGGACAGGCGATGCGCGTCGCCGGCTCTCGTGACGAACTATCGTCACTGCTTGGCGGCAAGGGTGCGAACCTCGCCGAAATGACTTCGCTTGGCCTGCCGGTGCCGCCGGGCTTCGTGATCACGACGCAAGCATGCAAGGCATACCTCGCCGGTAAGGGGGCGATGCCTGACGACATCCAGGGTCAGGTCGACAAGGCCGTAGGCAAACTCGAACGCGCGACTGGCAAGCGTCTCGGCGACCCCAAGCGACCGCTGCTGGTTGCGTGCCGATCGGGTGCCCGCTTCTCGATGCCAGGCATGATGGACACGGTGCTCAACATCGGGATGACCGACGAAGTTGCCAGCAGCCTCGCGGCGTCGACCGGCGATGAACGCTTCGCCTACGACTCGTATCGGCGGCTTGTGCAGATGTATGGCAGGGTGGTGCTGGGCGTGCCGGACGAACCGTTCGAAGTGCTACTGAAGGCCCAGCGTGCTGCGCGGCAGGTGCACAACGACGCCGAGTTGCCGGCTGCCGACCTGCGCGAGTTGGTAGGCAAGTTCTACACGTTGATCGAGAAGCACACCGGCAAACCATTCCCGCGCGATCCGCGCGCGCAGCTGCGGCTGGCGATCGAGGCTGTGTTCCGGTCGTGGCACGGCAAGCGCGCCTTCGACTACCGCAAGGCGGCAGGCATCGCGCACGACCTCGGCACGGCAGTCAACATCGTCACGATGGTGTTCGGCAACATGGGCGAAAACTCGGGCACCGGCGTCGCGACGACGCGCAATGTGACTACGGGAGAACGCGAGGTCGAGGGTGATTTCCTGGTCAATGCGCAGGGCGAGGACGTCGTCTCGGGCACGCGGGCAACCCTGCGTATCGCTGAGATGGGCAGCTGGCAACCGAAGCTGTGGCGCGAGTTCCAGCGCTACTGCAAGCTGCTTGAGAAGCACTACCGCGACGTGCAGGATGTCGAGTTCACGGTCGAGGCGGGCAAGTTGTGGATGCTGCAAACGCGCACCGCCAAACGCACGGCGCAAGCTGCGATCCGGATCGCAGTCGAGCTCGCGCGCGAGAAGCGCATCAGCAAGCAGGAAGCCGTGCTGCGGGTCACGCCTGAGCACGTCGACCACTTCTTGCATCCGCAGTTCGATGTGCCGGCACGCGTCGCCGCCAAGACTGCGAACAAGCTGCTGGCGACCGGTCTCAACGTATCGCCTGGGGCCGCCATCGGCCAAGTCGTGTTCGACGCCAACACCGCCGAGCAGTGGGCCAAGCGCGACGGCAAGCAGGTCATGCTGGTTCGGCCGGAGACCAAGCCCGATGACGTGCACGGCCTGCTGGCGGCACAGGGTGTGGTTACCAGTCACGGCGGGCGCACCAGTCACGCCGCATTGGTCGCCAGACAGTTCGGCAAGCCGGCCGTGGTCGGTGCCAGCCAACTTGAAGTCGATGTCGCGGCTGGCCGCATGACGGCACCGGGCGGCATCGTGGTCGAGGTCGGTGACTGGCTGTCGATCGACGGCACCACCGGCGAGGTCTTCCTCGGTCAGCTGCCGACGGTCGAGGCCGACGTTGCAGACGAGCATCTACTGCAGCTCCTGACCTGGGCCGACAAGCAACGCCGGCTCGGCGTGCGCGCCAACGCCGACTATCCGCGCGACGCCGAGCGTGCCCGCAAGTTCGGCGCAGAAGGCATTGGCTTGTGCCGTACCGAGCACATGTTCTTCGAGGCCGAACGGCTGCCGATTGTGCAGGCGATGATCCTCGCCAAAGATGCCGAGGAGCGCGCACCGTTCCTGGCGAAGTTGCTGCCGCTACAGCGCGACGACTTCACTGGCCTGTTCCGCGCGATGGATGGCCTGCCGGTGACGATCCGGCTGATCGATCCACCTCTGCATGAGTTCCTACCGAACTCAGACAACCTGATCCGCGAAATGTCGGCGCTTGAGACACGGCTGTCGCTGCACTCTGGTGACGAGCCGCAGATGACGCAAGATCTCGCGGAGCGCGTCACGATGTTCGACAAGATCGAGGAACTGCATGAACAGAACCCGATGCTTGGTCTGCGCGGCGTGCGACTCGGCATTCACATGCCGGAACTCGTGCGCATGCAGGTGCGCGCAATCTTCGAAGCGGCGTGCATGTGCAAGAAGGAAGGTATCATCGTCAAGCCGCGCGTCATGATTCCCCTCGCGATCACGGGCGCCGAACTGCAGATCGAACGCGATGTGCTCGAGCGCGAAGCGAAGCTCGTCATGAAGGAGCAGGGCCAGAAGGTCAGATACCAGTTTGGCACGATGGTCGAGATGCCACGCGCTGCCCTGGTCGCCAACCGCCTCGCCGAGCACGCCGAGTTCTTCTCGTTCGGCACCAACGACCTGACCCAAACGACCTTCGGCATTTCCCGCGACGACGCCGAGACTGGCTTCCTGGCCGAGTATCTACGCAAGGGCATCCTGACCGACAACCCGTTCACGACCATCGACCGCGACGGCGTTGGCGAGCTGATGCGGCTGGCACTGCAGCGCGGCAAGAAGACTCGCCCCAAGCTCGATGCAGGCATCTGCGGCGAGCACGGCGGCGACCCCGACTCGATCGCGTTCTGCCACGAGATCGGACTCGACTACGTGTCGTGTTCCCCGTTCCGCCTGCCGGTGGCACGGTTGGCAGCCGCGCATGCAGCACTGCGAAGTCTACTCTGACCGACGTAACCCGCCTCGGTCGATCATCGCGTGATCCAGGCCCAGGCCGAGCCCCGTCTCAGCTGCGGTTGCTCGCCGCGATCAGCTGCCCACTTGACCGTATTGCACCGCTCCATGTTGTGGGGTTTGCTGACGGTCTCAATGGAGGAGTATTAACCATGAAGATCCGCGAATTGATGAGTTGCCAGGCGTTCACCTGCCTGCCGCAAGACTCGCTTGCTACCGCCGCCTCGCTGCTGTGGCAACACGACTGCGGCATTCTACCGGTCGTCGACCATGAAGGGCGGGTCGGCGCAACGATCACCGATCGCGACATCTGTATGGGCGCGTTGATGAGCGGTCGGCCACTGGCCGACCTGCACGTCGCCGAGTCGATGTCGCGCAATCTAGTTAGTTGCACGGCAGAGGAAGATGTCGGCGACGTTGCGCAGCGAATGAGCCAACACCAACTGCACCGGCTGCCGGTCGTCGACAGCGACGGCAAGCTGGCCGGTATGCTGACGCTCAACGACCTGGTCACGGCCGGCGATCACCATGCCAAAGTTGCCAGCTTGGCGCATGGCATCCTGGTCGCCGCCTGTCGTCACCGGAGTCAGGTGCCAAGCGTGGTCGCAGCACCTGCCGCGACCCGAATCCCCAAGCAGCCGGTTGCCAAACAGCCCAAGCGAGCCAAGCGCGGTGGCTTCTAACACTGTCGCCGACACCGTTTCGGTAGAGCTGGATCTTCGGGTTGAGCTGGATCTTCAGGTTGAGTTGGGCAGGCGGCCATGAACTCGATCATCGTGCCTTGTCCCGCTTGCCGGGCGCTCAACCGCGTGCCCACGGAACGACTCGGCGATGCGGCGATCTGCTCGACGTGTCGGGCGCGCTTGCTCGGCACACCAATCGAGTTTGATATCGCAACGTTTGACCGCGCGCTGCCGCGCGTGAACTTGCCGGTCGTGGTCGACTTCTGGGCGGCGTGGTGCGGTCCGTGTCGCGTGATGGCACCACAATTCGCAGCAGCCGCAGGAGAACTCGCCGGCGAGGTAGTCTTCGCCAAGGTCGACACCGAGGCCGCGCCAGAGCTGGCACAACGGTTTGGCATCCAATCGATCCCAACGCTGGTGCTGCTACAGCACGGCGCCGAAGTGCGACGCCTGAGCGGCGCGCTGCAACGCGCACAGATCGTACAGTGGATCCGACATGGTTGAGAAGCGGCACTGGCTCGCCGCTAGCTTCCCCGCTGCGGTTGGCCGGCTCCGTAAACCAGAGCCACGCACGAACCAGCAGCGCGCGTAGCCCGAAATCGTGTTCAGGAGCCCGCGTCAGATATGCGGGCAATCGCGGTGCTCGATCGACCGCAACGTCAGGCGAGTCGCCAGGTCTGCAGCGTGCGCGCGTAGTTGGCGCGTTCGTAGGCCAGGGGATCCGGCGTGCGCGCCAAATCCATGCTGCCTCGCATCTGACCGAAGCTGTCGTAGCCATTGTCTTCGAGCCAGCGTGAGAGTTCGTCGCGCAGATCACCGAGTCGATCGGCACCGCCCTGCAACAGCAACGCCACCAACTGCACGGCGTGGGCACCGCACATGATCGCCTTGATCGCGTCCCTGAGGTTGTGCACGCCGCCGGTCACGCACAGGTCCACGTCCAGCTGGCCAGACAGCACGGCCAGCCAGCGCAGGCGCAACAGCAGTTCATGCGAGGTTGACAGTTCCATGTGCGTGTGCACCTCAAGCGCTTCGATGTCGAGGTCGGGTTCGAAGAAGCGGTTGAACAGCACCAGGCCCTTGGCACCAGCGGCATGCAGTTGCTGCGCCAAATTGGGTAGCGACGTGTAGAACGGCGACAGCTTGACCGCGACGGGAATCTCGATGGCCTTGGTTACAGATGCGACCATCTCGACAAGTTCCTGTTCGAGGTCGGCGCCGGATCGCGTCGGGTCGATCGCAACGTCGTAGAGGTTCAGTTCCAGCGCGTCGGCGCCAGCCGACGCGATGCGACGCGCGTAGTCGAGCCAGCCGCCGAGACTGTGGCCGTTCAAGGACGCACTGACCGGGATTGCAACGGCTGCTTTGACCGCTTCGAGATGCGCCAAGTATTCGTCGGGCCCAAACACACTATCGATCGGCTCGGGCAGGTACGACGTGGCCTCGCCATGCGAGTCGGTGTGCGTCGCCGCGGCCGCATGATGGGCGAGCGCTTCGCGATCGATCTGCTCCTCGAACAAGGAACGTAGCACGATCATCGCGGCGCCAGCGTCTTCGCACTGGCGGACGCGGTCGAGACTGTCGCTGAGCGGTGACGCGCCGGCAACGAACGGATGTGGCAGTGACAAGCCGAGCCAAGTTGTCGAGAGGTCCATGATTACTCCTTGCCTTCGTTGCTGACACTGGCAGCGACCGATGCGTTGGGGAAGCGCAGCTGCGCGATGTGCTGGTAGACCGCCATGCGTCGCACTGCTGCCTGCTGGGCGCCGATTGCGTAGCGTTTGAAACCCTGTGGATCGATCTTCTCAACCATGCGGAAGCGGGCCTCGTTGCGCATGTATTCGGCGACCGGGATGCGGCCGCCGGGCACGTCAATGACCAGCGGTGGCTCGCCGCGTTCGCCCGCGCTTGGGTCATACCGGAACAGTGGCCAGACACCGCTCTGCACGGCGCGCTTCTGCTGATCACCGCCAAACACGAGGTCGTAGCCGTGCGCGATACATGGGCTGTAGGCAATCACGAGCGACGGCCCCTTGTGCGCCTCAGCCTCGCGCAGCACCCGCACCGTGTGCGCATCCTGGGCGCCGATTGCGACGCTACCGACAAACACGTGGCCGTAGTGGATCGCCATCAGGCCGAGGTCTTTCTTGTCGACTGGCTTGCCCTTGGCTGCGAACTTGGCAGCAGCCCCGAGTGGCGTCGCCTTCGATGCCTGGCCGCCGGTGTTCGAGTAGACCTCGGTGTCGAGCACCAGCACGTTGACGTCATGCGGGCTCGAGAGCACGTGGTCGAGGCCGCCGTAGCCGATGTCGAACGCCCAGCCATCACCGCCGACCAGCCAAACACTCTTTGGCGCCAGGTAGTCAGCGAGTTGGTCCAGCTCGCGCGCTTCCGGCGTATCGAGCAGCCGGAGACGCCGTCGCAATTCGAGGATGCGGTTGCGCTGCTCAGCCATCCAGGCCGCATCGCGATCGTGTGGTGCCAGCAGCATGGCGAGTAACTCGTCACCGTCGATGGCCGTGGCAAGCACATGCAGCAGCTTGCGGGCACGCCCGGTGAGCATGTCAACCGACAATCGCATCCCGAGCCCGAACTCGGCATTGTCCTCGAACAGCGAGTTTGCCCAGGCCGGGCCACGGCCGTCGGCGTTGGTCGTGTAGGGCGTCGTCGGCAGGTTGCCGCCGTAAATGGAAGAGCAACCAGTCGCGTTCGCAATCAACAACCGATCGCCGAACATCTGCGTCAGCAACTTCAAGTACGGCGTCTCACCGCATCCTGCACAGGCACCCGAGAACTCAAACAGTGGCTGCAGCAACTGCGTCTGGCGCACATCCATCTTGGTCAGAGCGGTCGACTGCAGCTCTGGCAACTCTTCAAAGAACGCAAAGCGCTGTCGTTCGCGGTCGCGCACCGGTAGCACCGGCGTCATGTCGATCGCTTTGTGGCGAGGGTTGCCCTTGTCCTTTGCCGGGCATACCTGCACGCACAGCCCGCAGCCCGTGCAGTCGTCAGGCGCTACCTGGATCGTGTAGCTCTGGCCCTCGAACTCCTTGCCGCGCCACGGCTGAGACGGGAACGCTGCAGGTGCAGTGGTGAGTGCCGCCGGCTCGTAGACCTTCGCACGGATCGCCGCGTGCGGGCACATCAACGCGCACTTGTTGCACTGGATGCAGATCGCCGAATCCCAGATTGGAATCGTTGCAGCGATCGCGCGCTTCTCCCAACGCGCGGTGCCGGTCGGCCAGGTGCCGTCGGGCGGAAAGGCACTGCACGGTAGCAGTTCGCCTTTGCCGGCCAGCATCGCGGCGGTGACACGTTGGACGAACTCGGGTGCCTGCGCGGGCACGGTTGGCGGTCGATGACGGGTCGCGCTGACGGCCTTCGGCACAGCGAGTTCGTGCAGGTGTGCCAATGCTGCGTCGACCGCAGCGAAGTTGCGGCGCACGATCTCGTCACCCTTCTTCTGGTAGCTCTTCTCGATCGATGCCTTGATCGCCGCGGTTGCCGCCGCTTTGGGCAGCACACCGCTGAGTGCAAAGAAGCACGTTTGCATGATCGTATTGATGCGGTTGCCAACACCTGCTTCCTTGGCGACGGCGTCGGCGTTGATCGTGTGTACCTGCAGGCGCTTGTCGATGATCTGTTGCTGGACCTCAGCCGGCAGATGCTGCCACAACTGGTCGGGCGCGTGTGGCGCGTTGAGCAGCAGGGTGGCACCTGCTGCTGCCAGGTCGAGCACGTCGAAACGATCGAGGAACCCAAACTGATGGCACGCGACAAAGTCCGCTCGCCGGATCAGGTATGGCGCTTCAAAGTGCTGCTCGCCAAAGCGCAGGTGCGAGATCGTCATCGCGCCGCTCTTCTTGCTGTCGTAGACGAAGAAACCCTGCGCGTGCTGGTCGGTGGTCGTGCCGAGGATCTTGATCGAGCTCTTGTTGGCACCGACCGTGCCGTCGGCACCAAGTCCAAAGAAGACGGCTTCGGTGCGCCCTTCTCGCGGCAGTTCGAAGTCAGTGTCGTAGTCGATCGAGCGGTGCGTGACATCATCCACGATACCGACCGTGAAGCCGTGGCGCGGTGTCGCACCAGCCAACTCCGCGAACACCCCGATCGCCATCGCCGGAGTGAACTCCTTGCCGGAGAGCCCGTAGCGGCCACCGACGATCTGCGTCGCCTGTTCCCGATCACGCAGCGCCGCGATCACGTCGAGGCACAGCGGTTCGGTAGGCGCGCCGGGCTCCTTGGTTCGATCCAGAACGGCGATTCGCGTCGTGCTCGTTGGCAGCGCGGCCGCAAGCCAGTCGCCGCGGAAGGGTCGATACAGCCGCACCTGCAGCACGCCGACGCGTTCGCCTTGCGCGACGAGATGGTCCACGGCGACGCGCACGGTCTCTGCGGCCGAGCCCATGATCACGACAACACGTTCGGCATCCTTGTGGCCGTGGTATTCGAATGCCTGATAGCTGCGACCCGTGCGTTTCGCGAAGGCCTGCATCGCGTCAACGACTGCCTGTGGACAAGCGTCGTGAAACGGGTTGCTCGCTTCGCGGGCCTGAAAGAACACGTCCGGATTCTGCGCTGAGCCGCGCAGCACCGGCCGATCCGGCGTCAGCGCGCGTTGCCGATGGGCCGCGACCGCGTCGCAGTCCATCAGTGCACGCAGATCGTCGTCTTCGACGGCGACGATCTTGGCGACTTCGTGTGAGGTCCGGAAGCCGTCGAAGAAGTGCAGGAACGGCACGCGGCTTCGCAGCGTCGCCATGTGAGCGATGCAGGCAAGGTCCTGGGCCTCCTGCACGTTCGCCGAACACAACATGGCGAAGCCCGTCTGCCGGCAAGCCATCACGTCCGAGTGGTCGCCAAAGATCGACAGCGCGTGTGTTGCAACCGTGCGCGCAGCAACGTGCATCACGAACGGCAACAGCTCACCGGTGAGCTTGTACATGGTCGGGATCATCAGCAGCAGGCCCTGCGATGCCGTGAAGGTCACGGCCAGTGAACCTGCCTGCAACGCCCCGTGCACGCAGCCGGCAGCTCCGCCTTCGGACTGCATCTCGATGATCTTCGGCACCGTGCCCCAGAGGTTCTCATGATCGTGGGCAGCCCACTCGTCACAGAGTTCGCCCATCGCCGATGACGGCGTGATCGGGTAGATCGCTGCCACTTCGCTGAGGCGGTAGGCAATCGAGGCGACGGCCTCGTTGCCGTCGACAGTCAGGGTGCGCGTTTCGGCCATGGCGGTGCTCGGCCGCAAGGGACGCGGCTTCTCCAGATTGCGAGAACTGGGCAAAAGGGCCAGAGGCACAGTGGCGTAGCGACCGACCGCACAGGGCGAACTCTCAACTGGTCACTTGGTTTGGTCGGTCCATGCAACGCAGTGCTCGCCGACTTTGTGAGCGACTATCTCGCCAAGCGGGGCAGCGCGGCGATGCAGCGCGGCGGGGCAGCGCGGCGGGGCAGCGCGGCGGGGCAGCGCGCCGACAAGGACATCAACGAACTGATTGAACGTTCGGCACGTTCCCAAAATAACGCTATTGAGGTCCGCTAAGAGTCGGCCTTCGATTGTCCGTCGCGTTCACCCACGCCATGCCGTCAAGGTGGAATTCGTAATGAAGACTCTGGCCATCTCGTTCTTCCTCATCAGCATTGCCGTCGTCGCCTGCGCCGGCCATCCCGAGCCCGTGCAACCGACGGACTCGCCGCGGGTCGTCGAACTAGCCCCATCGCCGATATCGCCGACACCTCAGCTCACTGCCACGCGAGCAGCGGCGAGTACTGGCGAGGCGAGGCCGACCAAGGGTGCCGCAGCCGACCTGCTCGTCAAACTCTGCACGGCGGTCGAGAAACACGACGTAGACACCATCTTGGGTTGTTGGCGCACGTTTCCGGAGATCTCCGAGGCACAGGTGCGGCAGATGTTTGCGCGCGAGAACGCCATTGAGATCGACCGCGAGGCGCTCGACAAGCTGATCAAGCTTGGGGAGTGGGGGCCGATCTCCGAGGTGTACCCGAGCAGCGGCGCGAACCTCTCAAACCTCTTGGGCTATTGGAAGCTCGATGCAAGTCAATGCTGGGCTCTGCGACTTGCTCCAGCCGAGGTCGCCCTCCACTGGAATGGCAAGGTCTTCCAGGTGATCGAGTGCGACGACCTCCACAAGCCGAGATTGCGTCGAGCTCGCGAACGCTAGCAGCGCTCGCCGGGCAACGCTGCTCGACAGCCCCATCGTCCGCAGCACCCGCCCGATCTCCGTGGACCAAGGCGGCGCTTTCCTACCGCGGCGCAGGCCACCGCCTTCAGAAGGCGGTGGCGCGACGCAGTTCCTGCCAACTAGTTGATGCAGAAGTTGTCGATCGCCAGGTCACCTGTGAAGCTTGTGCCACGGGTGTAGTGGAACTGGAACGAAGCAGAAGCCGGCGCACCGGCTGGGATCGTCAGCGCCTCCTGGGTCCACTCGGCACCACCCGGCTCTGGGCCGGTGTAGGTGGCGAGCAGCGTCGGGTAGGTGCCAGAGCCGTCGTCCATGCGGACCTCAAGCGTGTCAATCGTGGCGCCGACGCGGCTCAGGCTGAAACCAACCGTCGTAGCACCCGCCAACGAGTAGGTGTCGGTGTTCATGATGTAGGTATCACCCAACACGGTCGGCGAGCTCGTCTCGCAGTACATGTAGACGGTGCCAAACAGCGAACCGCCGGTCGGGCCAGTGTTGCCCGAGGTCGTGCCGTTATCGTCGGCAGTCCATTCTTGGGTGCCACCACCGCTGCTCCAGCCGGTCGGGTAGCTTGCCGTTCCGAGTGGGGTCGACTCGAACGACTCCTGGATGAGACAGGTCTGGCCCTGTGCAAAGAGCACCGTGTTGCGAGTCGGCGTAATCGGCAAGGCGAGCCCCGGGGTCAGGTCGAGCACGAGACCCTGCACACGCAGCGAGTCACCGACGCCAAGGAGGCCCGGCGGAACGAAGATGAGAACGTCGGGGCCGCCAATCACGTTGGGGCCGAGGATGATGGCGAGACCGCTCGGTGTTGACGCGGCGGACAATTGGTCAAAGCCGGGGATCAGAGCAGTCACGCCGACGGGCGGCGGGCCACCGTAGCCGTAGTTGACGACCGAGAGAGCCGGAGCGCCGGGGAACGTGCCGTAGTCGTCGTTGTAGTTCCAGCGGATGAAATCGCCGCCGGCGAAGGTGCCACCGATTTCGTTCATCGTGCCTGAGAGCGGCACCGTCTCGACGACGCCGACGATTTGCGGCGGGATCGAGCTGACCAACGTAGCGTCATTGGAGATCGTCAGGTTCATGATGCAGCCATCAAAAGCCTGGCCGTTGCTCCAGTTGTTGGTCATGAAGTCGAAGTCGTTGTTCGTGTTCAGGACACCCAACTGCTCGAAGAGAATCAGGCTGCCATTGAGGTAGAGCTCCACGAACCCAGAATCAAACCTGATCGACGCCGAGTACCACGTCGCAGGCGTCACCGTGGTCGTAGACCACTTGTAGTTGGCGTTATTGTAGAGGACCCCGAGCTGGCCGGCAGCGTCCACGTAGAGACCGATCCAGCGCCAGCCGTTGCCGCCCATGAGGATCGGGCGATTGGCCCCAACGCTCGTCAGATTGAAGTCGACATCGATCTGGAAGTCTGTCGAGTCCAAGGACGTGACGGTTGCCGTGCGGATTTCCTGCCCCCCGTTGCCGGCGTAGGTGCCGTTGTGGCAAACGCCATTGCCGGGGGTTGGCATTGCTGGTGGTGGCGTGCCCGTCAGAGTGACCGGGCCGTATGTGCCGGTCGTGTCCAAGAGGTCCGTCTGCAGCGGATAGTCCGCCTGGACGATCTGAGCAGAGAGCGACGCAGTGAACGCTGTGAGCAGCACAGCGGCAATGCGACTAAGTGAGCGAGCTTGTGATGGAAACATGCTTGTTGCCTTGGTGGGCGTAGAAGGGATCTGAGACGTGGCAGTCGCCACGTCTCCGACCTTAGTGGCCCCGCTACCGATTGCCGGGTGGCAGAGTTCGTAGGGTGGGCTTCGACCGTGAACGTGGCATCGTCGTTACTCTTCCGCACTCTTACGCTCGTGAAGATCAGCGCTAAACGCTTCTTAGAACATCGTTAACGGACATGTGCAGCGCTCGCCCCGCAGTGTCTGAAGCCTGTAAAACCAAGCTCTAAGCGAGAGACCCTCGTCTGGCGACACCGCGCGCGAATGGTTGCCGACTCGGGGTCACCCCGCTGCTGCAAGCCCCGATGCCTTTGGAGACAGCTCGACGCACGTCGTGGTAATCGAGCCGCAGGTGCTGATCGAGCGGTTGCCTGCATTGGAATCACGACCACGACGACATCGGGCACGTATGACGGAGTGCCAGCACCTGGTGCATGCCGCATCCATCGGCGCCCTGCTCTGCGCGGCACCACATCAGTGGCGCAGCGATCGAATTCGATACCTCCGGCAGCAATCCCTGGCGCTTCACGAGGTCGAAGAAGGCGAGCCGAGGCGGGCGGCAATCTAGAGCGTCAAGCCAGGCACCCTCACGGTTTGAGGTCCGGCGAGTAGTTGAGTGCGAACTCAAAGAAGCTTGAGACCTCGAGGATGTCGCTGCCCACGAATCGTACGCGATGCGCGTCGAGCTGTTCCACGTTGGGCAAGTAGGCGAGCAACTCCGTCGGTCGATGGTTCTTGAACGTCAAGTCCATCGTCACCGAGCCCGCCAACGTGAGCGGCGCAATCTTCGTTCGCCGCTCGACTCCCCGTCGCGTTGCCGCTCGCAGCACATCGATCGCATCGGCCGGCGCCAGGGAGTCGGCGCAGTGATACGAGATTGTCTTCTTGAGCACAGCGCGTTCGCACCCAGGCATCGTCTCCGCGATCTCGTCACAGATGGCGTCGTCGCCGCTGATCATCAAGACGGGCACCTCGAAGTGTCCGGCGAGGTAGGCGCTCAGCTCTGCTTCGCAGACAAGCTTGCCGTTGAGTGCGAGCTCGAACACATTGGCGCTCGACATCGTGTGTGCCCGTACCCCGCGCGGATTGTGCGAACCGGAGTGGTAGCCCAGCAGAATTGCGCCATCGAACGACCGGTCGATGCCTTCCATCATTCCGAGCCGCCGCGGCCAGGCGCGCACCAGGCGCACGCCCTTCGGAAACCGTTCCGCTCGCAAGTTGAGTCCCGTGCCGTGCGAGTCGCTCACGGTGAGGTCGGTTGCGCCGGCATCGTGAAGCTCGGCGATGACCGCCAGCACTTCCTCAGTATAGAGTTCGCAAGCCCGATCGTAGTCGAACCCTTCGGGGCCAAGCTGGGCGTCATTGACGACGCCCGCGACACCTTCCATGTCCGCGGAGATGTAGATCTTCACGGCGACAGACTACGTCTCGGCGGCAGTCGGAAACAGATACTAGCGATCGGTGTGGTGGAACCGCGGCCGGTTTGCTTGCGCGTGTCTGACTAGTTGCTGGGCGTATCCTTGAGGCAAGGTCCGGTTTGGATCGCTCAGTTCTGACCGGCGCTGTTCGACAGGACGCCGCCCGCGACGGCGCTGTGCTCCCGAGCCGCGGCGACGAAGGCGCGCAGCAGCATCGCCTGCCGCTCGTCGTCGGGCACGAGTTGCTCGGGGTGCCACTGCACGCCGATCAGGAACCGTTCGGGGTCCGTTGTCTCGGTCGCCTCGACGACGCCATCGGGGCAGCGGGCCACGATCCGTAGGTTCGCACCGATGCTACGAACCGCCTGGTGGTGGAAGGAGTTCACCTCGAAGCGCGTGCTACCGAGGATGCCTGCGAGTTTGGAGTCCGCCTCCAGGATGACATCGTGATCGCGATTGCGATGCGATATGCCGAACTCGGACGGGATGTCCTGCACCAGCGATCCGCCGCTGGCGACGTTGATCCACTGCGAACCGAGGCAGATCCCTAGCAGCGGCTTGTTCGTCTTTTCGATCCAAGCCCGACTGAGGGCCTTCTCGAACACGAAGCGGTCGTCGCCGAGCAGGCGCACCGTCTCGTGGGTCTGCTCGCCATACTCCGAGGGTGGAATGTCGGCGCCGCCCGGGAGCAGCAGGCCGTCCAGCCGCCCTAGATAACTGTCGATTTGTTCGGCGCCGCCCTCCGCGTTCGGCAGCACGACAGGCACGCCGCCCGCCGCTCGAATCGCGCGCACATAGCTGTGGTTGGTGAGGCTCGCGATCCCTATCAGCGGCGCGTCGCTTCGCCCCATAGCGATTGGCTGCCCAACCTGGCAGCCGAACAGGCTCGCTGCCGCGACGAGCATCGTGGCGAGAAATCTACGTCTGACCTGGTTCGTCATCTGTGTACGTGTCCTTGGCAGTAGTCGGGTAGTGGGCTCTGGGATCCGCGTAGGACCGAGACGATCGGCGTGGCAGCGACGTCTCGGCTCGAGGACGAAGATCCATGCTGGCGAAGCAACAAATGGTAGAGCAGTCGGGACCGCTGGTCGTCACTGCTATTTCCGAACACTGCGACACTGTGAGCCCGACCAGCTGCCGACGCGACACTTCGTCTTGTAGCCGGGGATACCGCATGCCGCCAGCCAGCGTAAGCGCCCGTGCGATTCATACACCGCGCCTGAGTCGCACGTGCGATGACGGCCCCTAGACGGCAACATGTACGCATGACGCGTCGAATTGTCTGGTTACTGGCTGGGTTGACGGCTTGCGCGGTTCCGGAATCACAGCACGCGTCGCCGGCACGGCAGGCTGATGCGCCGGTTGTTTCGGCTCGGGCACGCGCGCGTGACCTTGGCATCCACATCGGCAAGTTGCGAAGTGGCACGAACGATGCGATCACCGATGTGCTCGGCGTGGCGGTGGGCCACGCAACGGTGCGCGAAGCCGGCCGCCTCAACACCGGGGTCACGATTGTGCTGCCGCACGCCGGCAACCCGTTCCGCACCAAGTTGCCAGCGGCCTTGGTCGTTCAGAACGGTTTCGGCAAGTTAGTGGGAGCGACGCAACTGCAAGAACTCGGTGAGCTCGAGAGTGCGATTGCGCTGACGGCGACGCTCAACGTGCATCGGGTAGCAGATGCTGTGTTGGATTGGCTGCTCGGGTTGCCTGGCAACGAGAAGGTGCGTTCAGCCAACGTCGTAGTCGGGGAAACCAACGACGGTGGCTTGTCCGACATCCGCGCGCGCGCCGTCGGACCCGAGCATGTTGCTGCCGCGATTGCTTCCGCCAGCACGGGCGTTGTGCCAGTTGGGTCGATTGGCGCAGGGGCCGGGACGACGTGCTTCGGTTGGAAGGGTGGTATCGGCACGAGTTCTCGCCGCAGCGGGGAGTACACCGTTGGCGTGCTGGTGCAGACGAACTTTGGTGGGCAACTCAACGTGCGCGGCTTGGCCGAGACCCAGCAAGTCGCAGGCCTGGCGTCGCGTGGCATTGCCTCTGTGGACCACGACGGCTCGTGCATGATCATCATCGCTACCGATGCGCCGCTGGATCAGGCCGGCTTGCGTCGCCTGGCGACGCGCGCCTTTGCCGGCATGGCACGCACCGGCGCGTCGTTTTCACACGGTAGCGGCGACTACGCGATTGCGTTTTCCACCGCGCGTGCTGCCGAGCCCCGGCAGCGCGGACCGATTCAAGGCGGCGGGTTGTCGCCGTTGTTCGTGGCCGTCGCAGATGCAACCGAGCAGGCGATTCTCGATTCGCTGTGCGCCGCGCAAACCACCACGGGCATGGGTCGCACGGTGCGTGCGATGCCATTGCATGGGTTGAAGGCTCGGGCTGGGCAAGGTGCGGAACGGGCTGCCAAGTAGCCGCGTGGCGAGTTCCGGGGAGCAAGACCGCCGTGCTCGAGTTCGTGCGATGCGGCAAGCGGATCGCGCTTCGGATGCAAGAGCTGCACTGGCCACATGAATGCCTATGATCCGGCCAGACAGCCGACAACTTCCCTCTGAGGCTCCTGCTAACCACCTACCAATGCCACATCTGTTTCGCACGACCAGCAGGTCTTCCGGTCCCTATGCACAATGCTCGGCCGATGGCAGGACACCGACGAAACGCAGACCGTTCTTGTCGACTACCGGATGTCAGCAAACGGATCGGTTCTGGTCGAGACCTGGGATTGGCCAGACCGCGAAATCGAAGCCCTGACCCTCTACCACCTCGATGCAGGCGCGCTGATGGCGACCCACTACTGCCCCATCGGCAACCAACCGCGGCTAGCGCTTCGTTCGGGCGATGCGGACAAGTTCGTCTTCGACTTCGTATCAGCGACGAACCTCCCGGATCCGACGACCGACCACAACACCGAGTTCTGGTTTCGCCTCGACGGGCCAACGTCGTTTACGCGCAGCGAGACCTATCTCGATGCGGGCAAGTTGCACACACAGGAACGAACATACCGACGCCTCGAGTAACGCCGAGTCGGTTTCTGGGTGCGTACTGTGCGCCGCCGGCCGACAACGTGAACAGGTTCGTACTGTGCCAGGCACCGTACACACATGTTCGCGCAACGTCGGTGCGCTACGACGACTAGTGGTCAACGCAGCACGGCAGTGCCGCGATCCTGCAGTTCAGCCGTGCAATCGATCGACGCGGTATCCGGAGGAATCCGTCACTGGGGTGTCCACAGCCGGGTGTTGCCGCCGACAGCCGAATAGTCGGCGACGTAGCTTCCCGTGCCGTCCGGGTAAAGAATGCCCTGGATGCCGCCGTTGCCGACCAGGCTGCCAACGCCCCACTGCACCTCTAGCAAACCCGGTGGCGCGATCTTGACCACCTGGCCCGTCGCGGTCACGACGATCTTTGCCTGTGTCTCGTAGTACTGTTTCCCCCACGGGAACGGCTCGTTGTACACGTGCGTCACCTCGATGATGATGGTGAACCCCGCGAGAATCGGGGTCCCGTTCATGTTGGTGCTCTCGTACGAGCCCTCCATCTCTTGGGCGTTGACCGACGTGCTCGGACCGATGACGGCCGCGACAACGACGAGAGCGGACAGGATCTTGCGGAACATAGTTACCTCCGGAATGTGTTCTGAATCAGCGTGACCGCAAGACGGCGCGGGCACGATCACCTTGGAACGCGTCCGCAGCGGACTCGGTGTCCGAAGAAACTCTCGGTACGGGCGGCCGGGCTGGAAACCAGGATCAGCCACAAGCCTCGCGGTGTGTCGGATGGCGAATGTGCGTGCGCCCGATCACGGTCGCGCAGTTTGTGGGGTGCTTGGATCGCTGGGCTGGTTGCAGAACTGACGAGTTGAGTGTTGGTGTTGCATGCAACCTCAAGGAATTGCTTGAGAGATTCCCAGTCGATGGGAGGGGCG
>TARA_R110002072_G_scaffold15856_39_pt1 | contig 22034 bp, 21 predicted proteins | sample TARA_R110002072 | Tara Oceans TARA_R110002072 (sample SAMEA4397118) | marine metagenome | biome: Polar Biome; feature: [SRF] surface water layer (ENVO:00010504); material: water (ENVO:00002006), including particulate matter (ENVO:01000060) such as... | depth 5 m | reverse complement strand
CCCCGTCCTCGACCCGGTCGTAGCCGGGGAAGCGGTTGAGCGCGAAGAGGTTGGAATCCTCCAGATCGATCGCGCGGGCATCCTCGTTGGGAATCGCCAGATTGCGGATCGGCGGAGTGGCGACCAATTGGACCCGCGGCGTGAACACCTGTTCGCCGCCGGCGAATTCGCCCACCAGCGGCCAGAGGACGTCGACCGCGGCGAGCGCGATACCGCGCCCCTGCCAGCCCGGTTCGCCGCGGTAGAGCGCCGTGGGGGTGAGGAAATTCTCGTCCGAATGATAGACGTCGCCGCGCAGCATGCCGGTCAGCTGGACCACCTGTCCCAGCCCGGTAATCCGCCGCAGATCCCAGCGCGCGCGGGCGAAGGCACGCTGCGTGTCCTGCCCGTCCTGGCGCAGGATCGCGAGGCTGTTGGCCTGAAGCTCGACCTGACCGCCCAGCAGCGGGTCGGCGAGCCGCTTGCGGTAGTCGATCGCGGGCAGCGCCAGCGGGACCTGTCCCTGCGATGCGCCGAGCCGCAGCGTCTGCGTCGCCCAGCCGGCGATCGAGAGATAGGAATCGCGGTCGATCCGCTCGAGCTCGACCATCGAGCGCAGGCGCTCGTCGCGGCTGATGTCGTAGCGGCGCAGGAAGGTCCGGTCGCTCGCCACCCGCAGCGAGCCGGTCAGGCTCCATTCCGGCGTGAACTGGAATTTTCCGTTGGCGAACAGATAGCCGCGCGGATCGCGCTCGCTGGTCGGCGCGCCGGTGAAGGTGGAGATGCGGCTGCTGTAGGTGGCGTATCCGGTGATCTGGAACGCGCCCCGGTCCGCCAGCTGGCGGTATTGCGCGCTCGCCATCGGCGGCGCGCCGGTAAACAGATAGGCGCTGGCGGTCAGGTCGCGGTTCTCGGCCAGTCGCCAGTAATAGCTGGCGCTGACCTCGACCCCATTGCTCTCCGAAACTCGCAGATCGGGCACCAGGAAACCCGCCACCGCGCCGCCATCGGTGCGGATGGCCAGACCCGGCAGCGGCAGGATACGCGCCCCGAACAGCTCGAGATAGGCGTTGCGGAACCGCACCTCGCTGCTCTGCGGATCGTAGCTCACCCGTTCGGCAGTGATGCGCCAACTGGGCGATTTGTCGCAACCGGCAGGGGTGGTCACCGCGCAGGCGCTGTAGGCCGCCTGCGAGAGCGTGATCGTGCCATCAGCCTCGCGCAGCCCCGATTGCGCTGCCAGTCGCCCGCCCTGGCGCAAGGCGAGCAGCAGGTCTTCCATCGCGCCGGTCTCGAACTCGTCGGTCAGCGTGACGGATTCGGTGTAGAGCTGGTTGCCGTTCTCGTCGACGAAGCGGACCCGGCCGGTGGCGAGGATCTCGCCGCTCTGCCGGTTCCAGCTGACATTGTCGGCGCGCACCGAGCGGTCGCCGCTGCGCAGCACCACATTGCCCGCGGCGGTGACCGTGTCGGTCTCCTCGTCGAAGCTGAGCGTCTGCGCCTCGAAATCGATCGCGTCGCCGCCGCTCGCTTGCGCACTGAGCGCCGGCTGGGGTTCCTGCGGCAGCTCCAGCGCGGGCTGGTCGGTTTCGGCCGGGTCGCGCGGCTGGGCAAGATCGATCTGCTCCTGCGCGGTGGCCATTCCCGCGGCGGCGCCTTCCTGCGCCGCCAATTGTCCGGGCGCGAGGATGAAGGCGAGCACGCATGCGGACGCGGCCAGGCGCGCCTGAAGCGAGCGGACCTGAAACGGGCGGAAACCGGGCGCGCGGCTGCGGGGCGAGGGCATGCCTTGCCTATCGCACCGCGTCCGCCTAATCGCAATCGGCATCCGAAAGGGGACGCCGTGGCCCGGAGCCGCAGCGTCCCGATCCAGAATTCCGGGAGATCCCATGAACATCGAATTTAGCCAGTCCCGTCCTGAAGGGCTGCGGCTCATCGCCCAAACTGCCGACAAGGGCAAGCTTCCCGAAGGTCTCGAGTCCGCCATGAAGCAAGGCGCCGAGGCGGCGCGCTTCAAGGGCCGCACCGGCCAGGTCTTCGACGGTTTCGTCGAGCGCGACGGTGCGGTGATCCGCGTCGCCGTGGCCGGTGCCGGCGATCCGGGCGATGCCAAGCGCTCCGCCAATCTCGAGCGCGCCGGTGCAGCGCTGGCGGCGAAGTTCCAATCCGCAGGGGTCGAGACGATCGGTCTCGATGCGGGCAATCTCAAATCAGACGAGCTGGCGCATCTGCTGCTGGGTCTGCGGCTGCGCAACTGGCGCTACGACGTCTATCGCACCAAGCTCAAGGACGAGCAGAAGATCACGCTCAAGAGCGTTACCGTCTTCAACGCGCACGGTGGCGGCGAAGCGGCCTGGAAAGCGGTCGAGCCGCTTGCCGAAGGCGTCGAATTCACCCGCGAGCTGGTCACCGAACCGGCCAATGTGATCTATCCCGAAAGCTTCGTCGAACGCTGCCAGAAGCGCTTCGAGGGTACCGGCGCAGAGCTGATCGTCCTCGACGAGACGCAGATGCACGATCTCGGCATGGGCGCGCTGCTCGGCGTCGGCCAGGGCTCCATGCGCGAATCACGCATCCTCGCGATCCGCTGGAACGGCGGCGAGCAGGGCGCGGCGCCAGTGGCCTTCGTCGGCAAGGGCGTGACCTTCGACACCGGCGGGATCTCGATCAAGCCGGGCCCGGGCATGGAAGACATGAAATGGGACATGGGCGGCGGCGGTGCGGTCGCGGGCGGTATGCTCGCGCTGGTCAAGCGCAAGGCCAAGGCCAATGTCGTCGGCGTGATCGGGCTGGTCGAGAACATGCCCGATGGCGCGGCGCAGCGCCCGGGCGATGTCGTGACCTCGATGTCGGGGCAGACCATCGAGATCCTCAACACCGATGCCGAGGGCCGGCTGGTGCTGTGCGACGCGCTCCACTGGACGCAGCAGGAATTCAAACCCAACCGCGTGGTCGATTTCGCCACGCTGACCGGGGCGATCATCGTCTCGCTGGGTCACGAGCACGCCGGGGTCTTCTCCAACAATGACGAGCTGTGGTCCGATCTCGACAAGGCCGGCAAGACCAGCGGCGACAGCGTCTGGCGGATGCCGATGGGGCCTGCCTACGATAAGATGATCGAATCGCCCATCGCCGACATGAAGAACATCGGCGGCAAGGCGGCGGGGTCGATCACCGCGGCGCAATTCCTCCAGCGCTTCATCATGGACGATACGCCCTGGGCGCATGTCGACATCGCCGGCACGGTGTGGACCGACAAGCCGGGCGCTACCTGGGACAAGGGTGCGAGTGGCTTCGGCGTGCGCCTGATAGACCAGCTGGTCGCCGATACGATCGAGCGCTGAGCCGCGCTTGTGGCCGGCGGCACGGGCAGGATGCGGCGCAAGGGCGACCTGCCGTCGAAGACCTGTGCCGCCTGCGGCCTGCCCTTCGCCTGGCGCAAGAAATGGGCACGCGATTGGGAGCAGGTGAAGTTCTGCTCCGATCGCTGCCGCGGCGCCAGGGCAGCCTGAGGCGATGCGGGTCGATTTCTACCAGCTGAGCCGCGATCCGGTCGAACAGGTCGTGCCGCTGCTCGCGCGCAAGGCGCTGCAGGGCGGCCACCGGATGCTGGTGGTGAGCGGCGATGGCGAACGGCGTGCGGGCATTTCGCGCGCATTGTGGAGCGAGGGCGGGACGCATTTCCTCGCCCATGGCGAAGCGGGCGAGCCGCACGCGGCGCGCCAGCCGATCCTTCTGTCCGAGACCTGCGCCGCGCCCAACGAGGCGCGGATGGTGATCCTCGCCGACGGCGTCTGGCGCGAGGAGGCCACCGGGTTCGAGCGCGCCTTTCTGCTGTTCGATGCCGACGCCACCCAAAACGCGCGCGATCTCTGGCGCAGCTTCCGCGCCCGCGACACGATCGAGAGCCATGCCTGGAAACAGGAGGAAGGCGGCTGGATCGAAGTGGGGTGACGCCTCGTTGACCAGGCGAAGGAGAATTTCATGCGCCTCGCCGGCACCGCCATTTCCGCCAGCCTGATCCTTGCAGCCTGCAGCCCCGCTCCCGAGGAGGAGACGGTAGCCGACCGGGAGGTCCAGCAATTCGAGACCGGCAGCTACGAGGTCGATCCCGAAACCGGCGAGACCCGCGCGGTGGTCTACAATGAGGACGGCACCACCACCATGCACGCGGGCGAAACCGTAGTGCCTCGCCTGCCGGAGGGCTTCAGCATCTATCCCGGCGCCGCAATCCGCAACACGGTCCAGATCGGCCGCGACGAGGGCACGGGCGTGATGGTCTCGCTGGCGAGCGAGGACAGCCCCGCCGATCTGGTCGCTTTCTATCGCCGCCAGGCCGAGGCCGCCGGGGTCGATATCGAAGTGGATATGCAGACCGGAGCGATGACGATGATCGCGGGCGAGGCGCCCGGCGGCACCAGCTTTGTCTTCCAGGCAAGCGGCGCCACGGGGGAGACCACCGGCCAGCTCACCCTCCGCCGCGGACTCAACTGACGCTTGCCGCCAAGCGGGCGCGGCGCTAGTGGCGCGGCCAATCCCGCGACAATTTCATCCCAGCGACTACGAGGATTTTTCCGATGGCGACCACCCGCACCTTTTCGATCATCAAGCCCGATGCCACCCGCCGCAACCTGACCGGCGCGGTCACCAAGATGCTGGAGGAAGCCGGCCTGCGCGTCGTCGCTTCCAAGCGCATCATGATGACCGAAGAGCAGGCCAAGGGCTTTTACGAGGTCCACAAGGATCGCCCCTTCTACGGCGAGCTGGTCACTTTCATGACCAGCGGCCCGGTGGTGGTCCAGGTGCTCGAGGGCGAGGACGCGGTGAAGCGCAACCGCGACGTGATGGGCGCGACCAACCCCGCCGACGCCGCCGAGGGCACGATCCGCAAGGCCTATGCCGAGAACATCGAGGCCAATTCGGTCCACGGTTCGGATTCCGAAGAGAATGCCGCGACCGAGATCGCATTCTTCTTCAACGACGACGAAATCGTCGGCTGATCCCGCTGGCGGGGAAGGGCGAGGCTGCTCGCCTTCTCCCCGCCGGTTTCAGGTCTGACGAACCGCCCCGGCCTGGCTGGTCGGTTCCGCACCCCGCGATTTGAAGCCGGAGATCTGCGCGCGATGTTGCCCATGGCTGTCGCGCGAGGCGCGCGCATTTTCGCGGCGCATGGCAATCCGGGCTTCGGATGAAAGACCGATTCTCAGATCCTTATAAATGCGTTTCACGACCGCCTCGCTGTCGAAGTCGAACTCATCGAAGTCCACTCGGGCAAGCGGACCGTCGAATTGGGCCATCGCGGCCTCGATCCGAGCCGTTCGCAGCGCGATTTTCCGCCGCCATTCCGCTCGGATGGCAGCAAGATCGGCGTGATCCGACTGGAATGCGGACTGGCTCGCAACCATCGAAACCGAGCTTTCCAGCACCGCCTCCTCGTCGCGCCGGGCGACGACGATTCGGGCGTCGGGAAACTGATCTAGCAGCGCCGGCAGAGCCTCCGAAAACTGCGGGACCTTCAGCACCCGCGGCAGTTCTGCGTTCCCCATCGCCGCCGCATCGGTGCGCAGGATTCGCGCGAATTCGCGGTAAATCGGCGCAGGATCGGTTGCTTCGTTGAAGGCGACGAAGCTCGGGATGCGCCACTGCGCTTCATAGGTGCAGGCATCGAGCGCGTAGGACAGCCAGCTGATCTCCTCGTCCACCCGCGTCGCGCCGAAGGGGTGCAGCGTGTCGAGCCAGGGATTGATTCGCCGCGCCAGCGCCAGCGCGAAGCCGCTTTTGATAGGGCGCCAGTCGGGTTTGGCCGGGACCGGGTCGAGCGCGTTGCAGAAGCGCGTGCCCGCATGCGCCGGATCGGCCGAAAGCAGCCGGTGCAGCCTGGTCGTGCCGGCGCGCATCTGGCCCACCACCACGATCGGCGGCGCGATTGGCGTGGTTGCGAGTTCGGGCCGGTCGCGCCAAAGCCGACCAAGCGCATGGCGCTTGCGGATCGCCGCGGTGATCTGACCATAGGCCAGGGTATGCCCCAGCGCATTGAGCGCGGCCTCCTCGGTCAGGCTCTGGCACAAATGTTCGACCCGGTCGCGGAAATCGGCGACATCTTCGGGTGCTCGGATCGAGGTTTCGTTCTCTCCCTCGAAGCCCTCGCTGCCTTTGCGCCAGAGGAATTCGGGGTCGAGCGGAGGCTTTGGCGTCAGCCCCTGCCGCCAGATCCGCGCGATTATGCGGTCGGCGTGGCGCGCAAAGCCGGAACGGGCGAGCGGATGGGGGCGGGGAGGGGGTGCGGACATGGAGGCCAAAAGCCCTGCTACCGCATTGCGCCGGCGCACGCCGCCTGCGTGCGATGGTCTTGGGCCACATACTCTGCAAGCACGCGGGGGTAGAGCTGATGCTCGGCGAGACGGACGCGGCTTGCGAGGCTCTCGGGTGTATCCTCGGGGCGGATAGCCACTTCGGCGCGGCCGAGCGCTTCGCCCATGTCGAGTTCGTCGCTCACCAGATGCACCGTCGCGCCGGCCTTGGCATCGCCTGCCGCGATGGCGCGGGCGTGCGTGTCGAGCCCGGGATAGAGCGGCAGCAGCGAGGGGTGGATATTGAGCATCCGTCCCTTCCAGCGCGCGACGAAGCCGGGAGTCAGAATTCGCATATAGCCTGCCAGCGCGATAAATTCCGCGCCTGCGTCGGTGGCGGCCTGCTCCATCGCCGCATCGTGCTCTGCGCGAGCCATGCCCCTGTGCGACTGCGCGAAAGTGGCGACGCCTTCGCCCCGCGCCAGTTCCAGCCCTTCCGCCTGAGGATCGTTGCTCGCAACCAGCACCACCTCATAAGGCGATCCCGGTTGGCGGCCGGCATAGAGCAGCGCGGCCATATTGGTGCCCAGTCCGGAAATGAAGACCGCGACCCTGGCCTTGTCGCGGTGTCCTTCAGGCAAGGTGACGGGCCTCCCAGTCCGCATCGGCGCCCCAGTTTCCGGCACTGCCGCGAACGGTGCAGCCGCGCTCGCCCTCCTCAATGGTGCCGATCTGCAGGACCGTCTCGCCTGCGGTCTCAAGCGCTTCGGTCAACGCGGCGACATCGCCCGGGTCGACCGCCAGCACCATGCCCACGCCGCAATTGAAGGTCCGCGCCATCTCTGACGGCTCGATCGCGCCCTGCTGCTGGAGGAAACCCATCAGCCCGGGCTGCTCCCAGGCGTCGGCATCGACCACCGCATGCGCGCCCTCGGGCATCACGCGCGGGATATTCTCCAGCAGCCCGCCCCCGGTGATATGCGCCAGCGCGGTGATCTGCCCGGCGCGGATCGGGCCGAGCAGGCTCTTCACATAGATCCGCGTGGGTTCGATCAGCGCATCGATGAGCTTGCGGTCAGAGTTGAAAGGCGCCGGTGCGTCGAGCTGCCAGTCCTTGTCCTCCGCGAGCCGGCGGACCAGCGAATAGCCGTTGGAATGCACCCCCGAGCTCGCGAGCCCAAGCAGCACCTGTCCGGGCGCCACTCGCTCGCCCGTCAGCTGCTCGCCGCGTTCGACCGCGCCCACGCAGAAGCCCGCGAGGTCGTAATCGCCCGGCGCGTACATCCCCGGCATCTCGGCAGTCTCGCCGCCGATCAGCGCGCAGCCGGCCTGCTTGCAGCCCTCGGCGATGCCCGCGACGACACGTTCGGCGATCCCGTTCTCGAGCTTGCCGGTGGCGAAATAATCCAGGAAGAACAGCGGTTCGGCGCCCTGGACGATGAGATCGTTGACGCACATCGCGACCAGATCCACGCCAACGCTGTCGTGGCGGTCGTGATCGATCGCCAGCTTGAGCTTGGTCCCGACCCCGTCGTTGGCAGCGACCAGCAGCGGGTCGATATATCCCGCCGCCTTGGGATCGAAGAAGCCGCCGAATCCCCCCAGCTCGCTGTCGGCGCCGGGGCGCGCGGTGGACTTCGCCAGCGGTCCGATCGCCTTGACCAGCGCGTTGCCCGCGGCGATCGAAACGCCCGCATCGGCATAGGTGTATGGGGAATTCTTGCCATTCATGCCCGGTCCTTTAGCATTCCCGCTTGGATTCGCACGGGGCTTTGGGCAAAAGGCCGGTGTTTTCCCCATGATGCGCTTCGCTCTCCCACCAATCGGCCGATTGCAGGCCATGCTGATCGTCGCTCTGGCGCTGCTTGCGCTGTGCGCGGCGGCGCTGTTCGCGCAGGTCGACGGCGAGCGCGGGATCGCCCCGATCGCGGCGTCGAGAGACATTTCGGTTACCGGGGTGGAAGTGGATGTCACCGGCGAGAATGCCCAGGACGCCCGCGCCAAGGGCTGGGAAGCAGCGCAGCGCCAGGCCTGGGAGCGGCTCGAGGGGCCCGAGCTTTCCGATTCGCAGATCGCCGCGATGGTCTCGGCGATCGTGATCGAACGCGAGCAGCTCGGTCCGCGGCGCTATATCGCCCGGCTCGGGGTGATCTTCGATCGCCAGCGTGCGAACGTCTATCTCGGCGGCGACGAGCAGGCGCGGCGTTCGGCGCCGATGCTGCTGGTGCCGGTGACGGTCTCGGCGGGGACGCAGCTGGTCTACGAAATGCGCAACCCCTGGCAGCGCGCATGGGCCGAATACCAGGCGGGTTCGAGCCGGATCGACTACGTCCGTCCGTCTGGCGCGGGGAGCGATTCGCTGCTCGTCAACTACGGCCAGACCGGGCGGCGCAGCCGGTTGTGGTGGCGCAATGTGCTCGACCAGTTCAGCGCCTCGAACGTCCTGATTCCGATCGCCAATCTCGACTATTCCTATCCCGGCGGCCCGGTGACCGGGCGTTTCACCGCGCGCTACGGGCCGGACAGCGTCTATCTCGGCGGTTTCGAGATGACTGCGGACAGCCCGCAGGACCTGCCCGACATGCTCGCCCGGGCGGTGACGCGGTTCGATGCGATCTTCGCCCGCGCCTTCGCCGAAGGATTGCTCAGCCCCGATCCGACGCTCAATCTCGGCACCCCCGAAATCGACCCCGCGCTGCTGCGGCTGATCGAGGCGGGGCAGGCGGCGGATGCGCGCGAACGGGCGGAGCGGGCCGCGCGCGAACGCGCATCGAGCGCGGCGGCCGAAACCGACGGCACGATCAGCGCCGCGCCGGTCAACACCCCGCCCCCAGAAGGCTCGGTCGCGCTCTATACGGTGCAGGTCCAGACGCCGGACGCCGCAGCCTTCAACGCGGCGCTGAGCGAGGTTCGCGCGTCCTCGGGCGTGCGCAACGCCGGCATTCGCAGCACCGCGATCGGCGGCACCTCGGTGCTCACGGTAAGCTATGCCGGCTCGATCCAGGATCTCGCTGGCGCCCTGCGAGCGCGCGGCTTCACCGTGCAACAGGGCAACAACGCGCTCCTGATCAGCCGCTAGGCGGGGGCGCCGATGTCCCAGATCGCGCTGCCTCTCGGTTCCGGCGAAGCCACCGCATCGCGCATCGTGGTGGGAGCAGGCAATCGGGGCGCGGTCGATGCGCTCGCCCGGCCGCAGGACTGGCCTTTTCGCACCGCGGTGCTGCTGGGCCCGCCGCGCTCGGGCAAGTCGCTGCTGGCGCGCTGGTTCGAAGCCCAGGGCGAGGGCGAGGCGATCGACGACGCGCAGGCGTGGGACGAGACCGAATTGTTCCACCGCTGGAACCGTGCACAGGAAGATGGTCGCCCGCTGCTGCTGGTCGCCGGTGGCGCCCAGTGGGACATTGCGCTTCCCGATCTGCGCTCGCGGCTGGGCGGATCGTTGCAGATGGCGGTAACCGCGCCCGACGACGCGATGGTTGCCGACCTGATCGCGGCCCATGCCGAACAGCGCCGCCTGGCTCTTGCCGAGGGCGCGATGCAGTATCTCGTCCCGCGCGTGACCCGCAGCTATGCTGCCATCGAGCGGCTGGTCGCCGAGATCGACCGGATATCTCTTGAACGCAAGGCGCCCGCCACCATGTCGATCTGGCGCGATGCACTGGACGCCGTGGAAGGGCCAGAGCAGGCCCGCTTGCTTTGATCCGCAATTGGTGGAAGAATCCCGACCGATGTTCGACCGTCTCTTTGCCTATCTGGACTCGATCCGCGCGCGCGATCCCGCGCCGCGTTCGCGCTGGGAAATGCTGCTTTATCCCGGCGTCTGGGCGCTGTTCTGGCACCGGGTGGCGCATTGGCTGTTCGAAGCCGAGCTGTTCTTCCTCGCCCGTCTGGTCAATCACACCAGCCGCTTCCTCACCGCGATAGACATTCACCCCGGCGCCAAAATCGGGCGCAATTTTTTCATCGATCACGGTTTCTCGGTGATCGGCGAAACCGCGGTGATCGGCCATGACGTGACCATCTACCAATGCGTCACTCTGGGCGGCACCAATCCCACCAATGGAGTGGGCGGCAAGCGCCACCCGACCATCGGCAACAATGTCATCATTGGCTCGGGCGCGCAGGTCATCGGGCCGATCACCGTGGGCGACCGAGCGCGGATCGGCGCCAATGCGGTGGTCTTCGACGATGTGGCCGAAGGCGCGACGATGGTCGGCTTCAAGGCGCGCAGCACGCTGGTGCCGGTGGAAACCTATATGCGCGAGTTCATGCCCTATGGCACGCCCTGCAACGAGCCGTGCGAACCCGATCCGGGCCGCATCGCGGCGCTCGAAAAGCAGCTCACGGAGATGCGCGCCGAACTCGACAGCCTGCGCAAGGCCTTTCCCCAACCCGCTTCAGGGCCGGAGGACGAGACCCTGCGCAGCGGTACGCAGGACTGATGGGGCAGACCGGAGCGCCGCCGGGCTCGGGTGCGGTGCTGCCCTTTCCGCAGCGCGCGCCGCTGCAGGTCGCATTCACCCGCGCGGAATTGCTCCGCATCCTCGATCTCTACGGTCGGATGGTCGCGGCAGGCGAATGGCGCGACTATGCGATGGATTTCGCGCGCGACATGGCGAGCTTCTCCGCTTTCCGCCGTGCCGCCGAACGGCCGCAGATGCGGGTCGAGAAGCGGCCCGCGCTGCGCAACCGGCAGGGGATGTGGACGCTGTTCGGTGAACACGGCCAGGTGCTCAAGCGCGGCCACGAACTCGCCGGCGTCCTCGCCCCGATGGAGCGCCGGCTGGTCAAGGTGGTCGCGGACTGAGCGTCAGGCGGTGGCGGGCAACCGCACACTCATGCTTCCCGGCAAGGCGCCGACCACAGCGCGGCGGATCGGGGTCCACATCGCGCTCAGCGTCAGCAGCGCCGACCCGATCACCAGCGCGGTGAGCGCGAAGCTCAGTTCAACCGCGCCGAAACGGTCGAACAGCAGCGTCAGCGCGATGAGCACATAGGCGAGCGCAGAGACCAGCAGCGCCCGGCGATCGACCGCGAGCGCGACCAGACCGAAGGCGATATAGACCGCCAGCACCGCCAGCGCCGCGCCCGGTCCGAACGTGCTGCCATCGGTCGCCCCTATCAGCACGAACACCGGATGCGCGATCATCGGCGCGGCGAGCAGGTGCAGCCAGAAGGCGACATCGCTGCGCCGGGTCCCGCGCGCCGGATCGCTCATGTCCCATCGCATCGCGAAGGCGAAGATCGCCAGCCCGACCACGAACACGATTCCGAGCACGACATCGCCGACGTTGTCGGAATTGGGTCCGATCGCGGCGACGATCAGCGCCACCACGGTGGCGGCAAGCGCGGCAGTGCCCGCGGCGATGGTGATCGGCACCATGAACCGCTTCCAGTGGAACCAGGCTGCCGCGGCGGTGATCAGGCCGGCCAGCGCGATGAGCAGCACGCCCACGGTCTCGCGGGCAGGGTCGTTTCCGATGAGTTCCAGCGAGAGCCCGACCAGCGTGGAAAATATCCCGCCGACGAAGGCGAGCAGGAGGATGATAGAGGGCAGCGCCATGCGTTTCTTGCGGGTGAAGAATTCGGCAAGCAGCCAGGAGGTGCCCGCCACCAGCGCCGCGCCGGCCGGGGAAGGCCCGGCAGTGCTTTCGTAGATCGATCCGCCGATCGCTGCCATCGCGACCAGCAGGATCACCACGCCGATCGAGACGAAGACGTCGTTGAACCCGGTGATCAGGCGGAAATGCTCGGCATCGGCCGGTACGGAGTCGTTCTGCGCCGCGACATGCGCGCGCAGCGCGTCGGCCGCCTCGGCGCTGATCGCCCCGGCGGCGACTGCGGAATTGAGATCCTGCTGGCTGTACACGGCCTATTCTCCCCATCCTGAAGACAGGGAGAATAGGCTCGGTGTATTACGGCGTCAATACGCCGCATAAGCGCACGGCAGGATCAGCTGCGCGCGGAGGAGGGGCCGGTGCCCGTGACCTTCTGCATTGCGGTGAGGATGTTGCCCGACTGCTCGGAGCCCGACTGCGGCGCCTTGAGGTTGGAGAAGTCCGAGATGGTCTTCCAGTTCTCGGCGAAGCCTTCGACGGTGCGCTGGTCCTCGGGGAGCCAGACGGCGTCGTTCATCACCACCCAGGAGGAGTGGAACCCGCCCGCGCCCGCGCCGACGATGGCGTTGCTGGGGGCATCCTCGCTCACCAGGAACAGCGCCGCGGGGACGACATTGACCGGGTCGAACAGCTTGAAGGCTTCCTCGGGGAAGAGGTCCTCGGTCATCCGCGTGCCCGCTACGGGGCTGAGCGTGTTGACCTTGATGTTGTACTTCGCGCCTTCGAGCTGGAGCGTCTTGGTCAGCCCCGCGAGGCCCAGCTTCGCTGCGCCGTAATTGGCCTGGCCGAAATTGCCGAACAGCCCGGTCGAGCTCGCGGTCATCAGCACGCGGCCATAGGCCTGGTCGCGGAAGGTTTCCCAGCAGGCCTTGGTGGCATAGGCCGAACCGTTGAGGTGGACGTCGACGACGAAGGCGAAATCCTCGGCGGTCATCTTGGCGAAGGTCTTGTCGCGCAGCACGCCCGCGTTGTTGATCAGCACATGGACGCCGCCCCATTTCTGCTTGGCGTCGGCGACCATCTTTTCCATCTGCTCGGGGTTGGTGACCGAGGCGCCATTGGCCATCGCGGTGCCGCCGGCCTGCTCGATTTCCTCGACGACCTTGGCGGCCATGTCGGAGGTGCCGGTGCCGTCGCGCGATCCGCCCAGGTCGTTGACCACGACCTTGGCGCCGCGTTTGCCGAGCTCGAGCGCGTATTCGCGGCCCAGACCGCCGCCTGCGCCGGTGACGATGGCTACCTTGTCCTTGAAATCGATGGTCATGCTGGGTCTCCGATATGGTTTACGTGAACGTCAATCCGAGCGGCGGACTGACATGTTCGCCGCGCGCTTGCAACCGCCAGTTCGACGCGCCGCCGTGCCGTAGGGTCGGGGCGAGCCTCAGGCCGGCTTCAGGCGCTCGCCAGATTCTCGAGCGCCGGAATCAGCTCGGCGAGCGAATCGATCTCGGCATCGGCGCCGAGCTCGCCCGGCGGCTTGTCGCAATAGCCGTAGCGCGCGCCGATTACCGGCACCCGCGCGGCGCGTGCTGCCATGACGTCATAGGTGCTGTCGCCCACGAAGGCAAAGCTGCCACCGCCGCAGCGCAGCCGCGCTTCGATCAGCGAATCCGGTTCCGGCTTCGCGCGGCCCTTGCCCATGGTGTCGCCGCCGATGATGGTCTCGAACCGGTCCGCGAGCTCCAGCTTGGCGAGGATCTGGCGCGCGAACTCCTCGAACTTGTTGGTCACCACCGCCATCCTGACGCCTCGCGCCGCAAGCGCATCGAGGCATTCCTCTGCGCCCGGATAGGGCCGCGAATGAACCGCGTTGTTGGCGGCGTAAAAGGTCAGCATCCGCCTGTAGAGCGGGCGGAATTCCTCCTCGGACATTCCGCCCTGCCGCTCGACTGCGCGCGCCAGCATCACCTTGGCGCCGCCGCCGATGAGATCCTTGCTGCTCTCCACCGGGACCGGGTCGAACCCGCCCAGCTCGAGCGCGTGGTTCACCGCGGCGCCCAGATCGCGGAAGCTGTCGAGCAGCGTCCCGTCGAGGTCGAATGCGACGATGTCGAAGGGAAATCTGGCCATGCGCGCGGCGGTGAAGGATGCGACTTCAAACCGCAAGCGAATGGTGGCAAGGCGCAGACCATGATCCAGAAACGCGAATTCGCCGCCGTCATTCTCGCCGCGGGCAAGGGCACCCGCATGAAGAGCGATCTGCACAAGGTGCTGCATCCGATCGCCGGTCGGCCGATGATCGACCACCTGATGGCCTCTGCGGCCGAACTGGGCCCGGCCAAGACGGTCGTGGTGGTCGGCAGCGGCCGCGAGCAGCTCGAGGCGACGATGGCGGGCCGCGCCGAGACCAGCCTGCAGGAGCCGCAGCTCGGCACCGGGCACGCCGTCCAGCAGGCGCAGGCTGGCCTGGACGGGTTCGATGGCGATGTGCTGATACTCTACGGCGACGTGCCCTTCGTGCGCGCAAAGACGATGCAGGCGATGCTCGACCGGCTCCATGCCGACGATGCGCCCGCGGTGGTCGTACTGGGATTCGAACCGGAAGACCCGCTGCAGTATGGCCGCGTGCTCGCCCACGAGGACGGCCGTATCGCCAAGATGGTCGAGCACAAGGACGCGACCGAGGAGGAGCGCGGCTGTCGGCTGTGCAATTCGGGGCTGATGGCGGCTCGCGCCTCCGACATGTTCGACCTGCTGAGGCGGGTCGGCAACGACAACAGCCAGGGGGAATACTACCTCGTCGACGTGGTCAACGTCGCCAATGCCGACGGGCGCCACAGCGCGGTGGTGGTGACGGACGACCCGGATGAGGTGCGGGGCATCAACAGCCGCGCCGAACTCGCCGCCGCCGAGGCGCAGTGGCAGGCCTTCCGCCGCGAGGAAGCCATGGCCGATGGCGTCACGCTCAAGGCGCCCGAGACGGTGTTCTTCAGCTACGACACGAAGCTGGGCCGCGATGTGGTGGTCGAACCCAATGTGGTGTTCGGGCCAGGGGTAACCGTCGCCGACCGCGCGCATATCAAGGCCTTCAGCCATATCGAGGGCGCCACCATCGGCGAGGGCGCGCAGGCCGGCCCCTTCGCCAGGCTGCGCCCCGGCGCGGTGATGGGGAAGAACAGCTTCGTCGGCAATTTCGTCGAGATGAAGGCGGCGGTGCTGGGCGAGGGCGCCAAGGCCAGCCATCTGACCTATCTCGGCGACGCCGACGTCGGCGCGGGCGCGAACATCGGCGCGGGCACGATCACCTGCAATTACGACGGCTATTTCAAGCATCGGACCGTGGTCGGCGAAAACGCTTTCATCGGTTCCAACAGCGCGCTGATCGCACCGGTCACCATCGGCCGGGACGCGATCGTGGCGGCGGGCAGCGCGGTCAGCGGCGATGTCGCGGCGGGCGATCTGCGAATGGTGCGCGGCGAACAGATCGTCAAGCCGGGCTGGGCCGACCGCTTTCACGATGCGATGAAGAAGCGCAAGGCGAGCGCGAAGAAGCCCGGCTAGGCAGCGATCCGCAAACGAAAAAGGGCGGCCCCGCGAGGCCGCCCTTTCCAGGATTCCGTGTTGCTGCGGGCAGCTCAGCCCTCGACATGCTCCGCCAGCACGGTGAGGCCGTTCTCGCCCACTTCGGCGAAACCGCCGCGCACTTCGATCATCTCGGGCACGCCGCCCTCGGTCCGATAGACCTGCACCGCGCCGTCGCGGATGGTCGACATGAAGGGCGCATGCCCCTCGAGCACGCCGAATTCGCCTTCCGTACCGGGGACGACCACCATGTGGACGTCCTCGCTGCGGACCTGCTTGATCGGGGTGACGAGTTCGAAATGCAAAGCCATGCTGGTCTCTCCGCCCTCCCGCGTGCGGGAGGGAAATGTGTCAGGATTCGTCGGCCATCTTCTTGGCCTTCTCGACCGCCTGATCGATCCCGCCGACCATGTAGAAGGCGCTCTCGGGCAGATAGTCGTATTCGCCGTCGACCACCGCCTTGAAGCTCTTCACCGTGTCTTCCAGCTGGACGAACACGCCCGGAATGCTGGTGAAGACCTCGGCCACGTGGAAGGGCTGGCTGAGGAATTTCTGGATCTTGCGCGCGCGGCTGACGGTGAGCTTATCCTCTTCGGACAGCTCGTCCATCCCGAGAATGGCGATGATGTCCTGCAGGCTCTTGTACTTCTGCAGCGTTTCCTGGACGCGGCGCGCGGTCCGGTAATGCTCCTCGCCGACGACGCGGGGTTCGAGCACGCGGCTGGTGGAGTCGAGCGGATCGACCGCCGGGTAGATGCCCAGCTCCGAAATCGCACGGTTGAGCGTGGTGGTCGCATCCAAGTGGGCAAAGGAGGCGGCAGGAGCGGGATCGGTAAGATCGTCCGCGGGAACGTAGATCGCCTGGACCGAGGTGATCGAGCCCTTGTTGGTCGAGGTGATGCGTTCCTGCAGATTGCCCATGTCGGTCGACAGCGTCGGCTGATAGCCCACCGCCGAAGGAATGCGGCCCAGGAGCGCCGACACTTCCGAACCCGCCTGCGTGAAGCGGAAGATGTTGTCGACGAAGAACAATACGTCCTGGCCTTCGACGTCGCGGAAATATTCCGCCATCGTCAGACCCGAGAGCGCCACACGGGCACGCGCGCCCGGAGGCTCGTTCATCTGACCGAACACCAGCGCGACCTTGGACCCTTCCGAGATCGCCTCGCCGGCCTCGTTCTTGGCGATGACGCCCGCGTCGAGGAATTCGTGGTAGAGGTCGTTGCCCTCGCGGGTCCGCTCGCCGACGCCCGCGAACACGGAAACGCCGCCGTGGCCCTTGGCGATGTTGTTGATCAGTTCCTGGATGAGAACCGTCTTGCCCACGCCCGCGCCGCCGAACAGGCCGATCTTGCCGCCGCGCGCATATGGCGCGAGCAGGTCGATGACCTTGATTCCGGTGACGAGAATGGCCGCTTCGGTCGACTGGTCGACGAACAGCGGGGCCTCGGCGTGGATCGGCATGGTCGTCTCGGCGCCTACGGGGCCGCGCTCGTCGATCGGTTCGCCGATGACGTTCATGATCCGGCCAAGCGTCTTGGGGCCGACGGGGACGCGGATCTGCGCGCCGGTGTTGATCACTTCCTGCCCGCGGGTGAGGCCGTCGGTGCCGTCCATCGCGATGGTGCGGACGGTGTTCTCGCCGAGGTGCTGGGCAACCTCGAGGACGAGCGTGGTTTCGCCGTTGCGGGTTTCGAGCGCGGTCAGGATCGCCGGCAGTTCGCCTTCGAACTGCACGTCGACGACGGCGCCGATGACCTGGCTGATGACGCCGGTCGTGGTCTGGTTGAGTACGGGAGCGGTGGCCATGATCAGGATCCTGCCTTGGGGGTTGAGCGCCTTAAGCGGCGCACACGTTTTCGGGATCGGCGAGCGTCCATTGACCATCGCCGGGAGTAAGGGTCGCGTCGTTGCGCAGATATTCGTCCTCGCCGAGGCCGAATTCGCACAGCACCTCGTCCGAACCGAGGCCGGCGCGGCGGCAGACCGCGGTGTTGACGGGCTCCGCTTCGGGACAGGCGTCGGCAAAGAGCTGCGTGAACAGCGCCTGGTTGGGGGCGGGCAGCGTTGCCACCGGTTCGGGCGTCGCGACCTGGGTCTGGGCGACTTCGGCGGCGGGTTCCTCGCCGCAGGCGGCCAGAGCGAACAGGGGGACGAGAAGGAAGGCGAGCTTGTTCAACAGATTGGCTTTCATAAGGGTCAGAGCGCTTCGGCGCCGGCGATGATTTCGATCAGTTCGGTGGTGATCGCGGCCTGACGGCTGCGGTTGTACTGGATGGTCAGGTCCTTGATGAGATCGCCGGCATTGCGCGTGGCATTGTCCATAGCGGTCATCGAGGCGCCCTGTTCCGAGGCCTCGCGCTCGAGCAGCGCTCCGAACAGCTGCGTCTTGACGTAACGCGGCAGCAGCTCCTCGAGGATTTCCTCCTCGCCCGGCTCGTATTCGACCACCGCTCCGGCATCCTTGTTGTCACCCGAGACCTCGGGCGAGGGCACGGGGATCAGCTGGTCGATGGTCGGGTCCTGCGACAGCGCGCTGCGGAAGATCGGATAGACCAGCTGCGCGATGTCGTATTCGCCGCGGTCGAAACGCGCGATCAGATCGTCGGCGATCGCTTCGGCCTCGACGAAGCCCGGGGTGCGCACTTCGCTGGTGTCGAATTGCTTCTCGACCAGCTCGGCGAACTCGCGCTTGATCGGCGCGCGGCCCTTCTTCCCGACGAGGTAGAACTGCACGTCCTTGCCCGCCTTGATCAGCTCGCGCGCCCGGGCCTTGGCGGCCTTGACGATATTGGCGTTGAGACCGCCGCACAGGCCCTTGTCGGTGTTGACGACCACCAGCAGGTAACGCTGGCTCTCGCCGGTGCCGGCCAGCAGCCGGGGCGCGCTGTCGCCGCTGACCTTGCCCGCGAGCGAGGCCATCACGCCCGACAGCCGCTCGGCATAGGGGCGTGCCTGTTCGGCAGCCGCCTGCGCACGGCGCAGCTTGGCCGCCGCGACCATCTGCTTGGCCTTGGTGATCTTCTGGGTCGATTTGACCGAGTTGATACGGCCCTTGAGTTCTTTGAGCGATGCCACTCTCTCAACTCTCCAATTCGTCACCCCAGCGCAGGCTGGGGTCTCTATCCACTAGGTCGTACCTTGCGGCACGAGATCCCAGCTTTCGCTGGGATGACGGCGAAATCAATCAGGCGAACTGCTTGGCGAACTTGTCGAGCGCGGCGACGACCTTGGCCTTCGTATCGTCCTCGAACTTGCCGGTGGTGCGGATGGTCTCCAGCACCTCGGCGTGCTCGCTGCGCATGTGGCTGAGCATGGCGGCCTCGTATTCGTTGACCCGGTCGACCGCGATCGCATCGAGGTAGCCGTTGGTGCCGGCGAAGATCGAGATCGTCTGCTCCTCGAACGGCATCGGCGAATACTGCGGCTGCTTGAGCAGCTCAGTCAGCCGCGCACCGCGGTTGAGCAGCTTCTGGGTCGAGGCATCGAGATCCGAACCGAACTGGGCGAAGGCGGCCATCTCGCGGTACTGCGCGAGGTCGAGCTTCATCGAGCCGGAGACCTTCTTCATCGCCTTGGTCTGCGCGGCACCGCCGACGCGGCTCACTGACAGACCGACGTTGATCGCCGGACGGATGCCCTGGTAGAACAATTCGGTCTCGAGGAAGATCTGGCCATCGGTGATCGAGATCACATTGGTCGGAATATAGGCCGAGACGTCGCCCGCCTGGGTCTCGATGATCGGCAGAGCGGTCAGCGAGCCGCCGCCTTCCGACTTGTTCATCTTGGCCGCGCGCTCGAGCAGACGGCTGTGGAGATAGAACACGTCGCCGGGATAGGCCTCGCGGCCCGGAGGACGACGCAGCAGCAGCGACATCTGACGATAGGCGACCGCCTGCTTGGAAAGATCGTCATAGACGATCACGGCGTGCATGCCGTTGTCGCGGAAGAATTCGCCCATCGCGCAGCCGGTGTAGGGTGCGAGATACTGCAGCGGAGCGGGCTCCGATGCGGTCGCGGCGACCACGATGGTGTATTCCATCGCGCCGTTTTCCTCGAGGCTCTTGACGATCTGCGCGACGGTCGAGCGCTTCTGGCCGACCGCGACGTAGATGCAGTAGAGCTTCTTGCCCTCGTCGTCGCCGGCGTTGTTTTCCTTCTGGTTGATGAAGGTGTCGATTGCGACGGCGGACTTGCCAGTCTGGCGATCGCCGATGATCAACTCGCGCTGGCCGCGGCCGACGGGGACTAGCGCGTCGATCGCCTTGAGACCCGACTGGACCGGCTCGGACACCGATTCGCGCGGAATGATGCCGGGAGCCTTCTTCTCGACGCGGCGACGCTCGGTCGCCACGATCGGACCCTTGCCGTCGATCGGGTTGCCCAGCGCATCGACCACGCGGCCGAGCAGACCCTTGCCCACCGGAACGTCGACGATGGTCTGGGTGCGCTTGACGCTGTCGCCTTCCTTGATCTCGGTGTCGGAACCGAAGATCACCGCGCCGACATTGTCGGCCTCGAGGTTGAGCGCCATGCCCTGAACGCCATTGGCGAATTCGATCATCTCGCCGGCCTGGACCTGGTCGAGACCGTGGATGCGGGCGATGCCGTCACCCACCGACAAGACGGTGCCGACTTCGCTGACTTCGGCCTGGGTGCCGAAATTGGCGATCTGGTCCTTGATGACCTTCGAAATTTCTGCGGCGCGGATATCCATGAGTAACGTCCTTTGATCAGGCCTTCATCGCCTGGGCGAGGGAATTGAGGCGGGTGCGGATCGAGCCGTCGATGCGCTTCGATCCGATGGTAACGACCAAACCGCCGAGAAGCTCGGGATCGACGGTGGTGGAAAGCTTGACGGTGCGGCCCTCGCGCGCGGTGAGGCGCGTGCGGATCTGCTCGAGCTGCGTGTCGCTGAGCGCATGCGCGCTGGCGACCTGCGCGGTGACCTCGCCACGCTGGGCGGCGGCGATCGCGCGGAAGGCCCGGATCACCTTGGGCAGTTGCGCCAGCCGGCGGTTGTGCGCCAGCACGCCGATGAAGTTCTGCGTCAGTTCGGCGAGGCCGAGCACGGTGCCCACGCTCGAGAGCGCCTGACCGGCGGCCTTGCGCGAAACCTTGGGGTTGGTGGTGAGCTGGGCCAGTTCACCCGATTCGGCCAAAGCGGCCTCGAGCTTGTCGAGGTCCGATTCGACCGCGGTCACTGTGCCGTTCTCGCTCGCCAGGTCGAACAGGGCCGACGCATAGCGCCCTGCCAGGCTTGCCTGTATACCGGCGGAAATCTCCACGCGCTGTCGTCCTCTCGAGGTCCGGAAAATAACGATGCTGTCAGCCCGGCGTCGCGGATGGACGAAAGCCACCCCGGCAAAGCTGTCGCGCGCCTAGCATCGGGTATCGCGAAGCGCAAGCCGGGTGCCCGTCAAACTCGTCGCCAACAGGCGGCCAGCCGAGGGACGGCTCACTCGCTCTCGGCGATCTCGCAGGAATAGACCAGCCGCTCGTTGGGCTGCGTCGGCAGGACGGAGACCACTTCGGTCTGCATGTCGCCCAAGGACGAGGCGGCGTCTTCGGATTCGCAGGCCGGAGCCTTGTATTTGCCGCGCGCTTCCCGCGCCGTGCTCATGGCCTCGCGCGAGAGCAGGTAGCGTTCGGTGCGGTAGATCCGCCGCGCCGGGTCGAAGCTGTTGACCGCGACCGCCTGTTCCTCGTTTGGCACGAACACGCGTGACCAGGTCCCGGCGGAAAGCCCGTATTGGGTGCGCTCGTTGACGCAGCCCCCGGCGCTCCAGTCGAAACTCACCTCCTGCGCCTGAGCGCTGGTGACGCGGCTGCGCTGCGCATCGAGCGTACAGACATAGCGCGCCTCGCCGGATTGCGAGCCGAGGGCGCCGGCTTCGCCCGGAGCATCCGCCTCTCCGCCCATCGCGCTCGTGACCCGGCGGTCGATCTCGTCGATCCCCGGGCGGCTGACACGCAGCATCAGCGCGACCAGCACCGCGCCGATCCCCAGCGCCAGCACGATCCGGTTGCGGACCGGCCAGGTCACGGTCCCGAGTTCGCTTTCGACCGGCTCGCGCTTTTCGAACGCCCACCAGATCAGCCCGGCACCGAGCAGCAGCAGCATCACGCTCGCCAGCATGCGATCGTCGCGTTCGTCGCGCACCTGCATCTCGGCCTCGAAGCGCGCACGATCGCGGCGGATGCGCTCTTCTTCGCTGCGGTTTTCCAGACTGGCTCGCGCAGCGCTCTGTTCGCGTTCCATCCGCGCGCGTTCTTCGGCCTCGAGGGCGTCGAAGCTGCGGCATTCTGTATCGTTGACGCGGGGAGCGATTCCATTGTCGCTCAGGAAAGCGCGCAATTCGCGGTTCGACACGGCGAAGAAGAATTCCGCGTCCGAGCCGCCCGAATCGGCGCCGAAGCTGTTTACGCCCAGCACCCGGCCGCAGCCATCCAGCAGCGGGCCGCCCGAATTGCCGCGGGCGATCGGGGCGGTGTGGAGCACGGTGTCGAAACTGCGGCTGGGCCGGGTTCCGGCGAGAAAGCCGCGGCTCTTGACCGGCGGCTGGCTGCGGAAGATGTCGCCGATGTCGAGCCCCTGCGCCTTGTCGACATTCATCGGATAGCC
>TARA_R110002072_G_scaffold151470_1_pt1 | contig 22036 bp, 34 predicted proteins | sample TARA_R110002072 | Tara Oceans TARA_R110002072 (sample SAMEA4397118) | marine metagenome | biome: Polar Biome; feature: [SRF] surface water layer (ENVO:00010504); material: water (ENVO:00002006), including particulate matter (ENVO:01000060) such as... | depth 5 m | reverse complement strand
CCGCCGATCTCTCGCCGATCTCGGTGAGAACCGCGCCGGAGCTGCCGATATATTCGACGAGGTGACGAGAGCTCACCGGACCAGGGTCGAAGCTGCTGCCGCAAGGGAGAGCGTCGACAGTCCACGTGAGGCCATCGAGTACGCCTCGAGTCCGAACTTCGATCCGGCCACCTTCCGAAGCATCTACCAGTCCAACGGGTGGAGCATCACCACGTTCCGCAGCCTGCGGGAGGCCGGTGAGCTTCGCGATGAGGAATACAGCCGCATCCTTGATGCCCTTCAATAACCCCTGAGAGGAGACCCCATGCGGGACGAATTAGAACAAGAGGTCCTCGACGGAGAACTCTCCATTGAGGAACGAGAACGTGCCCTCATGGCCCGCGAACGCCGCCAGCGTGAGCAGGTAGAGGACGAGCGGGACATCCTCGAGATCGAGCAACAGATCGCCGCTCGAGAGTCTTCCCGCGATCAGGCTATTGAAGCTCTCGACTCTATCGAGCAAGAGGCCCGCCATACCCTCCTCCAAGAGGTGGGATCGGTTGGTATCTCCGCCCTCGAGCAATCGGCCGAAGGGGTCGTGAACACGACCTTCGACCTGGCTGATCTCGTCCCCCTTCCTGACTCGGTCCTGAACCTTCCTGGCCCCCAGTACATGCGCCAGGACTTCGAGGCCCGCGCCGAGGAAGTCGCCGGACGTGACATCTGGACCTTCCCGGTCCCTGGTACCAACTTCAGCGTGGCCTGGCTGCGCGGTGGCGAGTACACCCAGCTCCGGGAAGTCTGGGATGGAGAGTCAGACGGCCGTCAAATCTTTGACATCGTCGATCAGGAGCGCCCCGACACCGTCGTCGGTGGCGTCTCCGAGGCCATCCTCCGGTGGGTGATCGTATTCGCTGCCACCCGGCGTGCCGCAGGCACTGCTGGTGGTGCCGGCCGCGTCGCCTCCGCCGCGCGGACTGTAGGGTCCTCGGCTGTGGCCGATTTCACGGCCTTCGATCCCCACGAGGAGCGCCTGGCTGACCTCCTGATCCGCGTCGGTGAGGACAACCCAGCCCTCGACAACATGATCACCCAGTACCTCGAGGCAGACGAGACCGACTCGACCATCGAGGGCCGTCTCAAGAATGCCATCGAAGGGGCCTTCGTGGGTGCCGTCGCAGACGGACTCTTCCACGCCGTCCGCTGGGCGCGTCACCGTCGAGGTGTCCGCCGAAACATCGGAGCCCGCAACGCGGCACCGGAGGGGGACACTCCCCTGCGAGATGTCGATCCGCCTGAGGCTGAGCAGCCCAGGAGTGCCGGTGAGACTCTCCGCGACGCTGAGCCCCAGCGATCCGCTGACGAGACTGCTGACGAGACTCGCCCGACCGCCGAGGACCCTGAGGAAGAGCTCTGGGGACTGACCGGCCGTCCAGGGCTTGTACTCTCTGAGCAGGTCGCAGAGCGCGTCCGCTCCGGTAACCTGTCCGAGGCAGAGAACCTGCTCGACTTCAACGCCAACACCATCGACTGGGAAACGGTCGGGGCAAATGTTGGCGATGGTGGAGAAGGCATCCGCCGCCTCCTGAATACCGTGTCCGAGGTGATGCATCCGCTTACCCGTGAGGCCACCGGTGGGGTCCAGTCGGTCCCCACGACGCAGCGTCTCGCTGATGCTGTTGGTGGATCACCCCAGGAAATCGTCACGAACCTCCACAGGGACCTCCGAGGAGACCAAGGGATTGCCGCCCGAATGCTTGCGGCCGACCGGGTCCTCCTGGCTTCGGCCGAACGGCTCCGCTCGCTGGCCCAGGCGGCTGCTCGAGATGGAGCGAAGGAAGCCGATCACCTGGCCCTGTTCAACCACATCGAGCTGCATGGTGCCATCCAGGCCCAGATCAAGGGCTCTCGCACCGAGATCGCCCGCGCTCTTCATGCCATGCGGGTGGTCCGTTCAGCATCCGAAGCCTCCTTCACAGAGGTCGAGCATATCCTCCGCGAGGGTACTGGAATGAGTTCCGGCCTCCGCGAGGGGCTCGTTCGCCGTCTTGCGCGGGCCAATGGTCTGAACGAGATCAATAGGCTCACGCGCCGCAGCCGGTACCAACGCTGGCGTGACGCTGCCATCGAGGTCTACATCAACGGACTCCTGTCCTCCCTCTCCACCCACACGCTGAACAACATCTCGAACAGCCTGAAGGTGGTCGAGGGGATCAGCGAACGCTTCATTGCCGCAGGCTTCGGCCTCGGCCGGAACATGATCCGCCGCGCCGTAGGACTGGCTCCGAAAGAGCGGGTCGCCATCCGAGAGGCCAACGCCTTGGTCCTCGGTACGATCCACGGAGTGGAGACCGCCCTCGGTGTACCGATCCGTGCCATGCTACGGGAAGCCCGCCAAGGGAACTTCTCCGGTGCTCTGGACCTGGCTCGAGAGGCTCCGGACGGCAACGTCCTCCGATCCCTCACGACTGAGCAGCCCGTCATTGATCCCCGCATCCGTGTCGACCTCCAAACGCGGAGGGCCATCGATGCCGCTGGGGATAGTCTCAATGCCAGGGCCATCCGAAACCTCGGCCGGCTCATCCGGATACCGGGTCGACTCCTCATCACGTCGGACGAGTTCTTCAAGAACATCGCCTACTACCAGGAGCTCTACGCCCGCGCCTATCGGGAAGCCGCTGAGCAGGCTGACATTGTCGGCACCAAAGGCCCTGCCCGCCAGCGCCAGATCGCTCGCAGTATGCGCCGCACCATCGAGAACCCACCCGAGAACCTACACTTGGAGTCCATCGACTTCGCCCGGTACCAGACCTTCCAGTCTGACTTCAACCGGGGAGGCTTCGCGGACAGCATCGAGCGGTTCGTCAACAATCACCCGCTCATGCGGTTCGTGATCCCGTTCTTCCGCACGCCGGTCAACATCGTGAACCAGACCGTCATCGAGAGGACGCCCCTCGGGCTGATCCTTGGGAAGCAGCAAGCCCTCCTTCGGCAGATCGCTGGTGGTGGGCACCAGGCCGACATCGCGCTCGCCCGCGTTGCGACCGGGTCTGCCTTCATGGGCATGGGCGTCATGTGGGCCTTGGAAGGCAAGATCACCGGGTCTGGGAGTACCAGCTCCCTTGGATATAACTCCGAGACCGGGGACAACATCCCGCCCTACTCCATCTGGTTCAATGGTCGGTGGTATCAGTACAACCGGCTCGAGCCCCTGGGAATGCTCATGGGACTGTCGGCCGATATTGCCGATGCCATCATGAACTGGGACCCGGACGAAGGTGACAACGCAATCAAGGAGGCCGCTGTTGTGGCCCTGACCGTCATCACGTCCAACATCACGGACAAGACATGGTTCCGTGGCGTGAGTGATCTCGTTGAGGCCCTGGACTCTCCGAACCGGAATGTCGAGCGGTACTTCAACAACCTCACGACGACCTTCGTCACGCCATACTCGTCGCTGCTTCGCCGCATCAATGCGGAGCACGACCCCATTGCCAGGGAAGCCTGGTCATGGATGGACCAGTGGCGTCGGAATATCCCCGGCCTGTCGGACGACCTGCCTCCTCGGCGGGACTTCCTCGGGGACATCCGGATGAAGACGGACTACCTCGGCCCAGCCTGGGTATCTCCCATTGCCCAATCGGAGGGCACCGACGATCCGCTCCGCCAGGAGCTGGCTCGCCTCGCCTTCGACTACCGAATGCCTGACCGTGACCTCTTCGGGATCGGCCGGGACGTAACCAATGAGCAGTACTCAGAGTTCCTCCGCATACGGGGACACGAGGAGTTCGCCGGCGCTTCCCTTCAGGAGGCTCTCCGGGAGCTCATCGACAGTGACGAGTACCGAGAGTTCCTGTCTGACGATGGCCGCACCGTGGCCGTTCAGAGGCTCATCGGGAACTACACCCGCTCCGCGAAGGCGCGGATGCTCACCGAGGATGAGGACCTCTACAACCTCGTGCAACAGCGCCGATTAGAAGCGCGACAGCTCTTGATCCAAGAGTAACTCGGGAGGGGGCCTTGCGCCCCCTCTCTTCATTCACAAGGAGACATTCATGTCGACTAACTCCCGCGTCACCTACACGGGTGACGGGTCGACGGACGTGTATACCGTCCCTTTCCCGTACATTTCTCGGGAGCATGTGAAGGTCAAGATCAATGGTACCGAGCTGATCGGAAACCAAAGAGAGTGGCTCACTTCCAGTAGCATCCAGATCAGGACCACCCCGGCAGAAGATGCCGTCATCGAGATTTACCGTGAGACCCCCATCGACGAAAGACTCGTCGACTTCCAGAACGGGGCCATTCTCACCGAGGCCGAGCTCGACTTGGCCCACAAGCAAGTGTTCTACCTGGCCCAGGAGTCCCGAGACTACTACGTCTCCAAGCTGAACCAGGCCATCGTCAACATCGGTACCGGTAACGGTATCACAACCACAGACCCCACCGAGATCATCAACCAGATCACGACGCTCCTGCTCGTGGATGACATCTCAGGGGAGCTCCTTCAGCGCATCAATGACATCGACGCGCTCGGTGAGGAGCAGATCGACCTTCTGAACCAACTCAACGACAACGCCCAGGCCATCGCGGCCGAGACGCTGGCGAGGGCCACGGCCCTGTCCGATGAGGCTGCCCTCCGAGTGGCCCAGATCGCGAACCTTCAGGACCAGATCGACTCCGACATCTCCAACCTTACGGCCCTCAGCGATGCCCTCACGGAGGAAATCTCTGACCGGATCGACGCGGTTCAAGGTCTCGGTAACAACCTGGCCCAGGAAATCCTGGATCGACAGGATGGTGACACGGCTCTGGACACCCGCATCGATGCCGTCGTGGCGTCGGTCGGTGACAACGCCGCTCTGATCGCCTCGGAGACCACCGCCCGGATCGACGGCGACGACATCCTCGCCTCCCAGGTGAGTGTCGTGTCGGCCGCTGCCAACCGCGTCCGGACGTTCTACCAGGACGAAGAGCCCGAGGACGCCGAGGAAGGCGACCTGTGGTTCGACACCGACGACGATAACCAAGTCTACCGTTACAACGGGACGGCCTGGGAGGAGACCGACGACGCCCGCATCGCGGACGCCCTCGCGCAGATCACCTCCGAGGTATCCGCCCGAGTATCCGGGGACGCCGCCATAGCGTCCGATGTAACGGCCCTCACGACTCGTATCGGTGACGCTGAGGCTGACATCATCTCGGTGTCCGAAGCGGTCACCACGGAGGCCACAGCTCGCGCTACGGCCATCTCTGGACTGCAAACGGAGGTCGACGGGAACACGGCCGGTATCGCCACGAATGCCACGGCGATCTCGGACGAAGCGTCGGCCCGTGCTTCAGCGTTCAGTTCCCTCACGGCTCGTATGGACGACGCTGGGGAGGGCGAGACCCGCGCCGGCCGCGACTTTGCGATCTCGATGCAGACCCCAGAGAGGTTCTCTCAAGGTGTCTCGTCGGCCAACAAGGACCTGCACGTTGACCTCACTCCGGCCAACCTGGTTGATACCACCTTCGGCCGAGCCTACCGCGCCACCTCCATGATGTACCTCGGCCCTTCGCCGGCCATCAATGTGGTGCCTGGGGATACCGTTCGCCTGTCCTTCCGCGTCTTCGTGTCGCAGGACGGATCGACGGCTACCTCCGCGTTCGGCATGTATGTCGACCGGCACCAGGAGGACGGGACCTACGACGGTCAGTCCTACATCACGGGTGCTGACGTCGAGGAGGCAGATGGGATCGTGGAAATCTCCGGGGACTTTGTGATCCCCGCTGGTGTCTTCTGGCTCCGGCCCTTCCTCTACGGCAACATCAACTCCGGCGAGGACGCCGAGATCAACTGGTTGTCCTTCTCCTTCCGGAATGAGAGCCGGATGGCTGCCGCCGAGGCTGCCATCATCTCTGAGGCCAGCGCCCGCGTTACGGCCGACAGTGCCATCGCCTCCGATGTGTCAGCCATCACGACCCGCGTCGGGGATGCTGAGTCTGCCATCGTCACGAATGCCACCGCGATCTCCACTGAGAGCTCCGCGAGGGCCACTGCGATCTCGGGCCTTCAGTCCGAAGTCGATGACAACGCCGCCGCCATTGTCTCTGAGGCCAGCACTCGCGCCTCGGCGGACTCCTCCATGGCGTCCGACATCACAGGTCTTACGACCCGTGTCGGTGATGCAGAGGCTGACATCATCACGAACGCCTCAGCGATCTCCACGGAGACCTCCGCGAGGACCTCCCAGTTCAACAGTCTTCAGGCCTCAATCGATGCTGAAGAGACCGCACGGGAAGCCGCCGTCCTGTCCGAGCAGACCGCACGGGTAAGCGGTGACGCTTCCCTGGCCTCCGACATCACGGCCCTCGACTCGAGGATGGGAGACGCCGAGTCCGACATCGTCACGAACGCCGTCGCGATTTCCACCGAGAGCGGCACGAGGGCAACTCAGGTAGGTGTCCTTCAGTCCCGCATTGGGGACATGCCTGGACAGATCATTGCCAATCCCTCCTTCTCCCAGTGGGAGAACGCCGCGCCGGATGGCTACCTCAGCTACAGCGGAACGGACGACATCACCAAGGAGGAGTCCCTGGTCTTCGCCGGACAGTTCGCCGCCAGGCAGAACCCTGGCGACTCTGATACGGCCGGGCTGTACACCTATGTGGGCGTCTACAACGGTCTTCAGAATATCCGGGACCATCCCAAGGCCAACCGCTACCGCATCGCCGCCGACGTCTACCTGGTCAGCGGATCGTGGGACGGAGCTGGATTGTTCCTTTACTGGACGACTTCTGGCTCTGGGACCTATGCCGACACGGTGGAGTTCACGGACCTCCGGTCAGACCTCGAGACCGGCAAGTGGTTCACCTTCGAGTGGATCGCTGAGACCGAGTCCGACATCTCCTCGACCGATGGCATTCTGCTCTACCTGATGTCCAACTACTTCTCACCGAAGGCTGAGAAGGACATCATCTGGGGCGGGGTCCGGGTCGAGCCTCTCTCTGAAGAGGATGACTCCATCAATGCCCTGCTGGTCACGGAGTCCGAGACCCGAGCAGCGGCCGATGGTGCCATCTCCTCGGACCTCACCGCCCTGACGACCCGCGTTGGGGACGCTGAGGCTGCGGTCCTGGCGAACTCCACTGCGATCTCCGATGAGAGCTTCGCAAGGGCCACCGCCATCGCCGGCGTACAGACGGACGTGGATGCCAACACCGCCGCCGTCGCTACGAACGCTACCGCGATCTCCGACGAGACGACGGCCCGATCCGCTGCGATCACGGCCCTTCAGTCGGAGGTGGACGATAACCGCGCCACCATCACCAACGAGCAATCCGCCAGGGTGAATGGGGACAGTGCCCTCTCCGCCGACATCACCTCTCTGGATGTCCGGATGGGTGACGCGGAGTCCGACATTACGACGGTCGCTGCGGTCGCTGCCGACGCCCAGGGGCGGGCCAACGCGATGTATGCCTTGCGGCTTGATGTCAACGGCAACATCTCGGGCTTCGGCCTATCGAACGATGGGACAGAGTCCAACTTCAACATCGTCAGTAACAACTTCCGGTTCGTCGATCCCGGCAATGGGATCACCACCCCGATTGCACCCTTCGAGATCGTTGGGGGCATCGTCCGGATGATCAATGCTGAGGCGACGAAGTTCAAAGCCGTGAAGGCTGGGAGCTCCCGCATGGTCCTCATCGAGGAACTGTCGGACGCTTTCATCTGGCTCGGCCCGTCTTCTGAGACCACACCTACCGCTGCGAATGCGGACGTGGCCCTCGGTACCGATGGACTGATCTATGTGGACGGGGACCCTCTCGGGTCTCTGGCCGTGCGCTCCTCGGTGACGCAAGGGGCTCCTGTCGTTGATGATACGGAGTACACCCCGGCTGCATCCAGGATCACGACCCAGATGGGTAAGATCACGACGGCATCATTGGAGTCCGGGTCTGAGGTGGATGTTACAGTCAGGTTCACTCTGACCGAGCTGTTCGGCATCACGCCTAACATGGTGCTGAATAATAACACCGCAGGCCAGCCCATGGATGTCTACCTGCGTCTCTATCGAGACTATGATGGTACCAACGGGACAAGGACCCTGCTGGACGAGAACCCACTCCGTCTGTCCATGCCTGCTTCCACCTTAATCACGACGACGGCCCACCTGTTCGCCGCGTTTGAGATCACGGACGACGCGCATGGGGGCGGTGTCCACGACTACTCTGTCCGCGTCGAGAGTGAAACGACGAGTGGCAACAACCCTGCTGCCATATCCTTCGAACTGAGGAACACCCGCACGATCCTGCGGTACCTCGAACGCCAAGCCTAGGAGAGAGCCGTCCCGATCCACCGGGGCGGCTCCTTCCACACAATGGAGCAACCATGTCTGAACAACCAACACCCGAGCTCCCAGAAGATGTCGATCTCTGGGACAGTGCCGAGGGGGACCAGGTCCGCGCCGAGCGGGACTCCCTCCTGGCTGATAGCGACTACGCCGTCCTTCCGGACAGTCCGGCCCAGCGGGCCATGGATACCCGTGTCGCCGTCTGGGCCTACCGACAGGCCCTTCGTGACATCCCGCAGGTCTACGAAGACCCCAGCGAGGTGGTCTTCCCGGAAATTCCGGAGGCGCTCTAATGGCCCAGCCATCCCAAGACCAACTCCGGGCCAGCCTCCTGGAGGCCTACGTGGAGCTCGAGGAGTCCACCGCGAAGGCGCGGGCGGCTCGTCGAAAGATCGCCGCGATCCGCAACGTGCTCGCCGGTGTCGCCCTCGTGTCGCAGCCTGAGGAGGACTGACCTTGTCGATCACCAACACCCAGCTCCTCCAAGAGATCGACGTCCTGATCACGAACCAACGTGCGCGGGACAAGGAGTTTCAGGACTGGTTGTCTGGTGAGGCCGGAGGAGGCACGGACAGTGACGGGAAGTATCCCCTCACCGATTGGCTGGGGACCACCCGCCAGACCAAGTCCCCGGCCCAGCTTGAGGCCGATGTGGAGGGCCTGGTGTCCTCCGCGTCCACCTATGCCGACGCCGCTGAAGCCTCTGCCACGTCCGCAGCCGCCTCCCTGGCCAGCATCACGACGATTGAGACCACCGTGTCCAATCACGTCGATGCAGCCCTGGAACATCGCAACGATGCCCGGACGGCCCGTGACGCGGCTCAGACTTACGCTGCCAACGCCGAAGGCTACCGGGACTCTACCATCTCCCTGCGAGATGAGGTCCAGGACCTCAGGGATGAGGTCTGCGCCGCCACCGGCAACTGCTAACACTTCACATACGAAATACGGAGCCCCCAATGGGTTTGACTGAGAATATGAGCGAGTGGGTGAACAAGGCGTTCACCGCATTCGCCATCGCCGCCGTGCTTGGGGGCGGGTCCACGATCATCCAGAACCGCGTGGACAATGTCCGACAGGACGCCAAGCTGGCTGAGTACGAGTCCCTCTTTGAGAACATCGACGCGCTGAATGCGCAACTCACTGAAACTAATACCAATCTCGCCATCTTGAATGACCGAGCCTCGCGGGAGGTATACGATGTCCCGCGCGACTGAGGACCTCCTGGACTCCCTCCACGGGATGACCGCCGAGGCCCTCCTGGAGGAAATCAAGCGGTACCGCGCCGGGGACATCCTGAATAAGGATGGAGACCCCATACCGGTCCCCGCTGCCCTCCTGGCCCAGGCGATCAACTTCCTGAAGGCCAATGGCGTAGATCGCGCCATCCGTCCCGGAGACCCCGAAGATTTCCTCGCGAAGGAACTCGACGATGAGTTCGGGGACGTCTCTCACCCAATGAACTGACCCCATAACCAAGGAATACCATCATGGCCCTCCCCACTACCTCCGCGCTCGAAAGCGCCGTCGCGACCATCTTTGCGGCCGCTAACGAGTTCCCTACGAAGCAATTCACTCGCGACGTGGTCCACAACCTCAATGAGCTGGGCTCTCGCCTGGAAGTCATGTACAAGCCGGACGCCACCATCACGGTCGCCGGTGCTGACCTGGCCGCTCTGTTCGCTGGTGCGCTCGCCACGGGAACCACACGAGGCGTCCGCGTCGGTACGATCTTCCAGGTGGAAGACACCACGGACACCACGGATGATGCCCTCGAGACTGCCAAGGGATCGGCCCCGGCAGCCGGCGACCGCTTCGTCGTGACGAATGTCGACACGGAAGCCGTCCAGTATATCGGCGCTGCTCCGGACTTCTCTGATGAAGCGACCGAGGAGTTCACGTCCATCGGCTCATAGGAGCCTCACTGACGAGCGTTTGAGTTCTGGGGTGTCACACTAGCTGGCACCCCGTTCTCGCTCGCTGTACCCCCATACATTCCCACGAATGGGACATTCTCGAGGGTGGAGGAACCTTTGAACAAGAAACCTGCCTGGATCGTGACCGAGTCCGACCTGGCTCTGTACAATTCCTTCCCGAAATTCCTCTGGATGCTCTGGACGAAGTTCCTGGACCTGCCGCGACCGACGCGCGTCCAGTACGACATCGCCCGGTACCTTCAGGACGGCCCTGCCAAACGCATGATCCAAGCGTTCCGGGGCGTCGGGAAATCCTGGATCACCTGTGCGTATGTCGTCTGGCGTCTCTGGCGAGACCCTCAACTGCGCATCCTGATTGTTTCCGCCAATGAGAAGAAGGCCGCAGAGAACGCCATCTTCATCAAGCAACTGATCGACACTGTCCCCCTCCTTGCCCCTCTTCGGGGTGGATCGCGGGACTCCATGCTGAACTTCGACGTAGGTCCGGCGAGACCCTCCCCTTCCCCCAGCGTGCGCTGTGACGGCATCTTTGGCCAGATCACAGGTGCGCGTGCCGACATCATCATCCCTGATGACATCGAGGTCCCGAAGAACTCGGAGACCGAGGCCATGCGGGAGAAGCTCGAGGATCGGGCCAAGGAGTTCGCGTCCGTCAAGAAGCCCGAGATCAAGGGTCGGCCTGGGACACAGTCCGAGGTCATCTACCTGGGGACCCCACAGTCCCAGGAGAGTATCTACCGGCACCTCCCCGACAAGGGCTATGAGGTCCGCGTATGGCCCGCCCGGTATCCCACCGAGGAGAACCTCCTGAACTACTCAGGGATGCTCGCCCCGATGCTCATGAAGGAGCTCGAGGACGATCCCTCCCTGGCCAAGAGTGTCGGGTCTGCCTCAGGTGGAGCACCCACGGACCCCGAGCGGTTCGACGATATGGACCTGATCGACCGGGAGGCCGAGTACAAGGCTGCCGGCTTCACGCTTCAGTTCATGCTCGACACCCGCCTGTCCGATGCTGAGCGGTACCCGCTGAAGCTGAAAGACCTCATGGTCATGGACATCGATCCCGAGATCGCCCCCGTGAAGGTCACCTGGGCCTCCTCGAAGGAACAGCGCATTGAAGGCCTGCCGAACCTGGGCTTCGATGGCGACCGGTACCACTCCCCCATGTACATCTCCAAGGATCACTTCGAGCCCTTCCAAGGGGCCGTCATGGTGATCGACCCCAGCGGTCGAGGCAAGGATGAGACCGGCTATGCCATCACCAAGATGCTCAACGGGATCGTCTACCTGGTGGACGCTGGGGGTCTGAAGGGCGGTTACGATACCGAGACCCTGGAAGACCTGGCCCGACTGGCCATGAAGCACAAGGTCAATACCGTCCTGGTCGAAGGCAACTTCGGTGACGGGATGTACCTTCAGCTCTTTGAGCCGGTCCTCAAGCGCATCTACCCGGTGCATCTCGAGGAGTACACGGTGTCTGGCCAGAAGGAAGCCCGGATGCTCGACAAGCTCGAGCCTGTCGTCCAGGGCCACCGCATGGTTGTCAGTCGGTCCCTCATTGAGAAGGACGCTGAGGATGGCCTGGGGAGGGACTATCGTCTCTTCTACCAGTTCACCCACCTGACCAGGGATCGTGGTGCCCTCAAGCACGATGACCGCCTGGATGCCCTGGCAGAGGCCGTGGGCTATTGGACGGAGTCCTTCGACCGCGACACTGTGTCGGCCGAGGATGAGCACAAGGAGAAGCTCCGAGAGGCTCGCCTGAAGCAATTCATGGAGCGTGTCGGAAGGATGAAAGGACGTCGCCGGGACCGCTATGCGGGCTGGTGATTTCAATTAAGCATCCCCCCTGCTCCCGAGGGGGTTCCATATACCTTTATAGGGACCCTCTCGGAGAGCTCCTCGAGATGATCTAGGAGATGGGCTTAAGGATGGGCTTAAGGATGGGTTAGACCCAGGACATACCTCCTCATCTTCTCCCTCATTGGGACACCCCTCTCTCCTCCCTCCCTCTCTCCCTTAGGGGGGGGTGTTAAGGGGAGGTCGGAATATCTGACGAGATTATCTGAAGGAGCATCACGTGACCCCCGCGAGCATTTTCCCCCATACCCCTCCGGCCGGATCGAATAGAGGGGGGCGGGGTCATCGAATGGCACGCGACGCGACACGGATAGCGGCTAGACCCTAGTCCCTACGTCATCGGCGTCAGGTTACAGACGCGATGCATGGTCTATGAGGGGTCATGGGAGGGACCAGCGAGGGGCCATGGCTTGCCCTGTCTGTATATCTGGCCCGCGTCCTCCCCTATCTGTTTTTTTGGTCTGGCTACCCGCCCTTAGACCCTCCTCTAGACCCTCCTCTAGACCCTCACCTAGACCCTCACCTAGCCACTCACCTAGCCACTCACCTAGACCCTCACCACGACAACATGCAGAAACTCATGCTGTAAAATCAATGGGTTATAAAAAATGTTCCCACTTGTGCAATTTTTTCGTTGACGGGACGATCCCGCCATGAGAAAAGGGGCCATCGCTTTTCGAGGCGACCACGGGTTTCTAGCGCCAAGGGCATATGAGGCTAGACGGGAGACAGGGCGACCACTCCCACCGCGAGAAACGCGGGCAGACCGGACAGTGAACACTCCCTAGAGGCTAGGCCAGAAGAGCTAGGGGGGCGGAACGCGGGAAGGGGAGCGTCGGGACCTAGTGCTGGTCCCCTGATGATGGTCTAGCAAGACCGAAACGCAATCACGAGGGAAACGCCATGTTTGATGAGTCTAGCACCATCCGGACGATCCTAGAGGGATCAATCTTCGTCGCCAGCCTCGCGGCTATGGCATGGGTAGCGGTTGAATGTCTGGCACTTGGCATTCGCCTGATATGAGGGAAACCCGATGAACAATCTCAAGTCCCGCATTAAGGCGGCGCTAGTGGTCATCACTGGCGTCGCTGCCGCTTGTGCATCCGTCTACTACGACGTTGCGCCTTCTGGCGTCCTATCGCTGGTCCTAGTCGCTGGCGGTTTGATCCGGCTGGCGTGGCTTGACCACAAGGAACGCGAAGCCGCGTCCTAATCTTTCCACTCATGGGAGCTTCGCCATGTCGCGTAAATCGAAAGCCTGTCATCGGGCACTGGCCATCATCGCCTGTTATGGCGTCATCCTGCTGGTCATCGCTGACCTAACCGGGTGTGACGTCATGGCCATGGTCATCGTCGCCGTCACGCTTGGCGGACTTGGCCTTACCGCCTTCTGCTGCACTGTCGATTGTGCATGTCGGTATGGCGACTAAATCCTTCCACTCATGGGATTAGCGCCTTGTGAACCGCTTGGGAAACCCTGAGCGGTCATCACGGCTCTAAGCCGATTTATCCACTACTGCAATCGTCTCACGGGAGTATGCAATGGGAGCAGTTATCAACGTAGGTCTGGATTACCGGACCCATGACGGGACCACGGGACGCCTCGCGCGTCGTGAGGTTCTGGACGCGGTGAAGCGTCATCGCGGTGTCATCGCGGACGTTCAATCCGTCCAATCGGACAGTGAACCAACTCTAGTCATCACGCTGGTGCGTCCCATGGCACACCGCACGCTTGAGCGCTTGAGCGCAGACTTGAGACAGGACGCCATTGCTCAATTCGATGGATCGTCCGGACACCTCGCGGGACCACGCGCGGAGGATTGGGGGCCATTCAATCCTGAGTTTTTCTTCATGCCGGACGGGCAACGTTTGGCGCAATCGCAAGCCGCATAGGGAGACAATCATGCACGATCTGCAAGTCATTAAAGCGATGAACGCTGGCGACCTCTGCCGGCGCCTCGCTCGTCCAGATGCCAAGCCGCAACGGACGCCAGAAGAAATTGAGCGCGACTTGAAGGCCGCGACTGAGCGCCGCGAGCGTCTCAACGCGCCTGAGTATCGCTAACACCTAATCCCTCCACCTACGGGACGGTTCCACTATCGAGCCGTCCCGGTTTTTCACGGGAGACAATCATGGAAGTTCAAAAACAACGGGAAGCCGGGAGCGCGGCCACCCTAACCACGCTTTTAGGCTCAACCGATACTGAGTTTTCGGGGCGCGGCATGTTTAGCGAGGTCTCGGTATCGCCGTGCCGCAAGTATGCGGTCAAATCCTCTGAACATGCCCTATCGGACGGCTGGCTTCTGTACGCGGCCACTCTGCTCACAATGGACGATCTGCCAGACTGGGCGCTTCGCGTGTATCACCTACGCGTTGATCTTGAGAATGGGACCTTCTGCGCTCTCATGGAGTGCCTAGAGGAGGGCGATGAGTGTCTAGGGGAGTTGCCTGACAAAATCCTCTCAGAGATCGACATAGACGATTATGAGGACTGCGACCCTCGGGGTCTGGCCATGTTCGATTTCCTGTCCACGCTCGAAGCTCTCAGCGGGGTCCCGCTGGTCATGGACTGCCATGACGCGAACCGAATGGCCCGCCCCTGCGGGACCATGGTCTTCTCTGATCCTACCGCCGTCAGCAAGTGGTTCCGGGCGAAGGACGATCCTGAGGAGTACTACGCGGACCGCTTCCGGGCATACATCGAGTCCTGCGCTGAGCGAGCGAAGGGACGCATCGAGCTGGTCTAACCTGCCCACCACTGTAATCATCACACGAAGGGAGACAGATATGATGACTCACGAAGATCGGGGGTTTCCACACCCCATTGAGGACTATCGCGCGGTTGCTCTGGCCGAAGGCTTCGAGACCGCCGACAGCCTTACCGAGCAAATCCACGCTTGGCAGCACCTCGTGGATACCGGCCTCGCTTGGAAACTCCAAGGGAGCTTCGGACGAGGCGCGGCAACACTGATCGAGCAAGGCGTGATCCTTCCGGCTGACGTGCCGGGACGGACGCCCGGAATTGAGGAGGACTGAGACATGAAACTGACAATGACGCCTTACATTATGCACGACTGCACCACTGAGCTGGCCGGGGTCACATTCGAGATTGGCCCTCGCCGTGGAGTCGGACGGGATACCGAACGGACTACGCCGAAGTCGGCTGAGTTCTGGACGCTGTTCTTCCGCACCTCCGAGGGCTTGGCGTTCGCCGTCGCTGATTTCCCGTCCGCCGAGGCTCTGACTGACTACCTCACGCCGACCCAGGATCACCTGATGGACGCCGCCATGTCCGTCTGGGAAGCCTTCGTGGTTTCCGAGTCTGATCAGGAGTTTCCCGGCTTGGAGGTCATCCGTGAGCAACACGGCATGGCCACCGCACGGGAGTTCGTCGCGAACCTCGCGCTGACCGTTCACGTTGGTTGGCTGATCGCTCACCAGAATGGACGCGGGTTTGATGACGCCTTCGACTGGCAGTTCTGCCCGTGGTTCCTGCGGAATTGCATCGATCCGGTCCTCGGGACGTTGCGTCCCGACTGGGCACATCGCTGCTACCTCATGGAAGAAAATGAAGAGGAGAACGAGGCATGAAGCCGCAAGAGATTTTTGACAAGGTCCTCCGGCATTTGGAGGACCAAGGCGGGCGAGCCGTGGACGAGGCGGGGTACTGCATGTACCGCGCACCGGATGGACGTGCCTGCGCTCTGGGGGCGCTTGTCGATGACGAGACCGCCGAGAAGTGGGACGCCTATGGCTCGGAGAATACTGGCCGCAGTCCAGGAGCTCACACGCTTATTTCTGCCGGACTGACCCCGGACTGGGTGAGGCGGAATGCTTCACTAGTTGGTGACCTACAGCGCCTACACGATGTTGCCACCTATTGGGACGGTCAATACTTCCACCTGAACCGGGCGAGGACCATCGCAAAGTACCACGGACTGTCCACCGACATCATCGAGACCATCGCCGAGGAACGCCGGGAGAACCCAGCGGGCCTCTAACTGTAACCCCATTGTCCCATCCACGGGACTATCGCCAAGACAGGAGCACGAGAACCATGATGAACCTGCGTTCGCTCCGCAGCCTGTCTCCCATGTTTGTCATGGGGGCCGTGCTCCTGTCGCTCGGTCTGACTCTGCTGGCCGGGCCAAAGGAGCATCCACGGGTTGCCGCCCTCGTATGGGTGGCCGCTTTCACCCCTCAGATGGCCCTCCTGATCTCGGGAGGATTATTCGCCCTGCTGGGCATTAAGGAGAACCAATGAGTACCTTCGCAGAAGACATGGGTCTGGTCTGTCCGAATTGCGGACGCCGGGACCGATTGAACGTCGCCTTCACGGGGACCGCCCTGATCACCGAGGACGGTACCGAGGATGTTGGCGATCACGAATGGACGAGCGAGTCCGCCATGCGGTGCGGCAACTGCGGCCACTCCGCGACTGTCGCAGATTTTACCGAGGAGTAGCGCATAGCGCCTCGATCTATCCACCCAAGCAACCATCCCAGAAGGGAGACCACCGTGGAAAACAACCCGTACTACCCAATCCTTCTCGAGGCCATCCGCCTTGCGGATAAGGAGGGGAGACTCATCCCCGATGGCCGCGACTTCGAAAGGGCTGAGGCTGCGATCAAACGCCGTGAGGCCGGAGGCTCTCGCGTGTTCTGGGCCTTCATCTTCACCCTCATCGCGATCCTCTTCGCCCTCTCCATCGCCCTGACCGGCGCAATCCTCTAGCAGCCAACCGAAAGGAGACCCTCCATGCTCAACGCGAGCAACTTCAAGCGGGCCGAAAGGGTCCGACTGGGCAAGCACTTCCGAACCCGGACCCGCCGTGGCCATGAGGCCGCGATCTACCTGAGAACCTCGGGCGGGCGGGAGTACTACCTCCACCCCACCAAGGGACTCCGGTCCTACCGAGCCTAAACCCCACCGCAACAGAGGAGAAAAATCATGTGCGGAATGACTGAGACTGCAACCACCACCCCGGAGTGGTTCGAGGACTTCGACCGGGAAAAAACGGTAGCGGCGTTGGATAACGCCTCGCTGCTTCTGGATGCCTTCGTATGGCAATACACGCCTGAGGGTCATGACTACTGGGAAGACGTCCGCGACGGGCTGGGAAACCGCCCGATCCACGGCGGTCCCAAGGAGGTCATCAAGGCGATGATCTATGAGTATGACCGGGAAAATCGCCCGGCTGAAGACGAGGATGAGGGCGCACCCATCACCTTCACGCTGACTCCGGAGGAGGCAACCGACATGGTATTCGCCCTGTCAGCTCTCGAAGAGTTCGATGATATGTTCAAAGCGCCCTACACAACTGTGCTCAACCAACTCACGGCGGACAATTCAGCCCAGCTCACGACCTATGCGGCGATCTCGGCGCTGCTCGGCCGCGCGATACCTGAGGTGCCTGAGTCGGTCGAGATCGCCCTCCCTCGGGACCTCTTCGAGATCACCTACGGGGCCATGTCGGCATTGGAAGAGCACGATGATCGGTTCAGCCCAGTGTGGCGGGCGATGCCCATCGTCGAGGGCGACTTCGGGGTGGTCGACTCCTCCTATAACCGCGTCCAGGGCCTCATCCGCAAAGCACGGGAGGCCGCGTAATGAAGCTCGTATCGATCAACGGGGAACCACCCGCGCCTCCACCTCCGCCTCAAACCGCAACGGTCGAGCTGACCCGTCAGGAGGTGGCACTGCTCACCGCCCTGACTGGGCCACTACATGCCACCCTACTCTTCCACGAGCTGGGCAGGCTGTACCGCGACATGCGGATCACTCCTGACGACGCTGGCGGTGTGAAGATGCCCGGCTATGCAGCCAGCGGCATGACCGTTCGCGACTACCTGAAACAACGAGGAGACCAGCTATGATCTGCGCACTTCGCATTCTCGCCGCCATCGAGAAGAACCTCCCTCGGAAGGGCGATCCTGATCATCCTGACCATGATCAGATCGATCCACCTGTGGAGTCTTCCCAGTATCAGGAATGCTTCCAGCAGTTTGGCTGGGAGACCGTCACCAAGGAGTCTGAGGAAGCGGACTTCCGAGGCGCTGGCTACTGAACCACTCACCCTGAAAACCCCGGCGCAAATGCCGGGGACAAGGAGACCAACATGAAAATTCTCGCAACCCATCAACCAATCGCACCACCTCCGCCGCCCGGAGCTGCAACCGTCGAGCTGACACGCAGCGACGTGGCAATTCTCTACGGCCTCGTGGGTGAGTCCACCGGATCAGGGCAGCATCAACTGTATGCCGCTTTGACTGATCTCTACGGGAAGCTCGGGGCAACCCCCGATGATGCTTTGGAGGTCACCCTCCCCAACCCCGCCCGTATTTCCCTCAAGACCATCCTCAGCGAAAGGCCCGCCCGATGAAACTCAAACCGAAAGCCAAACCCGCTGCGGCCGAACCCACCACGCAGCTCGCCCCAGCGCAGCTCGATGCCCTCCTCATGAGCCACTACGGGGACCGCGTCCTGACTGAGATCGATGCCCGTATGCGGGAAGATGAGACGCGCACTCGCGAAGAGCTGAGGACTATGGGTAGCCGATCACGCGGCACCTACGAACGAGAGTACGCCCTGAGCCTGCTCAGGTCCATGCTCGAGTCCATCGAGGAGAACCTCGGCATTGCCGGACCCATGTCCCGCCGCCGTGAGGCTGATCGTGAGCAGCGCCTGCTCGATGCCTCCGCCACCATTCAATCCAACCTCAAAGGGAGCACCCAATGACCTGCACCGCCAACTGTAAACCATTCGATCCGGTACTGAACCGGGCGATCATCTACCTCGCCAGCCGCGTCTGTCCTCAGGGGTGGGACGCCAGCCCGGACGCACCGGGAACCCTCGAGGAAGTCGACCAGTACACCTCCAAGTACGGCAAGATTTGTGTCTGGGATGGCGACTACGGCGACAGCTTCCTGTGCGACCGTGAAGCTGACCTCGCGTTTGCGGCCTGGCACGACTGGCACCACCACGTCGGGTGCCTGACCTTCGACCGCGCTGGTGAGACTGAGGCATGGCGACGCCATGTCGTGGACCTCGAACGCCTGACCGGCGAGTCCGCGCAGGTCTCACCCCGGATGGCTGCATGGGCCGGCATTTTGTACGCCCGCCTTGTCGGTCAGTTCGATTACCGGGACGTGTGGGGGTGCGACCCTGACTTCACCAAGGGCTTCAGCCAGCACTACTACCGCGACCCTCTCGGCGCGATCTCCGATCCCAAGTACCGGACGTAAATCCATGGGAACCAGCGAGATCAAACGCCGGGGGATTATCTCGGATGTCCAGTACGGCCCCAGTCAGCACGACCCGAGCGGCTCAGTTCTGGACATCCGCGTGTCCTTCGATGGTGGGACACTTCAGGTGTCCTACGTCGAGCCCCGATGGGGTGCCGAGTACATCCCAATGGAGGAATACAAGGCCCGAGCCGCCTCCGCCCTCACCAACATGTTCAGGAGCGAGATCGAGAAAGCCCTCGGCCTGAAGCCTTAAGGAGACAGACCATGCTTGCCAAAATTACCAATGTTTTTTTCCTCGTCCCCTTCACGGATGACGCCTATGAGGAAGCCGTCGAGGAAGCCCTGACTGACATCTTCGAGGACTTCCTGTGGATGGACGCCCGACATCACGGGAGCAAGGGGGAGACCCCCATCAACACCTACCTCGTCCCTCACGCCACCCCAACAACCTCGGTGGAGGAGGCCGAGTTCCTCGCTGAGCTGAACCGTGTCGGTGTCATCCTCTCTGAGAAGGCCGGACAGGATGTCCGGATTATTACTCAGGATGGTGGCCGGTTGATCTACCCGGAGAAAATACAGCCGCAATCCCCCGCTATTCCGGGCGATCTGCGATCACTACCGGATGAGGCACTGGACCGCCGCATTCCGATGTGATTACATTCCCATGCGTGGGATATTCGCAGGGAGACAGAGGAAGGATCAGACATGAAAATCGAAATGCACGGGTCTTTCGAGCCCGTGTCGTGGCCGATTGTTGACATATCGTCCTATAAGGAGGATCATATCACCTCGGCAAACGTCACCACTTGGCTACTACTCGCCGGGCCAGTCAGGCTGTACCTGACATCTTGGAACAAGAAAGGGAAGGACAATGACAGCGAATACCCAGGGCCGGGCCATATCCCCTAGGCAGTCATCCCGACTGCTGAAGGAGATCGTGGCCAAGATAGGTGAGGCTGTGGACTCTAACATGCCCTTACATCAGGCGCTTGTCCTGTTCATCGTGGCAACTGCCAACGAGGACGGGATCGAGATGAGAGACATAGCCCGCCAGTCTGGACTGTCGACGTCGTCCGTTTCACGGAACATCGCAGCCCTTGGAGAATGGCACCGACTTCAGCGCCCCGGTCTGGGCCTCGTTGAGACCCGCACCGATCTTGCAGACCGACGCCGTAAGCCTGTCCATCTTACCAAGAAAGGGGAGGCCACGATGCAATCACTCAACGGTCTCCTCTCCGCGTCGGTAGGGAGGACCATGAAGGAGGCTACCTGATGAAGCTCGTACCGCGCCCAGACAATGGGATATGGATGGTCAGGTTCACCGACCCGACCACCGGCAAGGCCCGGAGACTATCCACCGGGACGAAGGACTACAACGAAGCCAAGCGGAGAGCTCCCGAGATCATCACCGGGAGCTCTTCTCGTTCATCTGACTTCTACTCGGTGAGCGATGCCCTCGATGACCTCTGGGACAGCAAGTGGCAGCACGAGAAGTCCGGCTCCAAGAAATCCTCCGAGGTGGAGATCGTCCGCCGTCGATGGGGAAAGGAGCCGGTCGAGACGGTGACCTATCGGTCTGTTCAGGACTGGAACCGGGACATGCGGAAGGCTGGGCTGGCCCCGGCTACCATCAACAACCGCGTGTCCGTCCTCTCGTCCGCACTCCAAGAGGCAGCGAACCTGGGCCACCTCGAGAACGTCCCGAAACTCCCTCGCCTCACTGTCCGCAATAAGAAAACGCGGTTCCTGTCCGGCGAGGAGGAGGCACGGCTGAAGACTGCGGCCCTCTCCCTCAATGAGATCGCTAAGCGCCCCCAGGGTGGCGGTGTGCCTCGGTATGAGGGCACCGGGGACGTGATGATCCTCGTCATGGACGCCCTACTACTCACCGGCCTGCGCCTCGGGGAGCTCATCAAGTCCGATCCGCAGGACTACGACCCCAATACCAAGACGCTCTACCTGCTGAATACCAAGGGCGGACGGGAGATCGAGTCCATCCCGGCCATCGATGAGGCCGTCCGGGTGCTGACCGAGCTCTGGGCTCATCCGACGTGGCTCGCGGTGACCAAGGATGCCCGCGCCGATCCGCGCCGCCTTGCGTCGGCTCGTGACTGGGCCATCAAGCGGTTCACCCTGATCCGCAACCGGGCTGAACTGCCGGACGTGTCCCTCCACACCCTGAGGCACACGACGGCGAGCCGTCTCGTTCAGCGAGGGGTCGACCTCTACAAGGTGAAGGACATCATGCGTCACTCCACCATCGCCGTCACTGAGCGGTACGCCCACCTGAGGGTGGATCACCTGCGCAGCGACATGGAAAGGCTCGCACCGGCCGATGAAAAGGTGGTGCCACTGAGAAGGAGGGCATCCAGGTGATTATTTGGCACGGACATGAGAGTCCCCCGCAGTCTGTTATTAGGTGGGCGGAGGAGACATCACCAAGGCTATCGACCCTTTGGCAGAAAGTGTCGATCTGTACTGAGAAGGACACCTACGTCCTGTCGAAGTGGCGCAACGGATCGTTTGGTCTATGGAGGGAATGACACGCCGACACACTCTGTGCCATCTGTGCCATCTGTGCCGCTTCCCTCAGAAACGAGAAGACCCGCTAAGCTACTGGCCTAGCGGGTCTTTTTGGGTGCGGGGGTAGGATTTGAACCTACGACCTTCAGGTTA
>TARA_R110002072_G_scaffold42672_11_pt1 | contig 22040 bp, 10 predicted proteins | sample TARA_R110002072 | Tara Oceans TARA_R110002072 (sample SAMEA4397118) | marine metagenome | biome: Polar Biome; feature: [SRF] surface water layer (ENVO:00010504); material: water (ENVO:00002006), including particulate matter (ENVO:01000060) such as... | depth 5 m | reverse complement strand
CTCAGGACTCAGGACTCAGGACTCAGGACTCAGGACTCAGGACTCGTTCGCGCATGAAAAAACCGGGCGTCTTGGGGACGCCCGGTTGATGTTTTCAACGATTCGAAGTGGCGATCACTCGCCTTCGGTCGTGCTGGATGTGGTCGAGGCTGGTTCGCCATCGCCACCCAGCAACGGGAAGGATTCTTCGAGTGCCGAGACAGGAGCCTGCGACAGTTCTTCGAGTGCTTCGCGGCGGTAGTTGACTTCCGACTCTTGGAAGATGCGGAAACCGGTACCGGCTGGAATCAAGTGACCCAAGATGACGTTTTCTTTCAAACCGACCAGCTTGTCGACCTTGCCCGCCAAAGCGGCTTCGGTGAGCACCTTGGTGGTTTCTTGGAACGAGGCTGCCGAGATGAACGAGTTCGACTGAACGGCGGCCTTGGTGATACCGAGCAACTGGGTGCTGGCCGTTGCACTCTTGCAACGTTTGCCCTTCGCAGGCGTTCCGCCCATCGCTTCGACTTCGGCGTTGGTTTGTTCGAACGCTTCCTTCGGCACGATCGTGCCTTCGGTGTAGTCCGTGTCACCTGGGTTGGCGATCTTGATGCACTTCTGCAAGTCTTGGTTGGCTTTGCGGAAGTGGAATCGGTCCATCACGCTGCCGGGCAACAGGTTGGTGTCGCCGGCGTTCTCGATCTTCACCTTGCGAAGCATGCGAGCGATAATGATTTCGCCGTGCTTGTCGTTGATTTCCACACGCTGGCTGCGATAGACCTGTTGGATTTCGTGCAGCAAGTATTGCTGAACGGCTTCTTCCCCGGTCACACGCAAGATGTCGTGAGGAACCAACGCACCATCGACCAAGGCTTGACCAGCCTTCACGATGTCGCCGGTGTGAACCAGGAAGTGCTTCCCGTGAGGCACCAAGTGCTCACGTTCGATCCCTGATTCACTGCGGACGATGATCGTTCGCTTACCGCGTTTGCGTTCGCTGAGAATTTCGACTTCGCCGTCGACTTCCGCGATCACAGCCGGATCCTTTGGCTTACGAGCCTCGAAGATCTCGGTCACACGAGGCAGACCACCGGTGATATCCGAGACACCGCCCGTTTCACGAGGCATTTCAGCGAGGACTTTACCGGGAATGACTTCTTCGCCTTCCTTGACCGAGATCGTTGCACGTTCGGGCAAGTACTGTGCGTGAAGCGGACGACCGGTTTCGTCTTCGATGACCAACTGCGGGTGCAAGTCACCCTTGTGGTCAATGATGGTCATCCGGGTGTTTCCGCTGGCTTCGCGATCGAGACGCATCGTTTCGCCTTCGACAACGTCTTCGAAGCGAATCTTACCGGTCACTTCCGACAAAATCGGAATCGAGTACGGGTTCCATTCGCAGAGGACTTGTCCGGCGGTGACTTTGTCGCCTTCTTTGACCATCAACATGGCACCGGTTGGGATGTCGTACGATTCGACCTCCCGACCGCGATCGTCGACCAACATGATTTGACCGTTTCGGGTCAACACGATGTCGCGACCTTCGGCGTTCGTCACAGCTTTCATTCGTGTCAAACGAACTTCACCGTCACGGCTGGTCTTGATGTCCGACTCTTCGACTTGCTTGCTCACCGAACCACCGATGTGGAACGTACGCATCGTCAACTGAGTACCGGGCTCACCAATCGACTGAGCAGCGATGATACCGACGGCCATGCCTTCTTCGACCATCGATCCGGTCGACATGTCCATGCCGTAGCAGCATCGGCAAACACCCAGAGGTGCGTCGCACGACATCGGCGTACGAACTTGGATTTTTTCCAAGCCCATCGCTTCGATGTTGCGGGCGATCTCGGGAGTGATCATTTGGTTCGCTTCCACGATCACTTCGTCGGTAACCGGGTTGACGATCGACTTCAAGCTGACACGACCGTTGATCGATTCCGCGAGCGAAACTTCGACCTTTTCACCACGGTAAACGACACCCTTCGTGATGCCCTGAGTGGTGCCGCAGTCATGCATGGTGACCACAACGTTCTGTGCCACGTCGGCGAGTTTACGAGTCAGGTAACCGGAGTCGGCTGTTTTCAACGCCGTGTCGGCCAGACCCTTCCGAGCACCGTGAGTGGACGAGAAGTACTCGAGCACCGACAGGCCTTCGCGGAAGTTTGCCTTAATGGGCGTTTCGATGATTTCACCGGTTGGCTTGGCCATCAGACCACGCATACCAGCGAGCTGACGAATTTGCTCGATACCGCCCCGTGCACCCGAGTGCGACATCAAGAAAACGGGGTTGATGTACCAACCGCCGGGTCGGATGTCGTTTTCCATCGCCGACATCATGTCCGCCGTGATGGCTTCGCGAGCGTGGGTCCAAGCATCGAGAACCTGGTTGTATCGTTCCTTGCCCGTCATCAGACCGCGGTCATAAGCCTTCTTGTGCTTCATGACATCTTTTTCGGCTTCTTTGATGAACTGTTGCTTGGTGTCCGGAGTCACCAAGTCATCCGTCGCGAAGGACAGGCCACTGCGGGTGGATTCGCGGAAACCAGCTTGCATCATGTCGTCGAGCAAGTGAATCGTTGCTTTGCGACCGAGACGCTGGTAGCAGTCACTGATCGATTTGGCCAAGTCACCGCTACGCATGGCGCGGTTGTAAAAATCCATCCCGACGGGGAGCATTTCATTGAAGCGAACGCGACCCGGGGTGGTGTCAATGATGGCACCGTATTCACCGCTGTCGTCGTCGGTTTTCAGTTTTTGGTACTTCGGCAAACGCAACTTGATTCGCGTGTGCAAACCGACGATGCCTTGAGCCAACGCGTAGTCGACTTCTTCGTAGGTGCTGAACGTCATGCCCTCGCCCTTTTGATCGGGCATCTCGACGGTCATGAAGTAGCAGCCCATGACGATGTCCTGCGAAGGACTCATGATGGGCTTTCCGTTCGAAGGTGCGAACACGTTGTTCGTGCTCATCATCAACGTGTGAGCTTCGACTTGGGCTTCGATCGAAAGCGGCAAGTGTACGGCCATTTGGTCGCCGTCGAAGTCGGCGTTGAAGCCTTTGCAAACCAGTGGGTGCAAGTGAATCGCGTTGCCTTCGACCAAGGTTGGTTCGAAAGCTTGGATGCCCATCCGGTGCAACGTTGGTGCTCGGTTGAGCAACACGGGGTGGTTCGTGATGACTTGCTCAAGGATATCCCAAACCTCTTCGTCTTTTCGTTCGAGCATCTTCTTGGCCGACTTGATCGTGTCAGCGTGGCCGAGCTCTTTGAGGCGACGAATGATGAACGGTTGGTACAGTTCGAGCGCGATCTTCTTTGGCAAACCGCATTGATGCAGTTTCAAACGAGGACCGACCACGATGACCGAACGGGCCGAGTAATCGACTCGTTTGCCGAGCAAGTTTTCGCGGAAACGACCCTGTTTCCCCTTGATCATGTCGGTCAAGGATTTCAATGGACGGTTCGACGATCCCAACACGGGACGCTTGCAACGGTTGTTGTCGAACAACGCATCGACGGACTGTTGGAGCATTCGCTTTTCGTTGCGAATGATGACTTCCGGTGCATTCAGATCGACCAGTTTTCGCAAACGGTTGTTGCGGTTGATGATCCGGCGATACAGGTCGTTCAGGTCGGACGTCGCGAAGTTGCCGCTGTCCAACAGAACCAACGGACGCAAATCCGGAGGAATGACCGGAATGACATCGAGGACCATCCACTCGGGACGGTTGTCACTGTCACGGATCGACTCAACGATCTTGAGTCGGTTGATCAGGTCTTTCTTCTTTTGCTTGCTGCCGGTTTCCGCCAAATCCACACGCAGTTGATCGGACAGCGTGACCAGGTCGAGCTTGTTCAGCAGATCGCGAACGGCTTCCGCACCCATGTCAGCTTGGAAGCTGCCTGAGCCGTATTGTTGACGTGCGGCGCGGTATTCCTCTTCGGTGAGGAGTTGCAGCATTTCCAGGTCGGTGTCCTTCGGATCCGTGACCACGTAATCCTGGAAGTAGATGACCTTTTCCAGCGAGCTGGTTTTCATCGCGAGCAAGTTGCCCAATCGCGATGGCATGGCCTTGAAGAACCAAATGTGAACGACGGGAGCCGCCAATTCGATGTGGCCCATGCGTTTGCGACGCACGCGACTGTGGGTGACCTTCACGCCGCAACGGTCGCAGATCATCCCTTTGTATTTCATCCCACGGTATTTGCCGCAGGCACATTCCCAGTCCTTCTCAGGGCCAAAGATGCGTTCGCAGAACAAACCGTCTTTTTCAGGACGGTAGGTTCGGTAGTTGATCGTTTCGGGTTTTTTGACCTCACCGAACGACCATGCTTTGATGTCTTGAGGTCGCGCCAACGAGATACGGACGGAGGCGTAATCGTTGATGCGATCGTAGTTGCTGGTTTCGCCAATGGACATTCTGAGAAGCTCCTAGCTATTAGCAATTCGCTGCTAGCTTTTTTGCTGGTGCAATTGATGTTGGGAAGAAGGTCAGAAGACGGGGGTGAGTCATTCTTCTGACGCTTGAGTTCGAAAACCGGGGGAGTTCAAAACCGGGGAAGGTCTCGCGTTCGCCCCGTCCAGGCCAGCGTGATGCTGGCCCGAACAACCAAAGCCGCCAACGAGACGCTGGCGGCAATTGGCTTCCTTAGATCGGCCGTTTCTCGAGTTGCATGTTCAGGGCCAGACCACGAATTTCATTGGTCAACACGTCGAAGCTGGCAGGTGTGCCGGCCTCAAGAGTGTTTTCTCCCTTGACCATCGATTCGTAGATCTTGGTTCGACCTTCGACATCGTCGGATTTCACCGTCAGCAATTCCTGGAGAATGTAAGCGGCACCATATGCTTCCAGTGCCCACACTTCCATCTCTCCGAAGCGTTGGCCGCCGAAGCGAGCCTTTCCGCCAAGAGGTTGCTGCGTGATCAACGAGTAAGGTCCGGTGCTGCGTGCGTGGACTTTGTCGTCGACCAAGTGGTGAAGCTTCAGCATGTAGATGTAGCCCACCGTGGTTTCCTGCTCCATCGGCTCTCCCGTTCGGCCATCGGTCAAACGGATCTTACCGTGAGCTGGCAAGCCGGCTTCCGCCAAGCAGTCGTTGATTTCCGATTCGCTGGCACCATCGAAGATTGGGGTGAGTGCTTGGAAGCCAAGCTTGGCTCCCGCCCAACCCAAGTGGGTTTCCAAAATCTGACCCACGTTCATCCGGCTGGGAACTCCCAGCGGGTTGAGCATGATTTGAATTGGAGTTCCATCGGGCAGGAACGGCATGTCTTCGATCGGAAGGATCTTGGCGATCACACCCTTGTTACCGTGACGTCCCGCCATCTTGTCACCGACGCTGATCGTACGCTTGGTCGCGATGTAGATCTTGACCATCTGCAGCACGCCCGAGCGAAGTTCATCGCCACGTTTCATGCTGTTCAGCTTGCGATCACGCTCGTCGATGGCTTGTTCGACGTTTTGCCACTGCGTTTGGTGAACCTTCTCGGCAGCTTTGCGTTTCTCTTCGTCTTCGATTTGCTCGAGGACCAGTTCCAATCGGAAGCTGGTCGCACGTTCGGCAACGAACTTAGGATCTTGTCCGTCGGCCAAAGGTGTGCCGGTGGAGTCTTTCAGTTTGACGCCGGAAGCCTCTTCCATGTCACGAATCAACGACTCAAACGTGCTGGCAATTTCTTCATTGCCTTCGGTTTCGTGTTGTTTCAGTTCGCGTTCGAACGCCTTTCGCTCGTCTTCGCCGAGGCTCATGCGGCGACTGAATTTCTGGGTGTCGATGACGATGCCTTCGATGCCCGATGGCACTTCCAGCGAGTCATTCTTCACGTCTTCACCGGCACGACCGAAGATCGCGTGAAGAAGCTTTTCTTCAGGCGTCAGTTCAGTCTTGCTCTTTGGCGAAACCTTGCCGACCAGAATGTCGCCAGGCTTCACGTAGGTTCCGGTTTGAACGATCCCGGTGTCATCCAAGTTGCGAAGTGCTTTTTCGGAAACGTTCGGGATGTCTCGCGTGAACTCTTCGCGACCCAATTTGGTTTCGCGAATTTCGACGTCGAAATCTTCGATGTGGATCGAGGTGTACGTGTCATTTCGCACCAGCTCTTCGCTGATGATGATCGCATCCTCGTAGTTGAATCCGTCGAATGACATGAAGCCGACCAGGACGTTTCGTCCGAGAGCCAATTCACCTTTTTGGGTGGCAGCACCGTCGGCGATGATTTGGCCTTTCTCGACCTTGTCACCAACCGTGATGAGTGGCTTTTGGTTTTGGCAGGTTCGTTCGTTGAGACCTTGGTACTTTTTCAGTGGGTAGTGATCGCTACCGATCTCGATACGAGTCGCATCGGCGTAGGTCACTTTGCCCGCACGGCGAGCACGCACGACCATCGCACTGTTCTTGGCGACTTCGCGTTCCATCCCGGTACCGACAATTGGCGGCTCGGTGACCAACAATGGCACCGCTTGCCGCTGCATGTTCGATCCCATCAAAGCACGGTTTGCATCATCGTGCTCGAGGAAAGGAATCAATCCAGCAGAGACACCGACCATCTGAGCGGGAGCGACATCCATGAAGGACACTTGCTCCGGCATCACGATCTCGAAGTCGCTACGGAAACGAGCGATCATGTTCGGTCCGGGAACCAGGGCACCGTCTTTGACTTCGGTGTCAGCAGGCGCGACGTAGGATTCGCCTTCTTCATCGGCACGCAACCAAACGGTTTCGTCGCTGATTTTGCCGTCGATGACTTTGCGGAACGGTGTGCAAAGGAATCCGTAATCATCCACGCCGGCGTAAATCGCCAACGAGCTGATCAGACCAATGTTCGTACCTTCGGGAGTCTCAATCGGGCAGATACGACCGTAGTGCGAAATGTGCACGTCGCGGACTTCGAAGCCCGCGCGTTTCCGGTTCAAACCGCCAGGGCCGAGAGCCGACAGACGACGTTCGTGTGCCAATTGCGACAGCGGGTTCGTTTGGTCAACGACCTGCGAGAGTTCGCCACGACCGAAGAAGAAATCGATCGCTGCAGAAACGCTCTTGGGGTTGATCAAAGAACGAGGCGTCATGTCTTGAGCGTCTTTGACACTCATGCGTTCTTGAACCGTACGACGCAGTTTCAAGAATCCCTTGCGGAGCTCTTCGCTGGCGAGTTCATCGATGGTACGCAAACGACGGTTGCCCAAGTGGTCAATGTCGTCGATCTCGGCACCGCTGTCCGCATCGAACAAATCGATCAGGTAGCGGATGGCAGCGATCATGTCGTCAGGACGCAACGTCATGACGGTTTCTTCGACGCCCAGACCCAACTTGCGGTTCAGACGGAAACGACCGACTTTGCCTAGGCGATAGCGGTTGTCGTCGTAGAACTTCTCTTGGAACAGCGTGCGAGCTTTTTCCAATTGAGGCGGGTTGCCCGGACGCAAACGCTGGTAGATCCGCAGCAACGCTTCTTCGTGGCTGGCGGTGTTGTCGTCGGCAAGAGTGTTGAAGATCAACGGAACCTTTGGAAGGTCCATTGCTTCGACCGAAGTCACACCAGCGTTGCAGATCGTTTCCGAAAGTTCGGTGGTGATCTTGTAGCCAGCTTCCACGATGATTTCGCCGGCGCGTTCGTGGCCGCTCGGGTAAACCACATCGTCGACAGCGATCTTGTTTTCGATCTTGGTCGCGTCTTTTCCGCCGTTCACCTTGATGGTGCCGGTTTCGTAGAACGCCGACAGCAGATCCGCGTCGGTGCTGTACTTCGGATCCATTGCACGCAGCAACATCGTCGCGGCGAACTTACCGCTTTGGTCAATGCGGACGGTCAACGCGTCTTTTTTGGTCACGTTGACTTCGATCCACGAACCACGCTCTGGGATCACGCGGCACGATGGCAATTTGCGATCGGTCGTGGTGTCTTGTTCCAGAACGAAGTCGACGCCGGGGCTGCGGTGCAGCTGCGACACAACCACACGCTCGGCACCGTTGATGATGAACTCACCACCGCCCAGCATGATCGGCAGGTCGCCCAGATAGACTTCCTCTTCGATGGGCTCTTCGCGATTCAGCCGCAACCAAATACGCAGCGGGCGACCGTAGGTTAAACGCAGCTGACGGCATTCCTGAATTGTGTAGCGGGGTTTCCCCAGCTCGTAGTACAGGTACTCCAGCGTCGTATTCCCGTCGTAACTGGCGATCGGGAAGATTTCCCTCAGTACGGACTCCAGCCCGTGATCTTTGCGAGCGTTGCTGGCCGCATCTTCTTGCAAGAATGCCGCGTAGGACACTGTTTGCAGGGCGGTCAGGTCGGGCAAATCGAACTGGCCCAAGCCGGTGCCGAATTTGCGAATCGAGGTGGGTTCGAGGCGACGCTGAGTCGTAGTTGCCATCGTGAGTGGGAGCTCCTTCGCGGGGAAGAACAAAAACACCAACACAGCCCGGAATCCGCCCACACATTGTTTGGAGCTTGATTCGTCGAAACCGCATCAATGAGATGACGAAATTGGTTCGTTGGAACTCCGGCGGTGAGTACCGCTTGCCAGAATGAACTGTCGCTTATCAGCAGTTGAAAAATCGATGAAATCGAAAGTTCAAATGCAGTTCCGGTTCCAAAATGCACCCCGGCAACGGAATCTAAAGCGTGAAACCCATTGCCAACAAACGAATCCGTTCGAGGGAATTGGCTTCGCGAAAGAGAACCGCGAGAGGAGTGGAAGGAACGTAACTCTTAGCTCACGAAGGACTTCGAGAAAGAAAAGTTAGACGGAAATGAGGGAGGACAGAACGAATACAGACGCGTCACGCAACACCGGGCCGAAGATCACTTTCGAAACTTTAACGATTGATCTTGCATCCGCAAAGGGCAACCAAACGAATTTTGGTCTGGTTTATGCTCAGCGGGAATTCGGCGGCAATTTAAGAAGCGAGCGTCCGCGGCCGGGCACTTCATGTACCCGGCCCGTGAAGCCGTCGTGAGCAATCGATCCAAAACCCGGATTCCGCGAAAATGTCGCGAAAAACAATGGTTTTGAGGCAATTCATCAACGATGTCAGCCCGTGGCCGCAAGCTGACCGCGTCCGGCTCCACGCTAGGCGAACTCGCGGAGGTCCGGCTAAGCCTACGTGCATTGATGGGACGGTCAACATCTGATTCCTCAATTTTGGTCACCGCACACACCATCTCAACAATTCCAGATTTGGTAGTCAAAGTGATGTCATTTGGCTAACCGACGTTGCGGGTTCAGGTTAAGTCACCCAGGTCGCCGAGACTGCTTTGCTAGCAAATGCCGCCAGAGCGAAAAAAAAGTCTCTGTGAAGTGGCTATAGACTTCTCGCCCGTGTTTCCTAATCACGCTAGGTTGTCTGCTCGTTTCGCCGGCCCGTGTTCTCGCGGGGGACTCGAGGTGCTCGCGGGGTACTCATCGATGAGTTCGCCGGCCGAGCCAGGTGTTTTTCGCGATCTTCCCCGTTCGGGGCAGACGCGGCACCGTTGAGATGGCGAAATTCAGCTCAAATAGCGGGCTGTGCGGCACTGAGGCCTGGTTTTGCCCCGCGTCGTATGTTCCGCACGCGGCTTCGCGTCCTTTCCCCCTCCGTCCATCCTCATTCCCGTTCAAGCTTTCTCAAGGAGCCAACATGCCAGCCGCTGAGCCATCCTCCAGTGAAGTTCAGTTCTCCGGCCCAGTTCACCTGGCGGTCGATCTTGGGGCGTCCAGCGGTCGCGTGATTGCCGGCGGAGTGAATGACGGGCGATTGGAGCTGGTGGAGACTGGGCGGTTTGTGAACCGGCCGTTGAAGGTGCAGGACGCGATGCTGTGGAATCACCTGCAATTGTGGCAAGACATCCAGGACGGTTTGCGCGACGCCGCGTTGCGGGCTCAGTCCAGTTGGACGGGAGCGACCATCGCGTCGGTCGGTGTGGATACCTGGGGGGTCAGCTTTGGCTTTGTCGATCGCCACGACCAAATCGCCGGCCCGGTTTGGCATTACCGCGACGCTCGGCACCGAGGCATGGCTGAAAAGATCTGTGAGATCGTTCCCAAGGAAACGATTTTCCAAGAAACCGGCATGCAGTTCATGGACATCAATTCGCTGTGTCAGCTGATCGCGGCGAAGCAGAATGGGGATTCCGTTTTTGAAACGGCCGAATCATTTCTGATGATGGGGGACTTGTTCCACTGGTTGCTGTCGGGGGAACGATCGGTTGAAGCCAGCAACGCATCGACGACTCAGTTGCTCAATCCGGCCACGCAAAGTTGGTCGACCAAGTTGCTGGATGGATTCGGTTTGCCTTCCAGGTGGTTCGCGGAGCCTTCGCCTGCGGGCACAACGATTGGCAACGTCCAACCCAGCGTAGCGATGGACACCGGGCTGCATGATGTGCCAGTGATTTTGCCCGCGACTCACGACACGGCGTCAGCGGTGCTGGCGGTTCCTGCAGAAGGGTTCGCCCCCGCGTCACCGGATTGGTGCTACATCAGTTCGGGGACTTGGTCGTTGATGGGAGTCGAGATCCCTCAGCCGAATGTGTCGCCGCTGTGTGCGGAATTGAACTTCACCAACGAAGGTGGTGTCCGCGGAAGCACTCGATTGCTGCAGAACATCGGTGGGCTTTGGATTTACCAGCAGATCCGTGCGGCGCTCGATCGCCAGGGCAACGCGCCGAGTTGGGCGGAGATGACTCAGGCCGCTGCCGGTGCCGAGCCGTTTGCGTTGTTGGTCAATCCAGACGATCCTGCGTTGGTCGCGCCTGACAATATGATTGATGCCATTTGCGGGCTGGCTGGTCGGACGGGGCAACGAGTTCCAACCGACAACGGTGTTCTGTTTCGAGGAGCGTTGGAAGGTCTCGCACTTCGGTACCGGATGTGTCTGCAGCATCTGGAGGCGTTGACGGGATCGCATATCAAGACAATTCACATTGTCGGCGGTGGTTCGCTCAACGCATTGTTGTGCCAGATGACCGCTGACGCTTGCGGACGCCAAGTCGTGGCGGGCCCAGTCGAAGCGACCGCGATTGGAAACATTCTGATGCAGATGATTGGAAGTGGATCGTTGCATTCGATTGACGAAGCACGTCAGTTGGTTCGCCACAGTTTCCCAACTCAAACTTATGAGCCTCAGCAGACAGATCGCTGGGACGAGCCCGCCGCGAAATTCGCGACGTTCTTTGAGTGAGTGTCAACAACGGGTTTGGAAATGATGGCCGCAGATGATGAATCGCTTGTTGCTCGCAAGCAGGAAATTAGAACGGCGGCGCAAGTGGCTCGGCGGGAGCAAGCTGACAAGGATCGTCTCAGTCGGTTGATCGTGGACACCGTCACCCAGTTGCCCTCCTACCGGGAGGCTACTTGCGTGATGTGGTACATCGACGTCCGGTCAGAAGTGCGAACCCGGCATGCATTGCCGGCAGCTATCGATAGCGGCAAGAAGGTCGTTGTGCCTTTCTGTGTCGACGGCGAATTGGAACTGTTCCATTTGGAATCGATGAGCGAGCTTTCCGAAGGCATGTACACGATCCTCGAGCCTCGTGAAGAATTGCGAGGCGTTGCCGCCAAGCGTGTTCGCTCAAGCGATCTGGATGTCGTCTTGGTTCCCGGCGTTGCTTTTGATCGTCAGGGAGGTCGCGTTGGGCACGGGAAGGGTTACTACGACAAGCTTCTAGGCAATGTCCGATCGGATGCGAGTTTGATTGCGTTGGCATTTGAATGCCAGGTGGTCGATTCGGTCCCCGTGCAAACGCATGACATTCACATGGACATGGTTGTCACTGAAAGCCATGTGTATCAAGGCAAAGGGCGCGCTTCATAGGCGTTGGCGAAAAAGGATGCGAGGAATCAGACGCGTTTTCTTTTCTCTGTCTTCATGTCCTCCTGCGAATGTCGAGCTCGACTGCGTTAGACTCTAGGCGTGAATGCATTCTGCCGGATCATTGGGGTGCCGGCTCATTCCTTCGTTGCTCACAAGGAAAGTGTGACTTCAATGAAACGCTCTGTATCGGCGATCACTTCAGGTTGTTTCTGTCTCGTTTGGTTTGGCCTTCTTTGTCACCCAGGCACCGTGTGCTCTCAAGATGCTTCCAGTGGATCGGGGCAGGAAGCGGATGTGAAGCCACCGGCGCTAGGGCTCATTGAAATTCAATCGATCGTGAACGACACCAAACTCTCTGAAGAGATCGGTTTGTCACCTGAGCAACGGAAAACGATTTTGGTCGCGATGCAGAAGTATCGCGATGCTTCGATGAAAGGGTTTCGTGCAAAACCGGGTGAACGCATCTCCCACGAAGAGATGAAGGAATTGATGGACACGGCGGTTCGCGACGCCAAAGAAGTGCTCAGCAAGGATCAGCAATCAAAGTTGATGGAACAGGTTGCGAAGAAGCGGGCCGAACTAGTCGCCCGGCCTCGCGCTCGAAGCTATTCCCCCGAGCAGTACCAGGAAATGAGCAAGCTCAGGCAGATCCAGACGGAGCTGATGCGTCTGTCTTTTGACACGGAACTTGCAGACAAGTTGGGACTGACCGCCGAGCAGCGGGTGGAGTTGAGCGAAGTGCAAAGGAAATATCGAAGTGCCTCCGAAGAGTTGCGGAACGGCGAAGAGAGACTCGACATTGGGCGGCGAAATGAAGTTTTGCAGGAAGTGGTGATGAGCTCACAGACCATCCTCACGCCGGAGCAATCCGAGAAGCTGTCATTGAAGATTAGAATTGAGCGATTGAGACGCAAGCACGGCGACGAGTTTGCGATGATCAATGGATTGGCGGAAGACTTCGGTTTGGATGAAAAGGCCCAAGCAAAACTCAGCGAGAAGATCGAAGAGGTTCGAAAAGAATACTATGACGACTGGATGGAGCTGAAAAAGAAATCGATGAAGTCGATTATCAGTGAGTTGCCACGCAAACATCGTGAAGAAGTCGAGGCAGCGGTCCGCGACTTCGTTGAAGAGGATCCGCGAGACAAGATGAACCGTTTTCGGTTCGTTGCTCCATCGCCAGCGAAAAAGTAGTGGGCGGAGCAGCCGGTCTCGTGAATGGGCGTCGCCGGCCGGTTATTCCGGCTGGGCAAGTTGCGGTGTTGCGATGGTCTGCCGATAGCGCGGCAATTTCTAGGCGGAGGTTGGACGATAAGCCAACGACACAGCCGACGCGGAGTGGCTGGTTTCTTCCGCTCATCGATTGATTGGGATTCTCATTCATGCCGTTTCTCTCCGGTAGCCTTTCCTTTGAACGATTTCGCGTCAACCAATTTGAAGACGGCCCATTCGGGCAGGAACACATCGAACGGATGGCGGAAAACGTGGCTGGGCGAACGGAAACCGCCAACGAAGAAAACGTGCACCTAGGTTTTCTTGGCGGCGATCACCTTTTCGATCAAGATTTTGATCTGGCGAAAAACATCATCGACGATGCTGTCCACTTCGGTGTTCGTGTCGATACCAACCAAGTGCCTTCGGTGATCAAGAAGGCTTGGCTGTCGATGGAGCTCGCCGCGTTGAGCCGCGAAAATCCGGGCGGGAAGCCGACCAAGTCGCAACGCAAGGAAGCCAAAGAATCGGTCGAGCAACGTTGCGAGAACGAAGCTGCGACGGGCAAGTACCGCAAGTTCCAGCAGCATGCATTGTTGTGGGATTGCAGTCGTGACTTGCTGTATTACGGCGGAACCGCAGGCACTGGCAGCGGTCACTGCATCGATTTGCTCGAACGAGTTTTCGGGATCGAGTGCGGGCACATCAGTGCTGGCGTCGTCGCGCAGGATTGGGCGCGAGACAACGATCGTTACTCGGAAATGGACGATGTGATGCCCGCCAGTTTCGTCACCGGTGAAGCGTTCAGCGGGGTCGCATGGGCCAACGAGCACTCCCAGTCACCAGACTTCCTGGGCAATGAGTTCTTGTTGTGGCTGTGGTGGATGCTGGAAACAGAAACGGACACGATTGAAACGTTTGACGGAATCGAAGTCACGTTGATGTTGGCCAAGACGCTTTCGCTGGAATGCCCCATTGGTGAGTCTGGCAAAGAGTCGATTTCAGCGGAGTGCCCCGTGAAATTGCCCGAGGCGATGCGAGCGATCCAAAGTGGCAAGTTGCCTCGCAAGACAGGCATGACGCTGATCCGCGAAGGCCAGCAGTTCGACTTAACTTTGCAAGCCGAAACGTTTGGGATCAGCGGCGCTCGAATTCACTTGGACGAAGATGACGACGACTTCGGTCCCGAAGATCGCATCGAAGCAGTGCGAACGCTTAGCGACACGATCGACGGGTTGTTCCACACGTTCTGTGATCGCCGGACCAGTGAAGCCTGGTCGGCGGATCTGAATGGTATGCGGGGTTGGCTTGCACCAACCCAAGCGGCCCGAAAATCAGCGGCCTGATCAGAAGGAGTCGGCTTCGATGACTTCGTAATTGGCTCTGGTCACCAACGCGTGGTAGACCTTCAAGTCAATGAACTGCGACAGCATTCGTACCGATCCATCACTCAGGACGAATTGTGCACCAGCGGCGTGATAGCTGCTGAAGTCTTCAAAGTGGCCAGCGTCGCTGTTCGGAGTGTGGTCGGCCGCGCCAACGATGCGCGACGCGGCGGCATTGGCCTCAGGGATGTATCCCTGCCAAATCGAGCCACCCAAACGACTGTTGCGTTCACCAACCATCACGGTTTGGCTCAGTCCGTCCAGCACGTCACGGAAACGGTGGCGGCTGTTGCCGTAGAACAGTCCGTCGCCGTGATACATGTCGTCGTGGATGTCAAACGTTCCGAACACGCCGGCGTAGTTGCTCTTGGCAATCTTGAATAGGAACTCGTCGCCGTCGTCGACATTGTGTCCACTCTCGTGTTCGTCGTCATGGTCATCATCATCGTCGTCGTCATCCAGTGCCGCTGAGTGGTCATGTTCGTGCCCATGACCATCCCCGTGAGCTTCGGCGATGAAGAACAGTGTCTCTAGCGGATCGCTGGGGCAGATGTAGCTTGGGATCGATGATTCACGTGCTTGTTGGTTCTCGTCTTCTTCGATGGCCAATCCGAATTGGATGGTGTTGTAGATGTTTCCGCTTTCAATTTGCGGCGTGATCGCGGCGGCCCAGCCCCAGCCGGGTTCGTGGTGGTCGATGTCGTCGGCCAACCAACCGCTCGGCAACTGGTTGAAGATGCCGTGGTAGTTGTGCAGGGCAATGCCCATTTGATGCAGGTTGTTTTGGCACGACATCCGGCGAGCAGCTTCGCGGGCCGCTTGGACAGCGGGAAGCAGCAGGCCAACGAGGACACCAATGATCGCGATGACAACTAGTAATTCAACGAGTGTGAATGCGTTTCGTTGGGAGGATCCGGAAGTCGAACGATGGCTTGGGTTCGCGTGCACACGTGCAGCGGTGGATGAGAAGTTTGACATGGAATGAGACCTGAAAATGAGAGCGCAGAGGCTCTCGATAGAAGACGGTGAGTTTGCGTTACAGTGAAACTGGTTTTCACTGCAACCCAGAACGGCAGTTTTCAGGTCAAAGAAGGTGGGCCGCGAGTGTACGGACGCCAGCAATCTGCCGAGTCTTCAAGGGTGGTCGATTCGATCCGTTGACTGGCTGTGCACCGAACGGTTTCGCGGTGGACGGAGACCGCAATCGGGCTTTCGGCCAACGTGCGAGCGTTGCACAACGCACAAAGGTCACCGCATTGATGAGCGTGCTGGTGGTCCGAAGCGATCTCTGCGGACGGCAGGCTCGTCTCCCAAATCAGCAGTTCTTCCGAGCAACCTGGCGGCAGCGGTGCGTGCTGCACCGCGTCTGCAGAACTCGAATGTGAGCAACATTCAGAGACGTTCTCAGGCGGATGCGTGTGGGAGCAATCGTCGTGGACGCCGACATGCGAATGGGTGGAATCGCACGTCACCACATGATGGTGGGCGGCCGGCAAAAGCCAGCCACCGACCACATAAGCGATCAAAGCGATTCGACGGACCCAGAGTTCCACGCGGTTCCAGATGATTGAAGTTGTTCGTTTTGTCGGCGATTTTTTCGCCAAACGGATGAATTCTATAGCAATTACAGAATAAACCAGCTCGCGGTTCAATGCGAATTTAGCAAACTTCTCGCGAAGTTTAGCCTGAATACAACCGGGATCACCAATCCAAAGGTGCTTGCCAGGCCGATTTCGCGGTTGCGATGTCGGTCTCCAGCACCACTGCGTCACCGTCACGGACGGTAAATTTGTCGGAATCGGTGACATGTCCCAGACGTGTCAGGCTGATGCCGGCGTCCGCGAAGATCTTGGACAGGGCGTCGGCTGATTCGGGAGCACATTCGATCAGGAATCGCGTGTTTGATTCGCTGAACAGAACTTCCGTTGCCGACAATGCCGCCGCGGTGAGCACACCGTCGTTGGAAGGTTGCTCGCGAGAGACGGTCGCGAGGTCGAGTTCCATTCCTAGTCCGCCCGCCAATGCCATTTCGACCGCGGCGGCCGCCAAGCCACCTTCGCAGAGGTCGTGGCACGATCGGACCAGTCGTGACTGGATCGCTTGGTGGACGGTCGCGAATGTTCGTTTGGCCAGTTTCGCGTCGACTTCTGGGACTGCACCGCCGGGTTCGTTTTCGACCAAGCCGTAGTGCGAGCCACCGAGTTCACGATGCGTTTCGCCGACCAGGAAGATCACGTTGCCGGCTTCCTTCGCGTCCATCGTGACTGATTTGCTGACGTCATCGATCTGGCCCATCGCGCTGATCAGCAGGCTGGGCGGAATCGCGATGGTTTGCTTTTCGTTGTTGTCATCGAAGAAGCTGAACTCGTTGTTCAAGCTGTCTTTGCCACTGACGAAGGGCGTGCCAAGCGTGACCGCGAGGTCTTGGCAAGCGATCGCGGCACGGACGAGCGACCCAAGCGTTTCGGCTCGATCGGTGTATCCCCAGCAGAAGTTGTCGAGGATCGCGATCTTGGAAGGATCGGCTCCGACCGCGACCGCGTTTCGCATGGCTTCGTCGATCGCCGAAGCGGCCATGTGATACGTGTCGAAGTCGCCGTAGTGCGGGTTCATGCCGCAACTGATCACCAGCCCACGACGGCTGGTCAGTTTGGGACGCACAACGGCGGCGTCGCCGGGTCCATCGCATTGTGGGCCGACCAAAGGTTTGACGACGCTGCCCGCTTGGACTTCGTGATCGTATTGGCGAATCACCCAGTGCTTGCTGGCAACGTTGTAGCTGCCCAGGATCTTGAGCAGTGTTTCCGAGTTGGCTGCGGCGTCGCGATCACCGATCGACAACGGCTTGGCCTGTGGTGGTTCATAGATCGCATCGCGAATCACGGGCGGACGTCCGTCGTGCAAGAACGACATGGCGACGTCGCCGACCGTTTGGCCGTGGAAGTTCAATTGCAAACGGCCGGTCGGAACAAAGCGACCGATCGCGGCGGCTTCGACGCCTTCGCTTTCGCACAGTTCTCGCAGTTCGTCCCAGCGTTCTTGTGGAACGGCCAAGACCATTCGCTCTTGAGCTTCGGAAATCCAGATTTCGGTGTAAGTCAGACCGTCGTACTTGAGCGGAGCTTTGTCGAGCCAAACTTCGGCACCGAGCTCTTCACCCATCTCGCCAACGGCACTGCTGAAGCCACCTGCACCGCAGTCCGTGACCGCGTTGTACAAGCCGCGATCGCGAGCTTGCATCAGCACGTCGAGGACCATTTTTTCGGTGATCGCGTTGCCGATTTGAACGGCACCGCCGGACAGCGATTCGGATTCGCTGGTCAGTTCCGCACTGCTGAACGTCGCCCCGTGGATTCCGTCTCGTCCGGTGCGTCCACCGACCGCGACGATCAAGTCATTGGGTTTGACTTCCTTGTCTTCCATACCAACGGGAATGATGCCGACGTTGCCGCAGTAAACCAGCGGGTTGCCGAGATAACGCTCGTCGAAGTAGACCGCGCCGTTGACAGTGGGGATTCCCATTCGGTTGCCGTAATCTCGAACGCCGGACACGACGCCTTGAATGACGCGGCGTGGATGCAGCACGCCAGGTGGCAATTCTTCGGGCGAAACGTCTGGCGGAGCGAAGCAGAACACGTCCGTGTTGCAGATCGGTTTGGCTCCCATGCCCGTGCCCATTGGGTCACGGATGACGCCACCGATTCCGGTGTTGGCTCCGCCGTAAGGTTCGAGCGCCGACGGGTGATTGTGTGTTTCGACTTTGAAGCACACGTGGTCTTGTTCGTCGAACGTCACGATGCCCGCGTTGTCTTTGAACACGCTGACGCACCAATCGTCATCGCCCAGCGAGCGACGAATGGTTTGGGTCGCTTCAAAGATCGTTTCTTTGAGCATGTTGTTGTATTGGCGTTCGTCACCGCCGGGTGTTCCGTCGGCACCAGGGCCCTTGTAGTGGATTCGGCCGGCCAGGGTTTTGTGGCTGCAGTGTTCCGACCAAGTTTGAGCGACGGATTCCAGTTCGATGTCGGTTGGGTCGCGTCCCAGTTCGACGAAGTGATCGCGAATGGTTTGCATCTCGACCAGCGTCAGGTAGAGCTGGCCTTCCTTGGAAAGCTTTTCCAGTCCGGCGTCGTCCAGTTCTCGAATTGGCACGTGCACCAATTCAAATTCGCCTTCGGATCCGACATCCAAACGGTCCATCATCAACGGACCGATCACAAACGCTTCGATGGAATCGTTCGACAGGGCGCGGCGGCAGATCGTTTCCAGTTGAGCTTCGTCGACGCCGGCGATCCAGAATTTGCGGAACGTCTTGACTGTGCTGCCTTCGACACCGCGATCGGCGAGCGCGCCTTGTGTACTGGCAGCGACCGGATCCATTACGCCGGGTTTGGGCATCACGTGCACCAGGTGCGGTTCGGATTCGATCCCGCGTTCTGCCAGCAACTCCATCAGCGATTCGGGAGCTTCGGACAAGTCCGCTTCGACCTGCGAAGCGTCTTTGCCAGGATGCCCAACGACGACCGATTCGGTGATGGAATCGGCCAGCAAAGTCGATGCAATTTCTCCGGCCGAGGCTTGGTCGATGTCGGCTTGGATCAAGTATCCCCGTGCCGCGGCGATCAGCAGGTCGTCGCCCAATCCGAGTTCATGGATCTCACGAGCCGTTTGTTCGCCGAGTCGATCAACTTGATCGGGAGCAGGATGAATGTCGATTTGCCAAAGCGGCATGATGCGAAATCAGAGAATGAGGATGGAGACGGAAAAGGATCCGGAAAGCTTGACCGCGGGTGGTCGCGGTTAGGTTTGAGCGGATTGTCGAATTTGTTTGGCGGTGTCGAGCCAGGTTCGCAGGGCAGCGTCGTCGCCCTGGTTCACGATGGTTTGCAGTGTGTCCAAGTCCGACCGGGATTGTTCGATCGCACTCAGAATCGCGTCGCGGTTTTCGGAAACGATGGCGGTCCAAAGGTCCGCATCCCCCGCCGCCACGCGAGTGGTGTCCAACCAGCCGGTGCCGACCAATGCGAGCATCTCGCGAGTGATTTGGCGTGCGGCGAGCGAAGACAGCAAGTGTGGCAAATGAGACGTCAATGCCAAGGTGGCATCGTGCTGTTCGGCCGGCATCGTGACAATTCGTCCGCCGGTGGCTCGCCAAAATTCGGTCGCGGCAGACATGTGCCGCGGCAGTTCTTCGCCGCTGGGCGTGATCACAATGGGTTTGTCGTCGAAAAGGTCCGCTCGTGCGTGCTCCGCCCCGCTTTTTTCGCTTCCCGCGATCGGGTGAGCTGGAACGAACTGTTTCGCCGACGCCGTCCCCAATAATTCGCGGATCAAACCGCCTTTGGTACTGCCGACGTCGGTCAGCGTTAACTCCGGAAATTGGCCCGCAAGTGCCTGTGCCAGCGAGGCGATCCGGTTGACTGGCGTGGCGATCACGGCCAAATCACAGCCATTCGCGGCGGCATCGGGGGTCTCGAAGACTTCGTCGACGATGGACTGATCCAGAGCCAAGGCCCGAGTTTCAGGCGATCGGGCGCAGGCGGTCAGTCGCACCGACGGCCAACGTCTGCGAATCGACAACGCCACACTTCCACCCAACAACCCCAAACCGATGATCGCAACGGATCGGCAGGAGGGCTCGGGCATGGGGCTGGATTCGATGGAGGCCAAAGGGCGTTTGCTGCACAGGTTTCGATGGCAACGGGGTTCGAAGGCAGAAGAATACCGCACAAGACCCGCGGTTCCCATCGGTGGTAATCAGACGTTTTTGGAGGAGACGTCGTCTTCGCCAGTGTTTACGTCGGAGGTCGTTCGGCGTCTCGAGTTTGGTACCAGCTCAGACAGACGTTTTCGGTGGCACTTCCCATCCAGAACTCACGAAACCGATGCTGAGCAAAGTTGATGCTTGCGCGATCAGCTGGCGTCGGCCTGATAGAATGGTCCGTGTCAAATGGTCGATGAACCAACTCGCATCAGAGGCAAGGTTGTTCCGATGGGTGCACAGCTTCCGCTGAATCGAAACGAACGTCGTTCCAAGGCGATGATTCCTGACACGGTGTCACCCTGGCTCGCAGAATTGGTTCGCGAAGAGCTTCTTCCCGATGAGACGATCTTGTGGGCTGAGACGCCCAAGCCGCGATTCTTCACCACTGGTTCAACGGCGACGTTTGGGTTCGCTGTCGTGTGGACGGCGTTCTCTTTGTTTTGGGTTGCCAGTGCTTTGGGATTCCAGGTGCCGAATTTTGATCGCGGCGTCGACTTCTTCGCATTGTTCGGAGTTCCGTTTGTCTTGATTGGCTTTGCGATGTTGGCGACCCCAATCTGGACCTATCGCAACGCTTTCAAAACCGTTTATTTATTGACCGACCAACGAGCGATCACATTCGTTGGAGGATTCCGGATGACGATCCGCAGTTTTCATCCTCGTGAGCTTCGGACTGTTTACCGGAAGCAATCCGCCGATGGATCGGGCGATGTGATCTTCAACGCGAAACGATGGACCGATTCGGAAGGCACCAGCCACTCCGAAGAGATCGGGTTTCTTGGAATTCCGGATGTGAAATCCGTCGAGCAACTTCTCAAACAAATGGTTGAGTCTCATCGCCGCCAAGCAGAACGCAAGATGTTGGAACGTCGGGACGGCTGAACCCACTTGTCCACGGACAAGCCTCCGCTCTGACATTCACGCGGGCTCTTCCGGTCAGGGGTCCTCAACGGCGACGTTTTTTCGGCCGAATGAGCCTCAAATTCGTGCGAAGTTCAGCGATCGCGTTGGATGTTGGCTAGGATGATTCATCGAGACGGGCGGGCACGTTGCTTGCCACCCGTCTCGGTCCCACCCCGTCATCCCACCTGATCTCTTTCGTCGGAGAATGCCATGTTCCATCGGCAATGTTCCCGTTTGTTGTCTGTCGTTTTGTTGCTGTTCGTTGCCTCACCGGCACTGGCTGATTCAAAGCCATCTGAACAAACGAAGTCACGACCACACATAGTGATGGCGTTCGCGGACGATTGGGGCTGTTACGCGAGTGCCTACGCGAAGCATTTTCCAGGCACCGCCAGCGAAGTGATTTCGACTCCCAAGTTTGATTCGATCGCACGCGACGGGGTGTTGTTCACCAACGCGTTTGTGAGCGCGCCGTCGTGCACGCCCTGCCGAAGTTCGCTGATGTCGGGCCAACCGTTTTGGCGATGCGACAAGGCATCGATCCTGCTGGGTGCGGTCTGGGATTTTTCGTTGCCGGCTTACCCGTTGTTGTTAGAAGAGTCCGGATACCGGATCGGACATACCTACAAAGTCTGGAGTCCCGGACGTCCCGGCAACGCTCCGTACGGTGGTTCGCGAACGGCATCCAACAAAGCGGGCTCCAAGTTCAATAACTTCTCGCAGTTTGTGATGAAGGCCGAGGATCGCGACGCAGCGAAAGCGAGACTGTTTGACGAAGTCCGCCAGAACATTCGAAATTTCCTGGATGCTGACAACGACGGAAAACTCGATGGCGATTCACCGATTTGCTATTGGTTTGGACCCACCAACACTCACCGAAAATGGATCGCCAAGAGTGGGCATGAACTCTGGGGCATCAACCCCGATGACTTGGAAGGCAAACTGCCCGCCTACCTGCCCGATGTGCCTGAAATTCGCGAAGACTTTGCGGACTACCTC
>TARA_R110002072_G_scaffold146456_2_pt1 | contig 22091 bp, 18 predicted proteins | sample TARA_R110002072 | Tara Oceans TARA_R110002072 (sample SAMEA4397118) | marine metagenome | biome: Polar Biome; feature: [SRF] surface water layer (ENVO:00010504); material: water (ENVO:00002006), including particulate matter (ENVO:01000060) such as... | depth 5 m | reverse complement strand
AAAAACGTCGCTGTTTTGCAGTGCTTCACTGCAAAACAGCAGTGCTTGACCAACAGTTTGTGGTTGGTCCCGCAAAGGTTCAGTATCACTCATATCGCAAGTGTAACTGATTCCCGAGCAGGGTTTGCGTTTCGTCAGCGAGACTGTACCCCAGAGTGCATGCCACGGCATTGCTAACATTACGTTTCCGCTTTGCCGGAACCCCGCTTTGCCGGAACCCCACTATGACGGAGTCGCTCTTTTGGAAGATCATTGGGCAAAAATAATCGAAGCGATAGGTGAAGACCTGAATCGACCAGGCCTGGCGGATACACCAAAACGCGCTGCCGGTGCATTTAAGTTTTTAACACAAGGCTACTCACAGTCTGTTGACAGCGTCGTCAACGGCGCCCTATTCCCATCTGAATCCAGTGAGATGATTCTGGTTCAGGATATAGAGCTTTATTCCCTGTGCGAACATCACCTGTTACCCTTCATCGGTAAATGCCATGTGGCGTATATTCCGACAGGGAACGTTTTGGGCCTATCAAAGGTTGCACGGATCGTGGACGTATTCGCAAGGCGTCTGCAAATACAGGAGTCCCTGACCGCCCAGATTGCTGAAACCATTATGGAAGTGACCAATGCCCAAGGCGTTGGCGTCATTATCGAAGCACAACACATGTGCATGATGATGCGGGGCGTTGAAAAGCAGAATTCCTCGATGAAAACGTCAGCGATGCTGGGGACTTTTCGGGCCGAACAAAAAACTCGGGACGAATTTCTGTCTCTATTGCGAATGTAAATTTAGTCCGGTCTGTAACATCGTAATACTAGTCGGCGATCCGCAGTAACTCCACGTGCAGGTATTGTCGGTCGGCTGTCCGAGAAGAGCTGTACACGACCATTCGGTAGGAAACCTCTCTTTCCAGGGCATATACCCTGTAACGTTGCATATCTTCCCTGCCATAAAGTACGCGTTGGCCAAAAATGCGGTTAGCCCACTGGGAGCCATGGCCACAAGCGCGACCATTACAGGTGAACAATTCACTCGCCCCCTCTTCGATTGCTGCGGAGCCGAGGAGTTCTTCCATTACTTCCGCCGAAGTAAACCCATCCACTATCTGCCAGGTATAGCTAAACAAGGTTCCAGTAAGCCTTTCGCTGTTCTTGAAGCGCCATTTCCCCCGCACTTTCTGTATGGCACCCAGACCGACTTCGTGATCTATTACTTCCGCCTCCAAGAATGCAATTTGTCTAGCATGAGGGTATTCATTTAACGTTTGTAAAAGTGCCTCCGGTGTCGGTTCAGCTGCGATCGCGGGTAAACACACGATGGCGCCAATAAATCCAAACACATACAGCACTGCCCTGATAGATTTAAACATGCTCATGCTGATTCACACTCTTGGATACTGGATAAAAACTGCTGCAGCTGCAGCGCAATTTCGTTGACACCGGGTTCCATATGGAAATGATGCCCACCCTCGACCGTCCTTACGCTTAGGCACTCGATATACTGTATCGCATAGTCGGCAAGCCCTGGCATTTGCAACGAGGAATCCTCTGCCAGGAGTAGCAATGTGGGCATGGTCAGAGCCCCCAGAACAGCGTTGATCTGGCCCTTACTCAGTTTAACAGCAGATGCGCCTCGTAGTCGCGCATCAGTGGTCCATGTCACACCGCCGGGACAAGGGCGCAAATTCCGCTCTACCAACATACGCACTGCAGCAGCATCCAGACCAGACGCTTCTCGGGTTGCTACCGCCTCCTCCACACTAGGAAAAATACGATTACTGCGAGCCTGAAGCCTCGGCTTTTCCTGCAGCGCTTTGCGTAATTGTGCAGGAAAAGCCTGCTCCGCCAAGGGCTGTGGGGTAAGCGCATCAAGTAACACGAGCGCTCGCACCCTTTCTGGAAACGCACTGGCAAGTAAAGCCGCTATTATAGCACCGCGCGAATGTCCCACCAGCTGAAACGAGTCCCAGCCCAGAGCGTCAAGAACACCGAGGATTTCCGGCAGGTCGTCCCATATTTGGTAGCTCGCATCAGTTGAGCGGCGAGTACTTTGGCCATGCCCGGTGAGATCCAGGGCCACGACATGATACCCCTCCAACAAAGGAGCCAGATAGGCAAAGCTGGCCGCATTGTCGAGCCAGCCATGAAGCGCCAGCAGTGGTTTTTCTTGAGGGTTACCCCACGACAGTCCAGCGAGTTGTAAATCGTTGACTTCCCATTTTACGGCTACCGGGTGACGCGGAGCAGGCTGCTGTTCCATTACACACCGACCTCGTACTCTGAAGGAAAGGCACAGAATAATAGACTCGCACACCCAGCAATGGCCATATCGAGTGACAGCGTTGTAAAACTACCGGGCGAGAGAAAGGGCACAGCACCGGCGTCTCCAAGGTAACGATCAACCAGTTCGGACACCAACGGTTGATGTGAAACCAACACCACGTGCTCATCCGAGCCTTCAGCATCAATCAAAGTGGATAACAGGTTATCTACGTCGGTCACACCACTAGCGGGTAGCAGCGCACCCACTGCCTCAGTTTTCGCATCGGAAAATACAGCGCCAATGATCCCGGCCGTTTGAGATGTTCGCAGCCAGGAGCTGTACAGTATTTGATCCGGTTCCGATAGGCCGCGAACCTGGCAGGCTTTGTGTAACCGATGACAGCCTACGCCCACGTCGTCGCGACCCGACTCGGTAAGTGCTCTCTGGCTATCGGGTATTCTCTCCTCAGCCTGTCCATGCCTCCAGATCGTCAAAATCATAGTGTCACAAATTCCACATCCACTGGCTGCTGAGTATGCATCATATCACTGACCACCTCGACCTCTGTGGGAGATTCGCGCGCCCTGCGACCAGCATAGCGCCGACCCGAAGATTGATGAAGAGAGCGGCGCTAGATAAGAAAGCCGCCATTTATCGCACTACAATGCGTTCGTTCAGGCGTTCGTTCAGACTTTCGCCATATCCAACAGCAATGTATTCAGCCTGGCAACATAGCCAGCCGGATCATCGAGCTGGCCGCCCTCTACTAGAGTCGCCTGATCCAGCACAATATTTGCCAGATCTGAGAATCGATCCTCGTCAGCTTCCTGATCGAGCATAAGCGCAAGCGGATGTGCTGGATTGACCTCCAGAATAGGTTTGGTATCGGGAATATCTTGCCCCGCGGCCTCCATGATACGGCGCATCTGCGCCCCCATATCATGATCACCCACTACCAGACAGGCGACCGAATCAGTGAGACGCGCTGTCGCTCTTACTTCGCTCACCTTGTCTGCCAGAGCCTTCGTAATGCGCTCTACCAATGCCTCTGATTCCTTGGCAAGCGATTCCTTGGCAACTTTCTCCTCCTCGGTTTCACTGGTAAGGTCCAGCTCTCCGCGACCGACATCCTGGAACTGCTTGCCATCGAATTCCCGCAGGTGGTTCATTAGCCAGTCGTCAACGCGATCGGAGAGCAAGAGTACCTCAATTCCTTTTTTACGAAATACTTCCAAATGCGGGCTTTTCTTCGCTGTGTTGAAGTTTTCGGCCACCACATAAAATATTTTTTCCTGCGTATCCTGCATCCGGGCGACATAGTCTTCCAGAGACTGATCCTGTATTTCGACATCCGTGTGTGTCGTGCTGAAGCGCAGAAGCTTGGCGATCTTCTCCTGGTTCGCCATGTCTTCAGCGGGGCCCTCCTTGATCACCGGTCCGAATTCTTTCCAGAAATTTGCGTACTTGTCTCCCTCTTTGTCCTTGGCCATTTTGCCCAACATGTCCAGTACCCTTTTGGTGAGCGCACTACGCATCGATTCAACCGCAGGGTCTTTCTGCAGGATTTCGCGGGATACATTCAAAGACAGGTCATTGGAATCGACGACACCTTTTACAAAGCGCAGATACATCGGCAGGAACTGCTCAGCCTCATCCATAATAAAAGTACGCTGAACGTATAGTTTGAGGCCGCGGGACATTTCCCGGTTCCACATGTCAAAGGGGGCCTTGACCGGTAGATACAACAAACTGGTGTACTCGAGTTTCCCCTCTACCTTATTGTGGCTCCAGGTAAGGGGGTCCTCGAAATCGTGGGATACATGCTTGTAAAATGCACTATATTCCTCATCGCTAACCTCAGTTCGCGACCGCATCCACAAGGCAGTGGCTTCATTGACGGACTCAAACTCAACCGCAACCTCCTCCTCCGGTGTATCTTCACCCTCGGCAGGCGGCGGTGTAGGCTTGACCATCAGTACTGGTATCGAGATGTGATCGGAGTACTTCTTAATCACGCTGCGAACTCGCCAGTCGTCTGCGAATTCTTCGCAATCTTTCTTCAAAAACAGGGTAATACTGGTTCCTCGCGACTCCCTGGCTTTATCTTCAATGGAAAAGTCTGCTTCACCGCAAGATTCCCACAATACACCGGAATCTGCCGACTCACCGGCCTTGCGAGTATGCACTTCGACGCGATCAGCCACAATAAAGCCAGAATAGAAACCAACGCCGAACTGTCCAATTAACTGGGAATCCTTGCGTTCATCACCCGTAAGGCTTTCAAGAAAAGAAGCGGTACCGGATTTCGCGATAGTACCCAGGTTCTCAATAACTTCATCCCTGTCCATGCCAATGCCGTTGTCACTGATAGTGATGGTGTTGGCGTCCTTATCCAATTCCACACGAACCTCATACTCGCCCTGGCCCTCGAGCAGCGACTCGTCGGCCAGTACCGCGAAACGTAGCTTGTCGATGGCATCGCTGGCGTTGGAGATAAGTTCGCGCAGAAAAATTTCTTTGTTGCTGTACAGGGAGTGGATCATCAGATGGAGTAGTTGTTTAGCCTCGGTTTGGAAACCGAGGGTCTCTTTTTTCACTTCAACAGCCATGGCAGCCTCTTGGTCTAACCTATTGATTTAAAGGATAATTGCTTGCTGTTGATAATATTGGGGTTGAGGGCAGTAATTTCAAGGCGTGGCGCCCAGATTCCCTACCTATATAAGCGGAATTAACCTATTGCGAGATCGGCGCATAGAAAGTTTCGCTGGCAGTAATCCAAAAAAAGCCCATCGCAAGACAGGCTTTTTTATTGACTGCTGATTACCGATCAAAAAACTACCAGCCAGTAACCTCGGCCAATCCCGATCCAATATCTGCCAAACTGCGAACAGTCTTAACGCCCGCATCCTGCAATGCGGCAAACTTCTCGTCTGCCGTGCCCTTCCCGCCAGAGATGATCGCACCCGCATGCCCCATGCGCTTGCCTTTGGGCGCCGTAACACCGGCAATATAGGACACTACCGGCTTCGTTACATTAGCCTTGATATAAGCAGCCGCTTCTTCTTCCGCAGTACCGCCGATTTCACCAATCATCACAATCGCTTCCGTCGCAGGATCGTCCTGGAACATCGCAAGGATGTCGATAAAATTGGAACCCGGAATGGGATCACCACCAATGCCAACACAAGTAGATTGACCAAATCCAGCGTCAGTTGTCTGCTTAACCGCTTCATAGGTCAGGGTTCCGGAGCGCGAAACAATGCCGACCTTACCTGGCAAATGGATGTGCCCGGGCATAATACCGATCTTGCACTCTCCAGGAGTGATCACACCGGGGCAGTTGGGGCCAATGAGGCGCACACCCAGTTCGTCACACTTCACCTTGGCTTCAAGCATGTCCAGCGTGGGAATGCCTTCTGTGATGCACACGATGAGTTTAATGCCCTCATTGGCCGCCTCAAGAATAGAGTCTTTGCAAAAAGCGGCAGGCACGTAGATAACGGATGCTTCAGCACCGGTTGCAGCCACTGCTTCAGCCACCGTGTTGAATACCGGCAACCCCAGATGTTCCTGACCACCCTTGCCCGGCGTTACTCCGCCGACCATTTTAGTACCGTACTCAATTGCCTGCTCAGAGTGAAACGTTCCCTGAGAACCGGTGAAACCCTGGCAAATCACTTTGGTGTTTTTGTCTATAAGAATACTCATTACGCGGCTCCTCCCGCTGCTTTAACTGACTGCTGGGCTGCATCTGTGAGGCTGGTTGCGGCGATGATATTCAAGCCACTATCAGCCAATACTTTCCGCCCCAACTCAGCATTGTTGCCTTCCAGACGAACAATCACTGGCACTTCAACACCAATTTCTTCTACCGCGCCGATGACGCCCTCGGCGATTAGATCGCAGCGCACAATGCCGCCAAAGATATTGATTAGAACCGCCTTGACCTTGTCATCAGACAGGATGATTTTGAACGCTTCGGAAACACGTTCCTTGGTAGCGCCGCCACCGACATCGAGGAAATTAGCGGGAAAGCCGCCGTGCAGGGCGACAATATCCATGGTGCCCATAGCCAGGCCAGCGCCATTAACCATACAACCAATATTCCCATCCAACGCCACGTAATTGAGTTCCCATTGGGCAGCGTGAACTTCGCGCTCGTCCTCTTGAGTCGTATCTTGCATCTCTCGAAGGCCGTTCTGGCGGTAAAGCGCATTGCTATCCACACCAATTTTAGCGTCGAGGCAGTGCAGATCACCCTGGCCGGTGATTACCAGCGGATTAATCTCTATCAGAGCCAAATCCTTTTCTACGAACATCTGTGCCAGACCCATGAATATTTTCACAAATTGTTTTATTTGATTGCCAGACAATCCGAGTTTAAACGCAAGCTCACGCCCCTGGTAAGGCTGTGGGCCTACCAGCGGGTCAATAATGGCGCGCAAAATCTTGTCCGGAGTGTCTTCAGCCACCTTTTCGATTTCCACACCACCCTCAGTAGAGGCCATGAAGACAATTCGACGTGATGACCGGTCAACTACCGCGCCCAGATACAGTTCTTCTGCAATATCAGTGCAGGTTTCTACCAGAATCTTACTGACCGGCTGGCCACTTTCATCCGTTTGGTAGGTTACGAGACGTTTGCCTAGCCATTGCTTGGCAAAGGCTTCAATTTCTTCTTTAGTTGTGACCAGTTTCACGCCACCAGACTTGCCCCGCCCGCCGGCATGCACCTGGGCTTTAACCACCCACTTATCCCCACCGATTTTGGCTGCTGCGGCTACCGCTTCCCTGGGGTTATCAACTGCATATCCCTGGGACACCGGCAAACCGTATTCCGCAAAAAGTTGCTTACCTTGATATTCATGAAGGTTCATGTTCTATCCTGTTTTCAATTCCTGACTGTTGTTAATTAAGGTTACTCGGCTATTAGATTCCGCCGGGGAAACCCGTGAAAATCCGCACACGTCGGCAATTTTTTGTGTTGTACGCGCACGGACAAATTTTCTATCGCTTTTTTCGATTGGCTATATGAATAGCCTGGCCATCTACTGCCAGGGCAGCTTCATGCACTGCCTCGGATAACGCCGGATGACTGAAGACCGTTAGGGCCAGGTCTTCGGCGCTTGAACCAAACTCCATGGCAATGACCACTTGCTGCACGAGATCCGCTGCTGAGGGGCCTACAATGTGGCAGCCAAGTATACGATCTGTCTCAGCGTGGGCAATGAGTTTAACCATCCCTTCGGAATCATTGGCTGCCAACGCTCTTCCGCTAGCAGCGAATGGGAATACGCCAATCTTGTACTCGACCCCATCCGCTTTTAGTTCCTGCTCGGTTTTTCCAACAGCTGCAATTTCCGGGTGAGTATAGATTACTGAGGGAATACAGTCGTAATTCATTTGGGCTTGTTTCCCGGCAATGCGCTCTACGACCATCACCCCCTCCTCGGATCCTTTATGAGCGAGCATCGGACCTCTTACAACATCACCTACCGCATAAACATTGGGTGCTTCAGTTTCACAATATTCGTTGACATAGATATACCCACGCTCGTCCAACGTTAGGCCACTGTCGGTTGCAAACAGGCCTTCAGAGTGAGGCTTACGTCCTACTGCAACAATCAATTTATCAAATGATTCAGTGTGCTCGCCATCGGCAGTGGAATAGGTCACTTCCACTTTCCCCTTCTTTACTTCCGCTTTGGTAACGCGGGCACCCAGGCGGATATCCAAACCCTGTTTTTTGAGGATCTTGCCAGTTTCTTTAGCGATTTGTATATCCATCATGGGCAAAAATGTGTCCAGCGCTTCCAACATAACCACCTCAGAGCCGAGGCGACGCCAGACGCTGCCAAGTTCCAGACCAATTACCCCGGCGCCAATGACGCCAAGTCGACCGGGAACTTCAGTTAGTTCCAATGCGCCGGTGGAATCGATGATGTATTCATTATCTATTGGGGCCGGTGGGATATTTACTGGCAGGGAGCCTGCTGCAACAATGATTTTATCAGCTTCGATTTCCATCACCTCACCCGCCGCGTTGGTCACCTCTACCTTCGCCCCGACCAACACTTTACCCTTACCGGAAATAGCAGTAACACCGTTGTGCTTGAATAGCCCGGCTATGCCACCGGTCAATTGATCAACTATTTTCTGCTTTCTCGCAAGCATGACAGGAACATCAATCGTAGGTTTCTTTACGTTAATACCGTGGATCTCAAGGCCATCTCTAGCCTCAGCATACTTGTGACTGCTGTCGAGAAGGGCTTTGGAAGGGATACACCCGACATTCAGGCAGGTGCCTCCTAATTGAACTTTACCTTTTTCGTCCAGCCACTGTTCTATGCAGGCCGTTTTGAATCCAAGCTGAGCGGCCTTGATAGAAGCTACATATCCAGCTGGCCCTGCACCGATGACTACTACATCATATTTTTCAGACATCATATTTCCCAATCAAAGTCGTTTACAATATTAGGGCGCGAGGCAGCGTCTTGCCTCGCATCCGACTCGAGGATTCCTACAGTTGCAAAATAATTCGGGCTGGATCCTCAATCAAATCCTTGATTGCCACCAAAAACTGCACCGCAGTTTTTCCATCGATAATACGGTGGTCGTAGGTCAAGGCCAAATACATCATGGGTAAAACCACCACTTCTCCATTGACGGCCATAGGCCTGTCCTGGATTTTGTGCATGCCCAGAATGCCCGTCTGTGGCGGGTTAAGAATAGGCGTGGAAAGCAAAGACCCAAATACTCCGCCATTAGTGACTGTAAATGTGCCGCCGGTCATATCGTCGATTGTGAGTTTATTGTCTCTCGCACGCAGTCCCATATCTCCGATAGCAGCCTCGACGTCGGCAAGACTCATAAAATCCGCATCGCGCATTACCGGCACAACAAGGCCGCCGTCCGTTGACACTGCCACGCCTATATCCTGATAGCCGTGATAGACAACATCATTTCCATCAAGGGATGCGTTTACTGCAGGGAAGCGCTTCAGAGCCTCGCAGGCTGCTTTAACGAAAAACCCCATGAACCCCAGTCGCGTGCCGTTGTGCGTCTTTTCGAACTGCTCTTTATACTTACTGCGAAGCGCCATTACCGGCGCCATATTGACCTCGTTAAAGGTGCTCAGCATCGCTGTTTCCTGCGATGCGCTAAGTAAACGCTCTGCAATTTTTGCCCGCATGCGGGTCATCGGCACCCGTCTCTCTACCCTTTCGCTGGAGGGCCCCACGGGGACTTTTTCAATAACCGGTGTTGCCAGCTCTGGCCGGGACGGCGTTTCAGCCGGCAGCGATTCCCGAGATTTCATATACTTAAGAATATCTTCCTTGGTAATACGGCCATTCTTACCTGTACCGGAGATTTCGCGCGTATCCAATTTGTGCTCTTCAACAAGTTGCCTGGCAGCGGGGCCTAGCAAATCCGAGCTCAATGCCTGCTTATCTTCGTCAGCGCTTGGTGTTAGTGCAGGGGATTCCTGAGCTTTTTTGGTAGCAGCCTTTCCTTCTTCCAGAGTTGCCAGCGGCTGCTGACTTTCCACCGTGTCACCTTCGCGGACAAGTATCTTGGTGATCACACCATCCTGCGGAGCCAGCACTTCCAGCACTACCTTGTCTGTCTCAATCTCGACGATGAGCTCATCGCGCGAAACAGAGTCACCTTCTGACTTATGCCACGCAGCAACTTCTCCATCTGCTATGGACTCCGGGAAGGCAGGCGCCTTGATTTTTATTGCCATTTCAATTCCCTTAAGAAACGCCGATTGTTATTAGTGGCCCCAAGGCATTTCACCCAGGGCATCATCAATGAATTTTTCCATCTGCTCTACATGCAGTGCCATATACCCCGCAGCAGGTGCTGCAGAGGAGTTTCTGCCGAGATAACGTAAGTACACATCGACCTTATGTCGCTGAATCACCCTCCGCATATGGTGCTGGCTTGCATACCAAGCGCCCTGATTCATGGGCTCTTCCTGACACCATACTGCATCAACAATATTGGGGTATGAACGCTGAAGAATTTCCAACAGCTCATTCTCTGGAAAGGGGTAAAGCTGCTCCAGACGTAAGATAGCAATGTGGTTCAGTTCACGTTCCCGCCTGGCTGCCCGCAAATCATAAAACACTTTCCCGCTGCATATAATAATACGTTGCACTTTGGATTTGTCGAAGTCATCCGTCTCATCGAGTACATTGTGAAATCGCCCTTCGGCTAGCTCTTCCAGTGAAGATATCGCCTCTTTATGTCGCAATAAACTCTTGGGAGACATAACGATAAGCGGTTTGCGCAATGGGCGAATCGCCTGTCGTCTCAGCATGTGAAACACCTGTGCCGGTGTAGTGGGAGCACATACCTGCATGTTGTGCTCTGCACACAATTGCATAAAACGCTCCAACCGGGCAGATGAGTGTTCAGGCCCCTGCCCTTCATATCCATGCGGCAACAACATGGTCAAACCACACAGCCGCGCCCACTTATGTTCACCACTGGCGATAAACTGATCGATAACCACCTGGGCACCATTGGCAAAGTCACCAAATTGCGCTTCCCAAATGACCAGCCCCTGAGGCAAGGTCGTTGCGTATCCGTATTCAAATGCGAGCACAGCTTCCTCAGACAATAAGGAGTCATATATGTCGAAATCTGCTTGCTCATCCCCGATATGTTGCAATGGAATGTAAGCACTGCCATCCATTTGATTGTGCAAGACGGCGTGCCGGTGGGAAAACGTTCCACGCCCCACATCCTGTCCCGTCAAACGCACCGGATAACCCTCCTGCAACACAGATGCATAGGCCAGGTTTTCTGCGAACCCCCAGTTGAGTGACATGGCTCCAGCTGCCATTTTGCGACGATCTTCAAGAATTTTCGAGACTTGGCGCTGCAAGGGAAAGCCATCAGGTGCCAGATTAGTACTTTGTGCCAATGCTTGCAGCGCGTGAATATCCATGCTGGTGTCACACTTCATCGTCCACTTGTGGCCCAAATAAGGGGACCAATCCACGAATAGCATTTTATTGGGCTGTGAGACCAGGCTGCTTACCAGAGGTTCATCGCGATCCAGAGCCTCTCGATAGCGCTCCACCAGCGCGTGAACATCTTCCTCGCTTATTACACTCTCGGCCACAAGCCTATCGGAGTAAAGTTCCTGAGTTGTTTTGTGCTTGCGAATTTTCTGGTACATGAGCGGCTGAGTCACTTCGGGCTCATCAGCCTCATTGTGTCCACGCCGTCGATAGCATACGAGATCGATCACCACGTCTTTTTTAAATTCAGTCCGATAATCGACCGCCAACTGCGTCACGAATAATACCGCCTCGGGGTCATCCGCATTGACGTGAAATATCGGCGCCTGCACCATCTTCGCGATATCGGTGCAATACTCCGTAGAGCGCGCGTCTTCGCGTTTGTGAGTTGTAAATCCCACCTGATTGTTCAGCACTATATGAATAGTGCCCCCGGCGTAGTAGCCCCGTGTTTGCGACATTTGGAAGGTTTCCATCACCACACCCTGCCCCGCAAACGCCGCGTCGCCGTGCAATACAATGGGTACTACCAAATCCCCGTGCTGGTCGTCGCGTCGCTCCTGCCGGGCGCGAACAGAGCCCTCCACCACAGGCGACACAATTTCCAGATGAGAGGGATTGAATGACAGAGCAAGATGTACTTCCCCTCCCGGCGTCATCACATTGGAAGAGAAGCCCTGATGATATTTTACGTCGCCGGAACTGGTGTACTGGGCTCTACCCTCGAATTCAGCAAATAGCTCAGAAGGGTTCTTCCCAAGTATATTTATCAGTACGTTAAGCCGACCCCTGTGGGCCATACCAATAACAATTTCCTGCGCTTTACGATCCCCACACCGCTGCACCATCTCCGACAGCATAGGAATAAGACTCTCGCCTCCTTCAAGCCCAAACCGTTTAGTGCCTGGATATTTTGATGCGAGAGATTTCTCCAGCCCCTCTGCGCTGATCAACTGGCTCAGTAAGTGCAGGCGAACTTCTGGGCTGTAGTCCGGTGCTGACCGCACAGATTCCATCCGCTGCATGATCCAGTGGCGTTCGGTAGTATCGACGATGTGCATGAACTCAGCGCCAATCGTGTGGCAATACGTGCGCTCCAGAGCTTCGTAGATTTCGCCAAGAGTGGCGTCTGCTTTGCCAATGTGCAGACTACCCGCCTGGAAGACAGTATCGAAATCAGCGGATGACAGGTGGTGAAAACCCAAGTCCAGATCTGGCACCAGGTCGCGTATCGCCAGACCCAAGGGGTCCAACTGCGCTTTCTGATGACCCCGCTGACGGTAGGCGGAAATTAACTGCACTACCTGTACCTGTTTGCGTTCGTACTCGGTGGCCTGAGAGTCGTGCTGCACCGTAGCCTCAGTGCGCACGCGCATCTTACTAATTTGCGCGAAGCGTTCGCGAATAACCGAGTGAGGCACGTCTTCTAGTAGTAGCGTTTCGGATGCAACCGTTGGGAGTTTGTCAAAATAGTCGCGCCACTGCTCTGCTACGCCATTGGGGTCCTTGAGATAGGACTCATACAAGTCCTCGACATAGGTCGCGTTGCCACCAGAAATATGGGAGCTCTGCCAAAGCAGTTCCATCGAGCTATTTTTCATCCGCACCTCTGCTCGGGCACATTCAATGAGTCCTTTTTCCGAAGCCAGTCAATGCCTGGCAACAGCAGACAAATGGTGGGTTGCGCAGTGCTGACATCTTGTATTCTTATCCACAGCAAAAATAGGTTTGCATCTGTTTCAACCTAAGGATCCATGGTCATATTAAATAGATATATCAATGATTTACAATATATATCTAATGTTATGTGGCGCGTGAGAGCAACATGCTCCGAATGTGGCCAATTGCACGGGTTGGATTCAGACCCTTGGGGCAGACATTGACGCAATTCTGTATACCGTGACAGCGAAATACGCTGAAGGGGTCATCGAGACGGGCCAGTCTTTCCTCAGTGGCCGTATCGCGCGTATCAGCGAGAAAACGGTAGGCCTGCAGCAATCCAGCTGGGCCGATAAAACGGTCGGGATTCCACCAAAAAGAGGGGCATGCAGTGGAACAACAGGCACAGAGAATACACTCGTAAAGCCCATCCAGTTTTTCGCGCTCTTCAGGCGTTTGCAGGCGCTCAATAGACGGCGCAGGCGTATGATTTTGCAAATATGGCTGTACCTTTTCGTACTGCGCGTAAAACAGGCTCATATCGACCACTAGATCACGAATTACGGGTAAACCAGGCAGGGGACGCAGCACCAGCTTATTTTTTCTGACCGCTTTGGACAACGGCGTCACGCAGGCCAGTCCATTTACGCCATTCATATTAACACCATCGGAGCCACATACGCCCTCACGGCAGGAGCGTCGATAGACCACGGTCGCATCCTCGGCCTTAATCAACTCCATCACGTCCAGAACCATAAGGTCCTTGCCCCCGGTGTCGACCTGCACATCCTGCATGTATGGCTCTGCATCGGTCTCGGGGTTGTAGCGATAAATACTGACTTGCAACATGATTCTCGCCTCTTAATAACTACGTATTGTCGGTTGAAACGTGTCAACCGTTTTCGGCTCAAAGTTCACACCCCGTTTGCTCACGCGCTTATCGGGAGCAAAGTACACAGAATGACACAGCCAGTTTTCATCGTCTCGCGAATCAAAATCGTCGCGGGCATGCGCACCACGGCTCTCTTTGCGCTCTTCAGCCGTAATCGCAGTCGCCTCAGCTACCTCCAAAAGGTTCTGCAATTCCAGGACCTCTATTCTGGCCGTATTAAAGACCATGCTCTTGTCAGACAACTCGGCATTTTCAATCCTGGCGCGTAAATCAGCTAATTTAACGATGCCCTGCTGCATCAAAGGCCCGTTGCGGAATACTCCGAAGTAGTTCTGCATAGTATTCTGCAGTTCCTTTCGCAGGTCCCCCGCTTTTTCTCCACCGCTGGAGTTATTGACCTTGTCCAGACGAGACATAGCTTGCTCCAGATCAGTCTCAGAGGCATCTCGCAGCTCGATACCCTCTCGAAGAGCCTTTTCAATAAACAAACCAGAAGCCCGACCAAACACCACCAGATCGAGCAGTGAATTTCCACCCAGACGATTAGCGCCGTGCACGGAGACACAGGCCGCTTCGCCACAGGCGTACAGACCGGGAATAATAACGTCTTCGCCATTTTGATCAATGTTAAGGGCCTGCCCGTGCACGTTAGTCGGTATCCCTCCCATCATATAGTGGCAGGTAGGCACCACAGGCACTGGCTCCTTTGTCGGATCCACATGGGCAAAGGTTCGAGATAGCTCGCAAATACCGGGTAGGCGGCTTTCCAGAACTTCCTCACCCAAGTGATCCAGCTTGAGGTAAACGTAATCGCCATTGGGGCCACAGCCTCGACCTTCTAATATCTCCTTTACCATCGAACGAGCAACAACGTCACGTCCCGCCAGATCCTTGGCGTTGGGCGCATAGCGCTCCATAAAACGTTCACCATCCTTATTGATGAGATAGCCACCCTCTCCACGACAGCCCTCAGTGACCAGCGTCCCAGCTCCAGCAATGCCAGTGGGGTGAAACTGCCACATTTCAATGTCTTGCACCGGAAAACCGGCGCGCAGGGCCATGCCAATACCATCACCGGTATTAATGTGTGCGTTGGTAGTAGACGCGTAGATGCGGCCTGCTCCTCCGGTGGCGAGCACGGTAGCTTTAGATTTTACATAGACGGTTTCACCAGTCTCTATGCAAATAGCGATAACACCGACTACTGCACCGTCCTGATTTTTAACTAGATCGGTGGCATACCACTCATTGAGGAACACGGTCTGATTCTTGATGTTACCCTGGTAAAGGGTATGCAACAGTGCGTGACCGGTGCGATCGGCGGCGGCACAGGTGCGCGCAGCTTGACCACCTTTGCCATAGTCCTTTGACTGCCCGCCAAAAGGACGCTGATAGATACGGCCTTCTTCGGTTCGGGAAAATGGCAGACCCATATGCTCTAACTCGTAGATCGCCTCGGGGCCGACACTGCACATATATTCGATCGCGTCCTGATCGCCGATATAGTCCGCACCCTTTACGGTATCGTACATATGCCACCGCCAATCATCATCAGGGTCTGCTGATGCGATAGCGCAGGTGATGCCACCCTGCGCTGAGACAGTGTGTGACCGCGTTGGGAAAACCTTGGAAATCACCGCTGTCTTGAACCCGGACTGGGCCATTTGCAGAGACGCGCGCATACCCGACCCGCCGCCGCCAACGATGAGACCGTCAAATGAAATAGTGCGAAGAGCCGCCATCTTTATAAACCCCACAAAATCTGGATGCCCCAGACAAAATACGTAAACATTATGATTGCGCTTACCGCCTCTGCGAGCAGTCGAAGCGCGTTACCAGCAGCGCCCAGCATGCGTTCGGTCAAATAATCGGTAAACACCGCCCAAAGCCCAACCCACGCGTGGGCACAGAGGGACACCAGTGCCAGTAAGCTGAACACCCGCATCCAGGTCTGGGAGAACAAGGCATCCCAGGCTTTGTAGTCGACACCGCGGACCACCGTCCAACCGACAAAGAGAAAGTAGGCTAAGAGGATGACAGCGCTCGCCCTCTGCACAAACCAATCGTAGAGTCCTGAACGGCCTAAACTTGTTACTGGAGTCACCATATCCAAATCCCCGCCAACAAAATCAGCACTATCGAAAGCGCCACGACGATACGAACGCCGAGTATGCCTGCCGCCATGGTTTCACCAATACCCATATCCATAACGAGATGCTTTATCCCTGCCAGCGAGTGATATATCAGGGCGGACAACACCGCCCAGATCACCAACTTGAATAGGGGGTGGGACAGCGTTTCTCCCAGCGCATCAAAGCCGGCCTGGTCGGATAGACTGCTATCCAGAGCCCACAGCAGCACGGCGATGCCGGCAAACAGGAATACGCCAGTGGCGCGATGTGTTATAGACGCCCATGCGGTAATGGGGAGCCGCATGGACCCGATGTCTAGGTTTACGGGGCGTTTATCTTTCACAATTGAATACCGTTTATGTTACGCAGTGCTGGCGATTAATCGAATTAGCAGGCGGTTTGGTTGCATATCTTCTACGACCGTGGCCATACAACCAAAACGCGCAGGATTATAGGCATTTACGGACACAAATACAAACCTGGCACCTTAGCGCGGGGTATTTTTTGATCTTCCATTAACGGCATCAAACTCCGCCGATCAAGATCAGCGATAATCCATTCCGTTGCCCGAAAATCAGCACAATAGGCGCAAGTTCAATTGACAAAAACCTACGAAACTTTATAGTGGTGGCCCCCGGTTAGACACATCCTAGGACCCTAAATGAGCGATAGAAAAGCCACTCTGAAACTCGACGGAGTAGACGATCCCATCGAGCTCCCGATTTACTCCGGAACTCTTGGCCCGGATGTCGTTGACGTCGGCGGACTCACCGCCAAAGGCATGTTCACCTTCGACCCGGGCTTCGTCTCTACCGCCTCTTGCGAGAGCCAGATTACCTATATCGACGGTGGCAAGGGAATACTGCTGCACCGCGGTTACCCCATCGATGAATTAGCCGAGAAGTCCGACTACCTGGAAACCTGCTACCTCCTGCTTTATGGCGAACTTCCTACCAAAGAACAAAAGACACAATTTGTCGGTACCGTGCACAAACACACCATGGTGAACGAACAAATTCGTACTTTTTTTAACGGTTTCCGGCGTGATGCGCACCCGATGGCCATTATGTGCGGCGTTGTGGGTGCTCTTTCAGCCTTCTACCACGACTCCTTGGAAATATCCGACGAACACCATCGACAGATTGCCGCCTTTCGCCTAATCGCCAAAATGCCCACTCTTGCCGCTATGAGCTACAAGTACTCCACCGGTCAGCCTTTCATGTACCCGGACAATAGCCTCGGCTACGCAGAGAACTTCCTGCATATGATGTTTGGCAACCCCTGCGAACCGAGCAAGATTAGCCCCGTTCTCGCCAAGGCAATGGACCGAATTTTTCTGTTACATGCAGATCACGAGCAAAACGCCTCGACCTCTACCGTGCGCCTGGCCGGATCCTCTGGCGCCAACCCGTTTGCCTGTATCGCAGCCGGCATCGCAGCTCTTTGGGGCCCGTCTCACGGCGGAGCCAATGAAGCGGTACTGGAAATGCTGCAAGAGATAGGCGATGTGTCCAGAATCGACGAGTTTGTTGCCCGGGCCAAGGACAAGGAAGACCCATTCCGCCTAATGGGTTTTGGACATCGCGTATACAAAAATTTCGACCCGCGCGCCAAAGTGATGAAGCAAGCCGCTGACGAGGTATTGGCGGAACTGGGTATTGAAAACGATCCCCTGCTGGATATTGCCAAGCGCCTGGAAGAGATTGCCCTTTCAGATAAATACTTCATCGACAAAAAGCTGTATCCCAATGTCGACTTTTACTCTGGCATCATTCTTAAAGCGATTGGGATTCCTTCAAGTATGTTCACCGTCATATTTGCCGTAGGTCGCACCGTCGGATGGATTGCCCACTGGAACGAAATGATCAGCGGTAGCTATCGTATTGGACGACCTCGCCAACTATATACAGGCTATACCAAGCGGGAATTTGTACCACTGGACCGGCGGTAAAGTGGAATAATCATTGAAACAAAAAGGCCGCCCTGCGGCCTTTTTTTCTCGGCGCTGATTGCCAGGACTCGTTAATTATTGGAATTTCCATCATGCCCAACATCGTTATTAGCGGAACCGGCCTATACACTCCATCCGAATCCATCAGCAATGAAGAATTGGTTAATTCCTTCAATACCTATGTTGAACGTTACAACGCCGACCACGCTACTCAAATAGCCGCCGGAGAACTTACACCACTACAGCCGTCGTCTGCAGAATTTGTAGAAAAAGCTTCCGGTATCAAGTCCCGCTATGTCATGAATAAGGATGGCATCTTAGATCCGGGTCGCCTGGTGCCTCAGCTTGATGACCGCCCCAATGAGGCCCAGTCTATCCAGTGCGAAATGGCGGTAGCCGCAGCTCGCGAAGCCATGCAACAGGCGAGCAAGTCTGCTGCAGACATCGACATGGTGATCGTAGCCGCATCCAACATGCAGCGCCCCTACCCGGCCATGGCAGTAGAAGTCCAGGATGCATTGGGGATAAAAGGTTTTGGCTTTGATATGAATGTGGCCTGTTCCTCTGCCACGTTTGGTATACAACAGGCCAGAGACGCCGTGCTTTCTGGTAGCGCCAGATGCGTACTAATGGTCAATCCGGAAATTTGCAGCGGGCACCTGAATTTTCGAGACCGGGATTCTCATTTTATATTTGGTGATGTTTGCACAGCCGTTATCGTGGAAAGCGTCGACACGACCAATAGCGTTGAACAATACCTGATCCTGGACAGCAAGCTTCAAACAATCTACTCAAACAACATTCGCAATAATTTTGGGTTTCTCAACCGGGGCGATGAAGCCAACGCCGGTTCTGCCGACAAGCTGTTCATGCAGGAGGGACGCAAGGTTTTCAAAGAGGTCTGCCCGGCAGTTGCTGCGCAAATATCATCGCAACTGGAGAGCCTGAAAATCGCACCAGAACAGCTCAAGCGTCTCTGGCTACATCAAGCGAACCTCAGCATGAACCAGCTCATTTCCCGCCGGGTACTCGGCCGCGATGCAAGTCCTCAGGAAGCGCCCACCATTCTCGATGAATATGCCAATACCAGTTCCGCAGGTTCGATTATTGCATTTCACAAACATCGGGCAGATTTGACTAGTGGAGATCTGGGAGTGCTGTGTTCCTTTGGCGCAGGGTACAGTATTGGAAGTCTGGTACTCCAAAAGACCTAGAAGGCGTACTTTAAGGCTAATTACCTAACTTTCCAGTAGCTCCCCAAGTGCTTGCACAAGGGCGCTGTTGTCAGCCTCCGTTCCAATACTGATCCGTAGGAAATTATCGATTCTTGGCTTATTAAAATAGCGCACGACAATGCCATGCTCCCGCAGTTGATCAAACAAAGTCTTCGCTGAGGCTGTCGAGTGGGTGGCAAAAATGAAATTCGCGCCGGAAGGCAGCACCTTAAACCCCAAGGCAGTCAACTCAACAACCAGACTTTCGCGCGAATTGACGACCCGCTGACAGCTATCGCGGAAGTAATCTTCATCCTCAAGCGCTGCCAGCGCAGCCCGCTGTGCAACAACATCCAGAGGATAGGAGTTAAAGGAATTTTTAACGCGCCCAAGGGCTTCAATAAGCTCGGAGTTACCCATAGCGAACCCTACTCGCAGGCCTGCCAGCGACCGGGATTTTGACAAGGTTTGTACTACCAACAAATTATCAAATTGATCGATAAGCGACACAGCTGATTCGCCACCAAAATCGATATAGGCCTCATCGATGACAACTACCGAGCCGGCACTCTTTTCTAGTAGCGTCCGGATAGCGCTAAGGCTCATCAATATCCCCGTAGGCGCGTTGGGATTAGGGACGATAATACCGCCGTTGTCAGAAGGATAGCTGTCAGGGTCAACGCTGAAATCCGGCGTCAGGGGAATGGTCCTGTGCGCGACTCCATAGAGTTCCGACCATACCGGATAAAAACTGTAGCTGATATCGGGGAAGTAGATGGGCAACTTGTGCTTGAGCAGCGCAGTAAACGCAAGAGCAATCACTTCATCGGAGCCATTGCCCACGAAGACCTGCTCCAGTCGCAGTCCATTGGTAGCCGCAATGCTTTTCCGAAGAGCTACGGATTCCGGATCCGGGTACAGTCGCAATGTGTTCGCGTCAACCGCCAAAATTGCCTCCATCACCCTGGGAGACGGCGGATAAGGGCTTTCATTCGTATTTAGCTTGATCAGTTTCTCTAACTGCGGCTGCTCACCCGGTACGTAGGGCGTCAGTTTATTGATCAAATCACTCCAGTAGCGACTCATGATATGCCCTACCCTTGCAGCGAATTCAGCGTGCCGGCTGATGAAAACGAAAAACCCGGGAAAATACCGGGCTTTTGTAAAAAATGGCGTCCCCTAGGGGGTTCGAACCCCTGTTACCGCCGTGAAAGGGCAGTGTCCTGGACCACTAGACGAAGGGGACGCAGCGCTTTTAGCCGTTCAGCAAAAAGCCGCTGCATTGTACCGGAGCTTCACTTTGATGCAAATACCTAGTGGCGTACTCCCGGACGCTTATGCATCCCACCCATTCAGCAGGCCGCTAGTACTTAAAGCCGGTATCTAACTGGAACCGCTTGTAATCTTCATTGTCGCCCAAATCAAAGCCTGTCGAATTATCAAAGTACGTTGCCCCCACATACCATTTGTCGTCGATCGCATACTTCGCGCCGATCCGGCTCCCTTTACCATCGGTACCACCACCGGCAAAGTCTGAGTCAGTCACCAGCCCGAGAGTAGCATTGGCCTCCAGTTTCTCGTACTGGTAGCGCACCTGCCAGCTACCCCTCTTCTTTGCATTTCCAAGCTGAAGCCCTATCAAATAGCCGGTATCGAAATCCTCCGGGTCATTGTTTCTAACGTAGTCGGAGTAAAATGCAAGAGGCATGTCGAAAACGCTCAGAGCGAGCTTTAATGAGGCGGTCGTCAGATTATAGTCATACTCATAGACCTCCACACCTTGTTGATCAACCACGAAAGAGTTTCCAAAGAAGTCGTCATCGAATATGGCGGTTTCTCCCGCGGTGGGCACGTCGAGGTAACCGGCAGAAGCCGTCAAAATGGCACCGTCAACCGGTGCAAAAATGGCCCCAAGCTGAACGCCCCATACTCCATAATCACTCTTGCTGCTATCACTTTCAATAAAGTTATAACCCGCAGTAGCAAAAAACATGTCGTTGGCCCAGCCCACCGCCATACCTTCCGTCCGATAGTCGCCGTCAAAAATCAGCTGACTTTTTTGCACCCGATAATAAGGGTTGGAAAAAATACCGGCCGTAACATACGCACTATCGACTGGCCGCCAGGTAGCGTACGCAAGATCCAGGTTAATCTTCTTACTGGTGCTACCATTGCCCAAAGTCTGATTGCTCGATACGGGGTCGTCGCCGCCGGTGGCAAGACCAAAACCGACTATGGTAGTGTTGCTCGTTTTAGCGATCAGTGCAGGTCGAGCTCGAATACGCCAGCGCTCTCGGTCATCCCTCCCTTGTTGATCGATTGTCTCGTAGCGGAAACGGTAATCGCCCTTCCATTTAATTCTTTCGGCCCAAGATGTTTCAGAGTTTTGCTTTTTCAGTGTATTCAGCTCGGTATTGGTTGCCGCGAGATCTTCCACCTTTACGGTCTGCTTGCTGACCTCTCGCAACTTCTGGTTTTCAACCTCCAGCGCGCTCACGCGTTTACTCATAGCTGCAAATTGCGCCTTAAACTGCTCCCACTCTGCCTCGGGAACGCTCGCCGTCACAGCAACACTTCCAAACAAGGTAGTGGCCACTGCTACTGAGATTATCTTCTTCATTCTGTTTCCCCTATTGATGGCTTCGTCGCGCGAACGGCAGATTAAAGGAAGTAGATGACAGTTTTATGACGCAAATCGAAAAAAACAATAGCTGCATGCGAAGCTGCAGAGAGCGACATAAGCGGCGCGCCAAAAAAAGATGGCTGCAATGCACGCATCTTAGGCTCTAGCAACACAGTCAGCCAAACCGACCCGTGAGATAATTTTCAGTCAGGTGATGGCTAGGATTGGTAAAGACTTCTTTGGTATTACCCACCTCAATCAGCTTGCCCAAGTGAAAGTAGGCTGTGCGCTGTGACACTCTAGCTGCCTGTTGCATCGAATGTGT
>TARA_R110002072_G_scaffold85314_1_pt1 | contig 22156 bp, 24 predicted proteins | sample TARA_R110002072 | Tara Oceans TARA_R110002072 (sample SAMEA4397118) | marine metagenome | biome: Polar Biome; feature: [SRF] surface water layer (ENVO:00010504); material: water (ENVO:00002006), including particulate matter (ENVO:01000060) such as... | depth 5 m | reverse complement strand
GCTAATCCACATGCTCATAAAAGCAGTTGCCAGCATAAAACCTAACACTACCTTTTCTGGAGTTGTGCCTGTAAATTTTACAATATTTAAAGCAATTCTTTTATGCAGATTTACTTTCTCTAAAGCCAAAGCCAGCACAAAACCACCAAAGAATAAAAATATTATTGGACTTCCATAATTTGCACCAACATCTGCAATATCCATTACTTTTAACAATGGAAATAAAATTAATGGCAACAAAGCTGTTACTGCAATGTTTACGGTTTCTGTTATCCACCAAATAACCATCCAAATAGCCACTGCAATTACTGCATCTGCTTTTTCGGAAACTAATGTGATTGGCGAAAATTGAATTAGGAAAAAAAATATTGGACCAAGAAGTAAGCCTATTTTTTTGGTTGGTTGCATTGTTGTTGATTAATTGGTTTGCAAAATACTAAAAAGTAACCTTTATAAAACATCTCGATACAAATTTGATGAAAAATCAAATTCACTCGATCTGACAACTCTTTTTAAAATGCAGAAACTCGCGTTAAGGATTGAACGACCTGTTTGAGCTCTTTTTTATGCGTAATTAGATTGCACTTCTGTTTCAAATAATAAATTCAGTTATAAATCTTAACAGATATGAACTAAATTCAGCATAAAAAAAGCGAGTAGTGAAAGCCTGTTAAAACGCCCAAATAAAAAAACTCCCTCAAATTAATGAGAGAGTTTTTAAATTTTATGAGATTTCTCAATCGCCTAAAAAGGCTCCTTTAGAAATGACAATTTTGTTTTAATTAATAACGATAATGCTCTGGTTTAAAAGGACCAGCTTGAGTTACACCAATATAATCTGCTTGGTCTTTGCTCAATTCTGTTAATTCTACTCCTATTTTAGCCAAATGTAAAAATGCTACTTTTTCATCTAAATGTTTTGGCAACATGTACACTTCGTTTTTGTATGCTTTTGCATTGTTCCAAAGTTCCATTTGCGCCAAAGTTTGGTTTGTAAATGAATTACTCATTACAAAACTTGGGTGACCAGTTGCACATCCTAAATTTACCAAACGACCTTCTGCTAATAAAATAATATCTTTTCCATTGATATTATATTTATCTACTTGTGGCTTAATTTCTACTTTCTCGCTGTTTGCATTTAAATAAGGAACATCAATTTCATTATCAAAATGACCAATGTTTGCAACAATAACTTTGTCTTTCATTGCTTCAAAATGCTCACCTCTAACAATTCCTTTGTTTCCTGTAGTTGTAATAATAATATCAGAATTTGCAACAACAGTTTCTAATTTCTTAACTTCAAAACCATCCATTGCTGCTTGTAAAGCACAAATAGGATCGATTTCTGTAACAGTTACAATTGAACCTGCACCTTTAAAAGAAGCTGCTGTTCCTTTACCTACATCTCCATAACCACAAACAGTTACACGTTTACCTGCTAACATAATATCTGTTGCTCTACGAATTGCATCTACTGCAGATTCTTTACAACCATATTTGTTATCGAATTTCGATTTTGTAACAGAATCATTAATGTTGATAGCTGGCATTGGTAACGTTCCGTTTTTTACACGTTCATATAATCTATGAACTCCAGTTGTAGTCTCTTCTGATAAACCATTGATTCCTGCAGCCAATTCTGGATAACGATCTAAAACCATGTTGGTTAAATCTCCACCATCATCTAAAATCATATTTAATGGTTTTTTGTCTTCACCAAAAAATAAAGTTTGCTCTATACACCAATCAAATTCTTCTTCGTTCATTCCTTTCCAAGCATACACTGGTGTTCCTGTTGCAGCAATTGCAGCAGCAGCTTGGTCTTGTGTAGAAAATATATTACAAGAACTCCAAGTAACATCTGCACCTAAAGCTTGTAAAGTTTCAATTAAAACTGCAGTTTGAATCGTCATGTGTAGACATCCTGCAATTCTTGCTCCTTTTAAAGGTTGAGAATCTCCATATTCTTCTCTCAAACTCATTAATCCTGGCATTTCTGCTTCTGCCAATTCAATTTCTTTTCTTCCCCAATCTGCTAGAGAAATATCTTTTACTTTGTAAGGTACGTAAGCTGTTTTTGTGCTCATTTTATGTATATTTATATTCTAAAATTTCGAAGTGCAAAGTTACGACATAGAATTTAAAAATTATGGCTCTTTACAAAACATTAACTATCAGCTCAAAAACCAAAGTTTTTATTTGGAAAATTGAGGAAACCATTGAAGAATTACAGCAAGGAGTTACCTTAACTGAAAATAATTCAGCACGTTTAAATTCGATGAAATCTGATTTACATCAAAAAGGTTTTTTGAGCATAAGACATTTACTAAAAGAAATTAACTTAACAGATGCTGATTTGATTTATGATGAATTTGGAAAACCTCATTTAAATAATAATCGATTTATTTCGATCACACATTCTTTTAATTTTACTGCCATTATTTATTCTACTGAAACCGAAGTTGGTATTGACATTGAAAAACAGCGTGATAAAATTTTAAAAATTGCGCATAAATTTACACCAATTGAAGAGTACAAAACCATAGCAAATCACGATGCTTTAATTAGTAAGTTAACGATTGTTTGGGGTGCAAAAGAGAGTTTGTATAAAATTTATGGAAAGAAAAAATTACTTTTTCTACACCATATTTATGTAGCAGATTTTAAATTTGAAGAGGCAAAAACTACTGGAGAAATTCGTTTTGATGGAGAAACGACTTCTTATGCTGTTGAGTTTTTAGAGTTTGAAGGGTTTACTTGTGTATTTGCCTACTAAAGTTTAAGGTTTAAGGTTTAAAATTTTAGATTCAAAGTTGGAGTTTTAATGAAATTTTTTTTTTAATTCTTAATTTCATACACTTTTGCTAGGTTTTCTATGTTGTTATGTGATTAAAAAACAAATTAACTTCTTACTTTTGAAGCTCCAACATCAACAAAAAAAATGACAGAAATTTTCGATTTCTTTTTTGGACAATATAAAACCTACGAAACCATAGATATTGTTCTAGAAATTATAGCAGTTATTTTTGGTTTTTTATCAGTTTGGTATTCTAAACAGAATAAAATTTGGGTTTTCCCAACAGGAATGATTAGCACATTAATCTTTGTGTATTTACTTTTTAAATGGGAACTTTTAGGAGATATGATGATAAATGCCTACTATTTTATAATGAGCATTTACGGTTGGTATATTTGGACTTATAAAAGTGATGGAGAACATGAAACGCCGATTTCTACAACTACAACAAAAGAAAAAAAGTTAAGTGTTTTTATTTTTATAGCAACACTTATTTTTGTGTACGCTGTGTATTCTTATTTTGAAAAATGGACAAGTTGGACAGCTTATGTAGACACAATTACTACAGCAATTTTCTTTGTAGGAATGTGGTTAATGGCAAAACGAAAAATAGAAAATTGGATTTATTGGATTATTGGAGACATTATTTCTGCTCCATTATATTTTTATAAAGGGTTTACTTTTACTAGTTTTCAATATTTAATATTTACATTTATAGCAATATTTGGTTATTTAGCATGGAAAAAAAGCTTAAACAAAAACCTATCAATCTTGTAAAGGTTGTTTTATTCGGACCTGAATCTTCAGGAAAAACAACTCTTTCTCGTCAATTAGCACGTTATTATCACACAGTTTGGGCACCAGAATTTGCACGTGAATATTTGCAAAATAAATGGAATAATGAGCGTAAAACTTGTGAAGCAGAAGATTTAATTCCGATTGCAATTGGGCAAATGAAATTGGAAAATAAATTGGCTAAAAGAGCTGATAAAATTTTAATTTGCGATACAGATTTACTAGAAACTAAAGTATATTCAGAAGAGTTTTATGGTGGTTTTGTTGATGAAAAATTAGACAAAGCTGCAAATGAAAATCAATATGATTTATATTTACTAACGTATATAGATACACCTTGGGAAGAAGATGATTTACGTGATAGACCAGAACAACGTTTAGAAATGTTTAATGCTTTTGAAACTGCTTTAAAAAAACATAATAGACCTTATATTTTATTAAAAGGAGATAGAGAAACGCGTTTAAAAAACGCAACTGAAGCGATTGATAAACTTATAGCTAACAAAGAAAATTTACATTCGTTTTCTGACTCTTTGCAAGATTTAGACATGCATTTTTTGCATCAAAATAACGATTTTGGGACTTCTTTAGATTATTAAATAAAACACATAAATGAGCAAATTATATATAGTTCCAACACCCATTGGCAATTTAGAAGACATGACTTTTAGAGCCATTCGTGTTTTAAAAGAAGTCGATTTTATTTTAGCAGAAGACACAAGAACCAGTGGAAAACTCTTAAAACATTTTGAAATTGCTACGCAAATGCACAGTCATCATATGCATAATGAGCATAAATCGATTACAGGAATTATAAACCGATTAAAAAATGGCGAAACCTGTGCTTTAATTTCGGATGCTGGAACTCCTGCAATTTCAGATCCTGGTTTTTTATTAACAAGAGCTTGTGTAGAAAATAATATTGAAGTGGATTGTTTACCTGGAGCTACTGCTTTTGTGCCTGCTTTGGTAAATTCTGGTTTGCCAAATGATAAGTTTGTTTTTGAAGGTTTTTTACCCGTTAAAAAAGGAAGACAAACGCGCTTCTTGCTTTTATCCGAAGAAAAAAGAACGATGATTTTTTACGAATCGCCACATAAATTGGTAAAAACTTTAGCACATTTTATAGAATATTTTGGCGCTGATAGACAAGTTTCTGTTTCTAGAGAACTCACAAAAATGTTTGAAGAAACCATAAGAGGAACTGCCACTGAAGTTTTAGAACATTACACAAATAAACCTCCAAAAGGAGAAATTGTTGTAATTGTTGAAGGGAAGAAATAGGGAATAGTGTAAGTTCATTAAATTTACAATAAAACCTCACAGGTTTTAAAAACCTGTGAGGTATGGAAACTTAAATTATATTTATTTGATTTCTATTTTAATAAAATATCTACTCCTTTAAAACTACCCTTTCTTCAAGGTAATTATAATAACACCATTTGGAGCATTGTAACTTTCTATAGCTTTCTTACCTTTTAAAACTTCCATTTTATCTATTGTTTCAGGTTTTAAGTTGTCTAAAGTAGCTTTATCTACAACTTTTCCATCAACAATTATTTTTGGATCATTTTTAGTACCAATGTCTCTTTTGTAACTTAAATCTAAATCGGAAATTGGTGTTGAACCCAATTCTTTAGTTGTAATTAAAATAACTCCATCAGGAGCCTTGTATTTTGTGATGGCATCTTTTCCTTTAACAATAAATACAGAAGCTATTTTACTTTGATCAATTAGTTCCATTGGAAACTCGAAAATCTTTCCATCAACATAAATAATAGGTTTTGCACCCTCTTTTAACTTTACAAAAAGTTCTTCTTTTACATCTTTTTTCTCTTCTTCTTTTTGAGCTTGAATTGATGAAATAGTAAAGATCATTATAATTGAAGCAACTAATAATTTTTTCATGTTTTTTGTTTTTAACGGTTGATAAACTTTCTTTATTTGATAATTTTTTAATTTTTTGTGTACACGATTATAAAATCGGTTTCGATAATAATATTGTGGATTGTTTGCTTTACTTCAGCATCAGAAAACATGCTTTTTGCTTCATTTAATAAAGCCTCTTTCTCATTATAACTTAACTCATTTTCATTTAAAAACCCAAAATACAAAGAGACTAAAAGCAATATAGAAGCTGCTGCAGAGAAAATTCCAATTTTGAATCTGTTTTTTTTCGCAGTTTTTTTTTCAAAAGAGTTCCATAATTTATCATTTAAATTATAAGGTGTTTCTATTTTATTTTCTTCAACAAAACCTGCTAAAATTTTTATTTCTGATTCATTTTCATCAACCTCATCAAAAAGACGTTTCTCTTCCTTTAAAGAAGTTTCTCCGTTTTTATATTTTTCAATACGATTTTTAATAGTTTCCTCTTTCATAACTATATGTTTTTTCTAATGCTATACTTATCGTTTTTCTGGCTCTAGATAATAAGACTCTCACATTTGTTATTTTGAGTTCCATAATGGTTGCTATTTCCGTAAATTCATAACCATCTAGATCTCTCATTATAAAAATTTCTCGTTGTTGATTGGGTAACTTTTTTAAAATTTCGTTAATAATTTCATTTAATTCTTGGCTTTCTAAATAAGAATGTTCGTTTGAATCGCTTAACAGATTTAAATAAATTTCGCCATCATTTACTAAAATTCTTTTTTTTCTTAAAATATCTAAACAGTAATTACGAGCTGTTAAAAAAACAAAACCTTTTATATTTGGATGATTTTCCAGCTGATTTCTTTTCTCCCAAAGTTTTATCATTATTTCTTGAATAGCATCTTCTGCCTTAGTTTTATCGCCAAGTAAACGAACAACTAAGGGAAACAAACGTTCTGATAATGAAAAAATAGTAACTTTAAAATCGTTTTTGTTCATTCTATTTATATAACGTAAAACCGTATGTGTTTATAACAAAGAAATTGGTTTTATTTTTTAAATTGATAAATTCAGCTGAAAAAAGCGTTTAAAAAAGCAAATTACTCATTAAATATTTTAATTTAGATTTAAAATTTAAAAATGACAATTCAACAATTCAAAACCCAACTAAAAACTACTCCAACTTCAATTCAATTTGCAGAAACGATGCAAGTTATTGAAGATAATTACAATTTTACACCAACTGCTTTTACAAACGGAAATATCAAAAATAAAGCTGGCGAAAATTCTGGTTCTTGCAAATTGTTTGCATTTTCCATTGATCAACAGTTAACAAAAGAAGAAACTTTAGCGTGTTTTGGCGAACATTATAAAAGTGTTTTAGAAGATAAAAAAGGAACATCACACCAAAATATTAGAAATTTTATGGAATTTGGTTTTGATGGTTTGACGTTTGAAAGTGAAGCTTTAGAAATTAAATAAGTTCATATTTTGTTATAAAATGAATAAAGAGTTCACTAAACAAACTTTTTACGTAAGTTTTTTTTATTTCAAATAACAAAATATAGTATAAAACTAAATGTAAATAAGTCCACAATTAGTTGATTACAACTAATAAGAAAATATTTTCTAACGTATTTTTGATGGAAATCATCAACTATATGGAAACCAAACACTATAATGTATTTGTAATTGGAAGTGGAATTGCAGGACAAACTGCTGCAGAAATCTGTGCAAAAAACGGACTTTCTGTTGCTATTGCAGATAAACAAGCATTTGGTGGAACGTGTGCTATAAGAGGTTGTGATCCAAAAAAGGTACTCTTGCAATTTGCAGATTTAATGCAAAAAACGGAACAACTAAAAGGTTTAGGAATTGAAAAAGTTCCAGAAATTAGTTGGAAACATATTCAAAAATTTCAAAAACAATTTACTAAAAAAGTACCTAAACATACTGAAGAAGATCTTACTAGTTTAAATATTGATTTGTATCATCAATCTCCAAAATTTATTAGCGAAAATGAAATTGAAGTTGAAGGTAAAAGAGTTTCTGCAGATAAATTTGTTATTGCTTCTGGTTTAACTCCAAGAAAATTAAAATTTAAAGGTGCTGAACATTTAAAAATAAGTGATGCTATTTTCAAATTAAAAAAAGTTCCAAAATCGGCAACATTTATTGGTTCAGGATATGTTGGCATGGAATTTTGTTACTTATTATCTACTTTAGGTTGTAAAGTAACAATGATTGATAGAGGTTCTCAAGCCTTATCGCAGTTCGATTCTTTTTTAGTTGAAAAGCTGGTTGCATCTATGTCAGAAAAAGGTGTTGAATTTATTTTTAATGCCGAAATTACATCCGTAGAAAAATTAAGAAAAAACTATAGAATTTCATATATTAAAAATGATAAAAAGAAAACCTTAAAATCTAACATCGTTTTTAATACTTCTGGTAGAGTGCCTGCAACTGATTTGTTAGCTTTAGAAAATGCAAATATCAAAAATGATGAATCTGGAATTATTGTAAACGATTTTTTAGTGAATGAAACCAATAAAAATGTTTTTGCTTGTGGAGATGTTTCCAGCAAATCTTTACCATTAACGCCACTTTCTGGCTTGCAAGGTTATATAGTTGGGAATAATATTGTGAAAGAAAATTCAAAAGAATTCTCAAATCCATTAGTTCCTTCTGTGGTTTTTACGCACCCTAATTTAGCAACTGTTGGCTATTCTGAAGAAGAAGCTAAAAAACGCTATAAAAATATTATTGTTTTTAAAGGTGATGTTTCTAATTGGTACAATGCAAAAAAAGCCAATGAAAAATTATATGCTTATAAAATTATTGCCAATAAAAGAACTAATGAAATTGTTGGTGCCCATTTATTAAGTTTACAAGCCAATGAAACCATTAATATTTTTACAATTGCCATTAACAATAAAATGACTACTGAGGAATTTAAAAAGATGATTTTCACTTATCCTTCTTATGCAAGCGATTTAAAAAGTATGTTTAAAGATTCTTAATATTGATGCAAAAATTAATATCTGAAATTAAAAAGTGTACATTTTGTGAACCTCATTTAGATTTGGGAGCAAAGCCTATTGTGTCTTTTACAGAAAATTCTAAAATTTTATTAATTAGTCAAGCTCCAGGAAGAATTGCCCATGAAAAAAATTTAGCTTGGAATGATGCTAGTGGAAAAGTTTTAAGAAAATGGTTAAATATTTCATTTGATGCCTTTTATAATCCAGATAATTTTGCAATTTTACCTTTAGGATTTTGTTATCCTGGAAAAGGAAAAACAGGAGACAAACCACCAAGAAAAGAATGTGCTCCTTTATGGCAGCATAAAGTAATGCAGAATTTTAAAAATGTAAAACTTAAAATATTAATTGGTGGTTATTCTCAAAACTATTATCTGTCAAAATTCAAGAAACAAAATCTGACAAATAAAGTGCAAAATTACCAACAATTTTTGCCCGAATTTTTTGTATTACCTCATCCTTCTCCAAGAAATCGTTTTTGGATGCAGAAAAACCCTTGGTTTGAAAAAAATGTAATTCCAGAATTACAGGAAAGAGTTGGTTCAATTATAAAAACAGAGAACTCTAATATTTAGAGCCATCATGTTTACCAACTTCAAAGCCATGTTTTCCTAAAAATTGGTTCCCAGAATCTATTGCATCTTCTTCTAAAGTTGTTCCCATAGAATCATTCCATCTATTTAAGTAACCAAAAAGAGAAATTACACCTAACATTTCTACAATTTCGCCTTCATCCCAATATTTATATAGTTCTTCTTTAATTTCTGCATTTACAGCATTTGGAACCATAGAAGCTGCTAAAGAAAAATCTAAAGCTGCTCTTTCTGCATCCGAAAAAGCGGAGTGCGTTTTGTATTCCCAAATATTATCTAATTGCTCTTGTTCTGCTCCATAACGTTCTGCAGCTCTAATTGCGTGTGCTTGGCAATATCTACAACCTGTTGCATTACTAGAAACCCAAGCTATCATTCTTTTTAAGGCAGATGTAACTCTACCTTCATTTGCCATAACAGCTTTATTTAAATTGATAAATGCTTTAGAAATTGCGGGTCTTCTTTGCATTGTTAAAACCGAATTTGGGCAAAACCCCAAAGTTTCATTAAAGAATGTTGCTAATTCTTTAGTTTCTAAATCATGTTCTGCTGATAATGGTGTTACTAATGCCATAGTATTATTTTCTTATTAAACTGAAATTCCCTATTTTTTCAATTGAAAATCCGTTTATATCTGTTAAAATTGCTCTAAACCAATAACTATTTGAAGGTGATTTTTTCCCTTGATAATCGCCATTCCAACCTTGGCTATTTTCATCAAATTTAAAAATTAAATTTCCAAACCTATTAAAAATAAAAATTTCTGAGGTTGGATAAAATATTCTATCAAATCCTGAAATTTTCCAAAAATCATTAACTCCATCTTCATTTGGTGTAAAGAATTTTGGATATCCTAATATGGAAAACGCGAAAGATTCTGTTCCACAACCACCTTTATCTCTAACATATAAAGTGTGCATTCCTGTTGATAAATTTTGGAAAAAACCTTCATTTTTATAAATACCAAATTCATCATCAATAGCATATTCATAATCTCCATTTCCTAAATTTGGATTAGCAACTTGTATGGAATTGTTATCAGAATCATCAGTAATAATTACGTCATCTTTTGTAATGGTTGCTTTTTCAGATTCTCTAACTACAATTGTTTGCTCTAAAGATTCACAACCCGCTTCAGAAATTGCCAAAACTGAATAAAACCCTGAAGATGTAACCGTTATTGTTTCAGAATTTCCAGCAATAACAGTACCTTCATTTTTCCAAACATAGCTATAATTATCTTGTGCATTTATAGTTTCTAAAGTTACAGAACCAAGATCCTCACATAAAATAAAAACATTTTGTAATAAATCAAAATCAGGAACTGTATTATCTACAACTGCTATAACTTCTGTTCTATCAATAGATTCACAATCAGAATTATTGGCTTCAACAAAATAACTCGTAGTTGACACCAAATTTGGAGTTGTAAAATCATTGCCTGTAAAAATTGGAGTTGTACTTGTTGCTGTTTCGAACCAATTTACAATACCTGCAGAAGCCTCTGCACTTAAAATTGCATTTCCAGAGCAAATTAAATCGTTTGTTGTATTAATAATTGTAGGTTTTGGATTTACAATTACAGTTACTGGAGTTCTTCCTAAAGTTGTACAACCTTCTACTGAAACTGTAGCAAAATAGGTTGTATTTGTTGTTAGAATTGGTGTCGTAAAATCATTTCCTGTGGCAACTTGTGTACCTCCTGTTTGAGCATCAAACCAAAGAACATCTCCATCAGATGATGTTGCAGAAATAGTTGTAAAACCAGACTCGCAGATGGTGCCATTTGTTGTAGATTCAATAGTTGGAATATAAATAGTTGTACTTGCTACAATACTTAAAGTTACATCTCCAGGAGCTCCATATTCTACAATATAACCTCTTGGAATATACAAACCTGTTCCTCCAACATTTGGTAAATCGTTCCAAGCTCCAGGCATTCCAATAGAAGGATCTGTTATATGAGCATAATCTTCATTTCCTTGATTATTTGGTTCATTACTATTCCAAAATGCAAAATTTGGCGAACTCCCATTTACTTGACCATTCCAAAAAACGGTGCCTGCTTCTGGACCTGTAACCCATTTCCATACACCTTCAGTCTCTTCATCACTTCCACCAATCCAACCTGCTCCAGCAGCTTGTTTACCTGCAAAATCTGCTTCTAATCTACTTGTTAACGTTGCTAAATAACCTTGTCTCCCATAATAAGTTCTAATTTCTGCAGCTGTTTTGGCATCACCCCAAGTAATCCCTTCATCTGCAACATATTCATAAAAATGATCTGTAAAAGGTAAATAATTTGCATCATCAATAGTAAAAGAAAATCCTTTTTCTGGAACAATAGCTGTTGCAGTTGTTCTAAAAATAACCTCTTTTACTGCATTTTCTAAATCTGATAATAACATTTCTGAAGCTCCATTTGCAGCTGTAAAACTTAATTTACCTTCATTTACATCCCAATTAGTTATAATATTAGGATGATTTCCTGTAAGCTCTAACTGATCAAAATTAATTTGATAACCGTTTGAAATTTGGATAAAAAAGGACTCTATACCAGTTTCATCTGAATCTGTAATTGTAAAATCGGTCACAACATTTATTGGGTTCCCTATACAGAAAGCTTGTCTTCCTTGAGCAGTAATTACTGGTGCATCATCAATCGTTTCTGAAAAAAAAAACGAACTTAGCATTACCAAAACATAAAAAAGTATTTTACTCTTAAAATTTATAGAATTTATCATTTTTAACTTCAACTCCTTTAGGTTTGCTTATTTTTGTAAGAAAGCACAATTTAACACTTCAATTTTAAAAAAAATATAAATTATGGTTAAAAATATAGTTACCACAAAATGGATGCAAAAATCGCAATTTGAAACTGACAACCCAAGTGGATCCAAATTAACAATGTTTGATAAATCTCAAGATAATGGAGATGTTGTTGGTTTTGCACCAAAAGCTTTAATGCTATCGTCTTTAGCTGGTTGTTCTGGGTTAGATGTTGTTTCTTTATTAGAAAAAATGCGTGCAGAAGTTGCCCATTTTCACATTGAAGTTACTGCTGAATTAACAGATGAACATCCAAAATTTTACAATAAAGTTAAAGTTGATTATCATTTTTCGGACGCTGAATTACAGCCAGAAAAAATTCAAAAAGCAGTAAACTTATCTGTAACCAAATATTGTGGAGTTATGGAAATGTTTCGTCAGTTTGCAGAAGTGGAAATTGAAATTCATTTGCATGATTTAGAAAAAGAATAGAATTCAATAAAAATATATTGAAATAAGTTCAAAAAAAGATGCTGAAATAAATTTAGCACAAGCCTATGAGATGGACTTTAAAACCAGAACCCAGTAAAGAAAAAATAGCAAAATTGGCCTTCGATTTACAAGTTGATGCCACTATTGCTAAAATTCTCCTACAAAGAAATATTGAAACTTTTGAGGAAGCAAAAAAGTATTTTAGACCTAGTTTAGCCGATATTCACAATCCTTTTTTAATGAAAGATATGGATCTTGCAGTTGCAAGAATTGAAACTGCCATTTTAAACAACGAAAATATTTTAGTTTTTGGTGATTATGATGTGGATGGAACTACTGCTGTTTCTTTGGTTTCTTCCTATTTAAAAACTATTCACCCAAATATTGCAACCTATATTCCTGATAGATATGCAGAAGGTTATGGCGTTTCTTATATGGGAATCGATTTTGCACACGATAATGATTTCTCTTTAATTATTGCTCTAGATTGTGGTATAAAAGCAATCGATAAAATAGCGTATGCCAAAGAAAAAAATATCGATTTTATTATTTGTGATCATCATAAACCTGGCAAAGAAATTCCAAAAGCAGTTGCTGTTTTAAATGCTAAAAGAGACGATTGTACCTATCCTTTTGATGAACTTTGTGGATGTGGAGTTGGTTTTAAATTGATTCAGGCTTTAGGAGTTTCTAGAAATCAAACAATTGAAGATTTTGTGCCTTATTTAGATTTGGTAGCGACTGCAATTGCTGCAGATATTGTACCTATGAATGGCGAAAATAGAGTTTTAGCGTATTTTGGTTTGCAAGTTATCAACCAAAAACCTAGAAACGGAATTCAAGCAATTATTCATCAAATTAAAAAGAAAGAACTCACCATTACTGATGTCGTTTTTATAATTGCACCAAGAATTAATGCTGCTGGCAGAATGAAACATGGTAATTATGCTGTGGAATTGCTAACAGAAATGGATTTAGATGCTGCCATTGAATTTGCTGCAGCTATCGAAATTTTTAATGCTGATAGAAAAGATTTAGATAAAAAAATTACAGAGGAAGCTTTAATTCAAATTATTGATAATGAAGAGGAAAATCGATTTTCATCCGTAGTTTTTCAAGAAGATTGGCATAAAGGAGTTATTGGAATTGTAGCTTCTAGATTGATAGAAAAATATTACAGACCAACCTTAGTCTTCACAAAAAGTGGCGATAAATTAGCAGCTTCTGCACGTTCCGTAAAAGGTTTTGATGTATATAATGCACTTTTAGAATGTGAGGAATTTATAGAACAATTTGGTGGCCACAAATATGCAGCTGGTTTAACTTTAGCTCCAGAAAATTACGAGAATTTTAAAAATAAATTCGAAGAAGTTGTAGAAAGAACCATTGACAAAAAATTGTTAACTCCAGAAATTGCCATTGATGCAGAAATTGAATTGTCGGAAATTACACCTAAATTTTTTAGAATTATTCAACAAATGGCACCTTTTGGTCCCATGAATATGAAACCAACCTTTACATCTACTTGTGTTAGAGATAATGGTTATGGAAAAAAAGTTGGTAAGGAACAAACGCATTTAAAACTAAATGTTTTTCAAGGTGATAATAAAAAAACCTACAATGCTATTGGTTTTAATTTGGGTGATAAAATGGAATTTGTTCAAGATGATTTTGATATTGCCTATTCTTTGGATGAAAACGAATGGAATGGTTTTAAATCGATACAATTGTTATTAAAAGATTTGAAATAAATCAATTTTGAAAATATACGGAATTAGCGGACTTGGTGCAGACAAAAGGGTATTTCAATTTTTAAATTTGGAATATGAATTTATTCCAATTGATTGGATTGATCCTTTAAAAAAAGAATCTATAACTGAGTATGCTAAACGCTTTTCATCTGTAATTGATACTTCAGAAAAATTTTGTGTTTTAGGTGTTAGTTTTGGTGGTTTAATAGCTGTAGAAATTAGTAAAATTCTAAAACCCGAATTAACAATATTAATTTCATCAGCAGAAACAAGAAAAGAAATTCCTTTAATTTATAGATTTTTAGGAAAAACTAAGATTGTAAAAATAATCCCAGCAAAACTATTAAATCCTCCAAGATGGATTGCCAAAATTTTATTTGGCACAAAAAAAGTAACGTTATTAAACGAAATTTTAAATGATACTGATTTAAAATTTACAAAATGGGCTGTACAAGAATTATTCGCTTGGAAAAACGACCAAAGAGTTGAAAACGTATTAAAAATAACAGGAACAAAAGACAAATTAATTCCACAAAAACCTAACGAAAACATAGCTTTTATAAAAGGTGGTGGTCATTTAATGATTATTGATAATGCAAAAGAAGTAAGTAAAATTATCAATAAAGAAATTAACTTATTAAACTAATCTCCAAGTTAATACTAAAAACTTACACATGCTGATCAATCAAAATCATATTTCCATCTGGATCTAACACCATTAGACTTCCAGGTCCAGAATTCATTTCATCAGCTTCTGAAGTTAAGGGTATATTTTCGCTTTTTAAGTGTTGTTGAATTTTTCTAACATCATCAAAATCCTTCAAATTATTGCAGCTTTCATCCCAACCAGGATTAAAAGTTAAAATATTATTTTCAAACATTCCTTGAAAAATACCAATTAAAGCATTTCCATTTTTAAGAATCAAATAATTTTTTTCTATTTCTCCTGCAAAAACTTTGAACCCCAAATTTTCATAAAATACTTTTGACTTTTGAATATCTTTTACTGCTAAACTAATAGAAAATGCTCCTAATTTCATTATTACTCTTTTTTGGTTGATTCTTTAAAGTTAGTGAATTATTTTTTATTTGATTAATTAGGAGAAATCCATACATCAAAATAACAACAACAAACACCGAGCGTATTTTATCTAAATTAAAAGTAATTGAAATTTAAAATATGGATTTATCCACCAATTGTACTCATACTTTCAGATGCACTTCCACTTTTCCTATTTGCTTCTGCAATAAATCCGTTTTCTGGTTTTTCTTTTATCAAACTTAAAAAAAGTTCTTTTAAATCGTCATTAGAAGCTCCTTTTCTTATAAAATCGCGAAGATTAAAAACACCATCATCAAACAAACAATTTTTAAAAGTTCCTGTACTTGTAATTCTAATTCTGTTGCAATCATTACAAATAGTTCTTGTAAATGCAGGAATAATACCAACAGTTCCTAAATGATTATCAATTGCATAATTTCTTGATGTTGATGATTTTTCTGATTGGACTTCCTTAACATCAAATTCTGTTTTAATTTCGTTTAAAATTTTTCTAAACGTCCAATTTTCTTGCATTTCACGTTGTCCTTTTCCATTAAAAGGCATTTCTTCTATAAAACGTACAGCAACATTTTTATCTTTTGTTAATCTTACAAAATCGACGATTTCATCTGTATTAAAACCAGATTGCACAACTACATTTAGTTTTAAATTTAAACTACTTTTTTCTAGTAATTCAAAAGTTTTATAAACTTCTGGGTATACATCTCTTCTTGTAATTTTTGCAAACTTTTCTCTGTTTAAACTATCAATACTCAAATTGATATTTTTTACTTTTTTGAGTTGCTCAATTTTAGCAATATGATGCGAAATTAAGGCACCATTTGTGGTAATATTAATAGCATCTAACAAATCGTTATAAGACAACATTTCTAAAAAACCAACAAAATCTTTACGAACAAAAGGTTCTCCTCCTGTTAAACGTACTTTGTTTACGCCCAATTCTGTAAGTACACGAATTAAACGATACATTTCTTTAAAGGTCAATAATTCTTGTCTGGGAACAATATCAATTCCATGAGCAGGCATACAATATTGGCAACGCAAATTACAACGATCTGTAACTGCCAAGCGTACATATTCTATTTGTCTACCAAAACTGTCTGTTAGTTTGCTCATTTATATTATTGCTTTTTTAGCTTGATGGTAATTTTCTGGAATTTCATTTATTTCAAATAAACCATCAACTGAATATAATTCTAATTGTGTTGGTATTTCATCATTACCAAATAAACCTATTCCAACTATTCCTTGGTTTTTTGTTTTTACATAGTAATCAATTAATAAATAACCTTTCGAAATTTTATCTTCAAAACTTTTTCCAAAAAGTATTGTTGGGCAATTTCCACAACCACATCTTGCAATTACCTTTAAATTATCAATTAATAGAACCCAATCTTTTTTTTCTCTTTGAAATAAAAATTTAAGAAGTCCTTTTTCTTTACAATTTAATTCTCTTTTATAACTAATTTGATATTCCACTAATTAGGCAACTTTTTACTAATCAATCCATAAAAGAAAGCTCCTAAAAGTGCACCAACTAATAAGATTAAAGCAGGAATTAATTCAAACCCAAGAATTACAAAAACGGGAGCTGCACAAGCCCCAGAAATTCCCCAACCTAAACCAAAAAGTGTTCCTCCAAAAATAGTATTAATAAAACCTTTCTTCTTTGGTTTTGGAACAATTTTATTCCCATTAATATCTTTTATTTTGCCATACTTAAACAACTGCATAAATATAGCAGAAATTACAACTGCACCTCCAATAATACCAAACATGTGGAAAGATTGAAACTTGAACATTTCGTAAAAACGATACCAAGAAATTGCTTGAACTTTACTCAAAACAATTGCGAAGAAAATTCCGAGAATTAAAAATTTGATGTTTTTCATTTGAATATATTTTTGCGTCTTTTAGGTTTCGACTGTGCTCAACCTGACATTTTTTTGTTAAAATAAAATAGGAATTATAACCCAAGTTGCAATAATTCCGCCAATAAAAAAGCCAATAACCGCTAGTAAAGATGGTAATTGTAAACTACTTAAACCTGTAATTGCGTGCCCAGAAGTACAACCTCCTGCATAACGTGTTCCAAAACCAATTAAGATTCCAGAAACGATTAAAATTAAAAATCCTTTAAGTGATGAATATGCACTTTCTCCAAAAATTTCATCAGGAAAATATTGATTGCCAACATTGCTAAACCCCAAATTTTTCAGTTCCTCTATTGTTGTTGGGTTTAAGTCTATAGATTGATTTGGAATTAAATAGTAAGCTGCAATAAAACCACCAATAATTAAACCTACTACAAACATTAGTGCATATGCTTGATCTTTCCAATCTTTGTTAAAATAATCGGAAAATTTATCTGCACCTAAAATGGTACACATGGTTTCAAAATTTGTAGATGCTCCAAAATTTTGTCCAAAATAAAAATATAATAAGAGTGATATTGCTATTAGAGGCCCACCAACAAACCAAGGCCAGGGTTGTAATATAAAATCCATATTTTGTATAATTTATTAGTTTTTAATTTAATTTTGATAAAAAAATAAAAGTTCTTAAAACTGATCTTCGCTTAAATTTTATCTTTTAAATAGTTCATAATTAATTTTGTTGCTCCAAGATTATCTTCAATATATTTTTTGTTGATGTTTCCTGTTAAACTTCTATAATTTGCATCATTTTTTAAACTGATAAAATTTTCATTTAATTCTGCTTGATTTTTGATAGAAATACAACCCCCAATTTTAACTAAATCTACAGCTTCTTGAAACTTACTAAATGTATGACCAATAATTACAGGAATTCCAAATGTTGCTGGTTCTAAAATATTATGCAAACCTGTTTTTAAACCTCCACCAACATAAGCAACATCTGCAGCAGCGTAAATTTTGGTTAAAATACCAATGGTATCAATTATAAAAACTTGATATTCCTTTAAATTTTTATCAATTTTACCAGAAAACAATACTGTTTTTTGATGAATTGATTTTTGCAATTCTAAGATAGCATCACTTTTAATATTATGAGGTGCAATTATAAATTTTTCATTTTCTGAAGCATTATTATTGATGTAATTTACCAACAACTCTTCATCTTCTTGCCAAGTACTTCCTGCAACAATTGTGTATTGATTGTTTTTAAATTCACTAATAAATCTAAGAGAATTATCTTGATTTAATATTTTAGAAACTCGGTCAAAACGTGTGTCTCCTGCTACTGTTGTATTTGTAAAGTTAACTGATTTTAGCAACTCTTTAGAAATAGTATTCTGAACAAAAAAGTGATGAAAAGCTCCTAAAGACTTTCTCATAAAACCTCCATACCATTTAAAGAAAAGCTGTTTTTCTCTTAGAATTCCTGATATTAAAATTGTGGGAATTTCCTTCTTTTTTAATTCGTTTAAAAAATTTGGCCAAAATTCATACTTAATAAAAATGGCCATTTTTGGATCTACAATTTCTATAAATTTTTGAGCATTAACTTTTGAATCTAAAGGTAAATAACAAACAACATCTGCTAGTTCATAATTTTTTCTGATTTCATATCCTGAAGGTGAAAAAAAAGTAACTAAGATTTTGTAAGTTTTATAGTTTTTTTTTATTTCTTCTATTATAGGAATTGCTTGCTCAAATTCACCTAAAGAAGCTGCGTGAAACCAAATTGTTTTAGCATTCTTTAATGAAGATATTTTATGAAAAGTTTTTTTTCTACCATCAACAAAAAGTTTTATTTTTTTACTGAAGATTGTTGCAATTTTTAAAAAAAATGTTGCTACAAAAACGAATATAGTATACAAAAAATTCATAACCGTAAAAGTACGAAAATGAGCGAGTAGTAGTCACAAAAAAAAGTTACTCTTTTATAAGTAACTTTATTTATTATAACAATGTTAAAATTTAGTGTCCCCCAACAGTCAAGTTTAAAGTATTGCTATAAGTATTATAAAAGTAATTAAAAATAACATTTTATCTTACAAAAATGTTCCAAAACCTATTTATTATGTTCTGAATACTAATATTTTAAAGCAAATTAATCGTATTTACTAAATCTTTGTTGTATTTTTTACCTACTGGTAATAATACATCTTTAATTTTTACGGTACTAGATGTAATTTGTTCTAGGTGTTTTACGTTAATAATAAAACTTCTATGAATCCTCACAAAATTTTTATTTAACTTACTAAGAATATCGTTTAAACTGCCTCTAATAACAAGTTTTTGTTTGTTAGTTTTAAAAATTTCTGTATAAACATGTGCGCTTTTTAAATATAAAATATCATCAAAAATAATTTTAGTGTAATTGCCTTTATCTTTAATGAAAAGAGCATTTTTATGTTCAATTTCCTCTTGATTATCCTTCGTTTTTTCTTTTGAAAAATTATGCAAAGCAATTTCTATAGATGTAAATAATTCTTCTTTAGAAAAAGGTTTTATTAAATATCCATTTGGCAGAACTTCTTTTGCCAAATTTAAAGTAGCTAAATCTGAATTTGCCGTTAAAAATACAAAAGGGAAATTATATAAACTTCTAATTTGCTGTGCAATATGAATTCCTGTTTTTTTACCTGACAAATTAATATCTAAAATTGCAAAATCTGGCTGCTCTTTTTTTATGGTAAGCATTGCTTCTGTATAATTTATAGCAGGCTCTAAAGTTTCATAACCCAAATTTTTTAGTGTTTTACAAATGTTATCTGCAATAAGAATTTCATCTTCAACTACTAATATTTTTGTTTTTTTCATTTTAGTTTTTCACTATGTAAAATTAATATTTATCAAAAAAAATACGTTTAATAAATGTTTTTAATAACTATTTTATGTTCTAAGGACTATTCTATTTGGTTTCGTATACTTGAGTCTTTAAAGGTAAGTTCAAATCTTGTACCAGGGTTTCTTATAAGTACAAAACTACCATGAAGTTGTTTAATTAATCTTTTTACTAATTTTAAACCTATACTTTTAGATGTTTCAATATTAAAATCTTTTGGTATACCAACACCATTATCTTCAATTATTAATTTATAGGATGCATCTTTTTGCTTTTCAATTTCTATTGAAATTTTATTTATTTCATTTTTACTATTTTTAAAAGCATATTTACAGGTATTGGTAATTATTTCATTTATAATTAAACCTAAGGGTATTGCAGTCTCAACATCAAAGAAAATATTTTCTACTTTAATTACTTTAACTACTTCTTTTTCCGATTGATGAACAAATGAAATTTCATTTAGTAATGATATTATATAATCTTTAAAATCGATAAAATCTCCTTGATTTTTATAGAGTTTTTGATGAATTAAAGCCATCGATTTTACTCTGTTTTTTCCATCATTAAATAATTTAATTGCTTTTTCATCTTCTATTTCTTCCGACTGAAATTCTAACAAGCTCGTTATTACTTGAAAATTATTTTTAACCCTATGATGTACTTCTTTAATTAATAATTCTTTTTCATTTAAAGCATTTTTAATAATTATATTTTTTTCAGAAAGTTCTTTAGATTGTTTCTTTATTTTTAGAATAACAAATAAAGAAATAACAAGAAAAATAATTGCCAAAAATGCAATAATTGCATAAAGCTTATTCTTCTCTTTTTCGTATTCCACTTCTTTTTCTTTAGCTTTTACAGCTTGTTCTATATTAAAGTTTGCTAAAGAATTAGATAACTCTTCTGAATAAATTTTCTTAGTAAGTTCTACCTCTTTAGTCTTATACTCCATCGCTTTTTCAAAAAACCCCTCTTTCTCTAAAATTTTTGAGCTTGCTTTGTATAATTTATTTAAATCATTCGTGTTTAAATTTTTTGACAATTTTTGAAATTCATCAACTAAAGAAGGCATATCCTCAACTTTAAATTTTTTGAAAATTTCATTTCTTATAGATAAATCATCTTCTGATCTATTAATTAATTTTATATAAAGTGTGTAGGTATATAATGTTGTATCAGCATCAGCATTTAAAATATCTATAAGATTAAATATTCTCTCATAATTACCTCCTTTAAAGATATAAGCATCAATTAAATGCTCTACAACTGCATGATAGTAAGCACTCTTTTTTGGTAATTCCTTTTCGATTTCTAAGCTTTCTTCACTAACCTTTATATATTCTTCTAAATTTCTTTCCAGTAATAAAAAGTCTGATAGATGATATAAAAAAGCTATTTCTAAATATTTATCGTTTAATTTCCTTGCATTTTCTAGGCTTTTTAAAGAGAGTTCTTTTCCTTTTTTTACATCCTTTTTAATTAAATACATTACAATTGGATGCGTTGTAATTTTTGTTTTGGCGATTAATACATCTTTATCAGAAGCATTAAATTTATTAATATAATTCTCAATTTTTTTTTGCTCTACAGAAGCTTTATCTAAGCTAACCTCATCTCTTAATTTAGTTATCTGAGACCATTTAATTTCTACATAATCTAAATTTATTTTTTTTAAATCTTCAGGCTCTTCTAGATAACTGTTGATAAAATTAGAAACTTTATCGTAATTTATAGAACTTTTATTCCCTAAATTAGAAACAAATTTATAGAAATCGACATAAGAAACTTGCTCTCTATTAATTAGTTTATTGTACAAATTAGTATCTGTATCTTTCTCTATTTTATTTAAATAAAAAGTAACAGAGTCTAATTTATTTTCTAAAATAAAAATTTCAATTTTAGATTTAATATTTTCTTTTGATATTGAATCTTCCTGTGAAAATGTACAAAGAGAAAAAAATAATAAACAGAGTTTTACTGTTAACTTCATTTTTTGGTTGATTTAGAGTCTAAAATTAAAAATTTTATATTATTGTAAAGTAAAAACAAAAAATCGCTTAAACAAATAAATGTTTAAGCGATTTTTAAAATAATTTTAAAAAACTTAATTTCTAAACTTCAAAAGGAGTTATAGAAACATAAGATCTATTATTTCTTTTCTTACGGAATTCAACAACTCCATCAACTTTTGCATGTAA